>Ga0102595_100484_pt1 | contig 26969 bp, 25 predicted proteins | sample Araplaol_mTSA_r2_2_FD_76864 | JGI IMG/M metagenome (GOLD analysis project Ga0102595, IMG submission 76864) | Arabidopsis root microbial communities from North Carolina, USA - plate scrape MF_Col_mTSA_r2 (SPADES assembly) (version 2) | ecosystem: Host-associated > Plants > Roots > Endosphere...
TGTCCCCACCCCTTGTGTATGCGCCGAGGAGCGGAGGTTCAGGCGGATCAGGGATCGCGTTGTCTGAGCGAAGCGCAGCGTAGCGAGTTTAGCGAGACCCCGCCTGAACCGAGCACCGCAGGTTGCCCCGCAGCGAAGCGGAGGGGACGCAGACACCAGGGGCGCCTTTTCTTTGCTTACTTTCTTTTGGCGAAGCAAAAGAAAGCGAGTTGCCGCCGGGCAACCCCCGGCCAGCAAAACCAAAAAGAGGAAAGAGGCGGATGAGAAGGAAGAGCGCGCAAGGCCGGAGCAAGACCCGGCCACCAAACCTTGCCCTTACATTTAACCATCCGCTCCTCAATTATTTCCAGGAACCCCCTCCATGCTGCTCGATGCCGACGACTCCCAACTGGTGCTGGTGGACTACCAGTCACGCCTCATGCCCGCCATTTTTGAAAACAGCCTGGTGCTGGCCAATGCCGTGAAGCTGGCCCGCATGGCCAGGCTGCTGGAGGTGCCGGTCTGGGGCACGGCTGAAAACCCCGGCGGCCTGGGTCCGCTGGTGCCCGAGGTCCAGGCCGCGATTGCCGCCGCCGGCGGCCGTGTGCTGGACAAGATGTCCTTCAGCGCTGTGGCCGACGGCCTGTCCGACCTGCTGCGCCCGCCGGTGCGCCAGCCCAGCCAGGGCCGCAATGCGCGCAGCCTGCCCAAGCATCTGCAAAAACCCGCGCCCGAACCGGAAGAGGGCAGAAGCACCATCGTCATCGCCGGCTGCGAAGCCCATGTCTGCCTGCTGCAGACCGCGCTTGACCTGCTCGAGGAAGAGTTCGAGGTCTGGGTGGTGACCGACGCCTGCAGCTCGCGCAGCGAGCGCAACCGCGACGCCGCCTTTGACCGCCTGGCCGGCAACGGTGCCGAACTGGTGACCACCGAGATGGTGGCGTTTGAATGGCTGCGCACGGCCGAGCATGAGGCGTTCAAGGATGTGCTGGGGTTGGTGAAGTGAGGCGGACCGGCTTCCAGCCTGCCTATGCCCTGCGCATACTCTGGCTTCTCCTTTTGACGCTTGTTGCGGGCTGCGCCTCTCCGGATGAAGTTGTGCAGTTCGCGAGCCAGGCGAGCTCGCCCAGCCCTGCATACCCCATGATGTCCAGGCGCCTTTTCGAAGAGGGCCGCGTGATGGTGCGAGTGCGGGTGCTGGCGAGCGGTGAACCCGGCGAGGTGCAGCTTCACAAAAGTTCAGGCTTCGACAGGCTGGACGCGGCAGCGCTCGCTGCCGTAAAGCAATTCAAATTCAACCCCGCACGGACCCGCTCGGGTCGCGCCGTGGATTCGTGGGTAACCTTGCCCATCCAGTACGTCTTGAAATGAGCGATTCAACTGGATATCGTAAGGCGATGGGTTTCAACAACAAGCAGGTGTCTTCGCCGAGCAGGATGACGGTCGAGTCATCTTTACATTAGCCAGAAGAGGAGTTTTCATGCAGAAAGTTCTTTTTCTCTTGTCAGCGTGGTTGTGCGCAGTGCCGGCATGGGCGCAGTTTGATCCTCCGCCCTCGATTGGCAAGGACACGACGTCCCAGGATATTGAAGCTCTCTACAAAGGCTTGATTGAAACGACAACTGTTCGCCGCACCGACGAGAAAGACACGATTCTGCTTGCGTTCGAACGTGGCGACGACCAGTATGAAGAAGCCGCGTATTACGTTTTCACGAAGCCTGGGCACTTTGCGCATCCCGCCGTTCTCTTCAGGGATACACGTATTGAATACGCGGCGCGAAAAGTGGACATAAAGACCTCAGGGGCCACTGCCGACCGCGCCAAGAGTCGCGAATTCGCTGGTTGGCAGACTGCGTTCAATCGGATGAACGACGAGCTGCTCACAATGAGGTCGCAACAAGACAAGGTTCTTCGCGAGAAAATTCAACGGGCAGCGGCTCGGGGTAAGTGACCCCAAGTAGACTTCGCGAAGCCTTATATCGCTGTTTGGGACCGTGAAGTGCAACTGATTGCGGCGGGGGGGACGCTGCATTAAAGTAAGCCCTCCAATTCCGCACCGACCTGCGAGGCCCCCATGCCATCCACCCACGTCCTGCTGTTTGCGCTGACCTTGCTCGCGGCCTTGGGCAGTGCGCTGATTGCCGGCATCTTCCTGGCGTTTTCCAACTTCGTGATGGGGGCGCTGGCCCGGGTGGCGCCGGCCTCGGGCATCGCGGCCATGCAGTCCATCAATGTAGTGGTACTCAATCCCGGTTTCCTGGGGCTGTTCATGGGCACGGCCCTGGTGTGCGCCGTGCTGGTGCTGGTCGCCGTCTGGCACTGGCAGGCGCCCGGCGCTTTCTGCCTGGGGGCGGGCAGCATTCTTTATTTGCTGGGCACCTTCGGCGTGACCATGGCCTTTAATGTCCCCCTCAACAACGCACTGGCACGGCAGGATGCGGCCAGCGCCGAGGCCGACGGCTTCTGGCGCGGCTATGTGGCCGTCTGGACGACGTGGAACCATGTGCGCACGCTGGCGGCGTTGCTTGCCGCGGTCTTGCTGGTCTATCCGCTGATCCGGTTTCCGGCCGGCGCATAAACTGGAGCAAGACCGGAGCGACAATGGCACATAACATGTCAATCGACACGGGCCCGCAACAGCAGGAGGCGGCTTTGCCGCAAACAGTGGTGGTCCGGTCATCTTCACGGCAGATGCCAGTGAACCTACGATGTCACGCGTGAGCAAGATTTTTCGCCGCTCCCTGCAAGGCGTGCTCCTTGCCGTCTCCGTGCTCTGCCTGGCCTTGCACTTCACATCTCCAACGCGCGAACGAATCGGCCTTACAGCGGCAGCTCTTTTCGCAGCGCTCTTTGCGGCCGCCGTGGCGGGGGAAGCCTATTCGCGTTGGTGGCAGAGCCAGCATGAAGCTCTGCCGCCGGAGGAACTCGCAAGGGTCCGAAACCGAACCGCACTGGTCACGCTATGTGCCGTAATGTTTGTTGTGGTCGCAGCCATGGTCCTGTCAGCTCGACGGTTGCCTCTTGAGCTCTTGCCCTTGCTCGCCGGCGCCGCTGCCTTGCTGCAGTTCGCGCTTTCGTTTGGCAAGAAATGAACATCGCCGGCCCGATGTCCTCTGCCTGGTCTGGAGTCATGTTCATCTCCAAGGACGGCGAGGATACCTTCGGTTGGGTGCCACGCGACCGGCTGAAGGCCGTCGGACAATATGGGCGCAACCCTTGACGTGTCGATCGGCGCGGATCCACAACGGCAGCTGGCGGCTTCGCCGCAAGTGTTGATGGTTCAGTCATTTTTCACTTAACAACCCATGGCAGCTTTAGACTCCGGCCCTTTTTTCCATGGCACGAAAGCCCAATTGCAGCCAGGCGATCTACTGAGGTCGGGCTTCACCTCGAATTACGACGAAAGCGTCGTGATGAATCACATTTATTTCACGGCCATCGCCAAAGGCGCCGGGCTTGCCGCGGAAATAGCCAAAGGCAGCGGCAGGCCGCGCGTCTACATCGTGGAGCCCATGGGGGAATTTGAGAACGATCCCAACGTGACGGACAAGAAATTTCCAGGCAACCCGACGCGGTCCTATCGAAGCAAGCTGCCTTTAAGAGTGCTTGGCGAACTCGAAAGCTGGGAACTGTATGACCCGGAGTTCGTTCAACAACTGAGAACCCGTGTGGAGAATGGTATGGGCAAAATCATTAATTGACGTGCGACACTCCGGTGAAACGAGCGCCCGGCCGTGGCGATAGGGGGCCGAAACCTCGCTCACCCACTGCCAGTTAAAAGTTAACAATCAGGAATTCACATGCGGCTTCGAATTTTTTCTACACTTTTGTTGTGCTTTGCCCTGGGCGCGTGCGCAAGCAAGCATTTAAAACCTGACGGTGTCTCCGCATCGAGTCTGACGTCGACCAATGGCATCCTGGTCGGCAGTTTTGCAAGGAGTCCGGATGGGCCGGTTTACTACAGCCAAACCTTCTATTTCAAAAACGTGAAGACGGGTGAAGTCCACCAGATAAAAGCCCAGCCGACGTTTAACCTCTACACCGGAAAGACTCCGGATGATTTCAGCACGGAAAGCAGTGCTGGTGCGGTTTTTGTGTTCAGCCTTCCTGCGGGGCCATACACCTTTCACAACTTTCGGCTGTATCAGGCCAATGGAGCCTTCCAGCAAAATTGGTCGTCGAAGAATGATTATTCGATTCCCTTCGAGGTCCAGCCAGATACCGTCAACTACGTGGGCGAGATCAAACTGGATGCCTTGAAGGGACGTAATTTTTTCGGAATGACAGTACCCGCCGGGGGCGTCTGGCTGGTCTCAGATCAGCTGGACCGGGATCTTGAGATTCTTCAAAGAACTCGTACGGATATTCCAGTTTCCAATATGGTGTCGGTCATACCGAGCAGGAAGGACGTTTTCACGCCTCTGGTGGTGCTGCCGAGTGAGATGCATGAATATTTGAGCCGCACGAAGGGTTCAAAGCCATAGAAGACACCGATTGTCGGTAGCGGCCATGGCGAGCTTCTAGCCTTGGAGCCGTCAAAATTCGGGATGAATTTCAAAAGAAAAAAGGAGACGAAATGACGCGCTACGCAGACTTCTACCGCCAGTCCATAGACCAGCCCGACGCCTTCTGGACCGAGCAGGCCAAACTCATTGATTGGCACAAGCCTTTCACCCGCGTCTGCAACGACGACAAACCGCCCTTTGTGCAATGGTTTGAAGGTGGGCAAACCAATCTGTGCCACAACGCGGTCGACAGGCACCTTAAAGACCGGCCCGACCAGGCCGCGCTGATTTACGTTTCCAGCGAAACCGGTGCCGAAAAAACTTATAGCTTCCGCGAGCTGCATGTCGAAGTGCAGCGCATGGCCGCCAGCCTGCTGGCCATGGGCGTGGTCAAGGGCGACCGTGTGCTGATCTACATGCCCATGATCCCGGAAGCCGCCTTTGCCATGCTGGCCTGCGCGCGCATAGGCGCCATCCATTGCGTGGTGTTCGGCGGTTTTGCCAGCGGCTCGCTGGCCTCGCGCATTGACGATGCGACGCCGCGCGTCATCATCAGTGCCGACGCCGGTTCGCGCGGCGGCAAAGTCGTGGCCTACAAACCCCTGCTCGACGAAGCCATACGCCTGGCCAAACACCAGCCCGAGGCCGTGCTGCTGGTGGACCGCGGCCTGGCACCCATGCCCATGGCGGCCGGGCGCGACCTGCATTGGGAAACCCTGCGCGCCAAGTACATGCATGCCCAGGTGCACTGCGAATGGCTGGACGCCAGCGCCATCAGCTACACCATTTACACCAGTGGCACCACCGGCAAGCCCAAGGGCGTGCAGCGCGATACCGGCGGCTACGCGGTGGCCCTGGCCGCCAGCATGAAACACATCTTTGACGGCCGAGCCGGCGAAACCTATTTCTCCACCAGCGACATCGGCTGGGTGGTGGGCCATAGCTACATCGTCTACGGTCCGCTGATCGCCGGCATGGCGACCATCATGTACGAAGGCCTGCCCACGCAAGGCATGGACCAGCAGCCCAACGCCGCGATCTGGTGGAGCCTGGTCGAGAAATACAAGGTCACCGGCATGTTCAGCGCGCCCACCGCGGTGCGCGTGCTCAAAAAACAGGACCCGGGCCTGCTCAAAAAGCACGACCTCTCCAGCCTGCGCGCCTTCTACCTGGCCGGCGAGCCGCTGGACGAACCCACGGCGCGCTGGATCAGCGAGGGCCTGAATGTACCCATCATCGACAACTACTGGCAGACCGAATCGGGCTGGCCCATCATCACCCTCGCCAACGCCGTTGAAAAAAAGCCCAGCCGCTTCGGCAGCCCCGGCGTGCCCATGTACGGCTACAAGGTCAAGATACTGCACGAGTCCACCGGTGAGGAACTGACCCAGCCGAATGAAAAAGGCGTGGTCGTCATCGAAGGCCCGACGCCACCCGGTTTCATGCAAACCATCTGGAAGGACGACGCGCGCTTCGTCAACACCTACTGGAAAAGCGTGCCGGGCAAGATGGTGTATTCCACCTTCGACTGGGGCATACGCGACGAGGACGGCTACTTTTTTATCCTGGGCCGCACCGACGACGTCATCAACGTCGCCGGCCACCGCCTGGGCACGCGCGAGATCGAGGAAAGCATTTCAGGCCATGCCGGCGTCGCCGAGGTGGCGGTGATTGGCGTGGCGGATCCGCTCAAGGGCCAGGTCGCCATGGCGTTTGCCGTGCCCAAGGATTCGAGTGTGCTCAGCGACAACGCGGCGGCGATGAAGCTCGAAGGCGAAATCATGAAGCGCGTGGACGGCGACCTGGGCGCCGTCGCGCGGCCGGCGCGTGTGCATTTTGTATCGGCCCTGCCCAAGACCCGTAGCGGAAAGATGCTGCGCCGGGCGATTCAGGCTGTGTGCGAGGGCAGGGACCCGGGAGATTTGACGACCATGGATGACCCGGCGGCGTTGCAGCAGATTCGGGATCGGGTGGCCTTAAGTTAGTTCACACAAAGAAAGTGCGAGATGCCCGAACTATTAGAACTAAAACTTGCCAATAGGCCTGGCGACGACAAACTCTTGACCTCTATGGGCTTTCCACATCAAGAACTTCAGCAAGGCACCACACCGAAAAGGGTTAGGGAAATTGCTGAAGAGAAGGAGAGGTCTCTTTTAGCTGATCTCATTGCTCGATCAACTATTACAGCGGACACGCATAGTTTTATCAGCGCTCGTTCGGATCGGCATGGGAAAACGGTAATTTTGAATACCCACGCAAACGTCGTTGAAACCTATGTAGAGGGGTGCTCAAAACTGCAGATGTGCATAGATTGTTTTGAATGGATGGAACGGGATAAACCTCAAATTCAAGCAGAACTATCAGCACTGCACATCAAGGGAGATGTTGACGCGAAAGCAAATAATCTAAAAATAAGGGCTCGCGCAACTTCCTTTGGTGGAGATTTAAATTTTTCGACCGAGGGCGCAGTCGAATTAACGTTTGAGAGTGCCAACCTCCGTAAGATATCCATTGGCTGTTTACCAAGCGGGAGCTTATCGATAGTCGAAAAAGGTAGTGCCCTAAGTGGTGGGCTCTACATCGCATCTTCAGAAGACGGATCACGTGCGCCTTCAGGTCGAAGCAGGGTATCGATTTTTAGCAGTTCTGGCCCTACCTTGGGCGGTGAGTTGGTGGTGTCGAGTTGTTTGGTTGGTAGCATGGAGTTGAACGGTTGGACGATAAATGAGGACATTCGATTCTCCGATTGCCTCATTGAAAAGATCGCCCTAACGTCCGCCACGTTGAAAGGAAAAGTGGCGTTTAGTCGATGCGATTTCTCAGATGAGCCCGCGCTGTTCTTGAACTCGTCGTTCGGAAAACCTACCTCGTTTACAAGATGCAACTTTCGAAAAGCGCCAGACTTTCATGGAGCGAAATTGCATCAGAACACCAGATTCTTAAGTTGTACCTTTGACGCAGCTGGGACAATTTTGAATCCAAAATGCGACTCGATTGATGTCGCCGCGTATCGGGTACTCAAGGGACATTTTGGTCAACAAAAGGATTCTCGACAGGAAATTGTCTTCTACGCCCTTGAGCAGCGCGCTGAACGCTATATATCCAAAGCAGACCCTGTGGAAGTGGCAATTTCGTGGGTGCAGGATTTTGTATCTGGCTATGGACAGTCGATTTCTCGGGCGGTTGCAGTTTTTTTTGGATGGAATGCCGTGTTTGCCACAGGGTTTCAAGTTTTGGGAGCAAATTTCATTAAGGTGAAAGCTTCAGGATCCATTGAGGGGTTTCCGGGAGTCGCATTGGCTTTGCAAAATGCATTTAATCCATTAGCACTCTTTTCTGAAAAGGGGCTAGTCGAGCTGAACTCTCTTATGGTGTACCTGATTTCTCTTACTCAGGCGCTCGGGTCGCTGGGCATCGTTGCTTTGATCTTGTTGACTATCCGAGGGAAGTTCAGAAAAGGCTCATCTTCTGAGAGCTAAGTTAATGTGGGTACGCTAGCTTGGCCTGACTAAAGAATCGGGTTGTACAAGTTACTCGGATGTCTCATCTTGAGAAAACTTCTCGACACTTTGTTTCAGCCAAGGGTTTTTACCGGGATACCCCCTTGCGCTCGGTCGTAGCATGACTCGCGCAAGGCCTTGGGGTAGTAGCTGACTGACTTTTGGGGGCCCTGCCATATTCCAACAAAGGGGACTCCAGATGACAACCAAACTCAACGTGAACGGCCGCGCCGTTTCCGTCAATGCCGAACCCGATACACCCCTCTTGTGGGTGATACGCGACGAGCTGGGCATGACCGGTACCAAGTTCGGCTGCGGCGCGGCGCTGTGCGGCGCCTGTACCGTGCACCTCAACGGCCAGCCGGTACGCTCCTGCCAGACGCCGCTGTCGGCGGCTGCGGGGCAGAAGGTGGCGACGATTGAAAGCCTGTCGCGCAACAACACGCACCCGCTGCAGGTGGCGTGGATCAAGCATGACGTGCCGCAGTGCGGCTACTGCCAGTCGGGCCAGCTGATGAGCGCGGCGGCCCTGCTCACGGCCAACAAGAACCCGAGCGACGCCGACATCGACGCCGCGATGAGCGGCAATATCTGCCGCTGCGGCACCTACCCGCGCATCAAGGCGGCGATCAAGGATGCCGCTTCCACCCTGCGCAAAGCCTGAGGAGAACCATCATGACCACCACCTCACTGATTTCTCCGAACCGCCGCACTTTCCTCAAGACCTCGTCGGCCCTGACCGTCGCAGGCAGCGGGCTGATGCTGGGCGTCACGCTGGGCGTCCCCTCGGCCGCGCAGGCGGCGGGCACGCTTTACACCCCGAATGCCTGGGTGCGCATCGCCGACGACAACACCATCACCCTGATCTCGGCGCGCTCCGAGATGGGGCAGGGCGTCTACACCTCCATGCCCATGCTGATCGCCGAGGAGCTCAACGTCGACATCCGCAAGGTCAAGGTCGCGATCGCGCCGCCGGGCAAGGTCTACACCAATGCCTTATTGGGCGCGCAAATCACCGGTGGCTCGACCTCGGTGCGCGACGGCTGGGAAAAGCTGCGCATTGCCGGCGCGCAGGTGCGCAGCATGCTGGTCTCCGCGGCGGCGGCCAAATGGAATGTGGATGCCGCCACGCTCAAGGCCGAGAACGGCATGGTCATAGGCCCGAAGGGCAAGAAGGCCACCTATGGTTCGCTGGCCGAGGCGGCTTCCAAACTGCCGGTGCCCGAGAAGGTGGCGCTCAAGGACCCGAAGGACTTCACCGTGATCGGCAAGCCCACCAAGCGGCTGGACACGCCGATGAAGGTCAACGGCACGGCCGAGTTCGGTATCGATGTGAAGCTGCCCGGCATGGTGTATGCCAGCCTGCAGCAATGCCCGGTGATTGGCGGCAAGGTCACCAGCTTTGACGCCGCCAAGGCCAAGGCCATGCCTGGCGTGATTGACGTGGTGCAGATTCCCGACGGCGTGGCGGTGGTCGCCGACAGCTACTGGCATGCTTTCAAGGCGCGCCAGGCGCTGGCGGTGCAGTGGGACGAGGGCCCGGTCGCGGCCATCAGCAATGCCAGCATGCTCGACGGCATACGCAAGGCGGCCGACAGCGGCAAGGCGATTCCCATCGTGGCGCCCAAGGGCGACGCCGCCGGCGCCATGAAAGGCGCGGCCAAGACACTGAAGGCCGAGTATGTCTCGCCGCTGCTGGCGCATGCCACGCTGGAGCCCATGAACTTCACGGCCGACTACAGGAACGGCAAAATCCTGCTGATAGGCCCGACGCAGTTCCAGCAGGGCGCCGAAGGCAGTGTGGCCGCGGCGCTGGGCATCAAGCCCGAGGACATCACGCTGAAAACCACCTTCCTGGGCGGCGGCTTCGGCCGGCGGCTGGAGCTGGACTTCATCGTGCAGGCGGCGCAGATTTCCAAGGCCGTGGGCAAGCCGGTCAAGCTGCTATGGAGCCGCGAGGACGACACCACACACGACTTCTACCGGCCCATGGCGGTCAACCAGCTCTCGGCCGGCCTGGGGGCCGACGGCAAGCCGGTGGCGCTCAATTTCAAGGTGACCTCGCAGTCCATCACGCAGCGCGCCTTCGGCCTGCCCAAGGACACGCTGGACCCGTTTATGGCCGAGGCCGGCGTCATGCCTTACGACATCCCGAACACGCAGTACGACCTGGTGATCCACGACAGCGGGCTGCGCGTGGGCTACTGGCGCTCGGTGAGCCATGCGCTCAATGCCTTTGCCAACGAGAGTTTTGTCGACGAAATGGCGCTGGCCGCAGGCAAGGACCCGTATGCCTACCGCATGTCGCTGCTGGAAAAGCAGCCGCGTTTTGCCAATGTGCTCAAACTCGCGGCCGACAAGTCCGGCTGGGGCACGCCGGCGCCAGCCGGCCGCAGCCGCGGCATCGCGCTGATGGAGGGCTACGACACCTATATGGCCCAGGTGGCCGAGGTGTCGGTCAAGGACAACCAGGTCACGGTGCACAAGATCACGGTGGTGGCCGACCTGGGCCGCATGGTCAACCCCGACACGGTGCAGGCGCAGATCCAGTCCAGCGTCATCTTCGGCCTGTCGGCGGCGCTGAACAACCAGATCACGCTGGACAAGGGCCGGGTGCAGCAGACCAATTTTGGCGACTACCCGGTGCTGCGCATGAACGAAGCGCCGGTGATGGACATCACCGTGGTGCCCAGCACCGAAAAGCCGGGCGGCATCGGCGAGCCGGCCACGGCACTGGTGGCGCCGGCCGTGGCCAATGCGGTGTTCGCGGCCACCGGCAAGCGGGTGCGCACGCTGCCGCTGAACGACAACCTGGCCAAGGCCTGAGGCGCTGATGAGAAAAAGCCCAGGCCGCAGCGGGAAATGCCCCGGGCTGCTAGCATTTGCCGCATGGACAACATAGACCTCGAAGTTCTGAAAACCTCCTCGCAGTGGCTGGCCGCGGGCCTGCGCTGCGAGCTGGTCACCGTGCTCAAGACCTGGGGCTCCAGCCCGCGGCCCGAAGGCTCCATGCTGGCGATCTGCGAAGACGGCCGGGTGGTGGGTTCGGTTTCGGGCGGCTGCATTGAAGACGACATGATTGACCGGGCGCGCCGCGAAGGCCTGGACCGCGCGCGGCCGGCCATCGTGACCTATGGCGTCTCGGCCGACGAGGCACGCCGTTTCGGCCTGCCTTGCGGCGGCACCATAGAGCTGGCCATAGAGCCGCTGTCGGCGGCCAGCCAGGTGGACGAGCTGCTGCGGCGCCTGCAGGCCGGCGAGCTGGTGGCGCGCCGGCTGGATTTGCACAGCGGCGCCGTTACCCTGGGTACGGCCCTGCCCAGCCAGTCCATGCAGGTGTCCGAAGCCGCGCTGGTGACCCTGCACGGCCCGCGCTGGCGTTTGCTGATCATTGGCGCGGGGCAGCTGTCGCGTTTTGTGGCCCAGATTGCCCAGGGCATGGACTATGCGGTGACGGTCTGCGACCCGCGCGAGGAATACCGGGACAGCTGGCAGGTTGAAGGCGTGGAGCTGGCCACCGGCATGCCCGACGACGTGGTGCAGGCCATGAAGCTGGACGCGCGCTGTGCGGTGATCGCGCTCACGCACGACCCCAAGCTGGACGACCTGGCGTTGATGGAGGCGCTGCGCTCGCCGGCTTTTTACGTTGGGGCGATCGGCTCGCGGCTGAATAACCAGCGCCGCCGCGAACGCCTGGCCGAGCACTTTGACATGACGCCGCAAGAACTGGCCAGGCTGCACGGCCCCATAGGCCTGTACATCGGCAGCAAGACGCCGCCCGAGATCGCGATTTCCATCCTGGCCGAACTCACGGCGGTGAAGAACCAGGTGGCCTTGCCGCGCGCTGTGGGCATCGCTGAGGCCAAGGCGCAAGCCGGCCTGGTGCCCACGGGCGAGGTGTGTGAACTGCCCGTGCCGGCCGGCAAGCCTGACGCCTAAGCCCTAAGCGGCGGCCACGTCAAAGGCCGCGGGCGGCAGCCCGGCGCGTGAGCGCTCGGCCATCACGGCCCAGGCCGATTCCCATTCCCGAACGCGAGCCGGCAGGTCAAACAGCGGCGCCGCAGCCTTGCCCGCCTGCAGGTGTTGCCGCAGCTGTTGCAGGGCTTGCGGGTCGCGCCCCAGGCGCAGGGCTTCGGCCACATAAGCCGGCCGGCTTTCCATTACGCATTGCGGCAAACCGGCCGCGCGAATGATGCTGCCGCCCAGGCGCGAAGCCATGCTCTCGCCGGCGCAGCTCAGGGCCGGAACCCCCATGCGCAAGGCGTCTTCCAGGCCCAGGTTGGCGTTAAAGCGCAGGGTGTCCAGGAACAGGTCGGCGTGCCGGAGGCAGGCCAGGGACTGGGCGCGTGTGAGCCTGTGGGTAAAGATGAGGCGGCTTTCATGCACGCCGGCGGCATTGGCCTCGCGCACCAGGTTGGCGGCGATGGCCAGGCTGTAGGCGGGCAGCCACAGCACCGCGTCGGGGAGCGAGCGCAGGATTTTCATCCAGGCGGCGAAGCTGGCAGGGTCCAGCATGACCGAGGGCACGGTGGCGCACAGCACCAGGGCATCGGCCGGCAGGCCGGCCTGCTCGCGGCTGTCCCAGCCGGGTTCCGGCGTTTCGTCATGGGCGGCCAGCCAGCAGCTGTGCGGCAGGCGCACGACGGCGCCGTAGGGCGCGAGGTCCAGCCCGTCGGGATGCACAAACCGGTCGGACATGTTGTAGTCGCAGGGCCGCGGCGGATTGTGGCGGTGCCAGGTGAGCTGGCGCAACTGCACGGGCGCAACGCGCAGTTCGGGTATCTCGGGCCGGCACCAGGCGGTGTCGAAGCTCATGTCGACAAACACGTCGAGCTGGTCCAGGCGCATGCGGCCGGCCGCTTCCACGTCCGACATATGGGCGATTTCGGTGACGCTGGCGGCATGCGGCTTGAGTATCTCGGCGTGTTCGGGCTCGGGGTGCCGCGTGGGCGAATAGATATGGATGGCAAAGCGGCCGCCGTCGTGCAGCGCGAGCTGGCGTTTGAGCGCATGGGCATGGCGCTCGTCGCGCAGGCTTTGCACCGCCATGCCGACCTGGATGCGCCCATCGTGCCGGCCCACCCGCGCGGCGCGGCGCGTGAAGGGCGGCAGGGCTGTTTTCAGGCCTTCGCTGATTTTCGCGACCGAGACATTGCGCACCTGGGCGAGTTCGTTCTCGTCCATGTCCAGCATCAGGCCGTAGAACTGCGCGTCACGCCAGTCGCGGCGCCGGCCGGTGCGCAGGCATTCGTCCAGCATCTGCCGCAGCGTGGCAGTGAGGCGTTCGTTCTCCCGCCAGTCGCAAACCGTCATGGCCTCAAAGACCTGGCCGCAGTAAAGCTGCCGGGCGTCGGGAAGTTCGTCCTGCGGCAGGCGCAGCTTGTGGTCCAGGTAGGCTGGCGCGATGGTTCGGCCCAGGAAGTCGCGGAAGTAGGCCAGCGTGTCGGCGTCAAAGCGCAGGCTGGCTTCGCGGGATTGGTCGAAGTCGCCGTTGAAGGCCAGCACGGCCGCGCCGCGTATGCGTATGTCCAGGTCGTGCGGAAAGCGCAGGGCCGCCGCTTCGAGCGCGGCCACCGCCTCGGTGTAGCGCCGGGCGCCGCACAGGTAGTCGCTGAGGTTGACGTGGTAGGGCGCGTGGCCGGGGTCCTGCGCCAGGCATTTGCGGGCGCAGTCGATCGCTGCCTCCCACTGGCCCTGCGCGGCGGCCATCAGCCCGACGTTGTTGAGGGCGCGCGCATGCGATGGGTCCAGCGCCAGTGCGCGCTGGTAGGCCATGCCGGCGCGCGCCAGGTCACCGCAGCTTTCGGCGGCGATGGCCAGGTTGGCCGCGCCGTCGGCGGTCTGCAGCAGCGCGGCTTCCACCGAGAGCAGCGCCTTGTAGGCGGCCACGGGCCTGGAAAGCGCGGACAGCAGCGTGGCGCAGGCCGAGGCGGCGTTGACGTCCTCGGGCGCCAGCGCCAGGGCGTGTTCAAAGGCGATCAGGGCCTGCTCGAGCCGGCCCTCGGCATGCAGCTGCGCGCCGCGCTGCATCCAGCCTGGGCTGTCCTGCGGAGTGTCCGGGGGCGTGTTGTGCATAGCCCGGATTATGTGGCAGCGGCCTCATATCAACGGGGGATCGCAGGGATAATCGGCGCAGCATGAATGCTCCCCCCGCACAGCCCACCACCCTGCACCTGCTCGGGCGTTTCAGCGAGGCCTTTACCGGCGCGGAACGCGAGCTGCTGGACATACGCCGCCTGCTGCAGGGGCGCCGGCCGGTCAAGCTCTGGTCCGACGTGCCGCCGCATCCCAGCTACGCGGGGCTGGGCATCGCGACCATACAGCCTTTTGCCCAGCAGTTCCCCCGGGGCGGCACCCTGCTGATTGCCGGCGTGCACATGCGGCCCGGCATCTGGCTCAAGTACGCCGGTTTTGAAAAAATCATCCTGTTCTACAACCTTGCCAACCATGGGCAGCTGTTTGCCGCGATGGAAGCCTTGCGCGGCAGCACGGGCCTGGACCCGGAACTGGTGTTCGTCTCCAGAATGCTGCAGCTCAGCGTGGGCCTGCCCGGCCGCATTGCGCGCAGCCTGATGGACTTGCAGCCCTTTCTCGCGGTGGCGGATGAGCGCTTTGCGCGGGCAGCGGGCCGGCCTTTTACCGTGGGCCGCGTCAGCCGCGACGCGCCGGACAAACACCACCCGGAGGACCCGGCGCTCTACCGCATGCTGGCCAGCCGCGGCCTCAAGGTGCGCATCATGGGCGGAACCTGCCTGGCGGCCGCGCTGCAAGGCGTCGAGGGTGTGGAACTGCTGCCGGCCGGCGCCGAAAGCGCGGCCGATTTTTACCGTTCGCTTGACGCCTTTTTCTACCGCACGGGCGCTTCCACGGAGGCCTACGGCCGGGTGGTGGTGGAGGCCATGGCGGCCGGGCTGCCGGTGGCGGCCCATGCCCGCGGCGGTTATGCCGAAGTCATGGAGCATGAGGTGTCCGGCCTGCTGGTGCAGTCCCAGGAGGAGGCGTATGACGCGGTGATGCGGCTGGCGGGCGACGCCGGGCTGTGCCGGCGGATGGGCGAGGCGGGCAGGGTGCGGGCGCTGGCCGTGCATGGCCCGGAGGCCACGCAGCGCGAGATGGCTTTTTACCTGGGATCCGCAGCGGCTTCGGCTTCTTAAGGCGCCTGGAAGATGGCGGTACCGGAGAACGTGCCCGCGGGGGATATGTTGCCGTTGTAGATCAGGCCGGCGCGATTGGCATTTAGGCCCGTGAAGATCCCCCTTACCTGGGATCCGGTAAAGCTGGAGCTGGAGAAATAAACCGATTCCGAAATGTTGCCGAATGAGGTGTTGATGGTCGCGGTGAGCTGCGGCCCCAGCCCGCTGGGGTCAAAATTGACCGAAAGATTCGAGGTGTTAAACAGCGTTCCGCTAGTCCCGGTATAGGACGTGGGTGCTGAGCCACCTATCAGGGTGTATGTAGCGACGCCCACGGTGGTGGGCAGGACCGGCGTGGCCTGGCCCACGATGTAGTGCAGCTCGGCGAGGGTGGTGGCGCCGTTCTTGGTGGCGCCGGCCCAATTGCCCCAGCCGATGAAGTCGTTGGTGGCCATGGAGCCGAAGAAGCCCGCCGCGGTGTTGACGGTGGGTTTGAAGACGTTGCCCGAGGACTCGAATTCGCTGACTTTGCCGGTGTTCATCACGACGGAGGCGGAGGTCACCGGGCCGGCGAAGTTGCCACCGGGGTCTAAATTGACCGGAGGGATGTGGTAATGGGCGACGGCCGTCAGGTTGGTGAAGGTGCCGGTGTTTGGATCGGGTACGGGTGTCGTCGGTGTTTGGACGATGGCAGCCCCACCGGTGCTGTTGACCTTGTCGCCTACGTTGACCGGTTCGCGTTCCGGCGGCGGCGTCGGCACACTGGCCCGCACATTGGTGCGCACCGGCGCATCCGTGTTGTTGATGACCCGCACCGATTCGCCGGCCGTCAGGCCCACGCAGCCGCCGGCATTGCAGACCTCGATGGCGTCCAGCTCGGTCGTCACGCCCAGCGAGCCGTCGGGGTTGTAGCCGACGTTGAAGCCGGAACCGCGTATGCCTATGGTGGCGGTGGTGGTGGTGACCTTGTAGTTCTCGCGGTTGCGCTTGCCGATCAGGCCGGTGATGGCGCGCATGCTGCCGCGCAGCAGATCGACCAGGAAGCGGTCTTCCTTGGGATCGGCCTTGTCGACATAGTTGGCGACCTTGAACTCGGTGTTGGGCTGCAGGGACACCAGGCCGCCGTCGGTAAAGCGCACTTGCGCGCGCCCGCTGGCGCCGGTCAGTATGGCCTGGCCGCTTTCGATGTCCTTGCCCTTGACCAAGGCCGTGGTGGCGCCGTCCGCGCGGCGGACGTTGACGTCGCCGGCGATGAACTGGGCCACGCCCGCGGAAGGCGCGGCGGACGCCTGCAAGGGGTAAATGGCGGCCAGCGCCATGGCCAGGATGGTTTGCTGGAGCTTGATGTGCGGGGTCATGGTGGGTTCTCCGGGTATTTTTATTGAAGCGGTGCGCGCTGGGCTGGTATGGGGGCTACGGGGCGGCCTTGCCTTGCTTAGAGGGGCGGTCTCAGGACCAGGTTGGTCTGCTGGAAAACGGCAGCGCCCGAAACCTGGCCGGTGCTGGGGCCTGTGCCGGTCACCGACGGCGCGCTGTAGACCAGCGCGGCGCGGCTGGCATTGTTACCGGTGAAAAAGCCGGTGACATTGGTGCCCGAGGTGTTGGTGATTTTCGAGTTGTTGATGTTGACGTTGCTGCTGATGCCGTAGTCGTTGCCGCCGAAGCGCGTGGTGAGATCCAGACTGCCATAGCCCTGGCCCGGGCTGTAGACGCCGAAGTTGGCGACCAGCGAACCGCTGACGAGCTGGCCCGCGCCCAGCAGGCTGGAGAAAGCGGTGCCGCCGGCCAGCTGGTAAGTGCCCTGCATGTTGTCGGCCGGCATCTGGGCCGTCGGCGTCGGCCGGCCCATCACAAAATGAACGGATTCAATCGCGGTGGTCGAGCCCGCCACGATTTTTTGCCCCGTCACCCAACTGCCCCAGCCGACGAAGTCGGGATCGGACGGCACGCCCAGCGCGCCTTTTTCCATGGTGGTGAGGCCGGGCGTGCTGCGGAACTGGGTCAGGACATTGCGGCTGTCCAGGCTGTCGAAGTCGATCGGCTTGCCGCTCAGGAAGCTGGTCAGCACGGCGGTGCCGGCCTCGGGGTAGTAGCTTTCGACCACCGAGCTGGACGCTGCGGGGTCGGTGAATGCGACAGCGGCGGCCAGGTCGGTGAACACCTGCTTGACGGGCGCCGGCGCGGGCGGGACGATGGCGGGTTTGCCGTCCGACGTTGTCTGGTTGCCCGCAACGACCACCTCCTGGGTGGGCGGCGGCGTCGGCACATTGGCCCGCACGTTGGTGCGCACCGGCGCTTCGGAACTGTTGATGACCCGCACCGATTCACCGGCCGTCAGGCCCACGCAGCCGCCGGCGTTGCAGACCTCGATGGCGTCCAGCTCGGTCGTGATGCCCAGGGATCCATCGGGGTTGTAGCCCACGCTGAAACCGGAGCCGCGTATGCCTATGGTGGCGGTGGTGGTGGTGACCTTGTAGTTCTCGCGGTTGCGCTTGCCGATCAGGCCGGTGATGGCCCGCATGCTGCCGCGCAGCAGGTCGACCAGGAAACGGTCCTGCTTGGGGTCGGCCTCGTCGACATAGTTGGCGATCTTGAATTCGGTGTTGGGCTGCAGGGATACCAGGCCGCCGTCGGAAAACCGGACCTGGGCGCGGCCGGCGGCGCCCGTCAGGATGGATTCGCCGCTCTCCAGCGGCTTGCCCTTGGCCAGGGGCTCGGCCTTGCCGCTGGCGCGCAGCACGTTGACGTCGCCGGCGATGAACTGGGCCACACCGGCCGAGCCGGCGGCAAAGGATTGCGCGGGGAAGGCCGCCGCAACCACGACCGACAGGGCGGCGCGTTTGAGGGGGAATTCCCGTCGGGTTTTCATGGGGCTGTCTGGGCAGGGGCGAGCATGTTCAGTCGGCATCGCGGGTTCAGAAGTCGCGGCGTACCGTGACCGAGAACAGGCTGCGCTTGTAGTCGGAAATCGCGACGTTGGATTTCACCGAGGTCAGGGCCAGTTGGGGCGTGACGCGCCACAGTTTGGCGGGCACCCAGTTCAGGCCCATGTTCAGGTTCCACTGCTTGTCATGGCGGGTGACGAGGAAGAGCGGATCGGCGCCGCCGTATTTGCGGTCTTCGTAAGCAAGGCTGCCGAACAGCGCCAGCGTGTCCGAAAGCGTTTTCTGGATGCCGGTGCGCAGGCCGACGAGGTCATGGCCCAGGTGCGGAACGCCCGCGGAGCGCTCCTTTTCCGTGCCGATATAGCCGCCCGCGAAGACCACGATGTTGCTGTCGCGGAAGGCGTGGGCATAGGAGGTCCCGACCACCGTGCGGGTCGCGTCGCGCAGCGACTGGCCGGGGTAACTCAGGTCGCCCCACTGGATGTAGGTGCTCCACTGGCGAAAGCCGTCGATGCGATAGGTCCATTCACCGACCAGGCCCTGCTGGTCGCGGGCGCGCGAGCCGGCCACGGTGTAGGTTCCGGCCTGCACCACGCCCGAGAACTCGTGTTTGTCGTAGCGGTAGCTGGCGCCGAAATTGACATCGACCTGGCCGGTGTTGAAGTCGTTGTATTTGGCGTTGACGCGCCCGTTGCCGTAGACGTTGCCGATCAGCGACCAGCGCGGGTCGACCACGTAGCGGGCCGACAGGCCACCGCCCAGGCTCATGAACGCGTCCTTGGTTTCGACGCCGGCGGGATTGAGCGTGAAGATCAGGCCGCCAAAAGCGGGTACGGCCACGTTCGGGTTGCCGGGGCCGCTGTTGATGTTGGTGTCGTAGCCAATGCTGGCTTCCAGGAAGGGCTTGACCGACGAGCGGGCGGCTTCTTCGGTGCGGTCAATGGCCTGCAGGAACTGGTCGATGGTGGCGGCGGCTTCGGCCGGGATGTTGTCCTGCTTGGTTTCCAGCAGTACTTGCCGGGAGGCCTTGGTGTCACCGACGGAGAACAGCGCGCGGCCGAGTTCGGCGCGTGCCCGGGAGTTGCTGGGCTGCACGGCCAGCACGCGTTCCAGGGCGAATACCGCGCGGGTGTACTGGCCGGTCTCGTTGGCGGCGATGCCCAGTACGGTGTCGAAGTCCGGGTCGCCCGCGCGCGCCGCCTCTTGCGGCTCCAGCAGGTCGAAGGCTTTTTGCGCCTGGCTTTGGTCCAGCAGGGTGCGGGCATTGCTGACCAGCGCGTCGACTTCCGCATGCGCCAGGCCGTTGGCCAGGGTAGCAAGAAGAATGATGATCCCGCCCGAGAAAAGTTTGGTTTTTGAATACATAAGTATTATTTTATAAAGGTCTCAGGTAACAACCCGTAAGCAACAAAAGTTTTATATCACGCAGGAATGACTTTCAGGGGTTTATTACACCTGCTACAGAGGGCGGAAGTGCGGCGCGGCAACACCTTTTTCGGGCTTTGGCACCGACTTGGTGATATTCACCAGTTTCAGGGGCGGCCAAGGGTATTTACGGGGGACACCTCCCTGGTTTGTCGGAATAATATTAGTCATTGCTTATATTAAGAAGAAGTCGCTATGGATGAGATGATTCAGACCAGTGCCCAGGTGGAACGGGGCCGGGTATTTGAGCTGGCCGCCGAGCTGTTCGCCGTGCTCGCAACGCCCATGCGTTTGCGCGTGCTGAGCGCCCTGTGCGAACGCGAAAAATCCGTCAACGAGTTGCTGGCCGAGATCGATACCACCCAGCCCAATCTCTCCCAGCACCTGGCGGTGCTTTATCGCACCGGTGTGCTGGCCAAGCGCAGGGAAGGCACCCAGGTGATTTACCGGGTGCAAAGCGAAAAAGCCGTGGCGCTGTGCCGCAGCGTCTGCACCCAGATCGCCATCGAACTGGACGAGCCGGGCGCGCTGCCGCCGGGGCAAAGTCTGTCGCCGCGCCCCGGCCTGCAGGACGCCTGAACCGAAAGACGCCACCCATGCTGAACCGATTCCTACAGCGCGCGCCCGAAAACTTTCTTTCGCGCGAGCAGATACAAGAAGTGCGGGCAGGGCGCCGCGGCTTTCTGGCCGGCGCCTTTGCCGCGGCGGCCGGCACGGTGGCCGCGGGCCGGGCCGTCGCGCAGGGCGCGGCGACGCCTGCTGACGGTGAACCTGAAATCCTGAACCTTCCGCCACACAGCAAAGGCCTGGGCCAGCCGGTGGCGGCCCGCGGCTACGGCCTGCCCAGCGAGTTCGAGAAAAACCTGCAGCGCCGCGAAAGCCCGGGCCTGACGCGCGTGAGCCAGGCCAGCGTGAGTTTTTGCCCCTTGCAGGGCCTGTTCGGCATCATCACGCCCAGCGGCCTGCACTTTGAGCGCCACCACCAGGGTTGGTGGGACATAGACCCTTCCAAGCACCGGCTGATGCTCAACGGCTGCGACGAGGCCATGCTCAAGCGCCCCATGGTCTTCAACATGGACGAGCTGATGCGGCTGCCCAGCGTGAGCCGCATGCATTTCATCGAATGCGGGGCCAACACCGGCATGGAGTGGGGCAATGCGGCGGTGCCGACGGTGCAGTACACCCATGGCATGCTCAGTTGCAGCGAGTTCACCGGCGTGCCACTGCGCACCCTGCTGGAGCTTTGCGGCGCCGACCTCAAGCGCGCCAAATTCATCCTGGCGGAAGGCGCCGACGGCTCGGGCATGACGCGCACCATTCCCATGAGCCTGGTGATGAGCGGTGAGGTGCTGGTCGCCTACGGGCAAAACGGCGAAATGCTGCGGCCCGAAAACGGCTACCCCCTGCGGCTCATCGTGCCCGGCGTGCAGGGCGTGAGCTGGGTCAAATACCTGCGCCGCATCGAAGTGGGCGACATGCCCTACGGCGCCAAGGACGAAACCATCCACTATGTGGACCTGCAGCCCAGCGGTCTGCACCGGCAGTACACCAGCATCCAGGAAGTCAAAAGCGTGGTGACCTCGCCCAGCGGCGGCCAGGTGCTGCTGCAAAAAGGCTTTCACAACATCACGGGCCTGGCCTGGAGCGGTCGCGGCAAGATACGCCGGGTCGATGTCTCGGTCGACGGCGGGCGCAACTGGACGCCGGCGCGGCTCGAAGGGCCGGTGCTGGCCAAATGCCTCACGCGTTTTAACGCCGACTTCGTCTGGGACGGCAACCCGGCGATTTTCCAGAGCCGCGCGGTGGACGAAACCGGGCAGATCCAGCCGAGCTACAACGAATTGCGCAAGGTGCGCGCCTCGCGCAGCATTTACCACAACAACGCCATCCAGTCGTGGGCGCTGGAAGAAAACGGCGAGGTGAAAAATGTCCAGGTTTAAACGTGTCCGGTGCTCGTTGCTGGTGCTCGCCTGCCTCGGCACCATGGGCACGGCATTCGCGCAAACGCAAGCCGCCGCGCGACAGGCGGCGCTGGCCAATATCGGCCGGACAGCCACGCCCGCCGAAGTGAAGGCCTGGGATATCGACGTGCGCCCCGATTTCAAGGGCCTGCCCAAGGGGCAGGGCTCGGTGCGCCAGGGTGAAGTTTTATGGGAAGCGCAATGTGCTTCCTGCCACGGCAGTTTTGCCGAGTCGTCCGAGGTGTTCACGCCGATTGCCGGCGGCACCACGGCGCAGGACGTGAAAAGCGGCCGGGTCGACGGCCTGATGCCGGGCGCCAACCAGCCCAACCGCACCACGCTGATGAAGGTGTCGACGCTGTCGACGCTGTGGGACTACATCAACCGCGCCATGCCCTGGACCGCGCCCAAGACGCTGACACCCGACGAGGTCTATGCCGCGACGGCCTACATCCTGTTCCTGGGCAATGTGCTGCCGGAAGACTTCACGCTGTCGGACGCCAACATCCGTGAGGTGCAGGACCGCCTGCCCAATCGCAAAGGCATGACCACCGCGCACGCGATGTGGCCGGGCAAGGAACTGGGCGGCACGGCCAGGCCCGATGTGCAGGGCTCGAACTGCATGGTGAACTGCAAGGCTGAAGTGGTGGTCAAAAGCTTTTTGCCCGACTATGCGCGCAACGCCCATGGCAACCTGGCCGAGCAGTCCCGCGGGGTGGGCGAAAGCCGTGGGGTGGACACGACACGGCCGGCTTCGGCCGCGGCGGCACAATCGGACAGCGCCGTGGCGCAGGCGGAGCGCGCGCCCGCCGCGATTCCGGTGGCTGCCGTGGTGAAGACGGCCGCCTCCGGCGCCGCGTCGGTGATGCCGCTGCTGCAGAAAAATACCTGCGTGGCCTGCCACGGCATGGACAACAAACTGGTGGGGCCGTCCTTCAAGGATATAGCCAACAAATATAAGGACCGTGCTGACGCGGTGAATTACCTCTCGGGCAAAATCAAGGCGGGCGGGCAGGGCGTCTGGGGTGCGATTCCGATGCCCCCGCAGGCTTTGAGCGCGGCGGAGTCGGCGCAGATTTCCCAATGGCTGGCGCAGGGCGCGGCGAAGTAGGTGCGCAGGCCGGCAGCGTTTTTTTTTGAGGCATGCTTGGGAGAAGTACCCTCCCGGATTTTTGGGTTTTTGGTGTCCAATCGGGCTAAGTTTTTAAGACATTCAAGTTATATAAAAGAGGAGTTCAACCATGGAACGTCGTGATTTTTTGGCCAGCGGTTCCGGTGCCACGGCACTGGCGCTGGCAGCCGCTTCGGGCCTGAGCCCGGCCTACGCGCAAAACGCGCCGGGCTGGAACAAGGCCGCTTTTGAGAGCAAATCCCTGGCCGACGCGGCCAAGGCCATGGGCGCCACCAGCGCGCCTGTCGAAAGCAAGGACCTGCTGCTCCAGGCGCCCGAAATCGCCGAAAACGGCAACGTGGTGCGCGTCGGCGCACAGAGCAATATCGCGGGCACCACGCAGATCGCGCTGGTCGTCGAAAAGAACCCCAGCGCGCTGGCCGCCATGTTCGAGATTCCGGCCGGCACCGACGCCAATGTCTCGACCAATATCAAGATGGGCCAGTCCTCCAATGTCTACGCGCTGGCCAAGGCCGGCGACAAGTACTTCTATGCGGTGAAGGAAGTGAAAGTCACTTTGGGCGGTTGCGGCGGTTGATTCGCGCCGACCCCGTCTTCACCCCAGCTTGAAATCAGGAGAAAAAAATGTCAGATCCCATGCGAATCCGGGCCCAAGCCCAAGGCGATAAAACCACGGTGCGTGTGCTCGTGAGCCATGAAATGGAAAGCGGCCAGCGCAAGGATGCCGCCGGCAAGACCGTGCCGGCCTGGTTCATCCAGAACATCAGCGCCACCTGGAACGGCAAGACCGTCATGAGCGCCCAATGGGGCACGGCCGTGTCCAAAAACCCCTTTGTGCAGTTCAGCTTCAAGGGCGGCAAGGCCGGCGACAAGATCGCGGTCAGCTGGACCGACAACCACGGCGACAAGCGCACCGACGAGGCCGTCATTTCCTGAGGTTCCCACCGGTTTTCGCGCCGCGGCCCCGGCCGCCCACAACGATATTTGAGGAGAGAGCACGATGAAATTGAGCCTGTTTGGGCTGGCGGCCCTGGCCGCCCTATCCGCCTTGCCGCTGCCGGCGGCGGCGCAGAAGAGCACGGCCGAAGGCATTGCCGAATACCGCGCCATGCTGGCTGACGGCAACCCGGCCGAGCTCTACGAGGCCAAGGGCGAGGCTCTCTGGAAACAGGCGCGCGGCCCGAAAAACGCCTCGCTGGAAAAATGCGACCTCGGCAAAGGGCCGGGCGTGGTCAAGGGCGCTTTTGTCGAGCTGCCGCGTTTCTTCGCCGACACCCAGCGTGTGCAGGACCTGGAGTCGCGCCTGCTGACCTGCATGGAGCAACTGCAGGGCTTTAGCGCCGCCGAGATCGCCAAGACCCCCTTTGGCGCGGGCGAGCAGAAATCGATTGAATCGCTGGTGGCCTATATCTCGGCAGAGTCGCGCGACATGGCTTTCAATGTGCCGCAGTCGCATGCCAAGGAAAAGCTGATGTACGAAGTCGGCAAGAAGGTGTTTTACCTTCGCGGCGGCCCCTATGACTTTTCCTGCGCCTCCTGCCACGGCGAGGACAACAAGCGCGTGCGCCTGCAGGACCTGCCCAATCTGACCAAACAGCCCGGCGCCGGCAACGGCTTCGGCGCCTGGCCGGCCTACCGCGTCTCCAGCGGCGACCTGTGGAGCATGCAGCGCCGCCTGAACGACTGCTACCGGCAGCAGCGCTTTCCCTTCCCGGGCTACGCCTCCGATGCCACCATCGCCCTGGGCGTGTACATGGGCGTCAACAGCAAGGGCGGCGTTTCGATTGCGCCCGCCCTGAAACGTTAATCCGGCAGGACATCCTCATGAACACCTCCTACACACAAGCAGCGCTGTCCGCGGCGGGCCTGGCACTCGCCGCTTTTTTACTGTCCAGTTGCGCCACCGCGCCCACGGCCCAGCAGGTCGATGAAGCCACGCAGCAGGTGCTCAAAAGCTCCTTCCGCGAGCAGGGCATCGCCAAGATGGACCGGCTGACGCTGGACGCCTCCAACCAGGCCTGCTCGGAAGCGGCCGGCAAGCCGCTGGACGAAAAACTCGCCAAGTCCATTGAAGAGGCCAACCTGCAAACCGTGAAGCCGCCTTCGGACGGCAAGTACCTGGGCAACTGGAGCGAGGGCGAAAAAATCGCGCAGAACGGCCGCGGCCTGACCTGGAGCGACAAACCCGGCGAGGCCAACGGCGGCAGCTGCTACAACTGCCACCAGATCAGCAAGGCCGAGCTGTCCTTCGGCTCCATAGGCCCCAGCCTTTACAACTACGGCAAGCTGCGCGGCGTGAGCAACCCGGCTTCGCCCGAAAGCAAGCCTATCGTGGACTACACCTGGGGCAAGCTCTGGAACGCCAAGGCCTACAACGCCTGCTCCGACATGCCGCGCTTCGGCCACGCGTCCATCCTGAGCGAGCAGCAGATCCGCGACGTGATGGCATTGCTGCTGGACCCGAACTCACCCGTCAATAAGTGATCCGCGGCGCTTGCGCGCCCGGGTCGACCGCAACCTGAAAGCATGCCTGGTGCGCCGGGCAGGATGACCAACGCCATGAATCTCTCCCGCCGCGAATTCGCAAGTGTCATGGCGGCCGCCCTGGCCGCCGGTTTCCCCCTGCAGCGCGAGGCCGGCGCCGCCCAGGCCGCGGGCCTGTACGAGTTGCCGCGCAGCGGCAATGTGCACCTGCTGCACATGACCGACTGCCATGCCCAACTGCTGCCGATTTATTTCCGCGAACCCTCCGTCAACCTGGGCGTGGGCACCATGCGCGGGCAGGCGCCGCATCGGGTGGGCGAGCATCTGCTCAAGGCGGCCGGCCTCAAGTCGGGCACGCCCCAGGCCCATGCGCTGACTTTCCTCGACTTCGAGCGGGCCGCGCGCCAGTACGGCAAGGTGGGCGGTTTTGCGCACCTGGCCACGCTCGTCAAACAGCTCAAGGCCGGGCGCCCCGGCGCCTTGCTGCTGGACGGCGGCGACACCTGGCAGGGCAGCGCTACGGCGCTCTGGACGCAGGGCCAGGACATGGTGGACGCGGCCAAGCTGCTGGGCGTGGACGTGATGACCGGCCATTGGGACTTCACCTATGGCGAGGAGCGCATCAAAAAAATCGTCGAGCAGGACTTCGCCGGCAAGATCGACTTCATCGCGCAGAACGTCAAGACCAGCGACTTCGGCGATCCGGTGTTCAAGCCCTATGTGATCAAGGAAATGAACGGCGTGCCGGTGGCCATCGTCGGCCAGGCCTTTCCCTACACGCCGATCGCCAACCCGGGCTGGCTGACGCCCAACTGGACCTTCGGCATACGCGAAAGCGAGATGCAGGAGACCGTCAACGAGGCGCGCGCCAAGGGGGCGCAGGCCGTGGTGCTGCTGAGCCACAACGGCATGGACGTGGACCTCAAGATGGCTTCGCGCGTGAGCGGCATAGACGCGATCCTGGGCGGCCACACCCACGACGGCGTGCCGGTGCCCGTCATCGTCAAAAACACGGGCGGCCAGACCATCGTCACCAATGCCGGCAGCAACGGCAAGTTCCTGGGCGTGCTGGACCTTGACGTGAAGGACGGCAAGGTGGCGAGCTTCAACTACCGGCTGCTGCCGGTGTTCGCCAAGCTGTTGCCGGCGGACGCGGCCATGAACGAGTTGATCGCGAAGGTGAGGGCGCCTTATTCCGGCAAATTGGCGGAAAAGCTCGCTGTGACCGAAGGAACGCTCTACCGCCGCGGCAATTTCAACGGCAGCTTCGACCAGCTCATCCTCGATGCGCTCATGAAAGTGCGCGGCGCCGAGATCGCGTTCTCGCCGGGATTCCGCTGGGGCACTTCTTTATTGCCCGGCCAGGCCATCACGCGCGAGCATGTGATGGACCAGACCGCCATCAGCTATCCCTGGACCACGCTGACCGACATGCGCGGCGACATGATCAAGACCATCCTGGAAGACGTGGGCGACAACCTGTTCAACCCCGATCCGTATTACCAGCAGGGCGGCGACATGGTGCGCGTGGGCGGCCTGACCTACACCTGCGAGCCTGGCGCCAAGATGGGCGAACGCATCCAGGACATGCGCCTGGGCGGCAAGCTCATCGAAGCCGGCAAGACCTACAAGGTGGCTGGCTGGGCGCCGGTGGCCGAGGCCAGCAAAAACGCCGGCCCGCCGGCCTGGGAGGTGGTGGAGAGCTACCTCAAGGCGCAAAAAGTCATCAAGCCCGTCAAGCCCAACACGCCAAAATTGCGGGGCGTGGCCGGCGACCCGGGCCTTGCTGCCTGAGTTTTTGCCCCAATCTGTCAAACAGCTGTCAATGCAGGGCATGTGACGGCGTGTGAGGGCATGTGAGGCATGTAAAAGTCATGGCCTATTCGAAATGGGCATGGCCTGGTCTTTCCGCTGTCACAGTTCGCTGGCACAATCTGGGTTGTTTCTGAAGGCCCTTCCTGCCAC
>Ga0102595_100493_pt1 | contig 26567 bp, 32 predicted proteins | sample Araplaol_mTSA_r2_2_FD_76864 | JGI IMG/M metagenome (GOLD analysis project Ga0102595, IMG submission 76864) | Arabidopsis root microbial communities from North Carolina, USA - plate scrape MF_Col_mTSA_r2 (SPADES assembly) (version 2) | ecosystem: Host-associated > Plants > Roots > Endosphere...
GATAATGAAGACTTGGCCTGCAGCATGTTGACCGTTTTCATGTCTTCCCCTGAGTGGACATGATTTAGTCTAGTCTGGCTAAGGCGATAATTCCAATACAAAAAAGCCCTGACGATTTCTCGTCAGGTCTTGTTCTGATGGCATGAAGCGAATTGGTAGGCCCTCGCGGAGTCGAACCGCGCACCAAAGGATTATGAGTCTTGCACAATGAATAAGCGGCAACAATCCACAGCAAATCACAACGTTAGTAATCAATAGGTTAGCGTTTCGACTACTACAGGCAATGCTGAACAGTAAGCTGCATTACATTCTCAATGTGTCCCATCAGTGCCCCAGCTGGCGCGACGGCTTAAAACAAAGGCGCAGCAAAAAAGGGGCTGCGAAACAAGTTCGCACCCCCTTGATCTTATAACTGAATTTGGTAGGCCTCCCGTGAGTCGAACACGGCACCAACGGATTCTGGTTTGCGTGACTTTCGCCACTCCCTGGACTATGCCTTCACCGTAGCTCGCGCCTTAGGTGGGTGCCGTCTAGTCTCTACACCTTCGACAGCGCTGTCGCGCTGACGCTTGGCTCGGCATTGCCTTACGCATCGCTGCGCTTAGGTTTCACCGAATTTGACACCATCCCTTACGTGGTTTCCCCTCGCAAGGCACATTTACATATGAGTCCGCTGCTCTAACCAAGCATGAGCTAGAGGCCCGAAACCGCTACTTTACCTCAGCGACGACGACTCGCCAAGTGATCAACTCGACTGATGCGGGAAGGCTTGGGTTTCCCATGAAATAATGAACGGAGGAAAGATAACTCGCCAGCATTGACAATATACAATGTGACAACTAATTACCTAATGGGAAGACATAGATGGCCCTCACCCTCGAAGACCTTGGCATCGCTTACAGAAAGGCCAAAGTTGACCTGTTCTATTCGTCGCATGCGTCGTTATTTGATATCGCCTCGTATGAGAACAAGCTATTTGAGAACTTAACGCGACTGTACGTCTGGATCGTGGGGCCCGATGAGTCGTGGGTGAGCAGCACCCAATTCCTTGGTGATTGGATGCTCGTCCCAAAGAAAGTCACCCTGCCGGAAGGATGGAATGATCGGAAGGATCGCTTCGTCAACGCATCGTCTGCGGAAGAGTGGGAAGAGATTTGCGAACGCGTCGATTCGGCAGCGATCAGCGCTAGGCCTGAGGCTGAATTCCGAGTTATGTCTGCGTGTTCAATTGACTTCCATGTTCTTTCGGCGCTTTGGATTCTCAAGGTTGGCTCCCGGTACGACGCCGAGTTGGGGACTTGCGCGTTCGGAAATCGCGTGCGGCGCGGTAGCGGCGGAGAAATCAATCCACTGGCTCACGGGTCCTTCATGCCATATATGAAGCCATTTCGGGATTGGCGCAACGGCGGTATCGAATCAATGCACAATGCGCTAGATGCCGACAAAAAGGTGGTCGCGCTCACCGCAGATGTAGCTGGGTTCTATCACGAACTGAATCCTGGCTTCATGCTCAAAGACGACTTCAACAATCTATTTCAGACCGTTGAACTAAACGAGTCGGACGAGAAACTGCACCGCTTGTTTATCAAGGCGCTGCAAGCATGGGCCCAACTGACTCCGCTGAAGAAAGGCCTTCCAGTTGGCCTGCCGGCGTCAGCTATCGTCGCAAACGTTGCTTTGATCGAGTTGGACCGCATGATCGAAGCTAACGTGGTTCCGCTGTATTACGCACGGTACGTTGATGACATCATGCTTGTTATTGAAAACAAAGCGGAATTTAAATCCCCACTAAAGCTGTGGGAATGGATTTTTGCTCGATCCAACGGACTACTTGGTTGGAGCGGGAATGAGGTCGGCAGCAGCGTTCAGTTTCGCCCCAATTACTTGATGGACAGTGCAATCCGCTTTGAAAACGATAAGAACAAAGTCTTCCTACTTCAAGGAGATGCCGGCCGCGCATTGGTGGCATCAATCTCCTATCAGATCAAATCCAGGGCCAGTGAGTGGCGTGCATTGCCCAATCTTCCTATAAATCCAGAACATATTGCGACCGATCTTTTGGCAGCCACGCAGACTAACGGGGAAGAGGCTGACAATTTGCGTAAGGCTGACGCACTGACAATGCGTCGGGCAGGCTTTGCCATGAAACTGCGCGACTTTGAAGCGTATGAACGTGATCTGGCCCCTGAAGCGTGGAAAGAACATCGTCATGCCTTCCTTGACGCTTTTATCCTCCACGTTATGGTGCTTCCTCAGTTCTTCGAGTTATCGGTCTACTTACCTCGCGTCATTCGACTCGCAACTGCCTGTGAAGACTTTGGGCATCTGGGGAAAATCATTGAAGCTGCCTACGGAATTCACCAATCTGTGGGCAATTACTGCAAGCCACGCATCAAGTCGTTCCAGGGTGAGGTAACCAATGATGAGGCTTTGAGAAGATGGTTTAGCAGGTTGGTTGTGGAATTGTTTGAAAGCGTTATGGCAGCTTTCCCACCGCGACTCTCCCGAGAAGGCAAGCTGGCATGGCAAAAAAAGATGAAGAACCATTGGGCAGGACTACATCCCGGTCTGGCCTTTGGTACTCCGTTCGGCAGTACTTCTCTCAGCTTTTGGAGCAGTGATATCAAAGATATCCAGAACGGCCAGGCTTGGCTATTTTCGTTTGATTTAGCTCATGTGCCATTTCGGTTGAAGGCGCTGCCAAAAGAAATGGTCCCGCAACGCGGTATCCCAACGAAGAAGGCTACCGTCAGAAATGCAGACGGCCTGGCAGGATGGCTTCCAGCGACGGTTACGCAAGGGATTGAAACGCTTGGCAAATGGATCGGACTTCGCCAGCCTATTGCATGTGGACTGCTATTTGCTACCCGGCCATTCAATCTGCCAGAACTCTTCATCCTTAGGCGAAGTATTCTGGAAAGTTCGCAAAAATCTGAATTTGACTCAGTGGTATTAGCTGTCCGAGGATTCCTCTTGAACGAGAAAACCCCCGCAATGGACAGCAAGGGCATCCTTCGTATTCCCGACGGTGAGGAAGACTTGGCGCGCATTGTTGCAGTATCAAGTTGGAAGACCGATTACGACAGTTGGATCGCATCTGTCGTGCAGATGGACGATCCTGACCTAGGTAGATATGCGCGATTGACCTCGCTCGTAAATGGAGTCATCTCTCAAAGAACCCGGCCAGATTATTTCATCATGCCCGAGTTGTCGATTCCAGCGCATTGGTTCATCCGTATCTCGCGTAAGCTACAAAGCAGGAAAATCTCGCTAATCGCCGGCGTAGAATATCTGCATGCAAAACGCGACAAGGTCAGAAATCAGGTCTGGGCTGCCCTCTCTCACGATGGGCTGGGTTTCCCCTCCACCATGATCTACAGGCAGGACAAACAGCGCCCCGCGCTGCACGAAGAGCAGGAAATAAAAAAACTAGCAAATCTGGAACTGGCACCCGATGTTCCTTGGAAAGCCGCACTTCCCCCGATCATTCAGCATGGTGAATTCAGGTTTTCAATGTTGATATGTAGCGAGCTAACCAACATACGCTATCGCTCCTATCTCCGTGGTCAAGTTGACGCAGTCTTTGTGCCTGAATGGAACCAGGATACCGATTCCTTTAATTCATTGGTCGAATCAGCCGCGCTGGATGTCCATGCCTTCATCATCCAGTGCAACGACCGCCAGTTCGGCGACAGCCGCATTCGAGCGCCAAACAAGGACTCGTGGAAACGAGATGTCTTGCGAGTTAAGGGCGGAGTTGATGACTACTGCGTGACCGGCAAAATTGATGTGCTGGCGCTCCGTAGCTTCCAATCCAGCCATCGATCACCTAACCAACCATTTAAGCCTGTCCCTGACGGCTTCGTGATTGCGAAGGAACGGATCGTTCTACCAACGACAAAACCAAGTAGTGACTAAAGCCTGACGTTTTCTGCCATACAGGACTTACGGAATCGCCAGCCGGGCATTGCGCGTGGACCCCGTAGGCGAGAAACCTCTTTTCAAAGCTGCGACACGTAGGGCGCGTGCTTTTTACGATAGGTCAGGTCGGCACAGCTAGTCAGCTTAACTTGTCACCTTCGGAACACGAAACGGAATCAACGCCGGGTCGGGTGGGCCGAAGGTGAACGTTATTCCAATGTCATCGCTATCACCACCTGGCTGCACTTCGACTTCTGCGATTGGTCGGCCATGAAGCAAAAATTGTTTGAATGGATTGGGTAGGCGATCAGTAGTTTCGCCCCACCCGTGCCTGTCACAGAATTCGTCAACTGAAACCTCTCCAGACAGCAATTGCTGTAAAGCGCGAGCCGATAGCTTGATTCGATTTGAACTCATTTCGTACCCTCCAAACGGACAGAGGCCTGTGGCCGAACTTTTGCATAGCTGGGCCGCATTGGATGGCGTGCGAATTGGTCGCGGCAGCCCATTAATGAACCTGTCAAGAAAATTTTCAAACGCACCTACGTCGAGGCGCGAAATACGATCAGGCCACGAAGCCCGTGGCCGCATGACTACGCTCCAATTTATCTTACAGGGTGTAGATAAGAAGATTCCTGGCTGGTCCACTGTAATGAGCAACACGACGTCAACTGTAGAGGTCTGCCGCAAAAAGTCCTGGGATATCTCATACGCAGTAAATCTTCCAGCAGACCGAGCATGCATCAACTCGTGGAAGATACTAGCTCCCCCATCGCAGGCGATGATCATTCGGATCGCGGTCGCCGGAGCGTGTTGGAGTTGATCACTCTTTCTTTTCAGTGCATGTGCAAGCGTATTCCTGTTTAACGATGTGACTCCCGTGTAGACGAGATGACCGCCGTTGAAGCTGCGCTGCCGTGGCTCATATGTGATAGAGAAGTTCACTGCACCGTGTTCATAGCTGAACGTCCCTGGCAAATTCGGCAAGGCAGCTCGCTGAAGCATCCAAGGTTGAACTTCTGTTTTTAAGAGATGGGCAATGTCTCCTTTCTTGGGCAAGCAGAGTCCCAGCCGACCATTGTTCGCTCGTTGAGAACCAACGCGGTATCCGATGCATTCTGCGCGAAGGTGCACTTTTCTCGCTATGCGAATGAGCTGCGCCGCGAATTCCTCCACAGGGTTCTGTTCATGTAGCGCATCATCGGAGATGTTGGTGACATCCCCAACAATGACAACATCATCCAGGGTTCCAATCTGAGCGCTCAAACAGAAGTCAGGCCGGCTTCCATCTGAGAGCGGTGATTCGTGGCTTAGCGATCCTATCTTCGCTAATGCACTCAGCACTGCGACTTCCCACATAACCGCCATCCGCCCCGCATAGACTTTATTCAACTTGTGAACAAGGTCCGCCAACTGATCCTGCTCTATCACGCCTGCTAGGTCGTTTATTGAGGTCTGCAAGGATCGACGTGAAAACACAAAGTTAGTCATTCACTTCCTCCGCTGATCGAGAATCGATTATGCGTAAGTAGGATACCGCTGTCAGATCGACTGCAGTCCGAACTTAGGGATCGCAATCTGGACTGCTACAACGTAGCTCCTGCTTTGGATCGTAAGCGTTTGCGTGCCATCGCAAGGGTGGAGCGATTTCCACTGTATGTGGAATGCAGTTGTTTGTGCCCCTGGCCTAAGTGGTCATTACAACATCATCAAAGTTCGGCCACCAATTCCCACGATACAGCCTGACGACCAAGATACTCAACATGCGGACCGAGTTGAAGCCAGTAAGGAGCGACATCGCCGGGCATCAAGATCAGTTCAGCTTTCTCGACATCGGGACGCCGATATCTGCCATGTACCTTGCACTGTTCTCCAGTCTTACCGCTTACATTCTTCAACGGCGCGCTTCCTAACGGTTGCTTACCTAATCCAATGAACGTAGCCGGCGGCCAGGTTCCCAGCTTAACTACAGCTGCCGTCTTAAGGTAATCCGCCAGCGGCGTACCCTCGTCCCTTGTCGCCACAGGACCGTACTGTGGACGAACTGGCTGTGGAGCAGGGACCGGCGTTGGTTGCGGTGGCGCAGGTTGATACCAACGACGCATCTCCGTTGATTCAGCCGGCTCAATCTTGAGCCGGCCTCACCGAGGTTGACGTGGTCCGAGGTAGGAGGGGCATGCCGATGCCCAGTGTGTCGGCTACAAATGCAGAATAGGCCCCTCGGAAAGGAGCGCCGAAGGCGCTGGCGCATGGCCGGCGCCACGGTTCTGACGTTTCAAAACCGGCGACTACGGTTTGAAAAGTTGAGCGACTTCGATATCCAATGCATTGGCAAAAACTTCAATCGCATCGAGCGAGGGATTCGCTCCACCACGTTCTACGCGGCTCATATAGCTTCGAGCAAAGCCACAGCGGTCGGCAAACGTCTCCTGCGACATGCCACTCGCCAGCCGCAGTTCCTTCACTCGTTCGCCAAATTGCTTTCGTAGGATCGTACTCACCCCTCGACTGTGGAGTAATGTACACTGTTCGGCCACGCACTAATCGTGACAATTGTTAAATTTGTAATTCCATGCAATCTGCTTTTGAATTCGATCCACCCATCGTCCTTACCCCTCATCCAGCTCCCTCGCTCTCTGGCGTCACAAGTGCCGAACTTGGTTGGCTTGCTGGGATAATCGACGGCGAAGGAAACCTGCAGGCTACGGTCCAAGCAAAAAAATGCGGCTCAAAGGGGGGCCGTCAGAACTATTTTCAACCGAAGATTAGGATCACGAACACCGACGTAAGGATGATCCGGCGAGTGTCCGAAATATATGTGAAGTTGGGCCTTGTCTTCTTCTATGCCATTAACTCGGTCAAGCGGTACAAAAACAGGAAATCAACCTGGCGAAACCAGATGGAGATTACTGTCGCCTCGAAAATCCACATCGTTACACTACTTGAGGCCGTGATGCCTTACCTCGTAAACAAGCAACGCTATGCATCAATAATGCTTGAAGCTACTTTCTGGGTTCAGTCCCGGCCACGCCGGGGACGCCATTCCAAAGGGGTTAATTACACCGAAGAGAGAGAATTCCAGGAATATATTGTTGCAATGGCCTCTGAAAGAGAATTCCACATTGAACCCGAAACGACGGTCCGGATCGCAAGCACGGTGCTGCACTGGCCTGGGTGCGACGCCAAGTGAATGGTGTCAGAAATCAGGCCGACCCAGCACGGCTCGGGCTGTGATGCCTAATTGCTCAGCCGCTTCGCAACGTGGATAGGAATTGTAAAGATGAAAATTTACCTGGACGATGAACGTATTACACCTGAAGGCTGGGTGCGCGCATATTGGCCTCAGGAGGTCATCGCTTTGCTTGAGCAAGGAGGTGTGACCCACGTCAGTCTTGATCATGACCTGGGCGACGACGAGCGCGGTACTGGCTATGACGTCATTCTGTGGGTTGAGGAGGCGGTTGCACTGCGAGGGTTTATTCCACCTATCATGACCGTTCATTCGGCCAACAGCTCGGCCCGACAGAAAATGTTGGCCGGTATTCACGCTGTTGAAGCCCTCGGAAAACGCAATGGAACTATGGGTCGAGACAGGTGAGGTAGGGAACTGGCTGGGCAAAGCTACCGAAAGCATGGGAACGCTGCTGGCGGCATTTGCTAAGCGACTGGGACGTGTCCCAAGGCCGCGCCAAGAGTAGGGCTAGGATCGTGCAGGAGAACGTTCAAGACCTTTTCGGGGTGCTGCTGCGTCAGGTATACCAGCAGACGCACCGCGCCGCGCGGCGCTTGCTTTCCGCGTTCCCAGCGCTGTACGGTGCATGGGTGTACGCCCAGCAAGTTGGCGAAGGCGACTTGATCCAGACCAGTGCGTCGGCGTGCCAGCAGCGGATCGGGTGTGGGGTACAGTAGTGGTCGTGCCATGATTGTTCCTCCCATGTGGCAAGCGACAATTATACGTGTCGGCCCAGGGTGGTGATGTCATGCTGACCCTGCCGGACGACTTTCGCGCCACGCTGCAAGCGGCGGACATCATAGACATCTTCCACCCATGGACCTTGGTGAAGAGGATACCTATGGCAAGGCAGGCAGGGCAGCGGTGGCTTGGGCGCGTGCACCGCAACTATCTGCTGGTGCGTATCCTGCACCGGCAAGACGCCATGCCATGGTGGGCGTGACCTGCTAGGAAATGTGTAGCCAGCCGCTTGGTTAGTCTTCATGTTATTTTTGCACATGGAGGCTAGATGAAGAAACGATTCACCGAAGAACAGATCATTGGAATTTTGCGCCAGGCCGATGCCGACGGCGTCGTAATTCGCGATCTCTGTAAGAAGCACAACATCACCGAGCAGACTTTTTTCCGGTGGCGTACTAAGTACAACGGCTTTACCGTGCCGGAAGCACGTCGGCTCAAGGACTTGGAAGCTGAAAACGCCAAGTTGAAGAAGCTGCTGGCAGAACAGTTGCTGGCGATTGAGGGCTTGAAGGAGATCGCTGGAAAAAAATGGTGACCCCGGTAGCGAAGCGCCAGGCCCTCGAGATCCTGAAAGGCAAAGGACTTTCTGAGCGCGCTGCATGCCGATATGCCGGGGTAAGTAGGCGCGTTGCGCAGTACGATCTGAGGCAACCCGCCAAAGATCAAATGCTAGGTTCTGTCTTGATCGATGCATCCGGTCGATATCCACGTTTCGGTTATCGTCGGATCGCCGTGATGACGGATACGTCTGAAAGCCGGGTATGGAGGCTTTGGAGCCGGCTGGGACTGAACCTCCCAAAACGCAGGCCGAGGAAGCGGCGCTGCGGCAGCGACATCCGCATCCCTGCCGCTACGGCACCAAACGGCGTATGGACCTATGACTTTGTTCACGACCGGCTGGCGGATGGCCGCGTGCTTAAACTGCTATGCGTTCTCGATGAAGATACCCGCGAATGCTTGGCGATTGAGGTAGGCAAGTCTTTGCGCAGTCAGGACATCATTCTGACGCTGTCACGTCTAATGAGAATCTATGGCAAGCCAGCTTACATCCGGTCAGACAATGGCCCCGAGTTCGCCGCAACAGCAGTAATGAAATGGCTGCGCGACCGGAACGTGGGAACGGCCTATATTGCACCCGGTAGCCCTTGGCAAAATGGCTTCGTCGAGAGCTTTAATGGCAAGCTGCGCGACGAATGCCTGAATCGGGAATGGTTCCTAAGCCGCCAAGAGGCCAAACTGGTGATTGAAAAATGGCGGCACTTCTATAACAATGAGCGGCCGCATTCTGCGCTCGGCAACCGTACCCCGGCTTCGGTCGGCAATTTGCGGCGCCAAAAGCTGGCGGCATGAAGTCGAAGACTAACTTTGGCGGTGGCTACAAATTTTCAAAGCAGGTCAGGCGAAGCCGATCCCGATCACCCTGATGCAAAATCTGGCCAGTTTGATCGCAGCTACAAGGTAAGCCTGTCATGACTTTGAGCTGGACTTTGTTTATGCCCCGCATATGCTGAGAGTATTGGTCACCAGAGCAATGACGATCAAGGAAAAGCCTCGGAGGTGCACGATATGATTCCGCCACTATCGCCTGTACGTCTGCGTTCCATTGAGCGATGGCTGGAGGACCAGCAACCGGCACTGTATCGCCAACTGAAGAAATCCGGCGAACTGGCAGCCTCGATTCAGCGCAAGGACCAGGCGATGATGGACGAGTTCGAGGACCGGGAGAACGGTCTGATGGAACGCCTGATGCGGCAGGACCGCTGGGGGACCGAGGACGGGATGCGCGAATTCCGGACCGCACGCCTGATGGCGTGGAACGAAATCACCAGCGACCAGCTGCCGGTCATGATTACCGACCAGCCGTAGACGACCTGGCGCGCGACGGCTCCTGGCTCGACACCGCCACCCGCAACGTCGATCTGATCGAGCTGGCGCGCCGCATCGAGGCCGAGAACCGGCCCGCCCCCCCCCCGAGGAACAAGCCCAACTGGCGAAATACGTCGGCTTCGGCGCGGGCGACATTCGCAATAAGCTGTTCCCGGTGCCGTCGATGTATCAGCGCGAGGACGATCCGCAACGCTTGATCTTCCCCAATCTGGTCAACGAAAAGCCGTGGAAGGCGCTGGCCGAACGGCTGGACAAGTTGCAGCGCGACTGGCAGCAATCCATCCTGCAATCGACCAAATACGCCCACTACACCACTGCGCCCGTCATCCGCGCCATCTGGCAGGGCGTCGAGCGCCTGGGCTTCACGGGCGGCAAGGTGCTGGAGCCAGGCATGGGCATCGGCTCGTTCAACATGGTGATGCAGGAAGCGGTGCGCGCCACCTTGCAGTACACCGGCATCGAGTTCGACATCCCCACGTCCCTGATGGCGAGGCCTGCTCGCGCCGCAGCAGGCGTCGCCAATTCTGAGGGACCTGAGCAAGGAGGCTGAGGTGCCAACATGTGCGATGGGGTCGAAACGCGCAACCGAAATCACGATGGGACATCACCAATTCCCGCCTCGATGCTGGTGACTTCGCGTACCCCCTCAGCTTTAAGCTGTTCGACCTGCTCAGATTGCACCTGAGTATACGCGTCCATCGCAATGCTATAGACGATGCAAAAGTTGCCAGCCTCGCTTTCGCGCCGCTTTAGTATGCGGAGGTCCTCCGACAAACTGTGGGGCCAATCTGCAAATTGAAACGTCGGCATTTTCGCTCCTGCTTGGCACCGGTTTTCGTGCGGTTCAATCCCGGTGCCAAGGCTGATCGCATGCGGTCAGATTGCCTTGATATTGATGGCTTTCTCACCCTTCGGGCTTGTGCCTCGCTCGAATGCTACTCGCTGGCTCTCCTTCAGGCTTTTGAACCCTTCAGCTTGAATGTCCTGGAAATGTGCAAAAAGGTCACCACCACCGCCATCTGGAGTAATGAATCCGAAGCCCTTCGCGTCATTGAACCACTTAACGGTACCAGTCTGCACAGACATGTCTCTCTCCTCTGATTGTGATTGTCGATACGTCGCAAGATGCCCCAACGGGCGCAGTTGCGAAAGCACAAGGAATCATTCTTGAAATACGCCTGCTAAGCGCAACAGGAACGGGACCGGCAGCCATCGCAACATGCATAAATGATAATGCATTATCGGCAAGTTGCGCGTGAAACCCTATTAGGTTTGGCTTTGTTGCAGAAAGGGGATTGGTTCAAAAATGAACCACAAAAAAGCCCGTTTGAAACGGGCTTGTCGCCAAGTGAATTGAGCAAGGGAGTCAAACAACGGCGACTAAGAGCAACAGGCACTTCAAGTTTCCATCAAATCCTTCAAGACGTGTTGTAAGTGTTGCAGCGGATCGCCAGTGCATTTTCCAATCAACAGGTGCCTGACTTCCATGAAGAAGCCTTGGACAAATTGAGCGGTACGCCGACCTCGCGGTTTGGCCTGCCACCGCTGTCGTATATCCATCTCGTACATCGTCCATTTCACAATGTTCTCCAGGGGAGATGAATCTAAGTCTAGTCGATGAAGTTTGTCTGGAGGTATTTAAGCAAGCGCCGCATCGATTGCTTGTACAGCTGATAGGCGAACTCCCGTTCAGTGCCGCTTGCCTTAATTAACTGCGTCGCATGAACCTCGACCTTGAAGCGCAAATGTCTAAGTTGTTCGTCCTGCGATTCAATTCGGTGAATACATTCGTTAGTCTTGCTGCTGTGCAAGGTGCTGTTCATGTTCGCCTCTATTTGCAAGTAACTCAGCTTGAGCGTACGCCGCCTCAGGCTATGTGGCAAACAGAAAGTTACACTGGTTGTGGTTGTGTTGCGTCGGTGAAGTCCGCGTGAGTTGGCTCGTAAGGAAATGTGTGTGGAGAGGCGCATTTACCTGTGCAGCATCAGCGCCGCAGTCGTATTTATCAATCAATCTGGACCACGCAATTGCCCATCGCGCAGCGGCCCGTCTGGCACTTGCAGATGGCCGGCTGGAAAGGCGATCCAAAGCGATGCCTGCACGGTACTGCGCGTATGCGCGGGCAGAGCAACGACTGTCGAAGAAGATCGGCATCCGATCAGTCTAGCTATCGGGAATCGACGTCGGTTTGATTTTCATCAAACCCCTGTCGCTATCGGCTTTGCTTCCTTCGGTCTACCAGTGTGTCCGCTTCTGGCACATGAATGCGGACCTTAGAATCTGATCGCCCGAAAACTTCTTCCGCAAGTGGCGCATGCATGGCGTAGAACAACGCTGAGCGCAAACCAGCTTGAGTACCAAAAGCCGCTCGGGTAAGCAGCGCGATGGAAAGCCTGCTGTTATTGGCAACGGGCACTGGCCGCGCTTGCGCTGCTAATCCTGAATGGAATAAACCGACCACGCCGTCGAGTTTTCAATGATGAACGTATTGTGATCCATGAACCCCTTAAAAATACCGTGCGGGCCGTTGAGCAGACCAAGGAAGCCTTCTTTCCTCTCCTCCGGCCAATACAGGAAAGACCTATGCTCCCCGGCAGGTTCATATAAGTCGAATTGGATACAGTCGTCGCGGACTGCTCGAACGATACGTGTGACACCCTGAAGCGCATCCGGTAGCGGCATGTCGCTACCGTGCAGGTGCGTAGATAGAAGTGTGATTTTAGAACCGACCGTTACTCGGCGTTTGAGGCCGTCGAGCGTGGGGTCAAAGCTGCGACCAAACAAGTTCTTTAAAAAGCCCATCAAAGCCTCCCGGAATATAGGTTGAATTGCGTCCCGGTATGAACAGCCACGCACCCGGGTTGAGCATATCAGCTTTGCACCTTATCGACTCCTTTGTGGACAGACGGAACCTTCATCCTGGCCGGCCCGCTCCTTGTGTAGCGGTGGCAGCCGCCATATGACGGGCAGGCTGACGAGCCAGGGTATACTGCCCTCCATGTCTACACCGAAACCCGCCCCGGCACCACCGCTGCCCAAGTTGACACAGGTCGTTCCGAAGTCGCGGTTCTGGCCCGACGGATCGGCGCTGCTCGTTACCTCCAACGGCCTGGTTCTGCGGGAGAAACTGGCAAGGTACTCGTCCCATCACTGTTCGACAACTTCATCGTTAGCAAACCCAACCAATTCGTCGGACTGACGATCCAATCGCCGGTCGATCTGGCCGCCCTGGTCCAGGCCTACCGCGATCCCCGCTTTGTGCGGCACGCACACTTGGTGGTTCAAACTCGACCTGACGGTTACTACAAGGTGAGTTAGAGTTCAGCCCGGCTCACCTTCGATTTCAACCCACCACTGAATATGAAAAAGTCTGAACTGATTCGGCTGCTTGATCAATATAGCGATGACCAATTAATTTTGGTGGAAAGCCCTGGCGGTGGGTATGAATCGCCCACGCTATATGTCGGAGCTGTTCGTCATAGACAAGCAAGCGAAATCAAGAATCCGAACGATAGTGAATTTGTGGCGTCCAAGCCGAATGAACCTATCACCGGCGCGCTTATCGTAGGCACGCAGCTGGGCCTGCTATTCTAAGGGTACGGTGCTGCCTGCAAAGGCATGGCCCGTCATGCGCCGCGTGAGAGGTCGGAACACTGAAGGAAGCATCGCAAAGGGAATATGGCGAGTCGTAGGGGCAGCGCGGTGCTAGTACGCCGTGCGCACCTTTTTTACGGGTGCTTCATTGCCTCACCCTCCCTGGCCGCAATGCGTTCTTCGCAGGCGGAAATGGGATCGATGCAATCGTCGGCCAACAGCGTGGCGCGCTCAGCGTCGTTGTGGACCGCGTCCGTTGCGTCATATATACCAGGAACATCTGCTGCGGGTGGTTGCAACATGTCCACAAGCATGGCCTGCAACTCCTGGGTGTCGCAAGGAAGTCCACGGCGGCTGAGTGCATGAAGGAAGTGTTGAATCTCGGCTTCCTGCTCCGCGATCAGCGGAAGACCCAGGAAAGCGTGTTCGGGGCCGGGATCGTCCATACTGCTCTCCGGTTTGGCTGGTACATAGTCAGTCTACCTTCGAGCGCCAAGGCGTGTCGCCATGGTGAGGCGGCATCCGGCGAACGAGGCGCTTACCAAGGGTTCACTGGCGGCGACTGGCTAGTGGTTTGGATGCCCTACGGCAAAAGCGAGGGCATCTTGTAGACGGGTGTAACGGAATTCGCCATAGAGGAAGACTCCATCCCGATAAGAAATGCCATGCTGATCCATTGCATGTTGCTCGTCGTCGGTCGGACGGTAGACTGGCATCCAGCTTGGGTGGAAGGCCGTGTTGCAATGGAAGTCGGCTTTGGCGTGTTCGGTCCGCGCGTAGTGAAGGGCATCTACGAACCGATCATAGTGGAATTGCCTGAACGCATAGCGCATGCCATCGAATGTAACTTCAAAGCGTGCCGCCAGGCACTCGTCTGAGTCTTGGCCCATTTCCGTGGCGGCAGTACATGCAGCATTGGCATTTGCGCTGCGCACCGGTGGTGTGTTCCAAGCGACTATTTGACGCTTTGCACGCATGAGGACGTCCTTGCCGGCTTCTTCGCAAGTGCTAAATGCCTCATCGGTGTGCACTGTCGAGCAGTCATTGGTGATTCCTTGGTGTGAGCGCGTGTGGTCCCTTGGAGCTGGAGGGTGCCGGAGGAAGGCGCTTGAGACGAATCTACTTGTACCATCCTGACGCTTGAATTCCGTGCAGCGCAACGTGATCTTCCATCCGTGAAACCAGGAGGATGTTTGTCTGCTCATATTGCACTCCTATGCAGTGAGCCGGGCGCACATACGCCAATCGGTCATGCGAAGACGCATCCATCCACTATGTGCCAGATCAGGTGCACGCTTTTACGGAGCGCTGACGTGGATAGAATCCACGCAATACGTCGCAACCTGGTTGGCAAAAATAAAAGCCATCTTAACTTCGCACTTGCCATCTACTGTATTCCGATGCCGGGCATTGAGCCACAACTTTCACTGTACGTCGGGCAGGGTGACAAGCCGAGCTATACTTCTCCCTATGTCCACGCCGAAACCCATCCCGTCACCGCCACTGCCCAAACTAACGCAGGTCGTTCCGCAGTCGCTGGTCTGGCCCGACGGATCGGCGTTGCTCGTTACCTCCAACGGCCTGGTTCTGCGGGAGAAACTGGCAAGGTACTCGTCCCATCCCTGTTCGACAACTTCATCGTTAGCAAACCCAACCAATTCGTCGGACTGACGATCCAATCGCCGGTCGATCTGGCCGCCCTGGTCCAGGCCTACCGCGATCCTCGCTTTGAACCCTTCCACGCTGTCTTCCTGAAAGAGGCCACCGTAGCGGGAAATGCCGACAATGCCATCACGCTGAAGAACAATTACAACGCCCGCGCCGTCCAGCTGGGCGAGGAATAGCGGTGCAGCAGCACAGCCCCAGCACTGCTCCAGAACTGCACCAGCATTGCCTCAGCAGTCCACATCGACACCGATTGAACACAGCCCGGATACGGCTCCGGCAACTGTTACTTCTCGCGTGCGTGAAGGGGTGCGTACCGAGGTGCGTACTGCGTACCGGGGCCACCCGGCCGGGCTGCAATCTCTTCTGTGCAGGGAGTCGGCGCGGGCGAGCGGTGTGTCCGCACTAGGCAAGGCCTTGCAGGTGTTGGATGGCCACGCCACACTGGTGACAACCAGCCAGAACAAGGTGTCGCTGCCGGTGGATGTGCTGATGGTGGGCCGGATGGACCTGTAGCCAGCTGGCTTCATTAAGGGCCGCGTTCTGGTGAGTGCGTTGGTACAGGAGCCGGCGACGGCCGACCTGCGATTTGACGTGTTGTTCCATGTTGGTGATGGCACAGCACTGCAATGCAGGATGACGGACGGTGTGGTGAAGGCGGGCGTCCATGAGCGGGCCGGGCAACCTTGAACGCTCCCTTGAATTTCTGACGGCACAATTTTGTGCCGTCAGATTATGAGGACGTGCGGCTTGGTTCGTGCCACATTGCGCGGCCCCAAAGACTGACCCAGTCTCCTTCAAATGCTGCGCGCTGTTCGACAAATCTATCTGTGACAGTCATGTTCGAGGCTGCCGCCTCCTCGGCAGGTTGAACACCTTGCTCCGTCAGGGGAGACAAAGGAATCTTCTTCTCTGGCGTTACATCGCGTTTCGTAGCGTTGCATTGCGTTTCGTAGCGTTCCATTGCGTTTCATCTTGCGCCGGCTGGCGTGCGCGGAATTCTTCTGCCCGGTTGGGGGAGGTCGGGTCTTCATTGAGCGGCTGGCGATGATGCCAGTTCAGCAGCCGGTCGCCATTCGGAAAGCGGTCTTGCATGGCATAGCGAATAGACTCGACACTCGGTCTGCACGGCATAGGCAGTCACCACCTCTTCGTCTTCAAAAAAGCGAATGACATGGTCAGTCTGGATGGCGATGGTCTGGTGATGAATTCTCTGATCGTGGGACGGGACCTTGGCAAGCGCCATAGGAGGATGCTGCAAGCCTTCGATAAGCTGAAATGTTACCCGGAGTTCGGTCGGCTGAATTTTCAGCCAACCGAAGCAAGGCAATGTATGCCACACGGTCAAGATGAGCAAGGATGGCATCCAGCCGGTAGTGATTGGACTTCGACGTTCAAGGGCCTCAGGGAATCCGCGCAGTTCGTTCTGAGTGTTACTTGCCGACGCCTGAATGTTCGCAGTTCGCAGTTTGCAGTTCGCGCGCGCGTAGGAGGTGCGAACCACCTGCAAGTCGCCTGCGAACCAAGGGTGTCAATGGCCGATTGGTTGGTGTGAACATGTTGTGCCACCTTGATGCGAGAGCTACGTGTCGATGCGTTGTGGTCCGGCACGTTGAGCGCTGTGAACGTAAATGCAAGGGCAGGCGCGCCAGGCCGGCCGGTTCGCGCATGGCTGACTACATAGCGCGGTGTAGGGCACGGTCACAGGCCATGTCTGCGTAGCGCGCGACGCTGGTGGTGTGCGAAGGGGCGGTGGTTCAGCAGGGCGGACAGGGCGGTTCAAGTTCATTTTGCCAAAAGTCCCCTTGCTTTCGCTCTTTAGGGACTTTCACCAAAAATGCCATTTATCCGCCCTGTCCGCCCTGTTGGAACTTTTCAAAATGTCCTGTTGTCTAATTAGCTGCCGTACTTTTCGCGTCGATAGTCTTGAATGTCGGCACGACAACCATCCCGAAGAGCGATGCCACGCCAAAATCGGTTGCCATCAGACTTGCGCTGCTTAAACTCGCGCTCACCGAGTCGGCGCCCAAGCGTGGTTTTGCTGGATGCAATCTGCCCGTTTTCAATGCACCAGTCCTTGTAACTGGCATACAGCTCCGCGCTTGATGTTTCGACGGTGGGCGCCTTGATCGTGCGTTCATCGAGCCACTGCTTGATCAAGTCTTGGTCATCCTTGTACTGGTCAGTGGCTTGTTGAATGGAGTCCGGTGTATCAGCGAGGCCAAGTTTGGACCAGGCTGCTGCTCCGGCTGCCATCCATGCGAGGATATCAGGTGCTTCCGCCTTGAGTTTTTCGAGCAAGGTCGAATCGCGCTGACCTTCCGAGAAGGTGACGTTGAAGGGTAACATTCGCATCCGGCGCCAGATACCGTGATCATTACCGCGTACAACCGGCTTGTGATTCCCTGCCATCACCAGCTTAAAGATCGGAGCGAACTGGATTGGCGCGGAGTACAACGGGCGGGCCACCATGCTGTCACCCGACACCAGCGCCTTCACCAACGATTCAGCCAACGCGGCGTTGTCTTCAGTCTCATTGCTAACGACAAGGCGTGCGCCGATCAATGACACCAGGTCTGGCGTTGCACCCCCAGCGTGACGACGGGACTCAGTCAACGTTTCCGGCGCGATGGCGCGTGCATAGTCGCCCAGGATGAACTTCAGCGTTTCGATGAAAACCGACTTGCCATTGGCTCCGTGACCGTAGCAGAAAAGGAAAATCTGCTCCTGCGTCGAGCCAGTCAACAGGTATCCACAAAAGCGCTGTACCCAGTCGATTAGCTGGAGGTCACCAGCGAAGACCTGATCCAGGAACTGCAACCAAGTTTCGGCAGCTTCTGGTCGCCCCATCGAGGTCGGTGCCAAGCTTTTCGTGACATAGTCTTCAGGTCTGGCCTGACGCACAACCCCGGTTCGCAAATCGATCAACTGCGTGGCGCGGTTGAAGCCGACCACCATTTTGTCAGCATCAACCTGCAGGTGCGCCAGTCGCACCTGCGCCAAGTCCTGCAACATGCTGACGGCAGCATGGACAGTCTTTAACTCCTGGCTCTTCCTGGCCCACTTGACGAACAGGTCGGCCTCCGACAGGTAGCCAATGCCCTCTCGATAAATATCGTCCGCAAGACTCATGGCCATGCTGCGCACGCCGGAACCGTCGTCCCCAACCCAAGCGCCCTGATCCCAGACCAGCCACAACCTCACGTCGAAAACATAGCGCAACTTTGCGCCATGGTGGTCCAGGAGGCGGAGTGCATTGCCGTATTCGGTCAGCGGGCGCGTGTTTTCCGTGCCATCGCGGGCGTCAACTTTGGGCAAGGGGGGCGACGAATATTTTTCTGCATCGCCGTTTGATGTGAGCGTGACATCGCAGGAGGGAGTGCGAGGGGCATTCAAGAGCTGGCACAGCGCGGCGTCGCCATGGTCTTTGGCGAAGTCGTTCACATCGTAGTTCTTGGGTTTTTCATCTGGCATATCGACCAATTGGCATGTGCTGGCAAGTGCAACTTCCTGGGCGTGCGCTTCCTGGCCTCGGTCCGGGACCAATACTAGCTTCAGACCGGGACGAGTGGACAGCAGTGCTTTCACAACTTCGTTCATTCGACCGATGCCGAAGCACACGACTGCCGCTGCACCCGTAGCACGTCGAACAGCCCAAGCCTGACCAATACCTTCGACTACATACACAACCTGAGCGTCGTTCAGTAGGCCAAGCGTGAAGTAGCCAGAGTTGAACTTTGCACCAGGGAGATTTAGCTTCCTGCCATCCGGGCCGATGAACTGGATAGTCTGCAACTGCTCGCCATCCCAGCATGGAACAGCCAACCAGTCCGATACATTCTCACCACGGATACGTAGCGGGGATGCGCTGGATGGATAGGAACGGAGGTCTGCCACATCACCGTTCTTGCCTTGTATATAAGGCATGTGCTCGCTTGCAGGGATGCAGTCGGCCCAGACCGCAGCCACACTTACTGGCACGTTGTTGGCCTTGCAGAGGGGGCGCGGCATGACGGGCAAGTTGCAGTTCTCTGGGGCGCCGTTCCAACCGTTGTTCTGTGCGAAGTAGAACAGCGAAGCGGCGGTGACGCCACCATCGTCGCTGAAGGAGCGCCACGCCGTCCGGCAATCAGACTCGCCATCAAAATTTCCCGCGTTGCTGCTCCACGCCAGAAACACATCGAACGACACACCGGCGCACTTCGCCGCCATTCCGACCTTGATCCACTGGTCGCGTGGGCAACCAGGATCAATGGCAAGCAGGGCCGAAACTGCGCGGTCGATATCGCTCACGGCTATTCCTCCCCGATCATACTGGCCAGGCTGTATTCGCCGATGTAATAAACGCGCACTACTGGAACGGCGGGGTCGAGCGATGGATTCGGTAGGTCGATGTACTTGACTGGCCAACCCAGTTGGATGAGGAAGTCGGCCAGCTCGGATAGACGTACATTGCCCGGCGCTTGCAGGTACTGGTCATGGCCGTAGCCATACTGCTGATTGCGCAGCATGACCTCCAGAAAGTGCTTGGCTGAGCTATCTTTGGGAGGATGAATAGGGCCGTGCATTATTTCTCCTCCTGGCTTTGATTGCTTAGGGGGGCGTCAGAGCAAGTCATTCTTGCGCTCCTGCGTCTTGATGAAATGGGTTACCTTGCGGGTGTCGCGCTTCGTCAGGTAGCAGACGGTTACCACGTCGGGCATGACGTCATCGCCCGGGCAGGGGATGGCGACGGTCTGAACGTCGAGGCCCAGTTCACGCAGTTCGCCGACCAGCTTTTGTTCATCCGTCCCAATCCGGCGGGCAACCTGTGCCAGCGGCGAGGGGCCTTGCAACAGGCACTGGATGGCAGCACGATGGTGGTCGAGGGGCAGGGTCAGTGGCTTGTTGCGACTGCGACTGCGACGAGGGACATCGCTGACGAGGCATTTCGCCGCCATACCAACTTTGATCCATTGGTCGCGTGGGCATCCAGGATCAATGCCAAGCAAGGCAGAAACCGCGCGGGTGGAGTCGCTCACAAGAACTCCTTCCCAATCATGAGGCCCAAGCGGTCTTCCTTGATGTAGTAGGCGCGCACGACCGGGATCGCCGGGTCATATCCTGCAACAGGAAAATCCATGTACCTCACGGGCCAACCCAGTCGAATCAGAATATCCGCGAGGCGTTCCAACCGAACGTTACCTGGCGCTTGCATGTATTCCGGATGCTTATGCAGCATATCGCTCAGCAGCACCTCCAGGAAGTGCTTCGCTGCTCCGATTTCTGCGGGGAGGATAGGCGCGCGCATTATTGCGCCCCCTGGCTTTGCTTGCGTACCCACTCGATAAACTTCTGGTCATCGATCAGGACCTTCTTTCCGACGCGCAGGATGGCACCGCACTCTGCGAGGCCATTGCCAGGCAGAACACCCTTGCTGGAGTGGCGCGGTTTCGCGTTGAAAATCAGGCTGCGGAGCGAGGCCTCAGTGAACCCGGGCTGCTTGTCAGGGTACTGGTTGACGGTGTACAGCGTGGTAGGCAATCCATTTCCAGCATCCGTGCCCAATCGTGCCTCATCGCGGATGGCGTTCTTTATTTGCTTGCGCATTTCGACTACTCCTGTGATTTCCTGCTTACGCAGTAGGAGTAGTCAGAATGCGGCATGCATCTACAAAAGAAAATTCTCTGGAAATTCGCCCCAAATTATTTGCGTATATTTTTTCTGGATTTACATCACCGCGCCCCAGCGCTGACAGCAAAAACTAAAAATCTCCGCAAAAAATCTCCGCGCCTATTTTTGCGGATATTTCCTCCATCCCCGACTCCCAAACCGACACATCACCATCGGCCGGGCGACCCGAACGCATGCAGTATCCCGCAGCAGCCAGGGCGCGGCTAATCGCAGAAGCACCGCTATTGAACATCCTCCCTGCACCAGTGCACCGTCTCTCAATATATCGACATGCGTTCAGCAATCCATCTTTTGAAGGCGGGAGCTGAAGCGTCTCGTTCGGAATAAGCCCAGCCTTGATGAATTCGCTGACGATCACCTTCATCGCTTTCCACCTCGCCTCCGCGATTGGAGGGCGGCCACGTTTTAGTTTGCCATCCCGTTCATTCAACACCATGTCCTGCCGCGCAAAGACCCCTTGCCACAACTTCCCGACCAGCGCGCCAGGGACATTGACTTCAAAGTTCAATTCGGCATCTTGTCTGGTTAACGGCATCCCGTCATGTAAGATACTGTCGAGTTCAAGTGGGTCTTGGCTACACTCCTGCTCCTTAGCCCAGCCCTCCATGTCCTCCTCAGTAGGCATGTAACAGGGGCGCGTCGATGCGAACCACGACTGGAAATCGTCAAGCCATACAAAGCAGTTCGGAGGTAGGGCCTTCACCGCCCGCACACGCCAGGATGCGTAATTTTCCCCTTCGGCACCGGCTCTTTCATCAGCCTGCATTTTCGTGGTCAGGCTTTCCAGGCTAATCGCAACGTCGTGCCATTGCCTGAAGGGTACGGCCACCGGCTGACCATCGGAGTCCAAAGAAAATGCGGTCAAGGCACGGCTATCGCCATACTTACGCCCCTTTCTCCAGAGACGCGCTGGCTGCGCCAGTATCCTTACCAAACTATCAGGCGATTCCGCCCAAGCAGTGACGTAAGGAATGGCGCGCAAGGGAATCGCCTCCCGCCCATGCACCACCTCCACAACGTTACGATTCATTCCCAACTCCGATTCGGTGAGCCAGCAAATCTCCCAGTTGAACAACCCGCTTTGTTGCCAAGTGCGAATAACGCAAGACCATGGCAATGGTTCGGTGCCCTAATACCTTGGCCAGTTCCAACTCAGTCGTCCCCTCCATCATCAGATACGAAGCTGCGGTATGGCGCAGGTCATGCCAATGAAAGTCTTCAATCTTCGCGGTCTTCAATGCTGTCCTGAAAGGCCACCGCAGATCAACGTAGGGCGACCTCGTCCCCGGGTGCGGCGGAAAAACGCGATCATCATTAAGGTTACGTACCTTGCTACGCTCAATCAGCAACGCGAAGACTTCACCCGAGAGAGGCAACGCGCGCGACTCGCCATTTTTTGTGTCGCCCAGCGTTGCGCATCGGCGTTTAAAATCAATTTGTGTCCAGCACAAACCCATCGTCTCCGATTGCCGCCCCCCTGTTGTGAGTGCCAACAGTACGGCCAAGTACAGGTCCGGGTTCTTCGACTGCTTGCAGGCCTCAAGCAACGCTGGTAATTCAATCTCAGAGAGGAATCGCACCCGACCGGGCGATTCGGTGCCCTTGGATACTCGCTCCATGGGATTTCGTTCAAGCCAACCCAGCTCCTTCACTGCAAATGACAATGCACTGGAAAGCGCCGCCAGCGTCCTGTTTACATCGGCAGCGGTACGTTCACCGCCACCGCGTTTTTTGGGGGTGGCCCGCAACTCGTCCCGTGCCTGAACGATCAGGTCGGGCGTGACCGACGACAGCAGATAGTCACCCAGGCGTTCACGCCACCAATCCAGGCGTGCCTGGACCATCTTTGCAGACTTCAACGCTTGCAGGGCAGAGGCCTCGTATCGATCCAATAGTTCGGACAAGCGGTGGCGCTTGCTGACCCCAAAGTAGCGCCCTGCCTTCATCTCGGCTTCGGTACGCTCCGCCCATGCCTTCGCGTCGCTTTTCCGCTCGAACGTCGCGGACTCTGGTGGAAATCCGCGCAGTCTGATCTTGACGCGATAGCTAACCTTCTTGCCATCTTCGGTAACCCGTTTTTCGATACTGGCCATGACATCCCCCATTCGCTGAAAACGACAACGCAACAGGCAGCACACGCCAACACATCATACATCAACGGATTGCAAATCAGAGCGTGGATAGCTATAAGTTATTGATATACAGGTAAAAACTGTGCACAGGCTAAGCCTGTGGGGCAACTGTGGGACAGTCTTCAGGTAGCGCCTGGAAAAAGTCAGTTTGCGCAATCCAATAAAATGCCTTCCGGCGATTAAAAGAGAGCCGGAGTGAACTCGTTGCATCATCACAACAAGATTTAAAAGCCTAGCGTTGTTGCTGTGATTGCATTAAAAAGGAACTATGATGAGTTGAAAGAGAGCATTAGTTTTACGCAACCGCCGAATACCAGGCCGCAACACACGTAGCCCTTAGGACTGGAGTTTGAATGACGTCAAACAATCTGCCGACTTGGGACTTCACCATTTATGACACCGCCCATCCCAGGAAGCCCCCGGACACATCGACAGCCGCGAAGATGGCGGCAGTAACGTTTGAGCAACAAGTTCGCAACGAACCTGTGGAGCATGGAGCATTTTTCCGAGCTGATGGCTCGCTGATTCTGCGGAAAAAAGGCGATGTGAATTCCATTGACTTTAGCGATGCAGAGCTAACACTGGGGACTGGAAGCCTGTTCGCGCACAACCATCCTGCTGGGAATTCATTCTCGGTGGTTGACGTATTGATAGCTTCTAAATACAGGCTAATCGAGATTCGGGCAGTTGCGGCGAACTGGCGCCACTTCATGGCTCCGCGCGGATTCTGGCCAAGCAGGCCCGCTATAATTGCGGCCGTCCGTTCGGAAACGCACAGCGCGCAACAAGAGGTTGACAGCATGATCCATATTGGCAACTTAGATCAAAGATATGCCAATTGGGAGCTACAACATCAAATTTGGGTCAAAGTGGCTAAAAAATTAAATTTTAGATATGTGAGGGAGCCGTCATGAACGTTGAAACCGTGATGCCTCCAGAAGAGGACCTTTTGGCGCACTTATTGCCCCCGCCGGGCTTCGAGGACCATGTCGTGGTGAAGACCCAAGGTCTTTTGGTCTGGATGAAACCAGAACAAGTGCTGCCCGGCGAACTCATCTGTTTTTACGATGGTGATTGCAGGAAGGTACTGCTACCGACTGATCCTAAGATTCGGCAGCGATTCCTGTAGCATTGAAATTATCACCTGGGGACAACCGTATCCGCGAATTCGGAGCATTGTCTCCCCGTTTCCCCTTAGCGCATTTGTGTAGCGACTGCAATTGCTATCTACTTTGTTTCCTTAGACGATCTGCTCTGGGTAAATGTGCGAATTGTGCGCCACCACTGCCCCATCGGTGCCCCACGGGAAAGCGAAAACAAAAGAGGCTTGCAGCCATTACGCGCAAGCCTCTGATTTAATTAGAGTATTTCTTAAGCCTCCAAGCAACCGGACCGCGCACCAAAGGATTATGAGTCCTCTGCTCTAACCAAGCATGAGCTAAGGGCCCTTAGAACCCGGCAGGATAGGGCCAGCGGCCCTATTCGTCAAGTTTAGTTACCTTCCAGGAAACTCTTCAGCTTGTCGGAGCGGCTTGGGTGGCGCAGCTTGCGCAGCGCCTTGGCTTCGATCTGGCGGATACGTTCGCGGGTCACGTCGAACTGTTTGCCGACCTCTTCCAGCGTGTGGTCGGTGGACATTTCGATACCGAAGCGCATGCGCAGCACCTTGGCTTCACGCGGCGTCAGCGAATCCAGCACGTCCTTCACGACACCGCGCATCGAGGCATGCAGCGCTGCGTCCGAAGGCGCCAGCGTGTTGTTGTCCTCGATGAAGTCGCCCAGATGGGAATCGTCGTCGTCACCGATCGGCGTTTCCATCGAGATCGGCTCTTTCGCGATCTTCATGATCTTGCGGATCTTATCCTCCGGCATTTCCATCTTGATCGCCAGGGTTGCCGGATCCGGCTCGGCGCCGGTCTCCTGCAGGATCTGGCGCGAGATCCGGTTCATCTTGTTGATCGTTTCGATCATGTGCACCGGAATACGGATGGTACGCGCCTGGTCGGCGATGGAACGCGTGATCGCCTGGCGGATCCACCACGTTGCGTACGTGGAGAACTTGTAGCCGCGGCGGTATTCGAACTTGTCGACCGCCTTCATCAAGCCGATATTGCCTTCCTGGATCAGGTCGAGGAATTGCAGGCCACGGTTGGTGTACTTCTTCGCGATCGAAATCACCAGGCGCAGGTTAGCCTCGGTCATTTCACGCTTGGCCTTGCGCGCCTTCATTTCACCGGCCGCCATCTGGCGGTTGATGTTGCGCAGGTCCGGCAGCGGCAGGACGACGCGTGCTTGCAGGTCGATCAGGCGCTGCTGCAGTTCCTTGATGGTCGGGATATTGCGGCCCAGGATCGCGCTGTAAGCGTGGCCCGCGGCGACTTCGCCATCCACCCATTCCAGGTTGGTTTCGTTACCCGGGAAGACCTTGATGAAGTGGGCGCGTGGCATGCCGCACTTGTTCACCGCCACGTCGAGGATCTGCTTCTCGATATGGCGCACTTCATCGACCTGGCCGCGCAGGGTGTCGCACAGCTTCTCCACCACTTTGGCGGTGAAGCGGATGCCCAGCAGCTCGGCGGAAATCGATTCCTGCGCCTTCAGGTAGGCTTTCGAGTTGTAGCCATCTTTCTCGAAGGCCTTGCGCATGCGCTCGAACTGGTTGGCGATATTGTCGAATTTTTCGAGGGAGGCCTGCTTCATGGCTTCCAGCTGCTCGGCGGTGTAGCCGGCTGCCGCGCCGCCTGGGCTGGCGGCTTCTTCCTCTTCCTCTTCGTCCTCTTCTTCCTCGTCCTCTTCCTCGTCTTCCTCATCGGAAGCTGCAGGAGCAGCGGCGGCGGCTTCGCCTTCCTCATCCACCAGACCATCGACGATTTCGTCGATCTTGATCTCGTCGATGCGGATGCGTTCGGACGTGGCGAGGATTTCGGCGATCGTCACCGGGCAGGCGGAAATCGCCTGGATCATGTCGCGCAGGCCGTCCTCGATACGCTTGGCGATCTCGATCTCGCCTTCGCGGGTCAGCAGCTCGACCGAACCCATTTCACGCATGTACATGCGGACCGGGTCGGTGGTGCGGCCGAAGTCGGAATCGACGGTGGACAGCGCGGCTTCCGCTGCAGCTTCGGCTTCGTCGTCGCTGGTGACAGTGGCAACGTTATCGGACAGCAGCAGGGTCTCGGCATCAGGCGCGTGTTCGTACACGGCGATGCCCATGTCATTAAAGGTGCCGATAATGCCTTCGATCGCTTCCGGATCGACAATATTTTCCGGCAGGTGGTCGTTGATTTCAGCGTACGTGAGGAAGCCGCGCTCCTTGCCGAACTTGATCAGCGTCTTGAGTTTCTGGCGGCGGCGTTCGAGTTCCTCTTCGGTCGCCTCGGTGTCGGACGAGAACGCGTCCTTCAGCAATGCCTTTTCCTTGGCCTTGCGGTCTTTGGCTTTCGCCTTGTCCGCAGCCTTCATCTCGGCACGCTCAACAGCGTTCAGTGCTGCAACCTCGTCGTTTTCCGGCGTGAATTCCTTCGGCTTGCGGCCACGGCGTCCCGGCACCTTGACGGTTGGCAGCACATATCCGGAAGTATCGATGGCAGCCAGGGCGGCTGCGTCCGTTGTCTGACTAACCACCGGCGGTGCCTTGGTGACGCGAGTAGCCGGCTTATCAGCCGACTTCGTCGCAGGCTTGGCGGTCACTTTGCGAGGCTTTTCAGCCGCTTTGGTTTCAG
>Ga0102595_100502_pt1 | contig 26357 bp, 20 predicted proteins | sample Araplaol_mTSA_r2_2_FD_76864 | JGI IMG/M metagenome (GOLD analysis project Ga0102595, IMG submission 76864) | Arabidopsis root microbial communities from North Carolina, USA - plate scrape MF_Col_mTSA_r2 (SPADES assembly) (version 2) | ecosystem: Host-associated > Plants > Roots > Endosphere...
ACCTGGGTGAAGGCGGCGGCCTGCTGTCCGCCAGCACCTATGCGCGCCGCATCGAAGACATCACGCGCCGCCGCGTGGACCTGATTGATGGCGTATGGGTCTCGCGCCCGGTCAACGCCGGCACCGCCAATACCTACGGCATCGAGCTGGAAGCCAAGCTGCCGTTGCGCTCGATCATGAAGGAGGCGCCGGGCGTCGAAATGCGCGCCAACCTGACGCGCAGCTGGTCGAAGCTGGACACCGTCCCGGGCCCGAACAACCGCCTGGACCAGCAGGTGCCGGTCAGCGGCACCGTGGGCGCGGACTGGAAGCTGGACAAGCTGCCATTGACGTTGGGCGGCTCCTACAGCTACCAGGGCGGCGGTGAAGTACGCATCTCAGACCGGCAGTTTGCCTACTCCGTGCCGAAGCGCGCACTGGACCTCTATGGCTTGTGGAAGTTCACGCCGAAGACCCAACTGCGCCTGTCGGCATCGAACATGCTGCACCAGGATAACCTGACGCAGTCGTCCTATATCGAGGCGAGCGGCAAGCGCAGCGATACTACTATCACCCCAACCAGCGTCCTGTTCCGCGCGATGCTAGAGATGAAACTGTAAGGGAAATGGTAATTCGCCTCACTGCGCTGGAAGAATTGCTGGCCAGCGCCGCGGCCGAATCCGTGATCTGGCCGGTGATTGAAAGCCTGATGGCATTGCGTGGCATTGATCAGGTTGCCGCCGTTACTGTATTGGCGGGAATCGGCGATCTGCAACGCTTTGCCAGCGCACCACAGTTGATGGCCTACCTTGGCATGGTACCGATCGATTATTCCGGTGGCCCCAGCACCAGGCGCGGCGCCATCACCAAAACCGGCAATAACTAGTGCGGAGTGTCCTGCTCGAGGCAGCGTGGACATATCGTCATCCAGCGCGCAAGACCACCCACTTGCAGCGCCGCACGGTTGCCAGAAGCGGTGCGAGATTGCCTGGAATGCGCAGAAGCGCCTGTGAAGCCGCTATCACCTGATGCGGCAGCGCGGTAAGCTGAAAGTGCTAGCCTGTACGGTGGCGGCGCGCGAGTTGGCAGAATTTATCTAGGCCATCGGGCAAGCCTTGCCGCGTCCGGTGAACGCCAAACCCACAGCAGATTTAAGTTAAGGGCGAGTTCATCATGAACGCACGACGCAGCGGTAGCAGAATGTGCAACGGTGGGAGAACCCTCGAGACAGCTATGAAGCAGGCAGATGACATGACCCTCGAATCTAGAGCAAGGTAGCTCCCCAACGAATCGGTTGTCATGCGGTATCCAACCCGCGCGAGACTGATCAACCGTCGGCATGCCGCCCGTTCTGCTACCCGTGCGCCGTGCCCGCAAGAGAAAACGAAAGGCAAACGTTGACAGGTCAATTCATATCAGCTGTCCAAATGACAGGCTTGGGACATGTGGCATGAATATGGGGAAGCAGAACCCGGCACGGCCTCTCCCTACAAAGCATCCCGATCCCTTGATTTTTTCAGGCTAGAATCATACAGAAAAATTTCTGGCAGCACTTACTAAATCCATCCAAATACAATTCGCAATAAAATTTTCGAACTGCTGCTTTGCGCCCTCGCTAGCATCAAACCCAATCATTATATCCATCAAATACTGATTGCATTCGCGGTAATCTTGCCGAAGGAAGATTATACATTCCGAAAATTCCCTTGCGGAATGGATATCCGGAACGTCATAGTTTACTGTAAAGTGCTTGACGAAGTTGCTTAAGAACTGTGCACCTTCGTCCCTATACACCTGTTCCCGGTCCTTATCAGTCGCCGCTGCAAGCTCATTGAATCTGTTCCAAATTGTCTCATCGGTCCTTCTCTTCATTTACATCTCTCCTGAATCGCCAGCCTCACAACTTGTTTTCCTCTTCCTAGGGCTGCAAAATCCCTTTCCGACACCGAACGGCCATTCCTGTTGAGCTGTGCATTTATTTAAGCAGTCATCGCATCTTCCTGTCCAGCGTTGTTGCACGCACATCTGGTAAAGCGCAATGCACTGACCACGCCAATTGTGAGCAGACGGAAATCGATCAGTAGATGGTGGTGCTGGCGTCGGGCTTGGTTTTCGCCAGTCGCCATTTGGTCGCTTTGCAATTGGGTCAGAGCTCTCGCGACGCCTCGCGTCATCGCCCGACTCACGCGCCCTTGAACCACTTCCGTCCGCATAAGTTTGGTCCCAAGATTGTCCAGTCACCGGATCTGCTGACTTCGGCAAACCTATACATCCCCCTGGTGGGCAGGGGACCACGATTCTAGTGCCGTCCGATTGCAATCCATAGAAGTCTGAATTGTTGAGCGAATCCCCTTCGACATAGCCATAGGTATTGACGCCACCCCGAAGTCCAATGGGATCGCTCTGGATGTACCGTCCGAGCGCCGGATCGTAGTCGCGATAGTAGTTGTAATGCAGATTACTTTCGCGGTCAAATTGCTGTCCCGGGAAGCGCTGGTTGAATGTAAAAGCTGGCTGCCCAGCTGGCTGTTCGTTGGCCGCATCCTTGCCAAACGGATCGCTGTCCCATTGCCACACCAGATTGCCGCTACCGTTAGTGATCGCGCGCGGGGTGTTGAGCTGGTCGGTGTGGATGAAATAGGCTGTCGCCGCACCCGGCGCGGAGCCGACGGTGATCCCCAGCGGAGCTGATTGCAGAACAGGGTTGGCAGGGTCGGTCGTGGTGACCTTGACGCTAATCTGATAGGTGCCTGCAGAGAGGTTGTTGAGCGTCAGCGTAAATGGCGACTGCACGCTGACACCGAGCGATGTGGTGCCGTTAAAGTATTCCACTTTGGTGACCATGATCGGATTGCCATCCGAATCTCCGCTGGCTGCCAGTGTAACGGTCGCTGGGGCCGTCGGATTAGTCGGGGTTGCTGTAACGCTGACATTCGATGCGGCAGATGCCAAGTGGCAGAAAGTGAACAGCAACACCATCCATGCCGCTGTGAAGATCTTCTTGAACACGTATTTCTCCATGTTTATTTCAGTACCGCCACCGGCATATCTCCCAGGTAGACGTATTCGGTCAGCGCATCGGCGGTGCTTTCAGCGATTAGCTTACCGCTGCCGTCGTAGTGATAAACCGTGGTCGATGTTGGCGTAACTTTCTGCACGCGCTGGCCGAGGGCGTTGATCTTGTAGCTCACCAGTCCAATGGCCGTGTTGGCCGACACCATGCGGCCGCGTGCGTCATAGTTGAAGGTGGCGCTGCCGTTGCTGGTAATGCTACCGTTGGCGTCGGTGGCGATGCTGGCGTTCTGGCTGCCTGTGATCTGTGCCAGGCGGTTGCTGCTGGTGCCGTAGGTGTAGGCTGTGGATGCCGCGCCATTCACGTATTGCGTGCGGTTGCCGACGGCGTCGTAGCTGTAGCCCAGGCTCCGCTGGGGGCGCTGTTCGCTGGTGAGGCGGTCGAGTTCGTCGTAGCCGTATGTGCGGTCGTTGGCGGCATTGCCGCCGTCGGTCACGCCTGTGATACGGCTCGCTGCGTCATAGGCCAGCGTTTGCACTTGGCCATTGAGCGTGTAGCTCGTCATCCGGCCATTGATGTCATAGCTGCGCGAGTACGTCTGGCCATTGCCGAACACCAGCGATTGCAGCGGGCCGAAGGGCTGGTAGTTAACTTGGCTGACCAGAAGCTGCGAAGCGCCGTCCTTGGTGGTGCGGATTTCCTTGATGCGGCCCATGTCGTCGCGTACGTAATCGACGCTGCGGCCACTAGGGTATGTGAGGCCGGCCAGGCGACCGTACTGGTCATAGCGATAGGCGGTGCTGTAAGCCTGGCCGCCGATGGTGCGGATTTCGCTGACCACTCGTCCATGCTGGTCATAGCCGTATTGGATGATGCCGCTGACATCGGCCATCTGGCTCAGGCGGCCAAGCGCATAAGCGCCCTGGTCATAGACGTAGTTGATGCTGGTGCCGTCGCTGAAGCTGGCGGAGGTGACGCGGTTCAGCACATCGTACTGGCACGTCGTGGTCTGATTCTTGGCATCGGTGCGCGTCTTGATGTTACCGGCATCGTCATAGGTGTTGACGGTGTTGCCGGTATCAGGGCTGCTAGTCTGGATCAGGTCGCCCAGGCCGTCGATCGTGTGAGCCGATGACAGACCAGGCACCGATTCAAATTACTGCATTGCTTGGAGTGTAAGGGGCTCGCTATTCACGATGCCCCCCAGTTTCATGTAATGCCGCTTCCTCGCATCGGTTCAGAGTCCCGATGTGTCAGGCTTCTTCATATAAGATTCAGGCAGAAAGAGGTCCTCCGGTTTCAAATTTGGATGTTGTCGGCAAAGCGGATTGATCAACTTTGTAAGGGATAGCTCCAACATTTCGCCAACGATTGCGCGATATGCAGCAAGCGTTTCTGGTGTTTCATTACTTTTTACGTGAAACACGGACTCATCAAGCAAGTTGTTGATCTTGTTTATTGTTTCAATTACGTATTTAGTTGTCTCAGGAGTCATTTTCTCTTCAGTCCTTTATAAACAATCGCCCATGCACAGGTTATAACACTTCTGCCAGTTCCAACCGTCATTTCCCGCCGGGGTACCGAGGTAACTATCGGAACATGCTTGGCGACAATCCGCCGCGCGTTCCTTACATTCGTCCGGGGAAGGGCCCTCCCGCTCAGATTTGCAGAAGTTGCGTATCAATCCAGTTGCCGCGTTACTCGCATAGTTCACTGCACATGCCAAAGGCGACATAGCGCAAAGATGAGAACCTGTTCCGACAGTCGAAGGTGACGCAGGTTTTGGAGTTGGTGGCACAGGGGGTACATACGGGTCCACTGGCCCAACAGGCGTCGAATCCTTGCAGACAATCAAAACGCCAACTAGGACACAGCCCGAGACAAGCCCTTGTTCATCAGTACGGCTAACCGGATTAGCACCGACATAACCGAAAGTGTTAATCCCCCCACGCAAACCTATAGGATCAGACTGCACATATCGTCCCCTCAGCGGATCATAATCGCGGAAGTAGTTGTAGTGTATTGGCCTTGACGCGAATTTTTCGTAAATACGGCAATTTTCCTATACGCTTCAACTACTTGCATACGCGCGAACGGGTTTTCATCCTGCTTTTCATAAAATCTTTCTAGACGCGTATTTTGGGAACGCCGCAGCGTCAATTCGCCACCGTTATAGTCCAACAAGCGATTTGTATTGTTGTAGTACGATTCCATCTACTTTATCGATAGGAATCATGGGCACAAAATCATGCTCGAAAGCGACGTCTATGCTCCCACGAGGTAATTGGTAGGCTACCAATAGCTCTAACGAATCATTTACTACCTCGTACATCTCTCGGGCCAAAGCGATCCGAATCCGTACACCTAGCACCTGCCTAACCTGGCACTTTTCTGTCCGCGCCTTTTGCAGGGCAATTTCGATATTTCGTGCAGCCTCGTCCAGATCCAATTCATAATAGTGAAAGTGCTCAGCAAGACCGAGCCAGCCTTCTACGCGTTCAGGGCATAAGGCTACGCATTGTTGAATTGCATCGCGAGCACGAGAGTCATCCTCGATGAAATGGTAATGATCCGCAAGCGAACTTAGAACACCAAATCTGTCCTCTGCACTTTCCGAGATTTCAAGTAGGTTCAGCAAATCATTTTCGAAGTCAGTGAATCGCGCCTCTTCATAAAGAACGGAACGACGCCGATAAAGGTCCCTTAATTTCTGATCAAATGTGTTTGTCATACCAATCCTATTCTGGCATTTCTTCCGGAGACCATGGCGGCGGCCCTCCCGCTTGTCCACGTAAACATAATCTGTAACGGTCCTGCGCCCGGGCTTCGCATGCTTTCCCCCAGCGTGCCCCCAGATTCCAAGCCGCGTCACAAGCCTTCGTTTCGGCATCAAACTTTGCCTTACATTGCTTTTCACGGTCACTTTCCTTGGGAAGACACATTTCTACGATTCGACTAAACCAAGAACTAGGTACCGTAACTGCCGGTTTTGGTGCAGTGACAATACCGGCCTCAGCGCATGCGACCGCGTTTGCTGGATTGCCGCACGCGAGAATGGACTGAAGGCCTTTAGGATCCACCCTGCTGGTTGGTCTACCTTCAACGTAGCCGAAAGTATTGATCCCACCACGCAATCCAATAGGGTCGCTCTGGATGTACCGTCCAAGGGACGGATCGTAATCGCGGAAGTAGTTGTAATGCAGATTGGTTTCGCGGTCAAATTGCTGCCCAGGGAAGCGCTGATTAAATGTGAAAGCTGGCTGCCCAGCTGGCTGTTCGTTGGCTGCATCCTTGCCAAACGGATCGCTGTCCCATTGCCACACCAGATTGCCGCTGCTGTCAGTGATTGCGCGAGGAGTGTTGAGCTGGTCGGTATGGATGAAATAGGCTGTCGCCGTACTTGGCGCGGCACCCACCGTGACTTCCAGCGGGGCCGATTGCAGAACAGGATTGGCAGGGTCGGTCGTCGTGACCTTGACGCTGATCTGATAGGTGCCTGCAGAGAGGTTGTTGAGCGTCAGCGTAAATGGCGACTGCACGCTGACACCGAGCGATGTGGTGCCGTTAAAGTATTCCACTTTGGTGACCATGATCGGATTGCCATCCGAATCTCCGCTGGCTGCCAGTGTAACGGTCGCTGGGGCCGTCGGATTAGTCGGGGTTGCTGTAACGCTGACATTCGATGCGGCAGATGCCAAGTGGCAGAAAGTGAACAGCAACACCATCCATGCCGCTGTGAAGATCTTCTTGAACACGTATTTCTCCATGTTTATTTCAGTACCGCCACCGGCATATCTCCCAGGTAGACGTATTCGGTCAGCGCATCGGCGGTGCTTTCAGCGATTAGCTTACCGCTGCCGTCGTAGTGATAAACCGTGGTCGATGTTGGCGTAACTTTCTGCACGCGCTGGCCGAGGGCGTTGATCTTGTAGCTCACCAGTCCAATGGCCGTGTTGGCCGACACCATGCGGCCGCGTGCGTCATAGTTGAAGGTGGCGCTGCCGTTGCTGGTAATGCTACCGTTGGCGTCGGTGGCGATGCTGGCGTTCTGGCTGCCTGTGATCTGTGCCAGGCGGTTGCTGCTGGTGCCGTAGGTGTAGGCTGTGGATGCCGCGCCATTCACGTATTGCGTGCGGTTGCCGACGGCGTCGTAGCTGTAGCCCAGGCTCCGCTGGGGGCGCTGTTCGCTGGTGAGGCGGTCGAGTTCGTCGTAGCCGTATGTGCGGTCGTTGGCGGCATTGCCGCCGTCGGTCACGCCTGTGATACGGCTCGCTGCGTCATAGGCCAGCGTTTGCACTTGGCCATTGAGCGTGTAGCTCGTCATCCGGCCATTGATGTCATAGCTGCGCGAGTACGTCTGGCCATTGCCGAACACCAGCGATTGCAGCGGGCCGAAGGGCTGGTAGTTAACTTGGCTGACCAGAAGCTGCGAAGCGCCGTCCTTGGTGGTGCGGATTTCCTTGATGCGGCCCATGTCGTCGCGCACATAATCAACGCTGCGGCCACTCGGGTACGTAAGGCCGGAGAGGCGGCCATACTGATCGTAGCTATAAGTGGTGCTGTAAGCCTGGCTGCCGATGGTGCGGATTTCGCTGACCACTCGTCCATGCTGGTCATAGCCGTATTGGATGATGCCGCTGACATCGGCCATCTGGCTCAGGCGGCCCAGCGCATAAGCTCCCTGGTCGTAGACGTATGTGACGCTGGTACTGTTGCTGAAGCTGGCCGACGTTACCCGGTTCAACACATCGTACTGGTAGGTCGTGGTCTGGTTTTTCGCATCAGTGCGAGTCTTGATGTTACCGGCCTCGTCATATGTGTTAACGGTGTTGCCGGTATCAGGACTGCTAGTCTGGATCAGGTTACCGAGTCCGTCGATCGTGTAACTGGTAGATTGATTGCGGGCGTCAGTTACCTTGGTAAGCCGATCCTGTCCATCGTAGACGAATTGCGTAATGCCATTCTTAGCGTCCGTGATTTTTGTCTTGCGGCCGTGTGCGTCATATTCGTATTTAGTAATGCGTGCCAGCGGATCGGTAACTTGAGTTACGCGACCGACGTCATCGTATGCATAGTTAGTTGTCGTGTCTTGAACTTGCGCCTGGCTGGCCCCAGCCAGGGTCAATGCAGCCTGGATGAAGAGCATTTTCTGTAGTTTCATTGCACCGCTCCCGTGATTTGCTTCATGCGGCTCAGGCCATCGTAAGCTCGTATGATTTGGCGGGTCAGTGCACCAGTCGGATCTTTGCTCTGCTCGCTAATGCGATTGCCCATGTTGTCGAGCGTGTAGGTCAAGCTGTTGCCTTGTGCATCTGCGACACGGGTCAGACGGTGGGCCTCGTCGTAGGTGTAATAGACCGCACTTCCATCAGGCAGAGTGGTCTGCGTCACTTGGCCAACGCCGTCGTACACGTAACTGGTGGTCTCACCGCCAACCGTGATGGCGTTGAGCCAGCCGCGCGGCGTGTAGCTCAAGTCCGTGACCAGACCGTTAGGATCGGTGATGCGGCCTACCCGGCCATTCGAGTCGTAGTTCGAGTAAGTCGTTACGTGCCCAGCCGCATTGGTTTGGGTGGACAGATTGCCCTCGGCATCGTATGCAAAGGTTGACGTCGTGTTGACGCTGCTGCGCGGTCCCTTGGCTGTCAATACGTGGCCGAAATTGTCGTACGTATAAGTCCAAACTTGAGGCGTGCCGCTCAATACTGCGTTGAAACCAGCCGCACCAGTGGTGTCCGTTGTCGCCTGTACCGTCTTGGACAAGACGTTGCCATTGGCATCATAGGCGTAAGTCGTTAAACGCAAAGGCTCTGCGACTTTCAAAGGGAGACGCCAGCTCGAGTGCCACGCGGTGCTCGTGGTTCTCGCCAATGGCTTACCGTAGCCTTCCACCCTGGTCAATTCGAGATTGCGGGTCAGGTCATAGGTGAACGCCGTCGTCGCGCCATCGAAGTTAGTTATTGATGAGATATTGCCATTTGAATCATAGGTAATCGTGTTGGATACCCAACCATTTCCAGATGCAGCAGGCTGAACAATACTTGACAGCTTAACGACGCCCAAAATATTCGAAAAGTTATATGTTCGAGTCGTTCCGAGTGGGTCCGTAACATTTGCCTGCTGATTCCGGGATGGATATGACAGCGTATATTTCCCAACCCCTCCACTGTGCTGGGTGGAAAATGCAGTCATCATGAAATCATATTGGTACGTCGCGAACCGGTTGCCATTTTCATCGATGATTCCTGTCAAAGCAAAGGGCAGTTTGGTATTTGATGTATTGGCGCTTTCGTTATAGATGTATTGGCGCACCTTCCCGTCCGGATAGGTTACCGAGGTCAGGTTCTTATTTGCATCGTATCCATAGGCAAAAACACCGCCGCTAGGATCGGTCATCGTATTTACCAGTCCGAAAGCGTTGTAGGTGAAGAGCAGTTGCTTGCCGAATCCATCGGTAACGCTAAGTAGCAAGCCAGCTCTCGGGGCAACCGTCTGCGGAGTATTGAGATCGCTATAGGCAAACGTCGTGGTCACGCCCATTCGGTCGGTTGACGTCAGCAATAAGCCGTTCGTATCATAATGCTCTGTTGCGTCAGTATATCCGTTCACAACATTTAGGCCATTTGCCGTGCCATTCGCGTCCAGCGAGATCGACATTCGATCATTGACGTCCTTATTTGGAGTTAGCTGATTTTCGCTACTGAAATATAATGCCCGCCCACCTCCTCGGCGCACGCTGTAGTCATTCGTCGTTCCTGGTGCAGCATAAGGGAAGCAATATGTCTTAGACGTATAGAAGCTGGCACTCCATACACAATTTGGACCATCTTCCGTAAAAGGCGAGGGAGCCCGCAGATTGACCGCGGACATTTGATAATTATTTTCCCAGCGCTTAGTATCGCTGCGGTAAACACGCCTAAATACCAAGCTGCCGGACGCATTCCTGTAATCCGTTTCTATCTGTTGCTTCACGCCGGTGGACGGAAGTATTGGATTTCCAACTTCTTCCGATGGAGCCATTGATTCTGCAGCGGGAGAAGTTTCCTTGCATTCACAGCCTGGCGGAGGTGGCGGTGGGGGCTCAGGTGGGTCGGATCGAGAGCATAAAACTGTCTCACTCCATATGTTCCAAACGGAAAACTGGGTTGGGCAGTCAAAGCCGATTAGGCTACCGATTGAATATTTGAAGACTTCGCCTGTCGGCTTATTTTTGTAGGTAAAATCAGCACTCCAATACCAATTGGCATATGGGGCATAATAGTATTCCCTGCTGGAAACCACCGTGCATTCAGACATATACTCATTGCAGTGGGATTGAACCTCAGCGTTCGCTGCTTCGTCCCTTGATTCGCGATATTCGCCACCACCCAGGTATAGTTTTTTTGCTCGAACATAAGTCGTTGCATTACTAGCGTTTGTAAAAGCTAGGGTGAGAACTAGCATCAGCAAAAACTTGACATCTTTTGCGAGTCTCTCATACTTTAGATTGAATACAGATTTGATACTATTTGATTTCATCTTCGACTAACTTTACAAGGTGAATAGCAATAATCTGGGCTATGAAATTGAAGTCTTGGAACTCATGGTATTTGCGTTCCCGATCGATGCGTCTTCAGTAATGATCTCGACAGCAACGCCGTAACTGCTACCCCAGCGGCAACTCGCCCAGCCAGGCGGTACCTCGTATGTCGCAGTCCCAATACAAAACTTTCCATGCGGCAATTTTCTATACTAGCTTAGATTGAGCTGAATCTTGCTCACCAAATGTCACAATGGCAAAAAAGATGAATATTTCGCTTTGGAAGTATTGCGATGTTTTTCGTATCATCAACGCCCGCCGTGGCGTCAGCAGGCTGCGGTAGCCGCGAAAAAAAACGGCGGCCCGAAGGCCGCCGCAAGCAGGATACAACCTCACAAAATCATGCCGCCAGCGCCAATGCAGGCGATGCGAGCGCGACGCCGCCCGCCAGGCTGTAGGCGTTGCGGTAGCCGAGGCGGCGCAGGCATTGCGCGGCTTTGGCGCTGCGGTTTCCGCTGCGACAGAAGAACACCAGCGGTTGCTGGTCGACGGCTTCCAGCCAGCCCGGCACAAAGGCGGCCAGGCGGCTCAATGGCACGCTCTCCGCTGCGCGTCCGCCGGGAATGCAGGCGGCTTGTTCGTATGACTCGCGCACGTCCACCAGCACGGCCTGCGGATGCGCTTGCAGCAGGCGCGTCAGGGCGATGCTGTCCAGGTTCAGGTCTGTTCCCGCCACACTGCCTTGCGCTTCTGCGCGCAGGCTGGTGCAGCAAGCGTTCATTTCTTCGCGGCCGGGGCATACCAGGGCGTCGGCAGGCACCTTGCCGGCCAGGTCGGACAACGCGGCCAGGTCGGACAACGCGGCCAGGCCCGTGAAGGCGTATTCGACTTTGTCGCCGCGGCACAGCAGGTAGGCCGATCGGTCCAAATCCAGCGCCACTCGGCGCAGGGTGTGCGCGCCGAAAGCGAAGCTGTCGGTTCCTGCGCCGCCGTCGCGCGTGCTGAGGCGCGCGGTGAGCTGGTAGCCGTGGCTGCGCAGCAGGCTGTCTATGCGTTCGGCCAGTTCGGCCTGGTGGTCAATCGCGATGCACTGGCGCGATGGCTCGTCCAGCAGCAGCCAGGTGTGGTTGCCCGCCAGGCTCAGTTGCAGCACGCCTTCCGGCACGACAGCGCCGGACACCGGCGTATCCATCAGGCCCGCGTCGCGCAGTGCCTTGCCGCAGCGTTCGATGCGAGCGCAGGCTTCGTCGATGATCTCTTCGCTGGCCAGCGGGCCAAAGGACATGCGCACCGCGCTGCTGCTGCGCCAGGCCGGCAGGCCCATCGCGTCCAGCACATAGCTTGGCGCGGCCTTGGCGGCGGAGCACGCACTGCCGGCGCTGACGCGCACATTGGCGGCGTCGAACACGTCCAGCAGTTCCTTGTTTGACAATCCGGGTACCGAGAAATTCAGCGTGGTTGGCAGCGCCTTGTCGAACGGCGCGTTGAACACAATGCCGGGAAACGCCGCGCGCAGGCTGGCGGCCAGTTTTTCGCGGAAGCCATGCAGCTCCACCGGCGAGCGGAAGGTGCCGCCCTCTTCCAGCGCGGCCAGCACTGCGCCCAGCGCCGCGATGCCCGCCATGTTTTCAGTGCCGGAGCGCAGGCCAGCTTCCTGGCCGCCGCCCATTACCAGCGGCGTGTATGGCGCGCCTTCACGCACATACAGCATGCCGATGCCTTTTGGCGCGTACAGCTTGTGGCCGGAGAATGGCGCGTAGTCGATGCGGGTGTTGCCAAGGTCCAGCGGCAGCTTGCCCAGGCCCTGCACGCAGTCGACCATCCACAGCGCCTTGCTGCCCACCAGCGTCGCGCTGATGCCGGCCAGGTCGGAGACCACGCCGGTTTCATTATTGGCGGCCATGGTGCAGACGAAGGCCGCCCGTGGCGCCAGGGCGCGCAGCGCGGCCAGGTCGTGGCGGCCGTCGCCGTCGACCGGCAGTTTTTTCAGTTCCAGGCCGAGGCCCAGCAAGCGGTTCCAGTGTGCCAGCGCTTCCGGCACGGCTTTGTGTTCGGTGGCGCCGTAGACCAGCAGGCTGCCGATGGCTTCACCGCGTTCGCGGCGTTCGCGTAATTCGCACAGCGCCGACAGCACGGCGGTCTGGATGCCTTCCGTGGCGCCGCTATTGAACATGATGCGGCCGGTGCCCACGCCCAGCAGGCGCCTGGCGCGCAGGCGCACGGTGTCCATCATGGCCTTGGCTTTCAGGCCGGTGGCGTGGGTACTGCTGGGATTGCCGAAACAATCGCGCATGGCTTGCACGGCGGCGTCGATGGCGGCTGGCAGCACGCAGGTGGTGGCATTCCCGTCGAGGTAGATTTCTTTGCTCATACTCAATAGTTTACGAACAAGAGGTGAATCAGGCATTCCAAAATTACCTCAAACAGGCTTTAATGTAGAATAAGCATTCCAAATATCGATATAAATAAAAATGAATGATCTCGACCGCTACGATTACGCGATCCTTGGGGCGCTGCAGGTGGATGGCACGCTCTCCGTAGCTGAGCTGGCCGAAAAGGTTGGCCTTTCGACCACGCCGTGCTGGAAGCGCCTGAAGCGGCTGGAGGAGGATGGTTATTTCGACCGCCGCGTGGCGATCGTCAACCGCCGCAAGGCGGGCTTGCCGGTGACAGTATTCGTCAGCGTGCGTACCAGCCAGCACGACGAGAAGTGGCTGGCTAAGTTTGCCGCCGCCGTGGTGGCGCTGCCGGAAGTGCAGGAATTCCACCGCATGAGCGGCGACATCGACTACCTGCTGAAGGTGGTGACCACCGATATCGAAGGGTATGATCGTTTTTACAAGAAGCTGATCAAGGCCGCGCAACTGACCGGGGTATCGTCGGCTTTCTCGATGGAGCAGATCAAGTACACCACCAGCCTGCCGCTTGACCTGGTGTCGCACGGGGCGGGTGGCTGAGAGTATCAGCCAACCGTGGGATAATGGCCGGATGCTGAATTCCCTGCTTCTTTCCCTGCTTCCCGCCCGCAGCAATACCAGCCAGCGCCAGCGCCTGCGCGCCAGTGCCGGCGCCCTGCTTGGCCTTTTGATAACCAGCTTCGCCGCCCATTTCCTGCTGGGCGATAACGCGATGTGGTTGGTCGCGCCGATCGGCGCTTCTTCCGTTCTGTTGTTCTGCCTTCCCGCCAGCCCTATGGCGCAGCCATGGGCCGTCATTGGCGGCAACGTGGTGTCCGGCCTGATGGGCGTGGCCTGCGTGCAGTTCTTCGGCCCCGGCCCGCTGGCGGCGGCTTTGGCCACGCCGCTCGCGATCGCCGCCATGTTCGCACTGCGCTGCCTGCATCCGCCCGGCGGCGCCACGGCGCTGATGATGGTGATCGGCGGGCCGGCGGTGCACGCCATGGGCTACCGCCTCCCTTTGGGACCGGTGCTGGTGGACTGTGTGCTGATCGTGCTTGCGGCAATTGCCTATAACAACCTGACCGGCCGCCGCTATCCGCACAGCCAGCAGCTCGCGCACCCCAACCCGCACGCGACGAAAGACGAGGTGCCGACGGCGCGCTTCGGCTTCCAGCCGGAAGACCTGGATGCGGTGCTGCGCCAGTACAACCAGGAACTGGACATCAGCCGCGACGACCTGGAAGAGCTGTTCCTGAAAACCGAAATGCGCGCCTACCAGCGCCGCTTCGGCATCATCACCTGCGGCGACATCATGTCGAAGGACGTGGTGACGGCGGAATTCGCGACGCCACTGGCCGATGCCTGGCGCGAAATGCGCCGGCACCGCATTGCGGCGGTGCCTGTGCTGAACCGCGTGCGGCGCGTGATCGGCATCGTCACCACCAGCGACTTCATGGCGCACGGCGGGCTGGATGATTATCACGGCATGCGCCGCCAGTTGCTGGACTTCCTGCGCCCGACCGGCACCACGCATTCGGAAAAGCCCGAAGTGGTCGGCCAGATCATGGTGAAGCACCCGCGCACGGCCAGTGTCGATACGCCGATCACGGAACTGGTGCCGCTGATGGCCGATTCCGGCTTCCACCACATCCCGGTGCTCGATCACGAAGACCGCTTTGCCGGCATCGTGACGCAATCGGACGTGGTGGCGGCGCTGTATGCTAGAAACGCTTTGTCAGGGTCAGAGTCCCCGACTCCGTCTTCATATCAAGCCGCTTGAGGACCGAGTTACCGAGCAGGATCACGTTCAGGCCGGCTTCGTTGATGGAGCCATCCACGCTCGAGAATTCCATGTCGCCGACCTTCACCCTATCGAGCTTCACGATCCACACCGGCGCCGTTCCGGCCGCCGTATTGGTGACGGCGCGGCGCCCCTTGTTCCTGTAGTCGATGCCCATCCTGTCCGCCATCGAGGCAGGAATCGACACCAGCGTGGCGCCGGTATCGAGCATCATCCTCACCGGGACGCCGTTGATCTCACCGGCCACTGAATAATGGCCGTTCGAATCGGGCGACAGGACCATGGAATTGCCGCCACCATTTGCCCTGGACGCAGCGTATTCGCCCAGGCGGATGGTATAGCGCTTGCCGCCGTCTTCGATGGTGGCCTCGCCCGACGTAACGCCAACCAGTCTGCTACCATCGGGCAGCGTGGCGCCAACCGGGAAAGTGCGTGGCGCGCCACCGTTGACCGACAACAGGGCGCGCTCTTTCAGCGTTCCCACCAGGCTGACATCGGCCCGGGCCGACACTACGGTTAACATTAAAGCAGCAACTAGCGCGATACGCATTGCAGGAAACTCCGGTCAAAATTGCATTTTGACACACTTTTGACCGTTAAATTGTTGACTCTTGGGCGCAACATTTCGATAGAATCTAGGCATATGCAAACGTTGAAAAGGGTGCTTGCACTCGCCCTCGAAGAAGCGCAAACCGGTTTTGCGACATTGTGCAAACGGATGACCGACCAGGCCGACGCAGTATTGGGCGAAGCCCTGCGCACTGCGCCGCCGGCGGAACAGCGCCTGGCAGGAACATGCCGCGTGTTCCTGCGCGAGCAGGGCGCCGCCATGCGCGCGCGCATGGAGCGCACCTATTCCGGCCTGCTGGCGCGCGCCATGCAGACCATGCATACCGACCTGCGCACCGGCCTGCACAACTTCAGCGCCGACACCCTGACCCTGATCGACGATGAAGTCGTGACGCGCCAGATCGAAGTCGAGCGCCTGCTGCTGAAGCTGCGCGACGCCGACGAACTCAGTCTCGGCCACCTGAACCTGATCATCGCCCAGATGCACGGCGACAGCGAAGTACGCGAGCGTGAAAACCCGTTCCGCCCTTACCTGCTGGCTCGTTCCCTGTACGACGCGCTGCGCGCGATGGTGGCGGACGAGGCGCAAAGCAAGCTGCTGTTCGACACCCTGTCGCAAGCCATGACTGCGGAGCTGGGCGACTTCTATACCCGCCTGCGCGAAGTATTCGAATCGCGCGGCGTCCGTTCGCGCCTGGTGGCACGTCCCTCGGCGCTGAACCGCCTGGAACAGGAACGCCTGGCATGGCAACGCGCAGCGACCGGACAAGCCGACGTCGACGCCACCATGCGCCAGCGCGTAGCGCGCCTGGGCGCGGTGCAGCAGGAAATCCAGCAAGACTCGTCGCCAAGCATCCTGCAAGGCCAGCAAAACATCCAGCACAAGCCGGAACTGCAGGAGCTGGTCTTCAGCATGTTCAACCCGTCCGGCATCCGGCGCAGCGCTCCGCAGCCGCAAAACACGCTGCGCATGCAGCTTGATAATGCCTTGCGCCAGCTGCAACGCGAACATGCAGAGAGCGGGCCGCAACCGCCGCTGGCCCTGCTCGACCGCATGGCCAACCTGCCGCATGGCTCGGAACGCATCGTGGTGGAACTGGTCGGCCTGCTGTTCGAGTTCATCTCCAATGACGAGCAGCTTCCGAAAGGCATCCGCGAGCAACTGAGCCGACTGCATGCGCCGTTCCTGCGCGCAGCGCTGAAAGACCTCGCGGTGCTGCAAGGCGCCCACCTGCCGGCGCGCCACCTGCTGGACCGCATTGGCAGCGCCGCCGTCGGCATCGGCGCCGACTCGCCGCTCATGCAACCGTTGCAGGGCGAAGTGGAAAGACTGGTCAACCAGGTGCTGCAGCAGTACGAGCACGATCCCTCCGTGTTTGCCGACGCCACCCTGGAGCTGGACGGTTTCCTGGCCGGGCTGCTGCGCGAATGCGACCCGGTCATGCGCCGTGCGATGCCGGCTTTCGAGCGCGCTGTCAAAGTGGCGCCGTTCGTGGCAGCCCTGGCCGATACCCTGCGCGGCCAGCTTGAATCGGTCAACGTCGACCGGCGCATGATGGACTTCATCACCGGCACCTGGGCGCAGGTGATGGTACATACCTATGGCCGCGAACCGGACTACGGCAGGCTGTTGCCGGAACTGGTGTGGAGTGCGCAGGAGAAGATCCTGCCGGAAGAACGTTCGGTGCTGATGAAAATGCTGCCGGCGCTGGGCCGCGAATTGCGCGCCGGCCTGGCTGCGATCGGGATGGACGAAGCAGCCGTGCAAGCGGCACTGGACCAGCTGGTGTCGCTGCACATGGATGTGCTGGCCAACAATATGCCGATGCCGACCACGCCACGCATGAACGTGGCCGGTTTGCGCGAACGCTTCGCCGCCATCGATGCCGGACAGCCGGCCCTGGTCGCCGCCTCGCATACCGATGCGCTGCCGGGACAGGCGCAGTTCAGCGCCGAGTTTGCACTGCACGGCGTCCTGGCCACGGTGCAGCCGGATCCGGCGCTAGCGCCGGTATCGGGCTATGAAGAAGAATGGCTGCAATGGGCGCAGGCCGGCAATGGCTTTGAGCTGCAGTCCGGCGACAGCTATGTGCCGCTGCGCCTCGGTGCAGTCGCGGCGCGCAATGCCGGCTTCATGTTCACGGCGCCGGACCATTCCACGCCGCTGGTGTATTCACGTGCCGCACTGCTGACAGCCATGCGCGATGGCAGCCTGCGGCCAGTGGAGTATTCGCCGCTGTTCGAGCGCGCAGTAGAATCGCTGATGACCGGTGCGGAGTCGCTGGACGCCGCCTGAGGTTCAGGACTCGGCCTGCCATAACTCCCAGCAACCGCCCTGCAGGCGGAAACGGTAGGTGACCGGGCCGGCCTCCACTTCCGCATTGCCGCCCTCGCGGCGAACGGCGCTGCCATGCCGCTTCACGATATCGCCCAGCAGCTCCTGGCTACGGTATTCCGTGCGCGGCACCATGGTCGTGGCAGGGCCTTCAGCGCCATTGAGCACTTTTTCCAGCGGGTCGGTGGTGCGCGCATTGGCAAACATGCGGTCGGACTGGTAGCGCGGCAAGAAGGTGTCGAATGATTCCGGCGATTTCGGGCCGCACCCCTTGCGCATCGTTTGCACACCTTTTGTCAGCGACGGCAGCAGCCGCGTCGAGTACCACATTCCCCCGATCAGGGCGCCCGCCAACAACATATAAAACATACCGCGCTTGCTCAGCATTTTTTCACAGTGATGAATCTTCGAATTGCCACAGGTACCAGCAGCCGTCCTGCTGGCGGAAACGGTAGAAATAGACCAGCGAATCGGAGTCGGGCCGGAACACGTTCAACTCCATCCCGCCCGGCGTTGCCATCTGCCTGGTCGACAGGTGGTCGGATTTGATCATGTCGGCCAACAGGGTCGATGCGGCAAATTCCTCGCGCGTCACCACCGTGCTCTGTTCTTCCGCCGCCGCCAGCGATTGCAGCGGGAACACCGTGCGCTCGTTGGCGAACTTGCGATCGCTCATGTAGCGTGGCAGGAAGCTGTCGAAGCTCTCTGCCGCGCAGCCACGCTGCGCCGGCGGCGCCGTTGCGCATCCAGCCATGGCCGCCGCAGCGACCAGCATTGCCAGCGATTTTTTCATAGCGGCCCGAAGTCTTTCCGTTCCTGAGCAGCGGTCTTCCGAACGATGTGCGGATACGACATGCCTCTCCTCCCCTCTTGTTTGGCGATCTTGCAACATTGTAGCAGCGGCCTTGCTCGGCTATGCTTATCGCTCCTTCATTTACCCGGACCAAGACAAATGAAACATCGTATTACCCTCGGCGCGCTGGCGGCCGCCGTTTTGCTGGCTTATGCCCCTGTCCACGCCAATGCTGCCGCAGCCAAGCCGGCGGCAGTGGAAAAAGCACCGGCCAAGAGCAATGAGGCGGCAAAGAAGCAGTTCTGGGCATTGGCCGACGAGTACTACGATGCCATCGCCAGGTTCGATCCGGTAGGTGCGACGCAAAACGGCGACAATCGCTTCGACGACCAGCTTGGCACTGCGATCTGGCCGGCTTCGCGCAGCAAGCAGTTCGACCTGTACCGCACTTTCAGCAAGCGCCTGCAGGCGATCCCGCGCGCGCAGCTCAATCGCGGCGACCGTATCAGCTATGACGTGATGGCCTTCGAGCTGAAGACCTACCTGGCGTACGAGCCTTACCCTGAACACCTGCTGCCGATCAGCCATATGGACAGCATGCCGGTCACGCTGGCCAATTTCTCCAGCGGCGACGCATCGCAGCCACTGACCACGGTCAAGGAATACGAAGCTTACCTGAGCCGCCTGAACCAGCTTCCAGCCTGGATCGACCAGGCCATCGCCAATATGAAAGAAGGCATGGCCAAGGGCATCACCCAGCCGAAAGCCATCATGGTTGCCGCGCTGCCGCAGTTCCAGAAGCTGGTCAGCGAAACGCCCGAAAAGAATATCTACTTCACGCCGGTGACCAAATTCCCGGCCAGCTTCAGCGACGCCGACAAGCAGCGCCTGGCCGCCGCCTTCCGCACCACCGTGGCCGACAAGCTGAATCCGGCGCTGGCCAGGCTGTCCACCTTCGTGGAACAGGATTACATCCCGGCCTGCCGCACCAGCACCGGCTGGAATGCCCTGCCGAACGGCGACGCCTGGTACAAGGTGCGCATCGCCGATTCCACCACCACCAGCAAGACCGCCGAAGAAATCCACCAGACCGGCCTGCGCGAAGTAGCGCGCATCCAGGCCGAATACGCCAAGCTGGGCCCGAAACTGGGCTACAACGGCCCGGCCGCCGGCCTGCCGACCTGGGTGGCGCAGCAGCCGAAATTCTTCCCGTTCAAGACCGAAGATGAAGTGCAGGCCGTGTACCACAAGCTGAACGACCTGCTGGACACCAAGCTGCCGTCGATGTTCACCCTGATCCCGAAGGCCAAGCTGGACCTGCGCCTGGAGCCGGAACTGAGCCGCGACACCGCCTCGGACCACTACACCGCGCCTGCGCTGGACGGTTCGCGCCCTGGCGTATTCTGGTCCGTGGTGACCGACCCGACCAAGTACGGCAGCACCGGCATGAACACCCTGTTCCTGCATGAAGGCAAACCGGGCCACCACTTCCACATCGCCCTGATGCAGGAACTGGACATGCCGAAGTTCCGCAAATTCGGCGGCAATACCGCCTTCACCGAAGGCTGGGCCTTGTATGCCGAAACCCTGGGCAAGGAGATGGGACTGTTCGAAGACCCGGCCCAATATTTCGGCCACCTGAACGACGAGATGCTGCGCGCGGTGCGCCTGGTGGTCGACACCGGCATGCACGCCAAAGGCTGGACCCGCGAGCAGTCGATCAAGTACATGACCGAAACCCTGGGCGATGAAAGCGTCGCGCGCAACCAGACCGAGCGCTACATGGTGTGGCCGGCACAGGCCCTGGCCTACAAGACCGGCGCCCTGAAGATCCAGGAACTGCGCGCCAAGGCCGAAAAGGCGCTGGGCAGCAAATTCACGCTGGCCAAGTTCCACGCCATCGTGCTGGGCGACGGCACCGTGCCGCTGGCCCTGCTGGAATCCAAAGTCGACGCCTGGATCGCAGCCAGCAAATAAGCTATACGGTCGAGCCCGTGTCCCACCATGGGGTCAGGCCCCATGGGACACGGGCACAGCAGCTATTTCTTCAGGGCGTAGCGCTTGATGCGCTTGAGGACTAGCTCGGGCAGCGCGCTGATCTGTTTCGCGTGGTTGGCGAACACGATCTGCTGCCGGCCTACCGATACCGGATTGCCGTCGGCGTAGAAGCGGAACTCGAGCCAGAACGAGCATTTGCGCACGTCGTAGGTATTTACTTCGCAAGAAACTTCCTGGAATGGGAAAGTCTCTTGCAAGTAATCATTCTGCGCATGTTTCGTAATAAATACTCCCTCCTCCTGCAGCATGTCGCGGGAAATGCATTCATAAAACCACTTTTCCCGGCAAATGCCTTGCCATTCGAAATACCGTGCGAAATAGGTATTGCCGTAAGCATTGGAATCCTTGAGGAAAATCGAAATCTTGTGGTGGAAAGTCATTTCGGCTGCGGCAGGGGCGTCGGGGGCTGGGACGTGCATGTACATAGGACTATTTCTCCATAAAAGTAAAACGGCTTAATGCCAGCCCTTACTTTTTCCGATTGGCGCGCCGAACTATTGATATTCCTCAATACTTGTCCAATTTCTTGACAATAAGCTGTTAACAATCCGTTTTTCAGCTGAGGAAACTCAATGTATGCGCTAATACCGGCATTGGTCTCAGCCCTATTTATTTGCTATGGGCTGTATGTGTTGCGCTCGCGCGGCCCGAACCGGGTCGGCCTGACCTTCTTTTCCGTGTGCGCCACCACTTTCTTCTGGCAGGCGAGCTGGGCGCTGCTGTTCCTGACGCATAACGACACCACGGCGATGGCCCTGGCGCGCCTGGGCTACCTGCCCATCCTGTTCCTGCCCACCACGCTGTACCACTTCATCATCGAGCTGACCGGCAGCAAGGACGAGCGCCCCGGCCTTTACCTCAGCTACCTGGTTGCCTGCGGCCTGGGCCTGCTGCTGCCGACCACGGACTGGGTGCTCTCCGGCCTGCAGCATTACTTCTACGGCGCCTATCCGAAAGCCGGCTGGCTGCATCCCCTGCACCTGGTGCAAACCGTGCTGGTGATCGGCCGCGCCGTATGGCTGCTGTACCACCGCCAGCAGCGCGCGGTATCCACCGAACGCACACGCTTGCGCTATGTGCTGGTCAGCATCCTGATCTACTTTGGCGCGGCCAGCGATTACCTGTGCAACTATGGAATCGAGATCTATCCGCCGGGCGTGGTCTTCATCATGGCTTCGCTGGGCCTGATTGCGCAGGCCATGGTGCGGCACAACCTGCTGGCCGACCCGATGGCTGCCGCCGCCACGATTGCCCATGAAATGCGCACCCCGCTGGCCAGCATCCGCAGCCAGACCCGCATCCTGGCGCGCACCCTGCCCGAACTGATAGCCGGCTACCGGCCGGAGCACCAGGGTTCGCTGGGCACGCGCCAGCTGGAACACCTGGGCGAAATCGCCCGCAGCATCGATGCCGAAGTATCGCGCTCCAACTTCATCGTGGACATGCTGCTGGCATCGGCGCGCGACGGCGTCATGCAGCGCGAGAGCTTCGCCGTGCATTCCGTCAGCGTATGCGTGGACGAGGCAATGGCCTGCTATCCCTTCTCGGGCGCGGAGCGTTCGCAGGTGCGCGTCAGCATCCGCAATGAGTACAGCTTCCACGGTTCCGATGTGCTGCTGATGTTCGTGCTGTATAACTTGCTGAAGAATGCCCTGCAGGCGGTGAAGGTGAATGCCAGCGGTGCCGTGGACATCGAGTGTTATTCGCGTGGGACCTACAACTGGCTGGTGGTAACCGACAACGGCCACGGCATCGCGCCCGATGTGCTGCCGCACGTCTTCGAGCCGTTCTACACCACCCACCACAACGGCGGCGGTACCGGCATGGGCCTGGCGTTCTGCAAGCGCGTGGTGTCCGCTTTCGGCGGCGAGATCGGCTGCGAGTCGGAGGCGGGGCGCTACACCCGCGTGGCCATCAGCCTGCCGCTCACGACAGCCTCACCACGCAACGCGGCCCGTAAGCATATCGCGGAACATTACCCAGTCGCCCATTAGGCTGAACAGCGGGTATTGGAAGGTAGCCGGCCGGTTGTGTTCAAAAAAGAAGTGGCCGACCCAGGCAAAGCCGTAGCCAACCACCGGCAATAGCCACAGCAGCGCCAGCTCCCCGGTAACGATCGCCATCGCTACCAGCAGCAGGACAATGGTGGAGCCGGCGAAATGCAGGCGGCGGCAGGTGCTGTTGGAGTGCTCCTTCAAGTAGAAGGGGTAGAACTCCTTAAACGTCCGGTAGCGCGTCTCCATGGTCATCCTCCGGGTAGACTTCTTTGATGATGTTATCGAGGTCGGTATCGTCGCCCAGCACGAACACCTTGCGGTCTCCCAGCATCTTGAGGATGAAAGGCTGCTGCTCGCGCAGGCGGCGCTGGAAGTCGTCGACGGAATACAGGTTGGGATTGATCTTGCGGCGCAGCAGGCGCTCGGCCAGCGGCAGGCGGTTCAGCAGTTCGCCGTAAGTGGTGTTCTCGCCGATCAGCAGCAGCTCGACCGGCGCGGTGGAATCTTCCGCTTCCTTGACAGTAGTGCCGTAGACGAAGGCGACGCTGAGCTGCTTGCGCATCGGCGCCAGCGCGGAATTCAGTACGCTGACCAGGCCGAAGGTTTTCTTGACCAGGCTGGCCAGCTCCGGATAGACCAGGTTTTCCTTGTTGGGACGGAACTGGCGCACATTGCCAATGCGTTCGGAAACGATCAGCCCTGATTCGTGAAGGCGCTTCAGTTCGCGCTGTGCGGATGCGCTGCCCAGCCCTGTCAGGCGCATGATTTCATTGAGGTGGAATCCCTCATTCACGCGCACGAACAATAAGCCCAGTAGCTTTTGCTGGGCCGGGGTAAACAGGGCCGAAGCGATCATGAGCCAAATATTAGCATGATCGCCAACGGTTTAGGCTTTGGCGGCGCTCCTGGCCGGAGGGCGCATACGCGGCGCGGCATCCGACTGGCGGCGCACCAGGGTGGAATCCATGACCAGGTGTTCCGGCTGCTGCGGGTCGCCGTCGCGCTGGGCGCGGATCTGGTGCACCAGGAATTTGACGGCGGTTTCCGCCATGTCGGCAATCGGCTGGCGCACGGTGGTCAGCTCTGGCCAGATAGTGGTGGCGAGCGCGGTGTCGTCGAAGCCGGCCACCGTCAGGTCGCCCGGTACGTCCAGTCCCATGCGGTGGGCAATTGCCACCGTGGCGGCGGCCATGTCGTCATTGCTGGCGAAGACTGCCGTCGGGCGGTGCTCAAGTGCCAGCAACTGCTCGGCCGCGTCGAGGCCGGAACGGTAGGTGAACATGCCCTGCACCGTCAGTTCCTTCGGCATGGCCAGTCCCTTGTCGGACATGGCGGCCTTGAAGCCTGCCAGGCGGCGCGCGCTGGCGGTCTGGTTCGGGTGGCCAATGACAAAGCCGATGCGCTGGTGGCCCAGGGCAATCAGGTGGTTGGTCATGGTGTAGGCGGCCTGGTAGTCGTCGATGCTGACGGCGCTGACGCGCTTGTCCGGCTGGCCGCAGGCGACCGTCACCGACGGCACATGGGCCTTGGCCACCAGGTCGATCAGGCCCGGCGTGTCGCACAGCGGCGGCGGCAGGATGATGCCGTCGACGCCGTTATCCAGCAGGCGCTGGGTCTTGTCCTTCCATTGCTCCCCTTCGCACTTCTCGACCACCAGTTGCACGTTATTCAGGGAAGCCTGGTTCAGCAAGCCGACCAGGAACTCGGTCAGGTAGCCGGCCGATGGATTGGAATACAGGAAACCGATGCGTACCGGCCGCACCCCGGCCAGGCGGCGGGCCGCCTGGTTGGGTACGTAGTTCAGTGCAGCGACGGCTTCGTCCACCTTCTTGCGCGTGGTGCTGCGCACGTTCGGGTCGCCGTTCATCACGCGCGACACCGTCATCGGCGAGACGCCGGCCAGCTTGGCCACGTCGGACATGGTCGGCGCCCCGCTGCGCGGCGCCGTGGCTTCTGGCTTCGGCTTTACCTTCTTGCTCGACATCTGCTTAAAAGACCCTTTGTGGTTGGACAACAAAGGGACTCTACCACAGGCGATCAGAACTTTGCACGCAGGCCCAGGCTGAAAGTACGCCCTGGCTTGTACCTGGTAAAGGCTGCGCTCTCGTACTGGAAGTAGGTACGCTGCGCCGAATCACTGAGGTTGGTGATGTCGAAGGTCAGCGTCGGCCAGTTGTCGCGGTCGAAGACCTTGGCCAGGTCCACGCTCGAGGACATGTCCAGCTGCTTGTAGTCGTTCACGAACAGGGCGGCATTGGTGATGCCGTTCTGGTTGGCGCCCGATACCTGGCTGCCTTCCGTCCAGTTGTGCGAGAAGCGGATGCTGTAGCCGGACTGCTCGTAATAGGCGGTGAAGCTGTTGGTCAGGCGCGGCACGCCCAGCGCCACGAAGCCGTTGGTGCCTTCGCCGCTGGCTTTCTGCCTGGTGTAGGTCATGGTCTCGGAGAAGCCGAAGCCGCGCACCGGCAGCAGTTTGTCAAGCGGTTGCACCCAGCCCAGTTCCACGCCCTGGATCTTCAGTTCGCCGGAGGCGTTCTTCTGGCGGGTCAGCACCACGGTTGCAGCGTCAGGACCGCCGCGCGCGTTGATGGCGGCCTGCTGCACCGGGGTCAGCGCATCCCAGGTCACGCCGTAGGCCGCCAGGTCGCGGAACGGGGTGGTGACGTTTTCGCTGACGGTGAAGCCGTTGATCTTCTTCTGGAACAGGGTCAGGCTGACATAGCCTTCGCGGCCGGTATACCACTCGAGGCCGACGTCGATGTTATCCGACAGGTAGGGGCTGAGCGAGGCGTTGCCGACGCTGCCGATATCGGCCGACGGGTTGGAGAAGTTGATGCCAGGACGCAGCGCGTTCGGATCGGCACGGGTCATCGAGCGCGATGCGGAGGCGCGCAGCAGCAGGTCCTTGCGCAGGCTCAGGGCGGCGCTGGCCGACGGCAGCGTGTTGCTGTAGCTGGTGTCGAGGTAGTAGAAGCTGTCGATGTTCGGGTACTTGCTGCCGTTCAGCGTCAGCGCTGCGTTGCGCGGATCGGGAATCGAGTTGAAGGCGCCCACGGTCTGGTCGGTCTTCACGCGGCGCACGCCGGCGTTGTAGCGCAGCTGCATGCCTGCCAGGTCGGCTTCGCCATTGACCTCGGTGTAGAAGCCCTTGGTCTTTTCCTTGATGTAGCCGGCGGAAGCGCTGGTGTTGGAGGAACCGGTTTCCGGCGCGGTCGCCACGAACTGGTCGTAGTGCGAATCCTGGCGGAACTTGTTCCAGTCCAGCGTGACGAAGCCAGGGCCGGGCGACAGGTAGTTTTGCAGCGCGGTCGCCGGGATCAGGGAGCCGTTGTACACCAGGGTGTCGGTGCGGCCGGCAGTGTAGCCGGTGCCGAAGCCTGGATACAGCGCAGCCGCGCTGGCGCCCGGGGTGCTGGCGCCGTTGCACGACGGTGCGCCGTTCGGGCCAAGCAGGAAGACGCTCGGGTTGTTGCCGCAGACCGCTGCCTGCCAAGCGCCGGAGTTATCCTTGGCGGTGATGCGGCGCGAAATGTCGTCCAGTGCAAAGCCGGCCTTGACGTTGAAGGATTTTTCGCCCCAGGTCAGGTTGGCGCGCGCGCCCTTGGTTTCGGTGTTGCGCTTTTCCTGCTGCAGGTTGACGCGGCCGCCGCTCCACTGGAAGTTGGCCGGGTTGTTCAGGTCAATGTTCGAGCTGATGGTGGGAACGTCGCCCGAAGTATTGTCGAAGGTGACGGTATTGCCGTTGCCCAGCGCGGTGATCGGCATTACGGTCGGCGAATCGCGCAGGAAGGTGGAGCGGGTGATGTTGGCTTGCGCATCCATCTTCCACTTGTCGTTGATCTTCCACTCCATGCCCGGGTTGGCGCCCCACAGGGTCACGTCTTCGGTGTAAG
>Ga0102595_100505_pt1 | contig 26230 bp, 39 predicted proteins | sample Araplaol_mTSA_r2_2_FD_76864 | JGI IMG/M metagenome (GOLD analysis project Ga0102595, IMG submission 76864) | Arabidopsis root microbial communities from North Carolina, USA - plate scrape MF_Col_mTSA_r2 (SPADES assembly) (version 2) | ecosystem: Host-associated > Plants > Roots > Endosphere...
TACCATCATGGCGGGGACCGAAAACCGGCACCTGGAAACGGGCCAAAAGGCCTGGCACACCCCCAATATGGTCAGCATGGTGATGGGTGAGTAGAATGGCGGTAAGTGTCAGGCCGTGCTCCTGCAGGACAGCGAGGATAGGCGCCGCGTCGCCGGGATCGACTGCCGCAGCATTACGGCCATCGTGGACCAGCCACAGGTAGTTATCCTTGAAGGCAGGGACGGTCAGGACAGAAACAGGTTTGCTCATGGGCTCAATAAAGGGAATGCATGGATAGCGCAACATCCGACGAATCCATTATAGCGTTCGACAAATGGCTGGAAACACCGCCGGGTGCATACGTGCGCGCCTGGGAGCAGGCATGCCTGGACAAGATGGTGGCAGATATCTTCGGCTTCAACGCCGTTCAGATCGGCATGCCGCAGATCGATGCACTGGCTGCCAACCGCATGCCGCACCAATGGCTGGCCGACATCCGCCTGCACCCGCGCCGGTCTGGCAGCACGCGCCAGGTAGCGGTGACCCTGGACAGCGTGGAGCTGCCATTCGCCACCAGCAGCATGGACCTGGTCGTTCTGCCGCACGTGCTGGAATTCTCCGCCGAGCCGCACCAGGTGCTGCGCGAAGTGGAAAGGGTGCTGATTCCCGAAGGCCAGGTCATCGTCTGCGGCTTCAACCCCGCCAGCCTATGGGGGCTGCGCCAGTTAAGCGGGCGCCTGACCGGATCGCACTACCTGCCTAAAGCCGGCGAGTTCATCTCCATGCCGCGCATCAAAGACTGGCTTAAATTGCTGAATATGGGCGTCAGCCACACGCACTTGGGCTGCTATGCGCCGGCCTGCCGTACCGATCGCTGGCTGGCGCGCTACCACTTCATGGATCGCGCCGGCCCCAATTACTGGCCGTATTTCGGTGCGGTCTACATGGTACAGGCGATCAAGCGCGTGAAAGGCATGCGCCTGATCGGCCCGGCCTGGAAACAGAAAACGGCCAAGGCAGGAGTACCTGTCCCGGCTACCAACAAACACAAAGAAAGACTCGATGGATAAAGTAGAGATTTATACCGACGGCGCATGCAAGGGCAATCCTGGCACCGGAGGCTGGGGCGCACTGATGATCGCTGGCGACGCCAAGAAGGAATTGTTCGGCGGCGAGCTGAATACCACCAACAACCGCATGGAATTGACCGCGGTAATCGAATCGCTGAAAGCCCTGAAGCGGCCATGCGAAGTGGTGCTGCACACCGACAGCCAGTACGTCCAGAAAGGCATCAGCGAATGGATCCACGGCTGGAAAGCGCGCGGCTGGAAAACCTCGACCAAGGAACCAGTCAAGAACGCCGACCTGTGGCAGGCCCTGGACGCAGCGCAGGCCATTCATTCGGTTGATTGGCGCTGGGTGCGTGGCCATAATGGCCACCCTGGCAATGAACGCGCCGACCAACTGGCCAACCTGGGCGTTGAATCGGTGCGCCGCAAATAAGGCCTGTTATACTTCGCCGCTTGCTACGAACATCTTCGTGAATTTATGCGTCAAATCGTCCTCGATACTGAAACTACCGGCATCAACCCGAAACAGGGTAACCGAATCATTGAAATTGGCTGCGTTGAGCTGTTTGAGCGCAAGCTGACCGGGAATAACTTCCACCGCTACATCAATCCAGAGCGTGATTCGGAAGAGGGCGCATTGGCGGTGCACGGCCTGACTACGGAGTTCCTGCGCGATAAACCGCGCTTCCACGAAGTCGTGGAGGAGCTGCGGGAATACATTCAGGGCGCGGAAGTCATCATCCACAACGCGCCGTTCGACCTTGGCTTCCTGAATCACGAGTTCAACCTGCTCAAGCTGCCGACCTTCGATTCCCATATCAGCGGCGTGATCGACACCCTGGTGCAGGCAAAGGAAATGCGTCCAGGGAAGCGTAACTCGCTGGATGCACTGTGCGAACACTTCGGCATCTCCAACGCCCACCGCAAGCTGCACGGCGCGCTGCTGGACGCGGAATTGCTGGCCGATGTGTACCTGGCGATGACCCGCGGCCAAAACAGCCTGGGCATGGATATTGTCATCGAAGAAACCGGCACCGGCATCGCCATGGCAGAAATCGCGCTGGCTGAGGTAATGGTGTTGCGCGCAAGCGAGGCCGAAGAGGCTGAGCACATTGCCCTGCTCGATGGCCTGGACAAGGCGGTCAAGGGAACTTGTGTTTGGCGCAACCCTAGTCTATAATAGCGCCACTTCGGGAGGTTAGCTCAGGGGTAGAGCACTGCATTCACACTGCAGGGGTCGCAAGTTCGAAACTTGCACTTCCCACCAAAATGCCCATAAAATCAAGCGCATACAGCGTCAATTCAAGAGTTTGTAATGTGCAGGGGTCGCAGGAAGGAAAACCTGTGCTGATCTCTTGAAATTACCAATCAAATCAACGGCTTGCGAACTTGTGTCGCAGGCCGTTTTTGTTTGGTACGGAAAAAGTACGGAAAAAGTACGGAAAAGTTCTCCCCACAGCAGGGCGTGAAGGGTATTCCGGCAAGGCGCTGGCCCCTGGAATGGCATTGAATTGGAAGACCTCTGCACTTCTACTGCAGGGAACTGGATCGTGGACGATAGCTTACGGGGAAGTTCATGCATTCAATCAGGGATCTGGATCCAATCGCCGGCAACCAGCTTGTCTGGTATGGAGAAAGTATGAAGATCCCGAGGGAAAGCACGACCTTGGGCCTGACAGGTGCATTCAACATGTCGGATGGGGAGCTAGGCGAGTCCTTTGGAAGCATAACGAACGCAAACGCCATCCGTTGATCTTGCCGGGCGCCACCTTAGAAGTCGTCCGCGTAGGCATGCATGCAGAAGGCCACAATCGGTGGCCATGTTTGCGTTAGGGTGACCTACAGGGGGCCACCAATCGCTGCAAGATTGTTGAGCGCTACCGTAGCATTCAGATCGGCGAAGTGCATGTGCCAAATGGTAGTACAAGCGCCCGCAAATGGTTCGGCGGGTAAGAAATAGATCACTCAACGCGGTGGCGCTCACTAAGAAGTTGGGCTTCCCGATCTTTGAAGTCAGTTCTGGCCTCGACTTCAGTGGCGAAAGTCCTGTCCGACTGGACGCGGTGAGTTTCTTTTCCGCTGGCGTTCTTCCAACTTAAGGACCAATGCCATCCACGGGGATCGTTCAGAAAAATAGGCCTCGGGTTCGTGAGTTCCATGTTCTTTCCCCTAAAAGAGCCCACCATAGCACGGTTTCTACCTGAATCACCGACCTGCATCAGTGTAAACAGCCTGCGAACCTCACGGATGTTCGCAAGCATGGCTTCACAGATTTTCGCGAGCCGACTTGGGCCGCTGGCCCAGTAGCCAATGCGTGTACACGATTCATATTGGGGCGCGGGGGCGCGAGCGCACTACTGGAAGCGGCGCCATCGCGCTTCGTAGAGAAAGTGGCCAGCGTGTGCTCCGTTGGCCTGTGGTGCTGTCGCGCGCCCTGATTGTGCACGCCGCGCCTGTCGATGGACACTGCAAGACATGGGCTTCCGCATCGGCGGAAGGTCTTGCCCTAGCGCGCATGAACAATCTGATCCGGGTGCACGATCGCGAAGGATTGGGGCTCACGCCGGCACTGCGGCGGCGGTTCGGTGGTCGACTTGCTCAGGCGGGCGTAACGTTGGTGGCCTTTTCACCCTTGGGGCTGGGGGCGCGTTCGAATGACACGCGCTGATTTTCAGCCAGTGATTTAAATCCCGTCGCCTTGATATCCTGGAAATGGACAAATAGGTCAGGACCGCCTGTGTCGGGGCTAATAAAGCCAAAGCCTTTGGCTTCGTTGAACCATTTAACAATACCGGTTTGCGTAGTCATGATAGAACCTCGTCATAGATGTGGAGAGTCGGGCCTTGCCCGGCGATGCGCGCCAACAAGCAGGGTCAACAAGCGAGGGAATCAGACAGGAGTTGCCAGGTACGGCAAGACAGGACAGAGACCGCCAATCATTTGCGGTGCTTCATACGCGGTAAGATCAATATACAAGGCTTTGGGCGCCACACCTAGCGCTATTTGCACAAAGTCGGCAATCAAGCCGAAGTCCTACCATCTTGAAAGATCTGATAGGAATCGCCATCGGCACATGGGCTCGGCGCGTGTTACTGTGGAAGCCCATGCAACGGGAACGCGTGACTGGCTTGCATGCTGATACTATGCAAGGGAGTGACCTTGTGACGGGTTTGACCGGCGACGAGTGGCAGCAAGTCCGTCGCGTGACCGCTGAAAAGGTTGGCCCAACGGCAGTCAGCAGGCCTTTCCATGCCGTACAGGATGCTCGAACTTTGAGCGCATGAACAATGGAAAAGATCGAAATCATGTCCGATGCGTACGGGGCAGTGCTGCCAAGGCGAAAGCGTGTTCGGACGGGCGCACAGGTGAACGTTGGCACGAAGCGCCCGCCACGCAAAAGTGAGCTGCTGGCGCTTCTGCGGATCGCCAAGGCGCTGTTGTGTGCAAACAGCGTGGAAGCGGCGCAGCGCGCGGTGGCCGAAGGCTTACCCGGGCTGAGGCCGGACGCGGTTTTGCTCATCAGTCATAGCGATAGCTGCTTCTACCTCGACACGCCGGACGGAGGCAGTTGCCTGGAACTCAACCATCGCATGTGCAGCGAGGTGCGCAAGCTGGTCGGAAGCGGCACGCTTCCCCTCCCTTTGCATGCATTCACGCTGGACAACGGAAGCCACGTGGTGGCCCCCTTCTCGGATGACATCAACGGAAGCTATATTGCGCTGAGCTGGCAGGTGCCGCCGGAGCAGGGAGTGCAGCAGCAAGCGCTCGCGTTCCTTCCCCGCATCGCGGAACTGGCCGGTGTCCGTCTCAACAACCTCCTGGACCAGTTACATCGGGAAGAAGAAGTGCAGGAGCAATACCAGGCCTTTGCTGCGACACAATCACGTCACATGGAGGAACTGCGGGTGAGCGAGCATGAAAAGGTCGAAGCGCGTGAGCTGGCTGCGCAAGATGAGTTGACCGGCCTGCAGAATCGGCGGGGATTCCTGGTGAAATCGGAACAATGCTTGTTGATCGCCCGCCGCCAGGAACTGGCGTGCGCAGTAATCTTCGCTGATGTGGACGGGTTGAAGCTGATTAATGACCAACTGGGTCATGCTGCCGGCGATGAACTGATTCGCGACGCGGCCAACATCTTCCACAGCGCGTTCCGGCACGCGGACGTGGTGGGGCGCGTTGGTGGCGACGAATTTGCGGCATTTACGTTTGACAACGCGACGCCGCGTACCATTGTCGAGCGCATCCGCGCCAAGATTGCTCAGTTCAATGCAGGTAGAAAAGGGGGCCTCACGATGTCACTGAGCATTGGCGTGATCAATTGCGATATCCACAGCGAGGAAACGCTCTCCGAATACCTGGTGCGAGCGGATGAGGAAATGTATCGCCATAAGCGGCGGCGTGGACGGGCGCCACACTAGTACAGCAGGCCAGAATGGGGGGATGTCCGATCCGGAGCGCGAGCGCATGGGCTCGACTGGGCGCGCTACTCGGTAGGTACCTTGGCGCGCATCGGCGTGCGGCGAGCATCGATGGGGGCGCAGAGAACGCGCTCGATGACGTGGAGGGGAATGCAGCGAGACAGTAAATAGCGCTGAGCGCCCGCAATCCCGACGATCGAGCTCAGGACGATGCCGTATTGCACAATAGCGGCGGTCCAGACGTCTTCACGCCGCGTGATCTCGGATTTCTCGTTCATTGCGCACTCCTTTCGTATGAGTAAAGTATTGCACAACGACCGGCTATTACTACGCCATTATGCGTGACGTCAACACAGGGCTTCTTGCCCCCGCGGCATTGCGAGAGGCACTGCAAGGAGCGATGTCGGCGGTCTCCATGCGGGGGTGGCGCACAGTCAATGGTTGGTTTTCTGTGGCTTACTGGTCGGATGACGCACTTGCAGACAATCCTGGCCAACAAATGCACCTCCCTTGATGTCATTGCGGAACAGGTCGAGCCATGAGGTACTATCACTGATCAGATACTGCCTGGTCTGCCCCGTTGATTTGCGCCGCACGGTCAATTCGCCCTGCAATCCCGGCACTTCATCGGTCTTGGGATCCGTCGTGTCCGTAGCGCTGAGAGAAAAGTCTGCACGGATCAAGCGATTACTGCGCAAGATCCTCTGAAATTCGGCAACGTCTTCTGCTTCGATCAGTTCCATACAACCTCCTAATGTGATCCTGCCTATTCAGTATAGGCCTAAACGCTGCTGTACCGATGGGAAGTCACATCGGCCAGCTTGCTCTGCATCGTGTGTGATGCGTTTAGTTCGACATGGTGTGACGCGGGAGACTGACCGTAAACACGCAGCCAATATCCGGTAGGTCACGCACGCTGAGGCTTCCACCGTTCTCGGCACCGAATTGCTTCGCGATCGTCAGGCCAAGCCTGAGACCGGAGCGGTCTAAGCAGCCCTGCTCAAACGGCTGGAATGTACATGCGTATAGTTGAACGCGTTCCGCAGCAGATGGACGACGGTGCCGAATAACATCGGGCGATGCCGTTGAATAGCCAGTTGCCGATCGACCGGCAGGACCTGCGGCCGGCATTCCTTCGCGAAAGCTGCCAGTGGTGCGGTCGGCCCCATTTCGGCGACGAATTCGGCCAGCGAAAACCGATCGCTTCCGTGGTGGAGGTGCTCGCCGCGGACGACATCAATGGCGCCGTTGATCAGACTATCCATTCCGTCGACACTGTGGTTCAGAATGCTGCAAGTTGCAGCGGGTTGCGGGAGGTGGCCCGCTTTGCAGGCTGCAAACGCCAATCTCGCCGTCCCGAGGAGGTCGCGCAGTTCGATAGAAAAGGAGCTCATGCGCTTGCTCTCCGCGACATCGTGCCGGCCGGCTTCAACGACGTCATGTTGTCGGCTAAAGGCGGTGACAGCAGAAAGGCGCGTTGCGCTCGACCGCGAGGGTGGCGATGGCTTGCCACAGGTCGCCGTAGTTGTGGACCACTTCGTCCACGGTAGACCCCAGGCCCAGCATGTCTTCGCCGAGTGGCCTTGCCGACGTCCCGATGTCCGCGTTCACGGCACCTGCGTAATGCGGGCTGCCATACGAATCGAACAGGAAGCGTACTCCGACTGCAGCGAGCGCAACGCGTGAACTAACTGGTTCAGGAACAGCGGCACGCCTTGCAGTAGTTGTTCTGCAGTCGCGGCGTGCGGATGTGGGGTCACAATGCTCCGGCAGCGCGCAACTAATTCCGCGCGATCGTCCCTGAGGGAATCGTGCAGCATGTCAGTGTCCTTCCTGGCCGCGGGACCTGACGGAAATGGAGCGCGCAATCGAACCGTCGAATGGTGGACCGGGCGCCCGCTTCCGCAGTGCGGAGGCACCTATCTGCGCCGTATCGGTGGCGGCTCGCGACCTAGGCCACTGGCACATAGTTTGCTGCCGCTGGCAACGGCGAACTAGGCGTCCGACGAAGAATCTAGCTCGTCATCAAGTGACTTCACATGCATTCTCGTGATGTGATTCAGTGCAATGAATGCGATTGCTTGCGCGAGGCGATCGGTCCCTGGGTGTGCATCCACCTGCAAGTACGTGCGATCAGTATCCCATTGAAGAATGGAGTCTACCAGGTCAGTGCACACTGGTGCGCTGGGTAGCGCCATGTAGACAAGGCCGATGCTCCCATCTGACCGGCAGTAAGTAGCCTTCCATTGCAGCATGTGTTCCATTGATTCCTCTCGACGCAAGAAAATGCAATCGCGGCGCGCTAGAAATGACTGGTGCATTGGGGGCGGGTGCACCGTGGGGTGCAACATTCACAAGGCGCCAATGGCTGGCAAGCGCAGAACCTGCATTCATTATACGTGTGGAGCGCTTCGGTTGCCTGGACCCATTCTTCCGCGCACAACAGGTCGCTGGCGTCGATGCCAAAGCCGGGTGGCATGGATGCCAAGGCCGAATGCGCCAACGATCGTTGGTGCCTGGATTGGTGCGTGCGCATTTTTCGCAAGGTTCGAGGTGAACTGTTTTGCCGGAGCGTATAGTGGAGCAAGGTGCAGTTCCAGCGGCATTTGCTGCACAGTTGGTCTTGGGCTGGTAATAATGCGGGACGCGCAGGCCACCGTGGACGGGGTCGCCAGCTTGTGCACCTAGGCGTGCTGCTTGCGCAGTGACGTTCAGTGAATGTGCCGGGCACGGTGTCCGCGTGGTTGGTTGCGGGTAAATATGTTTGCTGGTGTCTGCCTGACGGACGCGAACGATGACGCGTGAGACGGCGGAGAATGGCGGGCGGGAGTACCGTCGCGCCACGCGTCCGTGCCTGAGGGGAGGCTTCGATGTCGATCGCAACGTGGGTGTTGCTGGGCGGGTTGATTCTGATCGCGACGATGCTGATCGGAACGCTGGTGACGCGCTTGCCGCTTAGTGGTGCGATGATCTACCTGGGGCTTGGCGTCTTGCTCAGCCCGTATGGCTTTGGCGTCTTGGATCTGGACCCCATTGCGCAAAGTGCCCCGCTGGAACTGGTCGCTGAGGCCGCGCTGCTGATCTCCTTGTTTTCTGTTGGATTGAAGCTCGAGGTGCCGATTCTTGATCGCCGATGGATCGCACCGTATCGCCTTGCCTTCCTGTCGATGGTAGTCACGGTAGGCGCGATCGCCGCCATCGGGATGTTTGGCATGGGTTTGCCGCCTGGTATGGCAGTCTTGCTTGGGGGGATTCTGGCACCTACTGACCCGGTATTGGCATCGGCGGTCCATTCCCGGCCAGGGGATAAACATGATTCGATGCGTTTTAGCCTGGCCGGGGAGGGCGCACTCAATGATGGCACGGCGTTTCCGTTGGTCTTGTTGGGGCTAGGGATAATGCGATTACACGATCTGGGCGACGGGGGATGGTCCTGGTGGCTAGTGGATGTCTTGTGGTCGACGATCGGCGGCATGTTGATGGGGACGTTGATCGGCGCGCTACTGGGGAAGCTGGTTATCCACTTACGTACCAGGCACCACAGCGCGATTGGCATGGATGAATTTCTATCGCTGGGCGTGATCGCCGTTGCGTTTGGTGCGGCCCAGAGTTGCCTGGCATCAGGCTTCTTGTCGGTCTTCTTCGCCGGCCTGGCGTTGCGGCGCGCACGCAATTTTCCGCTGGCGGGCACGATGCCGCTGCCCCAGATTCCTAGTGCGCACGGGCACGACGCAGATGATCCCGCGACCCATTCACATCACGCCAGTGGTGTCATGACACGGGCCGTCCTCGGATTCAATGAACAGCTTGAACGGATCGCCGAACTTGGCATGGTCATGATGATTGGCGCCATGTTGCCCTCGGTTGGCAGCGTCACCAACCTGTGGTGGTTTGTACCCCTCATGTTCCTGGTCGTGCGCCCGGCGTCGATTTTGCTCGGGATGGCGGGCGCCGGCGTGCCCCTGTACAGGCAGGTACTGGTCGGTTGGCTCGGCATTCGGGGGATTGGCTCCATTTACTACCTGGTGTTTGCCTTGAATCACGGCGTCACCGAGGTGTTCGCACCAGAGTTGGTGAGTTTGACATTGGGTACGGTGGCTGCCTCGATTCTCGCCCATGGGATCACGGTGCAGCCGTTAATGACCTGGTACGAGCGGCATCCCGTGAAATAAACAGTGTGTTGTGGCGCGGCGCGATGGCGCGACACGCACCGATGCCTGGGGAGCGCGGAGGAGATAACGCTTCAATGGTGGCGAGCGCGCAATTGCTGGGCGATGATCAAATGGTTGGCCGAGGCGCGACGGCTGCGCCATTCGCCAAAGAGCACCCGCTGCAACGTCGATTCGTCAATGCGTTGGTTCCGCAGGAATTCGACAGCATAGCGCCAGCCATGGGTACGTACCAGTTCGATCGCATGGTTCAGATGGCGAAACTGCTGGACGTCGTGCCGTCGATCAGAATAGATGGTCCTCATGATACCCCTCCTTGTGCATGGCAAAGCAGATTGGATCTGGAAGTCGTCAGCAATGAGCCCCAGTCGACCTATCCAGCAAACGCAATCCATGTTCAAAGGGGATCCGCACTGCGAACTTACCAGACTAGCACATTGCGTATGCTCCAGCGATTGGGATTCTATATTGCGCCTGCTGGTAAGCGACCTGTGTTACCGCGGGCGTGTGCCGGACCACGTCATGCTCCCTGCAACGAGGGGCAACGTTTCAGCAAACGTCAAGCTGTCGCTACTCGCGTGGCGCGGGTACGACCTGCGGCTGACGTGGTGTTCCTGGTGGCAAGACCGCCACGGACGCCTAATCGGAGAGCGGTGCTTTCAATGCGGGGGATTGGCTGATGTGCCATGACAGTCACGTGGTGGTGCGATCAAGGAATGCGCGATGCAGAAGGTAGGGAGTGTGTGCTGGCAGAAAGGCCGCTATGCCAGGCGCCTGCGGGGCGCCATGTTGCGCCGGCCCGGCGTTGGGTTGTAGTGCGGGCGCTTGCAGCCTCTGTGTGCGGGAGGCCGCGTCTTCAAACGGGCGGAAAATCTGCAGCCATTGTCCGCACCCGACGGGCGTTCGCCTGCGTAACGCGTGCGGAGAGGTCCTGCGCACCAGCACGTTCAAACAGGGTGTTCCTGCGCCGACAGGTCGATGCATGCGACGCCTTGGCGGCACGCTGCAGTTGGCGCTGGATCAAGCATGGCGTACTGGCCTGCGATAGGGCCCGCCCGCACCAAACCATGCATTGAGGCGTCGCGTCCGGTCCCGGATACATGGCAACGTTTCTGGGTATGACGGGAAGTTGTAGGAAATGCGCGAGTGGTTGTGACGCGATCTGGGCGATGAGTGTAGATTGCTAGGATGTCACGCCGAATTGACCATGCCACTGCGGCGAAAATTGCGGCAGCCTTAGCTGCCAGGGCCGCGTTTGGCGAACGGTTTGCCTACAACTCGGCGCACTTGGCCGGACTGTTGCTGCCTTTGGTACAAGAGATGTTCTCCCGCCCGGTGTGGCAAACGCGCGAACGTCACGCCATTGCCGGGCCACTGCCGGACCGGAGGATTGCAGGTAAACGTTCCTGACAAAGCATCGTTTGCATGGTGGGTGCCGCATGGACAGGAAGCGCGCCGGCCGGAATTGGCGGGGCCGGTAGGCAGGCGCTCCGTTCGCATGAGGTATCCCGGCATCTCCGCCCGTTTAGGACTACCATACTAGTAATAGCAACGTTACTGGGCCGGAGGCAGATGATGGCCATTACCAATGCAATCCGGTATAAGGGTTTCTTCCTGGACTGCGAACCCGTCAAACAGGGTAACGCGTGCTTCGTGGCGCAGGTCATCATCACGCGTGAATGTGGCCAGGCATTGGATGAGTATGCATTTCATGACCTCTGGGTGGCGAGTGCGGCGGCGGACGCGGTGTCCTTCGCCAAGGCATGGGGGCGGGAGTGGATCGACGAGTATCTCCAAGAGGCCGACGCGTGCGCCCGTTTAAGCGTACACTCAGTGTGAGTCACCAAGTAGGAGATCCGTCATGAAAGACTCTGAACCGGAATTCTCCTTCCGCGGCCTACCTCTGAGCGCCGAACAGGAATCTGAAATTCAACACTACATTCACCAACGGAAAAGGCGCGGCCTGCAGCCGGACGTTGAAGAACTGCGCGCCATGGTGCACGACATGCTGGCCCCCCCCGCTAGCGAGAATCCAGGTGAGCGAGCCGAAGCGGAAGGCGCACATGCCGACGCCGAACGCGCTGCCGGCCTGGTCGATAGCGGCGGCGACCCGATCGCCGCGCGCGAAGAACGTACGGCTGCCCGTGAGGCCGAAGCGATGAAGCATTCAACATCGTAAGGGGGGTCTGCGGGTACTGCTCGGTGGAGAGATAGTAATGTTCCGCCATCGACACTCGATGGTGCATGAGCGTGTCGACTAGCATGGCAAGCTAGGTGTATTAGCGCGGGCGATGCCGAAATCGTTAGGTGAACTTCGCTAGTGAGCGTATAGTGAGTAAACAGGTACCCAGCCAACATTCCCAATTTGTGCCGGTCTTCCTCAGCATTGCAGCGTGACAGCGCAATCGCGTCAAAGCCCCTCAACGCCGTGAAGTGGTGTGTTCTGCGACTGGCACGCTGCTGTCGTGCCGCGCCTGAAAGGCGGGTCTGCTCGTTGCTACCGCCTTTCCGAGTCCGTTCCTGCATGCGAGAGAAGGAGTGCACCATGCGCCGACATTCAACATCGTGGTTCCAGGGATGGAAAATCCTGCTGAGGTGTGCCGAATTCAGATGCCAGGATGGTTCGCTGAAGTTCGCATCCACCGCCATCCTCAAACACAGGGCGCCGACAGCGGATTGCACGAGCCTGCAATGGCCGGACAAGGTGACGCGATCGATTGTTTTTCCGGAAGACGCATTCAGCTCCTGTGAAGACGCCAATACCGATGCGATGGCGAAGGCCCAGCGTCAGATTTTGGTAATGAACGGGAGCACGGATAGCCGTGGGAGAAAGATTATGGACAGTGCGGACAATACAGGTGCGCGCCAGGAGTCCGATGAGAGCCTGGCTGCGCAATATGAGATCTCGTTCGATGGGAAAAGGTACGCATTCCGGCAGCACTGTTACGACGTGTTCCAGGATGCCTTGCGCTATGCGGTCGCGGAACACGCCAAAGAAGGCTTCTTGCGCGACGAGGCGTTCCAACCGAGCTGGGTGGCCGCATACCGACCCACTGACGAAGACGAAAGCACGATGAGACTGCATGGTATTGACTATGTCGAGGGCCACTTCCTTTACGGTGGCTATCGATACGGTCAACTGTGTGACGCGGTCGCGTTTGCCGCCGAACATCCGAACTTGTAGGGCCGTGGTCGCGAAGGAGCGCCGGTATGGAGCAGTATCTGCAATGGATGGCTGAAGGATTGCTTGCGCTGAGCTGGTGGCAGCTGCTGCTGATCGGGCTGGTGACGACGCATATGACGATCGTCGCGGTGACGGTCTATTTGCACCGGTGCCAGACGCATCGCTCGCTGACATTACGCCCGCTCGCGGCCCATTGTTTTCGCTTCTGGCTATGGCTGACGACAGGGATGGTAACGCGGGAGTGGGTGGCGGTGCATCGCTGCCATCACGCCCATTGTGAAACCGAGAAGGATCCGCACAGCCCGGTGGTGGTCGGGATCAACCAAGTTCTGTGGCGTGGGGCCGAACTGTACCGGGACGCGACAAGTGACCCCACGCTGGTGGATCGCTACGGCGGTGGGGGACCGGCTGATTGGCTGGAACGACGGATCTACGGCCGCTACACCTGGCAAGGCGTCGGCTTGCTGCTACTGATCGAACTGGTCTTGTTCGGGGCGTCAGGTCTGACGCTGTGGGCTTGCCAGATGATGTGGATTCCGTTTCTGGCCGCCGGGGTTGTCAACGGCTTAGGGCACTATGCCGGCTACCGCAATTACGACTGCAAGGAAGCCGCCACCAACATAGCTCCGTTTGGCCTGCTGATTGGCGGGGAAGAGCTGCATAACAACCATCACACGTTTCCGACGTCTGCAAAATTCTCGGTTCGCTGGTTTGAACTCGATATCGGCTGGGCCTATATCAGCCTGTTGCGGTGGTTGCGGCTGGCAACGCTGCGCCGGCCACCAGAGCGCTTGAGGCGATGCGCGGGGCAGTTCGTGCCGACTCGGGTGACCTTGAAGCTGGTCCTGGGCAATCGTGCGGTACTGATGCGCGAGCTGACAGTCCTGACTTTGGACGTATTTCGGGCTGAACGCATGGGTCTGGCGCAGTTGATCCCCCATGCGGCGATGGTCCAGACGAAGCGTCTGCTGCAGCGCGCACCGTGTCGGCTCACCGGAACGCAAAAGGTGGAGCTGGAACAGGTGCTCGTACACAGCACACGACTCAATACCATGCATGTGGCGCGGCAGGCGCTGGAGAAGTTATGGGAACGTTCGCCGGCAACGCAGGAAGAACTTCTGGCAGTCCTGCAAACCTGGTGCGTGGATGCGGAGCGCTCCGGTCCGCGCCCGCTACAGCGATTTGCGCGACAACTGGCGAGCTATGGGTAGTGATATGAATCTTGCATTGATCCACTCAACGGCGTGCCGGGAATTGCTCAATGAAGGAGACCTGGAGGATGCGGTACGCTATTGCATCGCCCAAGGCATTGAACCACCGGTCCCGCCATGCACCAGTCTCTCCACCGACTACGAGCGGTGCGTGGACGTGGCAAAGGAAACCTTGTCAGACTACGGTTGGTGGGAGAAACGGTTAAAGGTCCGCAGTACGCGTGAACGCAGGCAGGCTGAAATGCAGGAACACTCAGTTGCGAAGTCCCGGTCGCCCTCCGGTGCGGCCACTTGCTGATGCGATCATTTACGCCAGCTGGCGCCGGCCTGGCGATGTCTTGGCGAGATGGGGCCCGCAGTGCTCCAGCGTCCAAGGAATGATTCCAAGGTACGCGGGCCTAGCGTACATCGTGTGCCGTGACTGATGCATTCAACCGATGTGGCAGTCGCGTGGCGGCTGCGCTGAGACGCAGGGGGCAGGTGCTCGATAGTGTGAGCGTGGCGTTCGACGAGCGCCAGAAGTCCCGCAGCAATGGGGCGCGACGTCACGAAGGAGCTGGATATGCAACGCTATCGTGGTTACGAAATTGACTGTTCGACCGTCAGGGCGACTTTGGGCAAACCTAGCGCAAAATGGTACTGCCGATTGAGCATCAGGAAAGTCGGTGATCCAATTCCGACGCGATACCAGGTTGCAGTGATTGCCTGGACCATGCGCTCGGCGAGTGTGCTCGGCCTGCATCGTGCGAAGGAACGCATCGACGATGCGCTCGGAATCGAATTGCCTGCTTGAGATCCTCCCCGCGTTCAGTGACCAGGTTGTAGGGCGCAGCCCTGGTCAATGCGAAGTGCGGTAGCACTGTGTTCCGGGCCTGCCGGTGTTACCGATCGCGCGAAGAGGCGGCGTAACGTAACGCTGTTTGCGGGCGAAAGACGTGCGTCGGGAGGTGTCGGCATGCGATTTCTATCGGGGCGAGTCTCTGCTGCCAAAGCGCGATATCAACGCCAGCAATTCTTCCACGGCTACGGGCTTCGTCAGGCGGGATGCCATGTGTGCGTGTGCCATGGCTTCTCGACTACCGGGGCCATCCCAACCGGTCCATGCAACAATGGGTAGTTCTGCGCATTGGGGAAGGGCATGCATGGCAGTCGCGGTTTCATAGCCGTCCATGTCAGGCATTTGAATGTCGAGGAACACAATATCCGCAGGCCAGTCGGCCAGCAAGGCAACCGCTGAAGCCCCGTCATAGGCAACCCTGTGGTCGATGTGATAAAGACTCAGAAGCTGGGAAACCATGTCGACGGCGTCCTTGTTGTCGTCGACTAGCAGGACCCGGGCATTGATGTGATTCATGGCTCTCTCCTTGCGTCATCGCGACTCCTTCGCGACGGGCTAGAGAGAGGAAATGGCTTAGTGGGCTGGAAATTCAGATTACACGAATCGTGTCATGGGCTCCGCACGCTTCGGAACGAGGCATGATGAAAAGGCTGAATGCTAACGAGAAATTGTGTAAAGCGTAGTGGCGTTGCATTGTACGGGGGGCGAGACCCGCCTGGTGTCTTCTCATTTGCGCAGCGGGCGGCGTTTGAACAGGAGGGGCGCCGGGGCATTCTCGGGAAAGATGTCGTAGTGCCCAATGCGCCCCGTGGGGCGCATCCTCAGGGCCTTTCCTTTCCCGTCGACCATGTGGCGCGCCTGAAGTAGATTCAAATGATGCGCGGCGTGCGCGATCTGCAGGTTGTGCTGGCAAATGTCGTGCCCAGGTGCAAGGCGGGCGAAGGCGCAGGCATCGTCCAGGCAATCGTAGCGATAGGCACCATAGAAATAGCGTCCTGCAATAAATACGATACCGAACTGCTGCATCAGCAGAAGATCGTCGGCGGAAGGTGATGGAACCCGCTTCGTGGGTACGGTCTGCGTTGAAGGCGGCGCATTGGAAGGGTGAAGGAGCATGAGCTGCGCGTAATTGTAGGCATCGATAAAGTTCTCATACGCGTAGCCGCGATACAGGTAGTCACGCCCATTGAACCGGATAGAGCCCGGTCCAGAACCAAACGTGCCTGCCGCACGTCGATAGTAGTGATAAGTTGCCATGCCAACACACTTGCTGCATCGTCGCTGTTACTGCAGCGCCCGCATCAGCCAAATTGCCACGAAAGCGGTGAATTCAGTGTACGCCGATTCGCAGCTTCTCGCTTGGGGGCGCTGACGTGCCTCGCTGTGCCGGCGAAGGCTGGATCATTCCACATCTGACGTCAGGTATCAGCGCTACTGTCGGCGTCAATAGCCTGCGGAGGGGGGCGATGTATCCAGGGAAGATTGGCACATTGTCGCTGTTGTCTTCGATCTTAACTGGTGTCGTGTGGTTGGCTGGTCGACGTGGCCTCAGCGTGCCATGTCAGTGGCGGACGCCGACCCGTACGCGGGTGGCACATCGGGCACTCGCCCGTAACATGATGTCGCTGTCCCCATTCGTAGGGAACGGCGGCAAACAGGAAGGACAACTAGTGAATATACATGTTGCTAGCTATTCGGCGGATGTCGACTAAGATGGCTAGACATAAGTCCAAGCGAGCGGGGAGCAACATGAACACTGACCGTCGAATTGACACACTGCTTGCGGGCATCGTGGACAAGGGATTTGCAATGAACTTCAGCCGCGGCTTTCGCGACGCCGGAGCATTTCTACGGGCGCACCAAGTCTCCGCCCAGGTCATCGTGCGCGTCATTAACTATGGCCCGCGCCGAGCTTTTGCCGCAGCATTGCCGCCAATGGGGAAACACCTGCCTTTCGTCGAGCCGGCCTTGATTCACGCGTCCTTGACTGGTACAGGGGGCGACAGGTGAATCGATTCATCCCTGAATCATTGAATACACTCCCGTGCTGGACGGCATGGACCGTACGCCGTGTGTGCCGACATTCGGATAGATGCTCCATGTAGGAAGATGTGCTTCGGCGGATCAAATGCCAAGACCGCTCTGGCCCGGAAGTGGCGATGCACTTGTACGCTTCTGGCGACCAACGTGAGTGCCGTGGGTCTTATCTGGTTGAGACTTTCACGGAGCTGTTCCGACCCAATGGCACGCTGACTGACGCCTGGCTCCCCGGTGGCGCGCGCGCTCCCCGCTGGGGGGAGTTGCTTCCTCGATGTGAACACGGGACAATGGCGGCATTGTGGCTGGCAAAGAGCATGCCAAATGGCACGGACGTTACGTGGCATAGACTTGGCTCCTGGCAGTCGTTCCATCAAATTGAGGCCAGTGTTACGCACGTCTAAACATGAAAAAACGGGAACTGCTCCAGCAACTTGCAGCCTTTGCTGATGATGACAATATTGTTGTCGAAAGCAGGCCAGGTGAATTTGAAGAACCGGTGATCTATGTGACGACAGTCCGAGCGCGTCGCAGTGACGAGTTGGATACCGCTTTCAAGAGTGAGTTCCTCGCTGACCGGGCTGGAAATGGCGCAGTGGTCATTGGCACCCACTGAGGCTGTATGACGCTTTGAGACATCCCGGGCGCGGCTAGCCGCGCCGACCTGCGAGCGAGCGGCGAGCACTGCCTGATGGTGCTGCGTATATCGCCCCTTGCTGTCGGCAGCCATGGACTCTATGCAGTTACTGGTGTCATTGGAATCCCCAATCGCTCGAGGATGGCGGTCCGTGGTATGGTGTTTGCAACACCGGAGCACGTGTTTGGGAAATGGCAGCCGAAACGAAAACGGAGACCATCATGCCATTGGAACTGCAAGAACGTCGCGCGAGCGATCGACTGGCCGGCGTCATTGATGATGCCCTCGATCTTGTTGAGGAATGCGGTTGGCGTTATGCCATCGCCTATTTGATCAGCGAAAGGATGCCTTCGCCTATCATCCAGCGCTTGCTCGGCGGTGACGGCGGCGTTCGAGGCCCTTTCGGGGGCAGGATGGCCGGGCGCTTGAGTGGAACGGACATGGGGCGGACGACATGAGCGACCTGTTCGCGTCCTTGGATGAGCGCAAGTTGCGAAGAGCATCTGATCGAGGTGGCGTGCCTGGGGTGCCGAGCTCAGATGCGGATTGCGTGGAACCTCAATAGGACTGATGCATACGAATGCATCCCTGGCGACGCCTCTCTGAGATAAAGTGGGACGGCATCCTGGAGCGAAAAGCCCTGCGTCACGGTGTTTCATGCTGGACTTGTCGGCGCTGACGCTTCGATGGCGCGTGCCTTGATCGCCTTCCTTGCCCTTTTTTTTCGTCGCGTCGCTCTCCCTTGTCATGTTTGTTTAACCACCCAGCGTATTCCGGCCTCTCTGGACAGGCGCGCTTCCGTTATTCGAATTGAGCACAGTGCCCAGGTGCGTGGCGACGCTGAGCTCTATTGGCATGCGCGGAGGCACAGGTTCGCCGTGGAAGCGCGTCGTGTGGGGGGGGGAGGGGGCCATGCTGCTCGTTCCGCGCCTCGATCCGAGCATCCTTCCGCCCGTCGCCGATGCGTGGTGTGTCTGGAATATCAGGTCATGGATTATCCGCAGCTTGGCCGACCGCACGTATGGCTGGCTTGCCAGGCTGCGGACATGGGACTGCCATTGCTGCCGCGCTAGCTTGTCGCGTAGGGCATTGCTGTAATACTACTGAACGTGCGCCCGCCGCCGGGCATGACTGGGATATCCTCGAATGCGGTTCCAAGATGCATTTTGTTCGGCTTTCGAGCAATGGTGCGCTTGGCGTGGGCGTTAGAGATAGAATAGCACTGTTCAAAATGACGGCCAATCCGGTACTCTGAGGCAAAAGAATGTTTGGGAGGCGAGTACGGAGCCAGTACGGGGTACATCGGGAATTTCTGGGACCTGTCGGGAGACGCGAGACGTGCCGTTCCCCTATGAGCGGTGTCTCAAGAGAGCTCTCTCTGACTCGCATCTGAGCTTTCACACTGCAAGGGGTTTCCATCGTCGGCGTGTCCTGGACTTTTCTGCTGGGGTTCCACCGCGAGCAGTGCCAGATTGTAGACGGTGATCGGTTTTATACGGGGCATTAGCATTGAGCACCTGTGCAATGCCCGCGGCGTGAACAAGCGCAGCCTTGGTAGGTGAGCCAACGGTCGCGATGACACAGGCTCCCAAATCCTGTGCCCAGCGGCTAGCCTCGACTACCCATTACTCAATTTCGGGCGGCACAGGATGCCGACGACCTCAGGAGTGCGGAGTACTACGCTGCCATTGGCTGGCGTGTTGCGTCAGTCAGCATGAATTCGCGCCAGCTTCCTCATAGATGCAGCCGGTCAATGTGAGGCGGCCTCTGCGCGAAATGTCCTTTGAAAAAACGAATGTGAAAGCAATTGATGATTTCACGCGCCGCCTCGAAGGTCTCTGCAGCGCCGGCAAGGTAGAACAACCAGGCCCTTCGAAAGTTCTCATTGAACCGGATTGGATCGAGCGCGACTATTTTTCCCAGTTTGACTCAAAATTCTTCAGCCAGGCTTCAACACTGCGGTGCTAGTGGTAAGAACGATTCTCTATGCATTCAACATTGAGACCATATTTTTCCATCAGGATCAATGTCTCCGCCAGACTGGGGATGTAGCCGCCGGGAAAGATGTATTTGATCGTGCAGTAATTCGTCGGTCGCTTCCGCATGTTGAATGTAGCGGATATCAAGCCAATTCCGCCAGGACGCAAACAGTCTGCAATGCTCTTAATCCATTGTTCATTGCAGTCGCGTCCGGCATGTTCGTGCACCCCAACCGAGACAAAGCGGTCATAGCAGCGCGGTTCGTCCGACAGTTCGCGGTGATCCTTTTCCATCAGCGCCAGCTTGCCGCTGAATCCGCGCCTGTTCATCACTTGTAGCATGCCATCGTTTTGATTCCTAACAAGCCCATAGCATGTGACGTCGGCGCGATATTTCTCTGCCGCGAGCATTGCCAGGTAGCCCCAGCCGGGGCCAACTTCAATCAATCTATCGCCCGGATTGATACGCAGCTTTTTGCAAATCGCATCAAAGTTGTTATGTTGTGCCTCGTCCAGCGTCGATGTGTCGTTTTCCCAGCATCCTTCGCTATATCCATAGGTATCGCCCAGGACCAGGCGAAAGAATTCCGTCGGTAAGCCGTAATGGAAAGTTGCGTTGCGTTTGACCTGGGCAAAGTTCAGATTGTTCTGGCGCCGCCCCAAGATCTGACGCTTGATCCAGGTTAATGGGTGCTCGACCCGTCCGAATGGCTTTCGATAGCCGATATTGACGAGCCGGCGCAGCGCATGTTCGCCGATGATATCGATCTCGCCTTCAAAATATGCCTCCAGGAATTCGAACATTCCACCAACACCATGCGCCATTCTGCAGCGCGATTGCGGAAAATGATTGTGATATCGGCGCTGCCAAGCTGCGTGCTCTGATACGCGCTCCCGTCTGAAAAGATCACCTGCAGATGGTATTTTTGCCCTTGCGCAACGCTCTTCACGGTGCGGCGAATGATTGCTTTGATGAGGCCGCGTTCTCGATATTCGCGCTCTGAGCCGATGGAAGGCCCCTCTTGCATGATGCCTCCACGAGATCTTGACATCGTTGGCGCTCTTCAACGTCAGCATTATGTTGAGACGGTGGCGATGTGGCGCAGGTGGATTGCAACACCGTTGTGAGCAACGGTCTTCCAAGTCATATTAGCTTGCGTTATAAGCTCACGGAAATCCGGCTGCCATACTTTTAGCGCTCACATCCTGTCGCAGGCCTCCGCGCCCCATTGAAGAACGCCAGCATTTCCTTCGATGCGCATGGCCCGCTTGGATCGGTATGCGAGCCGGCCGGCTGGCCTCCCTGCCACGCGTGTCCAGCTCCATGGACGAGCCAATGCTCCGCAATGCAACTGCCATCTGCGTGCCGCCAGCTCGTTTTGGTATAAGCCCGGCCCGCCGTATGGCCATGCTCGATGCGTTCCTGCAATGCCGAGCCGCGGGCCGTGTCCTGTGCTGCGATGAATTGGCGCAAGACGATGGTGCCGTTCTCAGGATGCACTACACCGTCGGCGTCGCCATGGAAAACGATGATCGGCACACTCTTGCGCAAGTTTGCTTTGCGCTTTGGACGCTTCATGGCGTGGAGGCCCGTAATCATGTCTTTGCCGCTGCCAGCGGCCAGTCCGGAGTGGATGCCAACGGCGGCAAATAGGTCGGGGTAGGTGGCGCCGAGGATGGCAGCCATCGCGCCGCCGGCGGAAAGTCCCGCGACGAATACGCGGCTCTCGTCAACCGCGTGGTCGGCCATGATCTGGCGCGTCATGGCTGCCAGTATCGCCGGTTCTCCAGCGTCGCGCGACTGTTGTGCCGCGTCGAACCAGTTCCAGCATCCGGACGGATTGGCGGCGCGGTCCTGCTCGGGATAGAGCACGATGCAAGCATCGTCATCGGCGAATAAATTCATCGAGGTTCCCAGCGCGAAGTCGCCGGCATTCTGGGTGCAGCCGTGCAACATCACGAGCAGGGGGCGGTTCGCGAGCGAGGCGCCAGGCGGCAAGTAAAGCTTGTAGCGGCGACTGCCGGCCGCACACCTGAATACCCCACTTATGAACTGGCCGCGGCCTTGGTGTTCGATAGTGTCCTGTTCGTTGGGCGTTGATCCGGTGTCGACGGGCGGGCGCCCCATGCGCGGTGGACGCCCAGTGCAGGCAGCGCCCGACCACGTTGGAACGCTGTTCAGGTCGACGAAGCTTGATGGCTCATCTTGGGCGGCTTCCCTGTCGGCGGCAGGCGCTTCCATCAGCCCAGCTTGGCTCAAGGCACGCTGGATGATCTTGGTTGCGCCGGCGGCGTCGTTGGCGCTGGCCAGCTTGGCCGACGCCATCATCTGTTTGAGGAACTGATCGAGAGGTTTCATGTTTTCCCCTAGCGGGTCTGAATGCGGTCTGCCAGCACTTGGCGGACAGCTGGACTAGCGATAAATGCGCCAAGCACTTCGACGCTGGCGATGGCTGCGTCGGCTAGCTCAGGGGCTACCTCCTCTTCGATGACAGCCAGCCCCAGCACCTGGATGGCAAGCCTGTTCCCGCTTGTGACTATCTGTTCCAGTTCCTTACGGGAATATCGGTAGTGGCCGAGGACATAGCTTTTGCGCAGCATGGCCTGCTGGATGGCGTCCGCGTGTACTTGCAGCTGGTTGCGAATCGCCGTGCGTACGAAGTCGGTTCGGTTCGAATAGAACCCTTGGTTGACCAGGAGGTCGAGCTGCGCTAGGTCGACCAGGCCGACATTGACGGTCACCTTGTCACTGTCGGGAATGCGTTGTGGTGCTGTAACGATCTTCATGAAGCCTCCTCGCTGTATTCTATACTCCAATTGGAGTATGCATGGAGTATTTCGAGGGGCGCGCACGGTTGAAAATACCGGCTGGCGGGTCGCTGCTGCATGGCGTCTCGAAGGGGGGCGGCGTCACCGGCGAAGGCATATTGCGGCCGGCGTGCAGGGGCATTCAGGCGCCCACGCCCCCGGAGTGCAGGGGCCTAGGCTTTTCCGCGCGCCGGGAACAGCGCCCCGGCGACACGGTAATGCAGGCAGCGCTATCGGCGGCGCCTGGTCCAGCTGACTGCGATTAGCCCAGGTATTGGGTCAGTCCCACCCCGGGCGGTCGCTGCCTGCGGTGTCCAGCCCTACGCCGCCATTCTGGCCCAGCTGGCCTGCGAAATAGGCGCACTTCCCCCGGCAACAGCAGCGCTGACACGGCGCTGGCGGCATGGCCTGCCGTAGCGCGCCGGCCCAGTCCGTCTGCATGGGCGGTGGCGCTATAGAGCGCTGCACCATCGACGTGGTGGAAGGTGGTGACAAAGAGCCGTTGCGGCGGCGCGCTGTCGATGCCGGCCAGGCTGTCGCTGAAGCACAGCCGGAATTGCAGATCGTGCAGGGGCCGCTCGCAGGTGTTGCGGAACTCGATTGTCATGCGCAGGACGTGGAGGCCGTTCTCCAGCCGGGCCGCGCAATGCGAGCGGATATGCAGGCCCAGAGCCTGCTGTAATCCGCTGGCGATCAGCAGACGGGAAGGTGGGCCGCAGTAATTACTGACCCCCGCGACCATCCAGTGGCCCCGGGGACGTCGGCGCGCCAGCGATATGCGGGGTCGCCGCCGTCCTGCTTCTATGGCGCGCCGGCCGCAACCAGCAGCAGGGCGGTTACAGATGGCGGCACGCCGGCTTCCAGCGCGAGTGCAGGGGCGCTGCCGGTGTCGAAGCGCAGCCAAAAAGGGCCCTGGCGATCCAGTGCAGATGGACTTTTCCGCGGGCGGCGTCTTGGCTGACTCGGCGATCTTTCCTATAACAATGGCCCGCGACTACCATGTCTATCGCCGTTCACCTGGCGGAGGCATTTATTGCGACAGGGTGCGGCGGGGGAGTGTGACGGTGAATACGCAGCCAACGTTTGGAACATCGCGCACACTGAGGCGGCCGCCATTGTCCTCCACGAATTGCTTCGAGATCGTCAAGCCTAAGCCCAAGCCACTGCCTTCCCGGTCGCCCTGTTCAAATGGCTGGAACATGCGTTGCGCAAGGTCCGCGCCAATGCCGCCACAATGGTCTGCCACTTCGATCAGGATGTTGTCGCCATCGGCGTGGCAAGTCAACGTTACTTCGGTGTGGGGATGGGTATATTTGAAGGCGTTCTGCAGCAGGTTGATGACCGCGGCAAGCAGCATCGGCCGGTTTCCGCGGATCGCGAGATCCCGGTTCACCGCTGCGACACGCAAGTGGCAATCCTTGGCGATTGCAGCCAAGGACGCAGTTGCATCGACCTCCGCGATGAAATCGGCCAGCGAGAAGGAGGTTTGCACGCCGTGCAGGTGCTCGTCTCGTACCAGTGCGATGGTGCCGTTGATCAGCACTTCCATGCCATCGACACTACGCGCGAGAATGCTGCCGGTTGCGCCACTCAGGGGGAGGTTGCCGGCATTACAGGCGGCGAAAGCAAGCTTGGCTGTGCCAAGAAGATTGCGCAGCTCATGGACGAAGAAGCCCATGCGCTGATTTTCTTCGGCATCATGGCGCTCCGCCTGGATTGTCTCGCGTTGCTGGCTAAATGCAGTGACGGCGTGCGCAATGGCGACGTCAAGACAGCTATTCAGTGTGCGGAACTCGTCGACGGAGAACGGGGTATCACGTTCCACTGCGAGGTCGGTAATGGCTTGGCACAGGTCGCCGTAATTGTGCACCACCTCGTCAACGCGGAACTCCAGGCTTAACATATCCTTACCATGCTGCATGGCCGAAGCCCCAATGGCTGCGTGTTTGCCGTCGGGCGCAAGCAGGCAGGGATCCGTGAGGCTGAGCGTGGCCTCGGCTTGCACCCTACGCAGTGTCGCGACCAACTGTTCCAGGAACAGCGGTACCCCGTGCAGGAGCTGCTCCGGGGTGGCGGAATGTTCGCGCAAAGCCACTTTGGCGCGGCAACGCGCGATCAGTTCGCTGCGATTGTTCTGGAGGAAATCGTGTAGCATGGCGCCCCTTCAAATGGATGACGTTGGCTCACGCGTCGGATGCGGCATACCTGTCTTCGTCCAATGACTGCACGCTGATCCTGGTGATATGGTTCAGCACAAAAAAACCTTGCCGGTGCGGGCTGGTCTGCTTCTCCAGCGGGCCCGCAGCTAAGGCAACTGGCCGCACCTGCATTCATTATATGCAATGAGTGGCTGCGCGCTCGTGCCAATCGAACTCGTCGCCAACGGGCGCTATTTGCTGGGCCTGATTCTTATCGCGATGGATGCTGGTCGGGACGCTGATGACCTAGGAAACACCCGGTCCGGATGGTCTCGTGGCGCCGAAACGGTGGACCAGGTCGAGCAATTGCTGCACCTCGAACGGCTTTGCCAAACAGTGCACCATTCTGGCGGCGACCAATGCGGCATTGTTGTGGCTGCCGTCCCATGGGGGCCAGGCGATGATCGGCAGTTCGGCGCAGCCGGGCAGCGCATGCATGGCTTTGGCCGTTTCATAGCCATTCAGGCCGGGCATTTGGATGTCCACGAGCACGACGCCGGCCTGCCACGCAGTGAGCAAGGCCAGTGCCGACTGGCCATCATAGGCGACCCTCGTCTCGATTGCATGGTGGTTGAGAAGCTGTGAAACCGTGTCCACCGCATCCCTGTTATCGTCGACAAGCAGCACGCGTGGGTGGCTTTCTTCCATTTTCAAGTCCTAGAGAGTCATTCGCCCCCTACCAGACGGGCTGGAGTGAATGCCCAAAAGATCAGAATAGCGATGCTTGCCAGGGGCGGGCGCACGATAGCATGCCGGCGGCAGCGCCTGCTGTGATGCAGCAGGAGGCGACGGCATTGTTGGTTGACGATTCACGATACCAGGCGCGACTGCTAATGCTATAACGCAATGCGGTGACGAACTGGGCACAATGGATCAAAATTTGACCTGGATCATGGTTGGGAGAGATCCCGCGGCGCACTATCTGCTCATCCGACGCGAAACGAGACGTCCATGCGCACGCTCGTACCTATGCTGCTGGCAAGCTTGCTGGCCACCCATGCTTATTCCGACGACATACATCATCCTCTCGAGGCGGCGGCCAAGGCGGCGCCGGGCAATGCTCTCGAAACCCGTTCAGCTTACTACGTCCGACCTCATGAAGCGACCTGGTGGAAGGGAAGAGGATATCCGTGACAGTTGAAATGCCATATCTACAGCGCAAAGCCTTAAAATAGAACTATTCGAAATGACGGCCAATCCGGTATTTCTTGCGGACGCAAAAGAATGTTTGGGAGGCGAGTACGGAGTCGGTACGGAGTACGGTCGGATTTTCTGGGATCGGTTGGGAGACGCGAGATGAGTGCTTCTCCTATGAGAGGGGTCTCAAGACAGCTCGCACAGACTCTCATTTGAGCGTTCACACTGCAGGGGTCGCAAGTTCGAAACTTGCACTTCCCACCAAATATTCGGTTATATCAAAGGCTTACGCATCCATGTCGTAGGCCTTTTTTATTTGCTATCGAAGTCGGAAATCGGCCGTTTCGATGCCTGGAAGGACGGACGGGCCGACCCGACCATCAGCCCGTCCGGTTTTCATCCACGCAGCGTCAGCAACAGTGCATCCAGGCGCTCGAGCGTGGACGTCATGCCTTCTTTCATACCCATATCGATGACTTTCTGGACGTCTTCCGGCGAGTTGTAATGCACGACAGTGGTGACCAGCGTGTGTTCCCTCAGGTCGGAAAACGTCACGTCCCAGCG
>Ga0102595_100508_pt1 | contig 25935 bp, 15 predicted proteins | sample Araplaol_mTSA_r2_2_FD_76864 | JGI IMG/M metagenome (GOLD analysis project Ga0102595, IMG submission 76864) | Arabidopsis root microbial communities from North Carolina, USA - plate scrape MF_Col_mTSA_r2 (SPADES assembly) (version 2) | ecosystem: Host-associated > Plants > Roots > Endosphere...
GGAAGATCGCCTGCTGGTGTTCCCTGGCGATGCCCACGCCGGTGTCCCAGATCTCGATGCGGGGCACGCCGCCCCTGTGGCGCACGGCCATCAGCACACCGCCGCTGTGAGTGTTGCGCAGCGCGTTGGACAGCAGGTTGCCGACCAGGCGCTGCAGCAACACCGGGTCGGACCTGACCTTGCCGGGCGCCGCGCGTACCCTGAGCCGCAGGCCGCGTTCGCGGGCAAAGGGCGCGTACTGCGCCTCCAGGTCCTGCAGCAGCCCGGCCAGTTCCACGTCCTGCAGATTGACCCTGAGCGGGTCGGTTTCCAGCCCGGCCAGGTCGAACAGGGAGTTGAACAAATCGTTGACGGCCTTGGTGGAGCGCACGATCTTGGGCGTGATCTGTTCGACGAACTCGGGCTCGGCGGCCAGCCAGCCGGCGTACAGGTCCAGGGCATGCACCGGCTGGCGCAGGTCGTGGGCGGCACTGGCGATGAAGCGGTTCTTGATTTCCACCGCCTCCAGCGCCGCCCGGCTCTGCTCGGTCAGGGACTTGATCAGCATGGAGTTGTCGTACTGCAACTCGAGGTTGATGCGCTGCACCTCGTGAAAACGCTGGCCCGAGATGCGGATCACGGCCCAGTAAATGAGCACCAGCGCCAGCATGCCGTAGGTGTTGAAACTGGAGGGCAGCCCGCGTTCCATGACCAACTGGTAAAGCAGCGCGGCCATGACCGAAACCCCCAGGCCGTTCACATAATTCTTGAAGCAGGGCAGCCAGGACGAAAACGTGCCCACCGCGAAACCGGCCATGCCCACCAGCACGACCATGCAGAGGAACTGGTCGTATACCGGCGCGCGCAGGAAGTAGACGAACATGGACGCCCCCCAGACCAGGGCGCTGGCCGACCAGGTCCAGCCGTATTTGGCCATGAAGGCACGCAGGGACGGGCCGCTGACGCCCGTCAGGCTGCGCTGGTAGATGCTGATGACGCCGTAGCGCACCACGGTCACGGCCGCCGCGGCCGCCGCCCACAGGCCCAGGGCCAGCGTGTCGACGCGGTGGTAAAGAATGGCCAGCATGACCACGATCAGCACCAGCGCGGAATGCAATGCCGGCCGGGCATAACGCATAAAGGTGTGGATCAGCCGCATCTCCACCCACTCCTCGCGCGAGAGGTCGGCGACGCTCTGGGCCGGCCGTGTCGTTGGGAGGGAGTCCATGCAGCCGAGTTTAGGGCCAGTCAGCGGCTCATGGCGGCCCGCAAGCGCCCCCGGCCGCATGCGCCGCGCCGATGTTGCGCAGGGTTGACGAAATCGGTGCCCCAGTGAGCCCAATTGCGTACACTGGACGCTTCCCCGGAGGGCGATACCCGTGCCTGGACGCCGGACACCCGCGGCGGCATCCATGCACAGGCACCAAAAAATGCAGGACCCGCAGATGCAACGCAACGCGCACGCCGAGCTCGCCCCCGTGAGCCCGACGAAAGGCTCGGCAGGCCCGGGCGGCATGCTCGCCATGCCGGCGCTGGACGACCCGGCCAATCCCTTGCGGCTGGCGCTGCTGGCCGTGCTGCTGGCCTTTGTCTACGCCATCCTGTCCACGCCGGCCGCCTACACCTCGCGCCCCGACACGCTGGCGGCCATCATCTGGCCCGCTCCGGCGCTGGCCGCGGCCCTGCTGTGGAACCTGCCCTACCGGCGCTGGCCGGTGTTACTGCTCGCGGTATTCCTGTCCATGATGCTGGTCGGCGACGCCGACCCGCTGTCCGTGGGCGCCGACGCGGCCTTCGCGCTGCTCAATGTGTTCGAGGTGGCGCTGTTTGCCTTCCTCGGGCGGCGCCTGGTTTGTCAAAAAGGCGACATCGACAGCACGCGCAAGCTCGCGCGCTTCATGTTCCTGCTGCCGCTGCTGGCCACCAGCGTGGTGGCAGCCCTGGGCGCCACCATAGGCGCGGTGACCAAACACACCGAGTGGCTGGAGGAATGGCGCGTCCTGCTGGTCGGCAACGGCCTGGCCGTGCTGGTGCTGCTGCCGGCCCTGCTGGCCTGGTGCTCGCGCCAGGCCAGCGCCGACGCTTCGCCCCGCGACAAGCCGGTGGCCGTCGCGGCCGCCGTGCTGGCCGCCGCCCTGATGGCCACCGCGGCCCTGCTGCCGGGCTTTCCGCAGGAAGTGCTGCGCGCCCTGCTGTCGCTGGTGCTGGTCTGGGCGGCCATCGCCGGCGGCCTGCGCTCGGCCTCGCTGGGCGTGCTGGCGGCGGCCACCGTGGGCATAGGCCTGGCCGTGGCGGGCTATGGTCCCTACAGCCCGGCCCACGGCGGCGAGGAAGGCACCTGGGAGCTGCAGGTGGACCTGGCCGGCATGGCGGTGCTGTCCTTCTTCGTGGGTATCGCGGTCAACGAGCGGCAAAAGCTCAACCTGCGCCTGGAGCGCGCCCGGCGCTTTGAAACCATGGGCTTTCTGACGGGCGGCATCGCGCACGATTTCAACAACATCCTGGGCGCGGTCGGCGGTTATGCCGAGCTCGCGGTGGAGCGCGAACAAGCCGGCCTGCCGGTGCGCGTCCCGCTGGGCGAGGTGGCGGCGGCCGTGGCGCGCGGCAAGGACTTGACGGAGCAGATCCTGCTGGCCGGGCGGCGCGGCGCGCGCACGCGCCAGGCCAGCGACCTGCGCGACCTGGTCTCCGAAGCGGTGGCGCTGGCCACGCCCTTGCTGCCGCCCGGCGTGCGGCTGGCGGTCCGCGTGCCGCTGGCGCCCGTGCCGGTACGGGTGCACCGCGGCCAGCTGACCCGCGCCATCCTGAACCTGCTGCGCAACGCCTCGCAGGCCGCGGCGAGCCGGGTCGAGCTGCGCCTGACGGCATCGGCAGGCCAGCTGCCGGCCGGCTATGCGCGCGAGGCCGACACCGGCGTCGGCGACACGCTGGAGCGGGACTGCGCCTGGCTGGACGTGCTGGACGACGGCAGCGGCGTCGCGCCGGCGCATGTGCACCAGCTGTTTGACCCGTTTTTTTCGTCACGCTCCTCACAGGGCGGCAAGGGCCATGGTAAAGGCCACGGCACCGGGCTGGGCCTGGCCATCGTCGCTGGCGTGGCCGCCGACCACGCCGGCGGCGTGGCGGTCTGGACCGGCCGCGGCGAACGCACGCGCTTTTGCCTGATGCTGCCGCTGCTGGCCGGACAGGAAGTCTTGCAACTGCCCCTGGTCGCCCCGCCACCGCCGCTGGGCCAGGGCGAGACGGTGCTGGTGGTCGCGCAGGATGCCCAGGCGCGCGAGCGCACCGAAGACGCGCTGGCCGCGCTGGGCTTTGAGCCGGCCGGCTACGACCCGGCCGCCCTCGCCGGCGGGCTCCACGGCCTGCAAGGCCTGGATGAACATGCCGAGCTGCTGGTGTGGCTGGATTCGCCAGCCCCAAGTGACAGCCTGCTGGCCGCGCTGCGCCAGTCCAGCAGCCTGCCGCTGCTGCGCTGCGGCAGCACGCAGGACACGGGCGGTGAAGCCCTCATCACGCAGGAAGCCGGCGTGGTTACCATAAGCGGGTCCTTTGACGGCGCGGCCCTGCGCCAGGCCGTCAAAATGGCGACCGGACGCTCCGATGCCCCGCCCGCCCGGCGTGGCGGCGATGTTGACGAAGAAGAAGGCAAAGAAGGCAAGCTCCAGCCATGACGCAGCCCAAACAACCCCTGGCCATCCTGGTCGTCGACGACGACGACGCCCTGCGCAAGCTCCTGATTGATTACCTGACCGGCCACGGCCTTTCGGTGACCGGCGTGGGCACGGCGACGGAAGCCGTGCAGGCCGTCGCCCGGCAGGACTACAGCCTGGTGCTGCTGGACCTGAACCTGCCCGACGGCGACGGCATAGACCTGGCGCGCAGATGGCGCGCCGAGGCCAACATCGCCATCATCTGCCTGACGGGCAGGCTTGAAGAGGCCGACCGCGTCATGGGCCTGGAGCTGGGCGCCGACGACTACATCACCAAGCCGTTTTCGCTGCGCGAAGTGCTGGCCCGCATACGCGCGGTGACGCGGCGCGCCGGCGGCGCGGCCGCGGCGGGCGAGCCGGCCGGCGAGCGACCCAGCCACAGCGGCGTGCAGGTGCCCGTCACCCGCGGCAAGCACCCGCGCGCCTACCGCTTCGCGGCCTGGGGCCTGAACCTCAACACGCGGCGCCTGACCTCGCCCGAGGGCAAGCCGGTGTCGCTGACCAATGCCGAGTTCAACCTGCTGGCGGTCTTCCTCGGCACACCCGGGCGCATCATCTCGCGCGAGCAGCTGCTGGAGCGCACGCGCGCCTTCGACGACATCTACGACCGCGCCATCGACGTGCAGATACTGCGGCTGCGCCGCAAGCTCGAGGCCGACGCGAAAAACCCCAAGCTGCTGTGCACCGAGCGCGGCGTGGGCTACTTCCTCAATGCCGAGGTGGAAGCGCTGTGGGAGTGAGCCTGCCGATTCTTTCTCCTTTTCCCCTCCATGGCATCTTTTGCGACCTCTTGTGAACTTTTATGAGCACTGACCTGATCACCGAACTCGGCACACAGCCCATCGCCGGGCCGCAGCCCGCCGGCAACGAAGTGCGCGAAGAACCCGCCTTCGAGCTGCTGGAGGCCGAAATCGCCAAGCTGGCCAGCCCGGTGCACAGCGTGACCATGGACTGGAACAAGGTCAACCAGTGGTCCGTCGAGCTGTTGTCGACCAAAGGCAAGGACCTGCTGGTGGCCTGCTACCTGGCCGGCGGCCTGCTGGAGACGCGCGGCCTCTACGGCCTGGCCGACGGCCTCAAGGTGCTGGCCGACATGCTGCAAAGCTATTGGGACACGCTGCACCCGGGGCTCAAACGCATGCGCGGCCGGCGCAACGCGCTGCAGTGGCTGATAGACCGCGTCCAGCAGCGCGCCACCGAAACCGACTGGGGCGCGCTGCCGCCGCAGGAGGCCTCACTCGTGGCGCGCCTGACGGCCAGCCTGCAGGCCATGGACACGCTGCTGGCCGACAAGGACAGCGAGGCACCCTCCATGCGCGCGCTGCTGACCCTGGTCGGCAGCCTGACCGTGATCGAGGAAAAACCTCCCGAAGAACCGGCCCCCGTGGAGGCCGCCGCCGCGCCCTCGCCCACGCCCGCGGCGGCCGCCGGCCCCCCGCCGGCCACGCTGCTGCTGGACTCGGCCGACAACGTCGAACGCGCGCTCGAGGAGGCCTGTTCGCGCCTGGGCAGCCTGGCCGAATGGTTTCTCGCCAAGGACAGCAGCAACCCCTTGTCTTACCGGCTGAACCGCACGGCGGCCTGGTCCACGCTGGAGGCCCTGCCGCCGGCCGACGGCGGCCAGACCCGCATCGCGCCGCCGATTTCGCAGGTCAGCGACGCGCTGGCCCGGCTCAAAGACAGCCAGTCGGACGCCGAACTCGTGGCCTTTGCCGAAGCGCAGCTGGCGGCCTTCCCCTTCTGGCTGGACCTCAACGGCGTTTGCGCCGCGGCGCTGGGGCGCATGGGCAGCGGCTACGCGGCCGCGCGCCAGGAAGTCTGCAACGAGACGGCACGCCTGCTCGCGCGGCTGCCGGGCCTGGAGAAACTCTCGTTTTCCAGCGGCATGCCTTTTGCCGCGAGCGACACGCTGGACTGGCTGGCCACGCTGCTGCCCGGCGTGGCGGCCGGCGGCGGACCCGCGGCCGGCGGCCGCGCAAGCGACGCGGTCACGGCCGCCATCGGCAATGCGCGCGCATTGGCGGCCAACGACGACCTCGCGAGCGCAGCGGCCTGCCTGCAGGAGCAGCTCGCGCTGCAGCCCCCGGCGCGCGACCAGCTGCTGCTGCAAATCCGTTTGTGTGAGCTGCTGCTGCAACACCGCCCGGGCGCGGCCCTCAAGGCCTTCGCCCAAGCCGTGGTGGAAACCATAGACCGCCACCAGCTGGGCGCCTGGGACCCGGCCATGGCACTGGACGGCCTGCAGGTCGCCTACGGCGTGATGACGCGCAACGAGGAAGACCGCGACGCGGCCGATGCGCTGCTGGCGCGCATCGTTGCCTTGGATGCCGCTACCGCGGTCAAGCTGGTGACCTGAACGGCTCTTTCTTTTAGCGGGCTGGCGTGGCCGCCGGCGGTGTGGTCACCGTTGTGCCCTGCAACTGCGCCGCGGCCAGCTCCTTGAACATCGCCTGCGTGTCCTGCGGCTTATGCGGCGTCATGCGCGTATCCCAGCACACGCCGATCTGCTTGGGCAGCGAGACTTCGATGGCCGGCACGGCGGTGGCATTGGAGAGTTTGGCCTGGAGGCCGCGCTCTTCGCGCGCGAACTGCGCGTCCTGCAGGCGCTGCTTTTCGGCCGTCTTGTCTTTCTCCTGGCGCTCGAGCTGCTCGAGCTGCTGCGCCGCCTTGAGGATGGCGTCCTGGCCCTCGAAGTTGTAGCGCAGGCCGACCTGGCGCACGCCCAGCGCGTCCAGCCGCGCGCGCGCCGCCGGGAACTCGTCGACGTTGAACTGGCGCGCGCCGTCGCGGAAGTCCTGCAGGAAGCGCACGACGCCGCTGCTGCCGGGGTACTTCTTGGTGAGCACCACGTCCTCGATCTTGATCTGCAGCGTGACGTCGCCGCACTGGCGGTCGCCCAGCGGGAAGCTGTCGCTGACCGGGAAGTTGTAGTTGTTGAGCACGCGCGCACCGGAAGCGCACTGGATGGCCAGCACCGTCACAAAGGGCTTGGCCTTGGCGCCGGGGTTGACGCTGGTGGGCTGCGCGGTGATGGTGAGCTGCTGGGCCTGGGCCTTGATGGCGTCGACCTTCTGCTTGATGTCGGCCAGTGCGCGGTCTATCTGGGCCAGGGCCTGCTGGGCCTGCAGCTGCTCTTTTTGCCCCGCGAGCTTGTCGGTTTGCTCCTGCTGTTCGGCGCGCTGCTGCGTCACCAGCTGCTCCACGCGCTTGCCCGCCGCGTCGTTAAGCATGGGCAGGAACTGGCGCGTGAAGGGCACGCTGTAGCCCAGGGTCTGCACGATGGCAAAGCGATTCGCGTCGCGCTGCAAAAAGGGCTTGGCCGGCCCGTCGGCGAAGGCCCAGACGGTGCCCTTGGCGCCGTAGAGCTGGTCCACCATGGCCGTCATATTGGGCGCGGTCTGCAGCGGCCAGTCGACCTTGGAGGCCCACTCGCTCTGCAGGCTGCAGGAGGCCTGCTCCTCGGTGTAGGCCAGCACGAAACGCAGCGGCCCGCCCATGAGCTGCCAGACTATTTCGTCGCTGGGGCTGTTGTAGCCCACCTGCCTGCGCAATTGGACCAGGCTGTCGGCCGTGGACTGCAGGGCCGAGGCCTTGACGGCCGGGTCGGTGGAAAAGCCGTGAAAATCCACCGCCGCCTGGTAGGCCTTGGCCGGCCCCACCACCACGTCGGTGGCCACGGCGTTGAGGTCCTTGAAGAACTTCTGCAGCGTGGCTGCCGCGTCCAGGTTGTTCTTGATGGTGTCCTGGCCCAGCTTGGGCGCGCCGCCCAGGACTTCCTTCATGGCCTTGCCGCCCACGTTGTTGATGGCTCCCACCACGTTGAGGGCCTCGCCCGCGGCGCCGGAGCGCGCGGCCTGCCGGCGCAGCTCGGCCAGCTCGCGTGACAGCCGCAGCCAGCTCGGCAGCTGGGCAGCGGGCTGGTCGCCGAACTCTTCATTGAGCCTGTCCATCACGCGGAAGTAAGGGCTGCGCGCGCTGGTGATCAGGCCCATGGCGGCGCGCCACTCGGCCTCACCCGACAGGGTGCGCTCAGTGCCCGAAAAACCGGTGGCGAATTTCTGCCAGGCCTGGATGCGGTTTTCCTTGTACCAGGCCTCGAAGGCGCCGCGCTGCGCGAGGAACTTGGGGCCGTCGTCTATGCTTTTTTCCATCTCCGCGAGGAAGCTGTCGATTTCCTTCTTGCCCGGGTTGGTGAAGGCCGCGGACACCACGGGCAGCGCCTGCCCGGCCGCGGGCGCGCGGGCCTGGCTGGTGCCAACCCAGAAATCCTGCACCGTGACGGGCTTGTGCAGCGGGTTGGTGTCGGGCAAGTCGGCCAGCCAGCTGAGGTTGGGGTCGTGAAAGGCCAGGCGGTTGAGCAGTTGCTGCTCAAAACGCAGGCGCACCGGCACATAGGGGTCGGTGGGCGCCGACCAGGCGATGTTGGAGATGTAGAGGTCGTTCAGGCGCGTGTAGAGCTCGGGGGTGTAGCGCGAGATGTGCTGGCGCTGCGGCATGGCGAGCAGCGCCTGGCGGTCGGCGCCGCGTTCGTGCGCCTGCAGCAGGTTGATATAGCGCACCAGGTTGCGCATCATGCGCGCGAACTCGTGGTTCGGGTCGTCCTTCAGGATGCGTTCCGAGTCTTCCTGGTAGTTGGCGTCGGTCGTCGGCAGGATGTAGCGGCGGAAATTGCCGGTGTAGCTGCTTTTGAGGCGCTCCTCGAGGTCGTCCATGTTGGTGGTTTCCACCATCCACTGGCTTTTCCAGCTGTCGTTGCGCCGCTCGACCAGGGAAATGGTGTCGCTCAGGCGCTCCAGCGTGGTCGCGTCCTCGTCGAGGTTGCCGGTGAAACGTATGCTCAGGCGGTCTTTTTCCTGCAGCAGCGACAGCGTCTGCATGTTGTCCAGGAAACCGATGGTGATGAAGATGGCCGCCGCGACGCTGAGCAGCACCCAGGCCAGCATGCCGAGGTTCTGCGTGGCGGTGCGCCAGGGGTTGCGCAGCGAGGCCGGCAGCGAAATGCTGCGGTCCTGCGGCAGCACCCGCCCGAAAAAATCATGCAGAAACAGCCCGGCGTTGGCGCTGGGGTGGGCCGGCACCGGCGGCAGCACCTGGCCCAGCAGGCTGGAGACGGCGCCGCCCTGCTGCAGGCCGCTGCTGAAGAACAGGCCGCGCAGGAAAGGTGTCTCAAGATACGCGCTGTCGCCGAAGCAGGCGCGCAAGAAGACTTCCAGGCCGGGCTTGAGCTGGGCCAGCTCGTTGGGAAACATCAGCAGCTCGGGCGCGACCGGGGTGCCGCGCGCCACCAGCACGGTGCGCAGCACCTGCAGCCGCTCATGGATGTTGCCGAAGGCCTTGTCGAGGAAGGAGTTCTCGCCGGGCTCGCCGGCGTCCGGCTCGGCCAGGTAGCCCATGGCCTGCTCCAGCGATTTTTCGCTGAGCTGGCGGGCCCACTCTTCCATGCCGTAAATGCGGTCGCACTGCGTGACCATCACGTAGACCGGGAAACGCTTGCCGAACAGGCGTATCAGTTGCTCAATGCGCTCGCGCACCACGCGGCCTTCTTCCAGCAGCGCGTCCTTGTCGGGATGGGACAGGCGCTCGGTGCTGATGGCCAGCACCAGGCCGTTGAGCCCTTCCTTGCCGCGGTACTTGGCCAGCAGGTCCAGGCCCAGTTCCCATTCGCTGCGGTCCTGCTCGAGGTCGGCCGCCTCCACGTAGCGCCCGGCGCAGTCGATGACCACGGCGCGGTCGAAATACCACCAGTCGTAGTTCGAGGTCTGCTCGATGCGGGCACTCTGGCTGACCTTCTGGATCGACGAGGACAGGCGCGTGCGCGTCAGCGCCGTGGTCTTGCCGGTGCCGGAGCGGCCCACCACCATGTACCAGGGCAGCACGTAGAGCGGGTTGCCGAAGCGCTTGAGGCTGGAGGCGCGCAGCGTGGCGGCGGCGGTCTTCCATTTGCGGATCAGCACCGCGCGCGGCGACGCCTGCTTGGCCACCTTGTCCTGGCCGGCCGAGGACAGCTGGGCCATGCGGCTGCGCGAGCGGTACACCTGCACCAGGCGGATGATGAAACGCACCAGCAGGTACAGCCCCAGCACCCCGAAGAACACCGCCACGGCCGCCCACAGCGGCCATTCCATATAGAGGGCCAGGCCCCAGCTCAGCAGCGCCAGCACCGCGAGTGCCAGCAACCAGAGGACGATGGTGCGCAGCGCCTTCATTTGATCTGCGCCATGATGGAGCTGGCCGTCTGCCAGATGATCAGGTGGTAGATGCCGTAGAGCACGGCCAGCACGGCCAGCGGCGCCAGCAGCACGCTGAGCGTGAGCGAGGAGACGCGCCAGCGCCAGCGGCCTTCGCCCGGCTGCCTGCCGCCTTTGCGCCCGGCGCTGGCATAGGCCTGCGGAAACAGCACCTTGCCCGAATCGCCGTACAGGCCGTCGCCTTGCACCAGCTGCGCCAGGCTGGCTTGCTTGATGTCTTCCAGGGTCTTGGGATTGCGGTCATGGCCGTAGCGCCCGGCAAAGCCCATGGCCAGGCAAAAGAAATAGACCTCGCGCACCGCCAGCTGCTGCGGGCCCAGGGCTTCGAGGCGGGTGAAAAACTCGACCCCGGCGCTGGACACGTTGAAATAGCGTTTTTGCAGCAGCAGGCGCTTCCATTCCTCGGCGCCCGGCCAGGCGGTCGCCAGCAGGAGCTCGTCGGCCCAGGCGGCCACGGCGAACATGCCGCTCATCGTATCGGCTTCGGCGATGCCGGCTTCCTGGGCCTTGCGGCGAGCGTCGGCCAGCAGGCTGTCGAGCTGCTCCTTGACCGACGCCGCGCTTGCCGAGGGCTGGCCCTGGAAGTGGCGCACATAGGCCATGAAGGGAATGAAACAGTCAACAAGGCGCACGCGTTATCTCCGCAACACAACAATTTCGGCCTTGAGGTCGGCCGGCGCATCCATCCAGTACAGCGCGACGGAGCCCTCGCGCTCCACCATCTCCCACTGCTGGCTCATCTGCTCGATGCGGAAGTAGTAAGAGTATGAGCGGCGCGGCAGGCCCTGCGGCGCGGCCGCCATGTGGATCAGCTCCAGCCCCGGCAGCGCGTGCGCGATCAGGCCCGGCATCTCGTCGGTGGCAGCCAGGCGCGCGTCGCGCTGCACCGCGTCCACCACCCACTCCATGTCTTTTTCGGTGCGTATCACCAGGTAGAAGCGGTTGCGCTGGCCGAAGAAATTGCGCGGCAGCTGGCCGACGTGGTAGTCGCCCTGGGGCTGCAGGATGGCCAGGAACTCCGGCCCCACGGTGATTTCGTTGAGCAGGTGGCTGACCATGGTGCGCACCCGGTCGAAACACTTGCCGAGGTCGGCGTGGTCGTAGGGCGGCAGGCCCGGCGTGCCGTCCTCGGCCTCGCCCAGCATGTTGAAGCGCTCCGAGAACGAGCTCAGCTCGCCGATCAGCTGGCGCATGGCGCCGTAAGCCAGCCAGGGATGGACCTGGCGCGTCTCGGTCAGGTGGAACAGGTAGGGGCTGGCCCGGTTCAGCGAGCGCAGGGCCAGCAGGAACACCATGTAGCTCGCGTCGAACTCGGCCTTTTGCATCTCGCGCGGGCTTTTATATTCCTGCAGCTGGCGGGCGCGCCCGGTCAGCTCGTCGCGGATGTCCTTGACCAGGCGCAGCAGCACGTTGGAGCCGGAGATCGCGTAGCAAGGCGGGATAAAACTTTCGGACAGCTTGATCGCGTCGCCATCGCGCACCAGGCGCGCGATGGGGATCAGGCTGTAGTCCTGCAGCTTGTCGATCTCGCCCTCGAAAAACACCTTGACCACATGCAGCAGCGTGCGCACCTGGGCCGCCGGTCCGTCGGAATACAGGTCGGCGACCTCGGGCGGGTTGGCCAGCGTGGCGTAACGCGTGGCGACCCCGCCGGCCTGCGCCAAGTCGGCCGCGATGGTCACATTGTTTTCGGTGGCGCTGAGTTTTTTCAGGCCCAGGTAGACCGTGAAGGGCTTGTCGCCCTCGACCCAGTCCACGTCGAAAGGCCTGGCCTTGATGACCGCATTGCCCGGGTACTCTATATAAGTGCGGTCCTGGAACAGCAGGCGCGCGGCCTGCACTTCCACCGTGCGGTTGCCGGCCGCCGCGGCGACCAGCTCGAGTTCGCCCACACCCCAGAAATGCGGCAGGCCCGACTCCTGCATAGGCTTGTGCTGGAACTGGTTGTGCAGGTCAGCCATCTGGAAATGCTGGGACTGCAGGAACATGCCCTGGTGCCAGTAAATGCCTTGTTTTTCTTCCATGTGCTGCCTGCTGTCCTTATTTGTCCAGTTTCTTCACCGCGCTGTTGACGTTCATCGCATCCTTGAGCGTGTCCGGCGTCAGCTTGATCTCCCGGCCCCCGCCGTCGAGCGGAACCGCTTCACTGGCTTTGGTCCCTGCCGGGTCCCGGTTCAGGCGCTCGGCATTGAGCAGCTCGTCCGGCCCGAAGTTCAGGCGCAGCGCCAGGGTCGCCGGCGCGGCCTTATAGGTTTTGCTGACCATCCCCTCGCTCTCGACCGTCAGCGGCACCTCGAACAGGCGCGCGCTGCGGGCCGCATCCATCTGGTAATAACCGGCCGCGATGCCCACGAACTTGGCCTTCTGCGCCCGGTCCAGTTGCAGGATGCTGCGCTGGCCCGGCACCACGACGTAGCGCGCGAAATGCACAAACCCCTCGCCGCCCTTGCCGGTTTCCAGCGATTTTCCCACCAGCGCCGCGTCCGCGATCAATTTATAGAAGGCCGCGGAGTCTTCCATCTGGTAAACACCGAGTACCAGCGTATGCGCCTCGCCACTGTATTCATTGAGCCGGTTGTCGGCCTCGACTTCCACCAGGATGGCGTTGCGCGCGAAACTCCAGGCGATTTCGGCCACGGCGTCCTTGCGCGTGTTGCCCCCCATCATGGAATTGGCCGCGGCGCAGCCGCCCAGTGCCACCAGCGCGGCCGCCGCCAGGCAGGCGCCGGCCACCCGCCATGCCCACACCCCATGAAACCTTTGTTCAACCAAGTTTTGCCTGCTCGTAATTAAAGGTAATTTTGGTGAATTCATTCGGGAATGAAGATAATAAGCCATGCAAATTGGAGCGGCAATTTACCCGGGGCTTATCTGCATCGCGCTGGCGCTGCCGGCCTTGCCCGCCCTGGGCCAGGACACCGCATCCGCTCCCGTGGCCGATCTCGAGCCTCCGCCCCCGCCCGTGCTGGCGCCCGTGCTGTACGCCTATGCCACGCTCGCAAGCACCAGCAGCGTCGAGCAAAGCTGCTGGCAGGTGCTGATTCCCGAACGCCAGTACCTGGTACGCCAGGAAAACGCCAAGCCCTGGCTGCTGCGCAATGCCGTGCCCCTGATAGGCGCGGCCATGGGCGGCTTCACGGGCGGTTTCCTGCTCAAGCGCCACGCCACGGCCGCCGTCTACAAACGCTGGTCCGTGCCGGTCATCGTCGGCAGCGCCGGCGCCGGCTTTGTGCTGGGCCCGGGCGGCGTGACCGGCGCTGTCGTGGGCGGCGCCATCGGCGACAAGCTCGGCAAGCACAAACCCGCCATCACCGCCGCCGGCATGATCGGCGGCGCGCTGGCCGGCAAGGCGCTGTGGGACATGGTGTTTCCGCCGGCCGTGCCGCCCGAACCTCCCAGCGGGCCCGACGACGACATCCCGGTGGAGGTCTTTCTGCGCGACAAGCAGTGCGGCACGCGGCTGCAGACCGCGCACAGCCAGTCGGTCTACCGCGTGGGCTACCGCTTCAACGATGAGGAACGCGTCGCCGAACTGCCCTACGACCCGGGCGAAGCCCTGCTGGTAAGCGCCAGCGGCGAGATCACCGGCCCGGCACGCAAGCGGCTCGACTGAACGCGGCTTTAAGCCCGAAGCACACTGGGTCACACCAGCCTCAGGAGGGTGGCTTCCGCATCCGTTTCCTCGGCATAGGGCATAAAAAGAATCGAGTCAGGGCAACCCTTGACCTTGACGAAGTAGGAGGTGTTGCCATCGACCTGGTTGCGCACCGCCCATGCGGTGTATTCATTCCCGGCGACTTCCAGCTTCATGCCCTCTTGCGCGAACTCCAGCGTGGTTTTTTCCGGCAGCATGGCTTTGGGGCCCACGGCCTGGAATTGGATCTCGGCGCCGCCGCCGGTCACGCCAAACACCACGCCGGACCAGGCACCGGCCACCGGGCCGATCTCGAACCACTGGCCCAGGCGCTCGTTGCCCAGCACGTCGAGCCGGAATTCGGCCGGCGTCGCCTTGGGCGGCACGTTGGCCTTGGCCACGATCTTGGCGGGCCAGCTTGCGCCCGACTCGAGCAGCAGTTCGGCCTGCGCCATCAGCGGCGGCAGCGCGGCCTGCTCCGGCGGGGGCGAATTCCAGAGCGTGAGCATGGGAAAGCCGCCGCGCGCGCTGCGCAGCGCCGAGGCCATCAGCGACAGGCCGTAGCGCACCGAAGATTTTTTGATCTCGTCCGCGTCGACCAGCACCAGCCAGACGTCGGCCTTGGCCTCGAGCAAGGCCTCCAGCGCGACGCGCCAGGCCATCTTGTCGGGCTGGTCGACCCAGAAATGGCCCTTGCACTGCAGGCCGTAGCGTTTGAGCACCGCGGTCACGGCGGCCACGCGGGGCTGGTCTTCCTTGAGGGCGGTGATCCAGACGGTTTTCATTGCTTTTTCCTTTGCATGGGGACGCTCAGCCCATGATCATGACAATCGCCTGGCTGGGTGCCAGCACCGAGCCGACCCCGTTGCCGTCGTTGTGTTTCGTCGGGTCGCCCAGCTTCACCGCTGGGTTGCCCTCCAGCTTGACCTTCAGGCTGCCCATGATGAACTCGGCCGGCCCCATCATCTTTCCCGACACCACACCGCCGGCCACGCCCGCCTGGTCGCCGTTGCTCATGGGGATCTTTGACGCCTTCGTCAGCGCCGGCATGCCGCCTATCAAGACCTTCATGGTGCAGGGATTGCCCATCATGGGCATGGCGATGTTCGGGTAGGGAATGGGAACCGGCGGCGCGGGCGGCGCGGGCGTCTTGCAGACGTCGGGCATGGCCATGCACTGGCCGTTCTGTTTGGTGACTGCGAACATGCTTGTTGTCCTTTTCTGGGGGCTCAACCGAGGTCGATTTTTTCGGCGTCTATCTTGACCTGGCCTTCGGCGACCACGCTGGCATGGCGCGACTTCAGGTGAAAGCGCTCGGCCACCTGCAGGCGCATGCGGCCGGCGCGGGACTCGTCGAGGTTTTCCGTCCAGCGGAAACTGTTGGTCGCCTTCTGCACCAGGCGGCCCACGGTGGAAGTGACGGCCTGCGCGACCGTGCGCACGCTGCCCAGGCTGGCGCTGAACTCGCCGACCGTAGACGCCAGTCGGTTGAACTTCAATTCCCCTTGCGCCGCCGTCATGTCAAGCTGCGGCGCCTTCATGGAGACGCTGCGCGAGCCTTCCAGGCCGATGTCGCTGGCGACAAAGGCCAAGGCGCCCGCATCGGCGCGTATGCGCGCGCCACCCGGCAGCGCCAGCACGCCGTGCTGCGCATCGGCACGCGAGAGCACGGCCAGGATGTAGGGCACGCAGGTCAGCCCCACGGCAACGCCCTGGCAGACCAGCACGGTGTCGCCGCATTCGGGCTCGACCAGGCAGCTCTCGGCGCGCAGCGCGCGGTCGGCACCGGCGGCGGCGGGGGCCGTGTCCAGGAAAAACCACTTGTCGGCCCGGCCGGTCACGACGGCGGACACCAGGCCAGGCCCGGCTTGCGGCAAGGGGGAAACGGAAGGCATGGAAGCATTCGACATGGCGTTCTCTTTCTCAAAAAAGTTCAGGCGGCTTGCCAGCGCTCGGCGCGCAAAAGTTTCTCATCGGTCTCACGTGCGCCGCTACGGTTGGCGCCGTCCCAGCGCGTGCCCTTGTCGAGCATGGCGTGCAGGTTGGCGTGGCTCATGTCCGCGCGGCTGAAGTCGGCGTTGGACAGGTCGGCATGCGACAGGTCGCAGTACACCAGGCCCGCGTTGGCAAAGCTGGCGTCGGCGGCCTTGATCCGCTGCATCACCGACATGTGCCAGCGCGAGCCGTCGCAACGCGCGCCGCTGAAATCGGCGTCGCTCGCATCGGCCATCTCAAAGACCGCGGCGCCCAGGTTGGCGCCCGCCAGGCTGGCCCCCATCAAGGCCGTGTATGTGCCCCGCACACCGCCCAGCTGGGCTTTTTGCAACTGGGCGCCGATGAAGCTGGTCCGGTCCAGCGCCAGTCCCGAGAAATCGGCGGCCTGGAGCTTGCAGCCGTTGAGGATGGCCATGGTCAGGTCGCATCCGGCCAGGCGCTGGCCCTCCAGGTTGCAATCCTTCAAATAGGCCTGCACCAGTTGTGTCCGTTCAAAACGCACGCTGCGCAGGTCGGCGGCCATCGCCACCCAGCGTGTGAGGTCGGCGCCCGTGAAGTCGGTGCCGTCGAGCGTGCAGCCGTCGCACGAGGCCTTGAAAAACTTCGCGCCGGCAAATTGCGCGGCGCTGAGGTTGGCGGCATCCAGCGATGCGTGGCTGAAATCGGCGCCCTTGGCCTTGGCACCGCTCATGTCGGTCTTCGCCCAGCTCGCGTGCGAGGCATTGGCCGCCTCCAGCCTGGCGCCCGCCAGCGCCGTGTCCTGCATCTGGGTGGCCGACAAGTCGGCGCCCGCGAGGTTCGCGCCCGTGAGGTCGCAGCCTTGCCAGACGCTGCCGGCAAGCTTGCTTCCCGACAGGTCGGCGTTTGCCAGGCGCACCTTCTCCAGGTGGCAACCAGTGAAATCCACACCCGACAGATCGGCGCCCGACAGGTCGGCGCCGGCCAGGTGGCGGCCTTGGGCCAGTTGGGCCAGCGCGTCTTTTATATCCATGGTCTTTCCCCTGCTGCAGCCATTCAAACCACCGGCTTTCTGACCTGGAGAAGGGTCTGGTCGATGTTGGAGCCCTCCAGGCTGGCGATGGTCGGCGTGGTGTCATAAAAGTCCACGCCGTAGAGGTTGGCCTTGCGCAGCAGCGCGCGTTCGATCGTGGCCTTGCGCAGCGAACCCTTGTGCAGGTTCACACCGGTGAAGTCGGCGCCGCTCAGGTCGGCCTTGTCAAAGCGCGCGCCTTTGGCCGATGCGCGACCGAAGTTGGCACCCGCCGCCTTGACGCCGCTGAAGTCGGCGTTGTCGAGCACGGAGCCGCCCAGCGCCGCGCCGGCCAGCATGGCGCCGCCCCAGGCCGCGCGCTCAAGCCGGGCACCCGGCAGTTGCGCCCCGGCAAACTGGCTGCCGCCGTCGGCGCGCGAGGCGCGCAGGCTGGCGCCGGTGAAGTTCGCGCCGCTCGCGTCGGCCCGCTGAAAATCGGCGTTGTCGCCGTTCACACCGGCAAAACTCGCCTTGCCCACCTTGGCCCCTGCGAAACCGGCACCCGTCAAGGTGGCTCGGGCAAAGTCCGCGCCGGCCAGGTCGCCGTCGGCAAAACTGGCGCGCAAAGCCGTGCAGCCCGCGGCTTTCAGGCCGGCCATTTTGGCGCCGTCGAAGACCGCATCGCTGAGCTTGGCTCCCGCCACGCTGGCCGCGGAAAAATCGGCCCCGGTGAAGTCGGCGTGCGCCATGTCGCTGCCGTCCAGGCGCGCCTGCTTGAACACCGCCTGACCCGCGCCGGCACCAGCCAACTTCGCGCCCTGCAGGTCCGCCTCGCTGAAGTCGCCGCCTTGCAGCAGGGCCTGGCTGAAGTCGGCGGCGGCCAGCTTGCTGCCCGCGAAGCTGGTGCCTTCCAGCAAGGCGCCCGAAAAATCGGCGCCGGCAAGATCCAGCGCCGAAAGGTCCAGCCCCGAAAGGTCGCGCGAAGCAAACCCCTTGCCGGCCGCATGGTGCGCAACAACTTCCTCGCGCGTCAGTTTCTGCGCCACCGGCGGTTTCACCGCGGGCAAAGCGGGCAGCGGTAGCGCCGGAAGTTTGACCGCCGGCGCTGCCATGGCCGGAGCGGCCATGGCAGCGCCGAGGGCCGCAAAGGCCTGGTCGACATCCGGGCCCGGTTTGCGGAAATCCGCAGCCAGCCCGGCCAGTTCCGGCCGCGCGTCGAACTCCTTCTGGATGTCCTGCTCGGTGATGCCGTGCTCGCGCATGGACGCTCGCGTGTCGGCCTCGATCTGCTTGACCATGTCTTTCAACTCGCCCGCGCTCGGCGCCGGCTCCGGCGGAGGCTGGCGAACCGCGGCGGCCACCTCCGCCTCGCTGATGTTGTGCTGCTTCATGAGCGCGCGGGTGTCGGCCTCCAGGTCCTGCGACATCTTTTCCAGTTCGGCCAATGTAGGCGCGGGCCCCTCAACCGGCGGCTTCAGGTAAGGCGCGATATCGGCATCCGTGATGCCGTGCTGGCGCATGAGTTCGCGCGTCTGGGTCTCCAGCGCAGCTGCCTGCGCCTGCACCGCGGCGAGCTCCGGCGGCATGGCCACGGCCACTGCCGGCACCGTCAGCGCGGCGGCGGCGGCCGGCACGGCGGCGGCAGCCGCGGCAGGGACTGCCGGGGCGGGGGCCGGCGGGACCTCGGCGGCGGCAACCGCCGGTTGCGGCAGCTTGGCCTGGAACACGCGGTAGTAATGATCCAGCGGCAGCGGCGCGCTGCGCATGTCTTCCCAATCGGCCAGCAGGTGCAGCACATCGTCGGCGTCCTCGTCGGCCACCGTCGCCAGCGCGCGGAACAGCACGATGCCGCAGCCCTGCCCCGGAAACAGCCAGACGGTTTCCGCGCGCGCCGTCAGCTCCACAAACTCTTCGCCGCCGGCCCCGCGCCGGTTGATGAAGCAGCGCGCACGGACCTGCGGCAGGGCCGAGCTGAGCACGGCGCGTTGCGGGTGCATGTTGTGGAGCACGATTTTTTCGTCGCCGCGAAAGAACCCGCCCAGGCGCTGGTCTGGCGGCGCCACGTTGAAATAAGCGGGCTGGGTGTCGTCGGGCAAATGCGGCCAGCTTGTTTTGAGCCAGGCGTCGTTGAAAGTACCGAGGTGCCGCTTGCGCAGCGGCGAGTCGGGCGGCAGCGACCAGAAACCGGCGGCGGGCGCTTCATCGCCGGGCCGCAGCACCAGCCTGGCCATGTGCTCCACATTCGGCAAGGGCAAGCCCTCGCTGCCGTCGGCGTTCTTCAGCTTCACCAGGCCCTTGCCGGCCGGGTTGTCAACAGAGTCCGGTCCGCCAAAAGCCGTTTGCGGGCTGATCGCCATCTGCATGAACGGTTTCGGCGCGCTGGCGATGCCCAGCGCGTTGAAATGCCGGTCGCCGCTGACGCGCAGCGTTTTGGACAGGCTGCCGACCTGCACACTGACAGCCACCTCGGGCACGGCCGCGCCCGAAGGCGCGTGCGCGGCGCCGAACACCAGGAACTCGCCGGCCGGCTTGGGCAAGCCTTCGTCCATGATGGCGTCGCTGCCTATCGCCTCGGCCGCCACTTGCCACATCTGGGCCTCAGGCAGCAGCGCCGCGCCCGGTGTTTCGTCGAGCGCGAAGAAGGCCATCATGCCCACTGAAAGCTGGTTCTGGCGCGCAAAGCGAATGCCGCGATGCAGCAGGCCCAGCGAGTCTGGTTTGAATACTTTCATGGCTATGCGCTCAACCCAGCTGAATCAGGTTGCCATCCAGCATGACATTGACGCTGTAAAACCGGATGCCTGCGTCACCGGGCCCGTTAATGGCGACCCTGAGCGGAGTGACCTCGATGGAAGAGGCGGCACATTCCAGTTTGACCTCCGCGGGTTTGACTTCCACCTTGCCGGCGCCGCCGGTCAAAGTCGCGCCGGCGGCGATGTCAAGCTTGAGCTCCGAAATGCCGGAAGTGGCGGTCAAGCCAGCGGCTGCAAGTTTCACGCTGCCGCCGACGGGCTGCGTCAGGTTGATATCGCCGGCCGGGTTCAAGGTGGCAAGCGTCGCGGCCTGGGTCTCAAGTTGCAAGGAGCTCGGCAGCAAGGCGATGTTGTTCGTCAACTTGACGCGCGTCTGCGTGAGCTCTATGGTGGAACCCAGGGTGTCCGCGGGCGGCGCCACAAACGGAACGGGCGGCACGCCGGGTAATGCCGGCGGGGGCAAAGGCATGGGCAAGCCGGCATGCAGGGTGACGTTACCCGGCGCAAGCTTGATTCGGCCCTGGCTGACCGGTGGCAGGTTCGTCGAGTAAATCTCTGCGCCCGAAGCATCGAGCTTGATATTGCTCGCGAAGGCCAGGGACGGTTTGGTCAATTCACCGAGGGTGCTCGCCAGTCCCGCGAGCACGCGGTTGATGGCAAGGGCCGTCCCGGGCCCGGACACAATGCCCAGCGCGCGCGCGGACCAATTGCCCCAGCTGTTGTCCTTGAATTTCGCTTTTCCCTTGTCGTCCAGGTCGGCGCCCTGATTGATCAGCGCACCGGCTGCAACGCCCGCCGCGACGTTCAGGCCGGTCGCCAGCAGCACGGCCTTCTTGACGGTCGCCTTGGCGGCATCGACGGCGGCAGCAAGCGGGGCAGCCTGGCCACCGGAAATCATGACCTCCTTGTTGCCGCTCAGCTTGCCCGAGTCCTTCATGGAAATGGCCTCCGAATCGTCCAGCGTGATGCTGCGCCCGAGCTTCCACGCCATATCGTTGCCGTAACTCAGCGTCGCGCTGACGCCCAATGCCACCTTGTTGGCGACGGAGGCAGTCACCGAATTGTCGATCGAAAGGCCGAGGGTGTTGTTGTAGCCGACCTTGATCGCATTGGTGGTACCAAACGTGATGCTCTCGGAACTGCCGCCCGTGGAGGCCCAGATGCCGGGGTAGGTCGCCTTGGGTGCGTCCGGTGCAGCTGGGCCGGTTGCGCCCGTTGCCCCGGTCGCACCCGTTGCGCCGGTTGCCCCGGTGTCGCCCTTGTCGCCTTTGCTGCCGGCAGCACCGTCCTTGCCGTCTTTGCCGTCTTTGCCGTCCTTCCCGTCTTTGCCCACGGTGCTGCGGCGGCCTTCGGGATTGCCGATCACCAGCGCACTGTTCTGGTAGGGCGAGGTGATGTAGACCACCTCCTTGCCCTGGGTGTCGTCCATCAGGATCTGGTTGCCGCCGGCGGTCGTGACCAGGCTCTGCGCAGGGTTCTTGTTGTTCACCATGCTCGGGTTTTCCGAGTTGGGCACCGCGTTGACGATCACCGGCTGGTCGGGGTCACCGTCCACAAACGAGAGCAGCACTTCCGCGCCCTTGTGCAGGGGGAAATGGATGCCGTGGCCGTGGCCCGCGTACGGGGTGGCCATGCGTATGCGCGCCGAGCCCTTGTTCGGGCCCTTGCCGGTGCGGCTGAAGGGCAGCTGCACCTTGTACTGGCCGAGCTCGTCCATCTCGGCATATTGGCCGCTGCCCTCGGAGTCGACGATCGCGCTGATCGTGCCGGCCACATGCGGCCGGATCATGGAGCGCTTGGGGCGGAACTGCACATCGGCCGGGATGGCGCGGAACTTCGAGCTGTAGCGGGTCTCGCCCGCCGCGTCCTCGTACGCCGTCTTGATGCCGGCCAGTAGCACACCGGCCTGCGAGCCCTGGTGCTCGATCTCGGTGACCAGGTATTTGCCGTTGAAATCGCTGCGGTAGTGCCCGGCCATGCGGATGAAATAACCGCTGCGTATGCCGGTGGCGGTGGCGCTTGCGGTGAAGATTTTTCCCTCGCAGAGGATTTCCTGGGCCCGCAGCTTGGCATAACGCAGGCCTTCTTCCTGCGTGAGGAAGTTTTCGCCGTACAGCATCACGTCGCCCATGCCGGCGTCCGACACCGGCGCGGACTGCTTGAGCGGGACCGCCGCGTTCAGGTAGTTAAAGCCCTGCAGGACCACCTGCTTGGGCAGCGGTTTTTGCCGGCAGGCGAAATCCTGCACCGAATCCTTGGCTTCGCCGCTGGCGAGGTTCTCGACCGGCCGGTAAGTCACCGCGCGCACGTCCGCGGGCTGTTTGATCGAGGCATCGACCAGCAGCAGCTTTTCCTTGTCACCGCTGTGGTCGAAGCAGTAGTAGATGCCTTCCTTTTCCATCCAGCGCGTGATGAAGTCCAGGTTGGTCTCCTGGTACTGGCAAACGAAGTCGCGCTCGCGGTACTCTCCGGCAAGGCCCTTCTGGTAGTCGGCGGAAGACAGCCCGCTGTCCTTGAGCACCGTCTCGAGAATGTCCGGAATGCGCTGGCCGTCCAGGTGGACGTCGGAGGTGCGGAATTGCCCCAGGCGATGCAGGCGCGGCGCCAGCACGGCGCGGTAGAACACCAGGTCGCCCACCTGGTGCAGCTGGTCGAATTCGGCGATGACGCCGTGGTAGGGCGTGGCCATGTCCTGGTCGCGCGAAAAAATCGTGAAGGTCGCCGGGTTCGACAGCATCTTGTCGAATTCGATGCCGGCATCGTTGGACAGCAGCGTGAGCTCAAACGAGAAGTTCTGCGAGATCGCCTCGAAGCCCTTCATGTTGACGACCGCGAAGGTGTCGTCGGCAAATCCGCCGGACTTGAAGGCGAAGCGTTTGTTCGCCGCTGTCAGGTTTTTATCAAGCGAAGTCATAAATTCCCTCTTTTTTCTTTCTGCCTTGCGTCAGTCAGGCCGCGGCGGCAAGGGGCGCGTCGGAAAACACGACCGTGAAGCCGGCGTCGGCATCCAGGCCCAGCGCCACCTCGCCGGCCTGCACGCCGGTGCTCATGCGCGCCAGGATCTCCTGGGACATCAGCGGCATGATGGTGCTGCGCAGGATGAAGTCGACGTTGCGCGCGCCGGTTTCGACCTCGGTGCAGCGCGCGGCGATCTGCGCGACCACCGCGTCGCTGTAGGTAAAGCGCATCTTGTTGTTGTGCGCCAGGCGTTTGACGATCTTGTCCAGCTTGAGCCGCACGATGCCGGCCAGCGCGTCCTGCGCCAGCGTGAAGTAAGGAATCACCGTCATGCGCGCCAGCAGCGCCGGCTTGAAGTGCGCCGACAGGATGGGCCGTATGGCCGAGAGCAGCGTGGCGGCATCGGGCTTGTCCTCGCCGGCCGTCATTTCGGTGATGACATCGGTGGCCAGGTTGGAGGTCAGGAAGATCACCGTGTTGGAAAAATCGATGTCCTTGCCTTCGCCGTCGGAAAGCATGCCCTTGTCGAAGACCTGGTAGAACAGGTTGAGCACATCGAGGTGGGCTTTTTCGACCTCGTCGAGCAGCACCACCGAGTAGGGGCGCTGGCGCACCGCCTCGGTCAGCACGCCGCCCTCGCCGTAGCCCACATAGCCGGGGGGCGAGCCTATCAGGCGGCTGACGTTGTGTTTCTCCTGGAACTCGCTCATGTTGACGATGACGGTGGATTTTTCGTCACCGAACAGGATGTCGGCCACCGACAGCGCGGTCTCGGTCTTGCCCACGCCCGAGGGGCCGGCCAGCAGGAACACGCCCAGCGGCTGCTGCGGGTCGCGCAGGCCGGACTTGGCGGTCTTGAGCACTTCGGCGATCTGGTGCATGGCGTGGTCCTGGCCGCGTATGCGGCCGCACAGCACGGACTCCATGCGCATCACGCTTTCGGCCTGGTCGCGCAACATCTTGCCGACCGGGATGCCGGTCCAGTCCGACACCACCTTGGCGACCACGTCCGGGTCCACGTCGACGCGCACCAGCGGATTGGCGCCCTGGGCCGCCTCGAAGGCCTTGCCGGCCTCGGCGACTTTTTGCGACAGCACCTCAAGTTCGGCCGGCGTGGCATTCGCGGCCTTGGCGGCCAGGCTGGCGGCGCGCGCGGCCAGCAGCGCGTCGGCCGCGCCCTTTTGTTTATCCCATTCGGCTTTCAGCACCTCGGCCTCGGCGGCCAGCGTGGCGACCAGGCCGGCGATGGCGTCCAGTCGCTCGCTGTCGACCGGCTGGTGGTTGTCGCGGTCGCGCTCCAGGCCGCGCTGCTCGCGCGCCAGGGCCTGCATCTGGCGCTCCTTGTCCTCGAGCACGTCGGGCTTGGCGCTTTGCAGCACCTTGACGCGGGCGCAGGCGGTGTCCAGCAGGTCGACGGCCTTGTCGGGCAGTTGCCGGCCGGTGATGTAGCGGCTGGAGAGCTCGGCCGCCGCGACGATGGCGTCGTCGCGCATCACCACGCGGTGCACGTCCTCGTATTTTTCCTTGAGGCCGCGCAGGATGATGACGGCCGTGGCGAGGTCCGGCTCGTCGAGCTTGACCGGCTGGAATCGGCGGGCCAGCGCCGGGTCTTTCTCGAAATACTTTTTGTACTCGGCCCAGGTGGTTGCCGCGATGGTGCGCAACTCGCCACGCGCCAGCGCCGGCTTGAGCAGGTTGGCCGCGTCGGAGGTGCCGGCCTGGCCGCCCGCGCCTATCAGGGTGTGGGCTTCGTCGATGAACAGGATGATGGGCTTGGCCGAGCCCTTGACCTCGGTGATCACGCCCTTGAGGCGGTTCTCGAACTCGCCCTTGACGCTGGCGCCGGCCTGCAGCAGGCCCATGTCCAGGCCCAGGATGGTCACGTCCTTGAGCGAATCGGGCACGTCGCCGTCGACGATGCGCAGCGCCAGGCCTTCGACCACCGCGGTCTTGCCGACGCCGGGATCGCCGACGCAGATGGGGTTGTTCTTGCGGCGCCGCGCCAGGATGTCCACCATCTGGCGGATTTCCTTGTCGCGCCCGAACACCGGGTCTATCTTGCCGTTGCGCGCCTTGTCAGTAAAGTTTTCGCAAAAGCGCGCGATGGCGCTGCCTTCGCCGCCGGCCGCCGCCTGGCCGCCGGGCGTGCCGCCTTCCGCGGCGCCCGGGGTTTCCTCAATCGAGGCGCCGCAGGTCGCGCCGAAGCCGCTCAGCAAGCTCTCGCGGTTGAGCGCGCGCAGGGGCTCGGCATAGTCGCCGGTGGCGTAGTAGCTGGCGCGCGCCAGGAAGGCCAGCAGCACGGCGCCGGAGCGTATGCGGGCCTCGCCGAGGTTGACCGAGGCGATCAGCCAGGCGTCCTGCATGAGTTCGAGCAGCAGCGGCGAGAAGGCCGGCTTGCCGGCATTGCCGGTGCGCATGTCCTCCAGGGCACGGTCGATGCCGCGCTTGACCAGCGCCGCGTCCACGCCGTTCTGGCGCAGCAGCAGCGCGACGTCGGCCTGCACGTTGTCAAACAGCTTGACCAGCAGGTGTTCGACGGTGATTTCATAGTGGCTGCGCGAGACGCACAGGCCCACGCCGTCTTCCAGCGCCTGCTTGGTGAAGGCATTCAGGCGTCCGACCAGGGGTTTTAGTTCGACCAGCAGCATGATGTTTCTCTTTCTTGCGGTGTATGAAGAAGGGATGCCGAAAAATTAAAGGGTGAACTGCACGCGGGTGGGCTGGCGCACGCGCTCGGGCGTGAGCCAGGTGTCCAGGCCCAGGCGTGTCCAGTTGGTGGCGGCCGATTCCGGCGCGGCGTCGGCAGCATCGAGCGTGCGCGCCGCGCGGGCATCCTCGTGCCGCAGCTCGAGCACAATGCGCACCTCCAGCGGGTCTATCAGGTAAAAGCGCACCAGGAACTCCAGCCGCTCGTGGCCGGGCGTGCCGGGCAGCAGCTGGTGAAAGGAATCTTCGGGCAGGTCGCTGAGCGTGATGGTGATGCTGCCGCTGTAGTCGTCGATCTGGCTGCCCAGGTAAGTCGTCTCGCCGAGCTCATGGGCCTGCTGGCCCAGGCGCAGGCGCTGGTCGGCCGGGATGGGCACATGCTGCAGCGTGCAGCACTCGACCCAGACCCTGGCCGGCCTGAAAGCGTCGGCCAGCAGGGTGTGCAGGCCCGAGGCCGAGCGCGGGTGCATGTTGAAGAGGCCGGCATAGCGCAGCAGCCCGTCGGCGGCGGGCAGGCCCGCGCGCAGGTCGCCATCGCGCAGGCCAATGAAGGCATAGAGCTGGTCCAGCACGCCGGCATCGCCGTCCTCCACCACGCGGTCCTGCAGCCGATGCTTGCGCCAGGCGTCGAACAGCAGCGGGTACATCGCATGGTGGATGACGTCCAGGAAGTCGCGCGTGGCGTGTCGGCCCTCGCGCTCTTCCTCGAACAGGTCTTCGGTGTAATAAGTGGGCAGCGGCGAGGCCACGCCGTAGAGGCCGAAGAAGTTGGCCGTGATGCGGTAGCCGCCGCCGTCCCGCGGCTCTATGCGATCGATGTCGTTTTCGGGAAAGCCCAGGCTCAGCCGCGGGCGTATGCGCAAGCTGTCGTTGGGCATGCCGCGCGCCTTGCCGAACAGGCGCAGCAGGCGTATGGCCTGGAAGTAGGAGAACCTCTCGCCCTGGGCGAGGAGTTGCTCCTCTACAGCAGCGGCTGTTGACC
>Ga0102595_100511_pt1 | contig 25783 bp, 22 predicted proteins | sample Araplaol_mTSA_r2_2_FD_76864 | JGI IMG/M metagenome (GOLD analysis project Ga0102595, IMG submission 76864) | Arabidopsis root microbial communities from North Carolina, USA - plate scrape MF_Col_mTSA_r2 (SPADES assembly) (version 2) | ecosystem: Host-associated > Plants > Roots > Endosphere...
CGACCCGAAGAACTTCGATGAAAAGAGTTTTGTCGACTTCCACGGCGACAGCTGCATCATCCCGCCCAACAGCTTCGCGCTGGCCCGCACGGTGGAATACTTCCGCATCCCGCGCAACGTGCTGACCATCTGCCTGGGCAAAAGCACTTACGCGCGCTGCGGCATCATCGTCAACGTCACGCCCTTTGAGCCCGAATGGGAAGGTTATGTGACGCTGGAGTTCTCCAACACCACGCCGCTGCCCGCCAAGATCTACGCGGGCGAAGGCTGCGCCCAGGTGCTGTTCTTCGAGAGCGACAAGGACGATGTCTGCGAGGTCTCGTACAAGGACCGCGGCGGCAAGTACCAGGGGCAGGTGGGGGTGACGCTGCCCAAGGCTTAAACAGGCCGGGGGGCGCTTGCCCCTCGCCGGCGGCCCTTATTTGACCAGCAGCACCGGGACATCACTCTCCGCGACCACACGCTGGGCCACGCTGCCGATCAGCGCGCGGCTCAGCAAACCCTGGCCGTGCGTGCCCATGACGATGAGGTGGGCCTTTTCGCGTTTGGCGGCGCGCAGGATTTCGTCGGTGGGCGTGCCGACCACGGCAACGGTCTTGAAGGACAGCTTGTGGCGCTTGAGGAAGCGTTCTATGGGCGCCAGCACTTTTTGCGACTCTTCGGCATGGTAGGCCTTGACGTTGGCCGATCCCAGCATGCTTTTGACGCGGCCCGGCACGGGCGCCTGCACATTGACCACCACCACCTCGCCTTCGGCGCCGGCGAGGTCTTCATGGTTGACCAGGAAGGCCAGGGCTTTTTTGGTGTACTTGCTGCCGTCGGCAGCGAACAGGATCTTCATGGTGTTACCTCCGGTGTGGATGGGCCAGCGTAACACCGGCATCGCAATTCCGGTGTAGGTGAGCGCCTGCTTGCGCTCGACGTTCAGGCCAGCGCCGTGCGCGCCGCGGCCAAATCCCAGCCCGCCCAACCGCAGCTTTTGAAGAGCACCGGCCCGTCGGGCTTTTTCATGTCCTGGCGTATCACTTCGCCCAGGCTGGCGAAGCGGGCCACGTCCAGGCCGGCCTGCAGCAGGTCGCCGGCCTCATGCACGGCGTCGGGGGTGTCGACCAGCACGCTGCCCTGCGCCGCGACGTACTGGCACAGCGCGGCGCTGAGCTCCACCATGGCCGGCGTATAGGCGCCCACGGCGCTGATAAAACCGTCGTCGCGCGGCAGGGCGCTGAGCACCACGCCGCCGGCGGGCGTGCAGGTGGCGGCCAGCGGGCAGTCGGCCAGCGCGGCATCGGCGTCGGGCACGACGCGGCCGTTCAGGCCCAGCGATTGCGCGTGCTGCGCCAGGGCCTGGGCGCTGGCGTGGCTGCGCGAGGTGATGCGGAAGTCGCGCACGCCCAGGCCCTGGGCAAAGGCTTCGAGATGCGCCACGCCCTGCACGCCGGCGCCGACGATCAGCATGGGCCCGCGGGTGTTGGGCGCCAGCCGCTGCGCGGCCAGCAAGGAGACGGCGGCGGTGCGCCTGGCGGTGACGGTGGGGCCGTCCAGCATCAGCCGGCGCCGGCCGGTGGCCACGTCAAACACCACCACGTCGCCCTGGATGGCGGGCAGGCCGCTGCCGGCGTTGGCAGGGGTCAGGGTGATGAGCTTGGCGATCGCGGTGCGGGCGTCCAGCGCCGGCATCACGAACAGGCTGCCGCCGCCCGGCAGGGGCTGCACCACCCGCTGCGGGACCTTGACCGACTCGTCCTTGAGCAGGCGTATGAGTTCGGTGACCAGCAGCGGGTAGGGTAGCCGCGCGGCGGTCTGTCCGGCGTCCAGCGAGGTGGGATACGGATGGAGCGTCATGCCTGCGATGGTAAGCGGGAAGGCCCGCGAAGTGGTGGATGGGCCGGCGCGCGGCCAAATGTCACGAGAGGTTTTTATCCTACAGCGGGACGGGCAAGGCGCCGAATGGACTATTGCCAGCCCGCCCTAGCATGGTGTAACCAACGGGGAGGTTGCCATGTTTTCTGTGCATTTGAGGAAGTTCGACGAGCTGCCCTACAAGACGCTGCTGATGGTCGCGGCGGGCCTGGTGATCCTGTGCCAGCTGGCCGCCATGGCCTTTGTGGCGGATTCGCAGGTAACAAAGGCCAAGGTGCGCGATGAGCAGCGGCGGGCCGAGCTGGTGGTGATCGCGCATTGCATGGAAACCAGCGCGGGCGCCGCGCGCCATAGCTGCATCCAGCAGGCCCGCGTCGTCGCCGGCGCATCGCCGCCGCCCGCCGCCGAGGGCGCGCCCAAGGCGCCGGCTTTTGCCGAAGCCTCGGCTTCCGCGGGCAGCGTGATGCCGGCCCACCCGGCGCGCTCAGCCCAGGGTTTGATGGCCGCGTCGTTTGCCATTCGTTAGGGCCTGTTAACAGGCCCTGCTTGTCAGGCCCGCGTAGGGCCTGCGCGGTTAGCATGGGTGATGCCACCGTCACGCCCTCTTTCCCGCCTCTACCAGCCGCGCAACCCGCTGTTCTGGCTGATGCTCACGCTCAATGGCCTGTCGCCGCTGCTGGCCTGGGTGGTGCACAACCACCCCTTGACCGCCTGGGCCACGCTGCTGCTCACCGGTTTTGCGCTGGGCAACGCCATCCTCGGCACTTTTTTGCTGTGGCGATTGCTGCGCGACGAACCCGCCGCGCCCGCGCGGGATTCCGGCACGCGGGACGACACCTTGGCTAGCTGACGGCCCCCGCGCCCTTGGCAATGTCGCGCGGTGTGGCCAGCGCGGCTGCCACGGCCAGCCGCAGCCCGCGCACGATCTCCTCCAGCGGCATGCTGGGCGCGCCCTGTTCGGGCAGGTAGGGCACATGGATAAAACCGCCGCGCGTGCGCTTGAAGCCGCGCCGGGTGGCCAGCGCGTGCATGAGCGCATAAAACACGTGGTTGCAGACAAAAGTGCCCGCCGTCTGCGAGACCTCGGCCGCCACGCCCGCGGCTTGCAGCGCCTGCAGCATGGCCTTGATGGGCAGGCTGCTGAAATAGGCCGCGGGCCCGCCGGCCACCACCGGGGTGTCCACGGGCTGCGCGCCGATGTTGTCGGGGATGCGCGCGTCGTTGACGTTGATGGCGATGCGTTCCAGCGAGATCGCGCCGCGCCCGCCGGCCTGGCCCACGCAGACCACCAGCGCCGGCTTGTGCAGCTGGAGCAGCCGCGTGAGTTCGTCCACCGATGCCTGGAACACGGTGGGCAGCTGCGCCGCCACCACGAGGTGGCCGCCTATGCGCTTGCCGTGCAGCGCCTTCACCGCCAGCCAGCTGGGGTTCAGGGGCTGGCCGCTGTGGCCGGTGTCGCCAAAGGGGTCAAAACCGGTCAGCAGCACGCGGGGAAGGGAAGCGGTGAGTGTGGAGGAAGAGGGCATGCGGCCATTGTGAGCGAAGGCGGCTTTTTGGCTACCATGGCCCGATGAACAACACCCCCTCGCACCCGGACATTCCCGCGCTGGTCGCCGACTTGGCGCGCGCCCGCCTTGAAGCCCGGCCGCTGCCCTGGCCCGCCACCGTGCCGGCCGACGTGCCGCTGGCCTATGCCACCGCGCTGGCCGTGCGCGCCGCGCGCAGCGAGCAAGGCGACGCGCCGGTCGGCTACAAGGTCGGCTTTACCAACCGCACCATCTGGCCGCGTTATGGGGTCTACGGGCCCATCTGGGGCACGGTATGGCGCAGCAGCCTGGTGCAGATTGATGCCGCCGCGTCCAATGAGGGCGTGATCTCGCTCAAGGGCTTGTGCGAGCCGCGCATAGAGCCCGAGGTGGTGTTCGGCCTGCGCGAGGCGCCGCCGCCCGATTGCACGGCCGCGCAGCTGGTGGCGGCAATCGCCTGGGTGGCGCACGGCTATGAAATCGTGCACACGCATTTCCCGGGCTGGAAGTTCAGCGCCGCGCAGGCCGTGGCCGACGGCGGCCTGCACGGCCGGCTGCTGGTGGGCCATACGGTGGCGCTGCCCGCTGCAACGGCGCCCGAGGCGCTGATGGACGCGCTGGCCGGCCTGCGGCTCAAGCTGTATGCCGACGGTGTGCTCAAGGACCAGGGCCTGGGCGCCAATGTGCTGGACGGCCCGGTGCAGGCCTTGCTGCATTTTGTGCGCGAGCTGCGCGCCACGCCGGGCGCGCCGGCTTTGCGGGCCGGCGACCTCATCACCACTGGCACGCTGACCGACGCCTGGCCGGTGCAGGCCGGGCAGCGCTGGCATACCGAGATAGCAGCGGCCGGCCCGCTGGCCGGCGCGCTCAAGGGGCTGGCGGTCCGGTTCGAGTAATCGGCCCGCTATTTTTTGATCACGGCGCCGGTTTTTTCGTCGAATTTCACCACGCGCACCTGGCCGTTCTGGCCCGGGAAGTCGTCGAACACCGCGCGCACCAGGTAGGGCACGACCAGCGGCAGGTCGCCGCTGCCGCCTTCGTAAATGGCGCGCGATTCAAACACTGTGCGCGGCGGCTTGCCGGGCGGCGTGCCCTGGGTGTCGAGCAGGCGCAGGCGCAGGCTGTTGGTGTAAACCGTCACATTGACCGGCCGGTCGCCCACGTAGCGCGGCCCGAAGGGGTCGGGCACCCAGCCGCCGCCGTAGAGGCGTCCCGCGGCGTCGCGGTAGGGCGGCAGGAACACCATGTTGTCCTGGTAGACCGGCTGCAGCCAGGTTTTTTCCTCGCTACGGCTGCTGGCCGCCACGTCGACCTGCAGGCGCCCGGCCTGGCCTTCGGGGGCGCGTTTGAGGCCGCGTTTTTCGAGCTCGGCCTGCACATAACCTTCGTAAGTGGCTTGCTCCAGCTGCCGCGTGGTGTCCATGGGCGTGATGTAGCTGAAGGTGCTGCCCGCCGCGTCGGCGGGCCACTGGTTGAAACTGGTCACGCGGGTGGTGATGGGGCTGGCGCAGGCCGTGAGCAGCATGGCCAGCAGCAGCGCCAGGGCCAGGCGCGGCGAGCGGAACAACAGGGACGACACGGCGCCGGCGCTGCGCTGCGGGCCGCGGCCTGTGGGCGAGGAAAGGGCAAAAGTGTTCATGGGAAATGGATACACCGGGGTTCAATTTTGTTCCGCGGCGGGTGCGCCGCTCAAGTAAAGTCGGCGCATGTGCTGACACGCGCCCGGGGCATTGCGGCGGTGCCTGTACGGCGGACGCCAACAAGTATTGCACGGTAAGTGCATTGGACAAGGGGAAGATCATGAAATGGGAAGGCAATCGCGAATCCGACAACGTCGAAGACCGGCGTGATGACGGCGGCGGGGGTGGCGGCGGCTTCGGTTTTGGCGGGCGCAGCATAGGCATTGGCACCATCGTGGTGGCCCTGGTCGGCGGCTGGATCTTCGGCATCAACCCGCTGACCATCCTGGGCCTGCTCAGCGGTGGCGGGCCGCCGGCCCAGGTGCAGCAGCAGGGGCCAGCCCACAAGCCGCCGGCTGACGACCGCATGGCGAAGTTTGTTTCCACCGTGCTGGCCGACACCGAAGACGTCTGGACCGACGTGTTTGCCAAGGGCGGCGCCACTTACAAAAAACCCCGGCTGGTGCTGTTCCGCGGCGCCACGCCCACGGCCTGCGGCCAGGGCCAGGCGGCCATGGGGCCGTTTTATTGCCCGGGCGACCAGAAGGTCTACATCGACCTCGGTTTTTACGAAACCCTGCGCAGCCGCTTGGGCGCGCCCGGCGACTTCGCCCAGGCTTATGTGATTGCCCACGAGGTGGGCCACCATGTGCAGAACCTGCTGGGCATCAGCGCCAAGATGGAGCAGATGCGCGGCCGCGTCAGCAAGGTTGAATACAACGCGCTCAGCGTGCGGCTGGAACTGCAGGCCGACTGTTTTGCCGGGGTCTGGGCGCACAACGCGCAGAACGCCCGCCAGATCCTGGAGCAGGGCGACGTCGAGGAAGCCATGAATGCGGCCGCCAAAATCGGCGACGACGCCCTGCAGCGCGCCGGCGGCGGCGCGGTGGTGCCCGAAAGCTTTACCCACGGCACCAGCGCCCAGCGCCAGCGCTGGTTCGATACCGGCTTTAAGACCGGCAGCGTCAAAGCCTGCGACACCTTTAGTACCCGGAATTTATAGCCTGTCTGGCCGGATTCATTGACTGGCGGGGATTGATAGCTATAAGATTAATAGCAATTTGCCACCGCAAGCGGCCCGGGCGCCGGGCCCCCGGCAGGCCCTGAAACCGCGAATCCCCGGCAAAACCAGCCAATGGGCCCAAAGTGCGACAATACGGGGCTGAGGAAGCCCTGCACAAGCCCCGCCGCCCGGTCGAGATCGCGCGGACCCGGGCGGTCTGCGGTGTTACCTTTCCCGCCAACGGCTGTGCTGTTGGCCGCACGCGCGCCCAGGCAACCCCATCCCCCGATACGCGCGCTACCACCGACAGAGATACCCGCAAGCGTTACGCAGAGCTTTCTTATGACATCCTCTTTTTCGAATCTTTCGCTGGCTGAACCGCTGGCCCGCGCCGTCGCCGAAATGGGCTACGAGACCATGACCCCCATCCAGGAGCAGGCCATTCCGGTCGTGCTGCAGGGCCGGGACGTGATGGGCGCCGCGCAGACCGGCACCGGCAAGACCGCCGCTTTTTCGCTGCCGCTGCTGCAGCGCATGATGAAGCACGAAAACCCCTCGACCTCGCCCGCGCGCCACCCGGTGCGTGCGCTGGTGCTGCTGCCCACGCGCGAACTCGCGGTGCAGGTGGCCCAGCAGGTCGAGCTCTACGCCAAGTACACCAACCTGCGCAGCACCGTGGTGTTCGGCGGCATGGACATGAAGCCGCAGACGGCCGAGCTCAAAAAAGGCGTGGAAGTGCTGGTGGCCACGCCGGGCCGCCTGCTGGACCATATCGAAGCCAAGAACGCGGTGCTCAACCAGGTTGAGTACGTGGTGCTCGACGAAGCCGACCGCATGCTGGACATCGGCTTCCTGCCCGACTTGCAGCGCATCCTGAGCTACCTGCCCAAGCAGCGCATCACCTTGCTGTTCTCGGCCACCTTCTCGCCCGAAATCAAGCGCCTGGCCTCCAGCTACTTGCAGGACCCGGTCACCATCGAGGTGGCGCGCTCCAATGCCACAGCTTCTACTGTCGAGCAGCATTTCTACAGCGTGGGCGCTGACGACAAGCGCCGCGCGCTGCACCAGATCCTCAAAGAGCGCGGCATGAAGCAGGCCTTTGTGTTCGTCAACAGCAAGCTGGGCTGCGCGCGCCTGGCCCGCTCGCTGGAGCGCGAGGGCCTGAAGACTGCCGCACTGCACGGCGACAAGAGCCAGGACGAGCGCCTCAAGGCCCTGGAAGCCTTCAAGAAGGGCGAAGTCGACTTGCTGGTCTGCACCGACGTGGCCGCCCGCGGCCTGGACATCAAGGACGTGCCGGCGGTGTTCAACTTCGACGTGCCCTTCAATGCCGAAGACTATGTGCACCGCATCGGCCGCACCGGCCGCGCCGGCGCCTCGGGCCTGGCCGTGAGTTTTGTGGCCAGCAGCGACAACCGCCTGGTGGCCGATATCGAGAAACTGATCAAGACCAAGATCGAACTCGAGCCCCTCGAATTCGACGAAGACCGCCCGCGCATCAAGGAGCAGGGCCGCATCAACGACGGCCGCCGCATGTACCGCGAAGGCGAGGACGGCGGCAGCCCGCGCGAAGCACGCCAGCCGCGCGAGCGCCGCGAATACACGCCGCACCGCCAGCCGGCCGCGCCGCGCGACCCCTTCTTCGACCAGCCCTACGAACCGACGGCCGCGCCCGACGCCCAGCCCGCCTGGGAAGCCGCCGCCAAGGCTGCCCCCGCGCGCAGCGGCGTGTCGGCCAACATCAAGCCCAAGAAAAAAGTCGCGGCGCTGTTCAAGACCCAGTCCACGGTCTGAACCGCGGCTTCAAAACCGCCCCGCCGTGGGTCCAAGCCTACGGCGGCTAGAGGGGCTGTCCGGTGCGGGCCGCGCGTACCGCCTTTTACGCTGTCCCCATGATGGCGAAATCCGATCCCGACCTGAAGCCCTCTTCGCCGGCGGCTTTCGGGTTTGCCGCGCTCTCCCCTCAAGTCCTGAAAATCTTCCGCCCCTTGTGGCGCGCCGTCGACCACTGGATTGAGGCCGGCGGCATGCGCATGAGCGCGGCCATGTCTTTTTACGGCATCCTGAGCCTGGCACCGCTGCTGGTGCTGCTGGTCGCCGTGCTGGGCTGGTGGCTGGACCGCGCCTACCTCGAAACCAGCCTGGTCGACCAGATCCGCAGCGTCATAGGGGCGCAGGGCGCCCAGGTGGTGCAGCAGGCGCTGTCCAGCGCGCAAGCGCCTTCCGAGGGCATCACGGCTTCGCTGTTTGCCTTTGCGCTGCTCCTGTCGGGGGCGACGGGCGTGTTCGCGGAGTTGCAGGATGCGTTTGAGCGCCTGTGGCGGCAAGGCAGCGGCGAAGTGCCGCAGCAGAAGTGGTGGCACAGCGCATCCCTGCGCCTGCGCGGGGTGGCCTACATCCTGGCGTTTGGTTTCCTGCTGCTGGTCTCGCTGGCGATTTCGACCTTTTTAAGCCTGCTGTCGGGCTGGGCGGGCAGCTACCTGCCGGTCGAAAAACTCGCCTGGGTGCTCAACGAGCTCGTGTCTTTCGGTTTTTGCGTTGCATTGTTTGTGGCCCTCATGAAGATGAGCGTGGGCCCCAAACCCGCTTTACGCTATCTGGTGATGGGGTCAGCCGCGGGGGCCATCCTCTTTGCGGTCGGCAAGCACCTGATGGCCTTTTACCTCTCCACCGCCGCCGTGGTGTCGGCCTATGGCGCGGCCGGCTCGCTGGTGGTGATCCTGATGTGGATTTATTTTTCGTCGGCCGTGCTGCTGCTGTCCGCCAGCGTGGCGCGCGCCTGGGCCGACGAGGCCGGCCGGGGCCGGCCCGCCTCAGCCTGATGTGCCGGCCTTGCCGGGTTTTTGCGCCTGTTCGCAGGGCACGGCGATCAGCTCAAACGTTCCGGCCTGCGCTCCCAGTTTGGCCGCCGTGAGGCAGCCGCCCCAGACGCAGCCGGTGTCCAGCGGCAAGGTGTTGTTGCGCAGGCGCGGCGTGCCGCCGTCCTTGGCCAGGGTGGACCAGTGGCCGAAGGCCAGCGGCGTGCCGGCGGTCTTGCGCCCGGGTACCTCAAACCACGGCAGGTAGCCGGCGGGTGCGCCATCGGCGCCTTCGGTGCTGTCAAACTCCATCACGCCTTCGGGCGTGCAAAAGCGCAGGCGCGTGAGCGCGTTCACCACCACGCGCAGCCGGTCGGCACCCTGCAGGCCGTCGCTCCAGCGCTCCGGCGTGTTGCCGTACATGGTGCTGAAAAAATCCTTGAGGTCGCCGCCGCGCAGCACCTGCTCCACCTCGGCCGCCAGCGCCATGGTTTGCGCCACCGTCCATTGCGGCAGCACGCCCGCATGCACCATCAGCCAGCCGTGGCGCTGCAGCGCCATGGCGCGATGCCGCAGCCAGTCGAGCAGCGTGCCGGCGTCGCCGGCCTGCAGGATCTCCTGCATGGTGTCGTGGCGGCCCGGCTTGCGCGCGCCCTGCCACAGCGCGAGCAGGTGCAGGTCGTGGTTGCCCAGCAGGCATTGCGCGGCATCGCCCAAGGCCGCCAGGCGGCGCAGCACCTTGAGCGACTCGGGGCCGCGATTGACCAGGTCGCCGAGGATGTAAAGGGTGTCGCGGCTGGGCGAAAAATCCAGCTTCTCCAGCAGCCGCCCCAGGGGCGCGTCGCAACCCTGCAGGTCGCCGATACAGTACATTGACATGTGTTTATTTTGCGCCAGGCCTCTCCTCATCTATGGACTTTCTGCTGATTGCTTTTTTGACGCTGCTCAACGGCGTGTTTGCCATGTCGGAAATGGCCCTCGCCTCCAGCCGCAAGGCCAGGCTCACGGCCATGGGGGAGTCCGGTGACAAGGGCGCGCAGTCCGCGCTGGGCCTGCTGGACAACCCCACGCAGTTTCTTTCGTCGGTGCAGGTGGGTATCACCTCCATCGGCATGCTCAACGGCATCATCGGCGAGGCCGCCTTCAGCGACGGCCTGGCGGCCTGGATACAGACTTTCGGCGCGCCGGAGCGCGCCTCCCAGATCACCGCCACCGCGCTGGTGGTGACCGTCATCACCTTCATCACCATTGTTTTCGGCGAACTGGTGCCCAAGCGCATAGGCCAGCTTTACCCGGAAACCGTCGCGCGCCTGGTGTCGCGGCCCATGATGTGGGTGGCGACGGGCGCCAAGCCTTTTGTCAAGCTGCTGTCCATCAGCACGCTGGCGGTGCTCAAGCTGCTGCGCATCGACAACACGGCCGGCCGCGCCGTGACCGAGGAAGAAATCGCCGCCAGCCTGGAAGAGGGCGTGGATGCCGGCCTGATCGAGGAGCACGAACACCAGATGGTGCAGAACGTGTTCCTGCTCGACGACCGGCTGCTGACCTCGCTGATGCTGCCGCGCTCCGACATCGAGTGGCTGGACGCCTCGGACACCGTGGCCCAGGCCATTGACAAGGCCGGCGCCACCGGCCATTCCTGGTACCCGGTGTGCCGCGGCAGCCTGGACGACGTGGTGGGCGTGGTCAACGTCGCCAAGCTGCTCGCGCTGCGCGGCCAGATCCAGTCCGCGTCTTCCAGCCGGGAACCAGGCCAGGGCCCGGGCGCCGTGCCCTCGGTGGCCGACCGCATAGGCGCTTACGCGGTGCCGGCCGTCTTTGTGCCGGAAACGCTCACGGGCATGGAGCTGCTGGAGCAGTTCCGCGCGCGCTCCACCCGCATGGTGTTTGTGGTCGATGAATACGGTGTGGTGCAGGGCCTGATGACGCCCATGGACATGCTGGAAGCCATCACCGGCGAGCTGCAACCCGGCGCCCAGGTGGACGCCTGGGCCACCGAGCGCGAGGACGGCAGCTGGCTGATCGACGGCGTCATGCCGGTGGCCGAACTCAAGGCCAGGCTGGACATCAAGGAGCTGCCCGAAGAAGGCAAGGGTCGCTACAACACAGTCGCCGGCCTGCTGCAAAGCGTTTCGGGCCGCTTGCTGAAGACGGCGGAAATCGTCGAATGCGCGGGCTGGCGCTTCGAAGTGCTGGACCTGGACGGCAAGCGCATCGACAAAGTGCTGGCCAGCCTGTTGCCGGAAGCCGACTCGCCTGAGTTGTAATCCTGTGTTCTGGACGCTGCGGCGGTTTTGCTGCTTTTAGGTGCTGTTGCGCGATATAAGTGACCACTTACCGCAGGCTGACGAGAGGTGAGACGCCGCAACAACACCCAAGTACGTAAATGGTTGTAACTTCAAGGGTGCTGTGTTTAAACTGAAAAAAAGTTAAGGCACACATGTTTGATGTTTTTGTGTTGGCACTGACGGCGACGGCGGTGTCAGGGATGGCAACAGGGGCGGCATGCCACCACGGCTGGCTGGCGCGCGCCGCCCGCAAAAAAAGGCGTATTCCCGCGCAGTGGCACCTTCAGCCCAGGCCTTTGCTGCTCGATGCCGAGCAGGAAGTCTGGCATTGGCTGCAACGCGCGTTTTTCGACCACCACGTGGTGGTCAAGGTCCCGGTCATCCGTTTTGTCTCGCCGCGCAACGAGGCCGAAGGCCAGCGCTCCTTCGAGCTGCTCAAAAACGTCTATTGCAGCTTCACGGTCTGCGCCGCCGACGGCACCGTCATCGGCTGCCTGGACGTTCCTGGCCCCCAGGGCCTGAGGGCCAGCAGCCGCGACCTCAAGCGAAAACTGTTTGCCGAATGTGGCATTGCCTACGCCGTGGTGCGCGCCAGCAACCTTCCCACGCTGGAAGACGTGCGCGCCGCCTTTCTCGGTGAAATCGATTTGTCGGACGACGAGGCGCCGTCCTCACCGGCCGTGCTCGGCGAGCCGCCCATGGCCTTGCCGCTGGAGGCCGAGGCCGACGCCCTGGCCACTGTGCCCGACACCATGCGCGCGGCCGACGGCGGCGCCCTGGTCGCCGAGGTGCCGCATGTGGAAGCTGTGCAAAAGGGGAACCAGGTGGATCTGGCCGCCATAGCCGCGGCTCGCAGCAGCCTGCGCGCCAAGCTGGAGCGCAACCGCAAGATACGTTTTACCAACTTCGACCCGTTGAGCACCGGCTCCGGCATTGTTCACGACAATGCCGACAACCAGTTCGCGGTGGCCTGGGAAGACTCCTTCATCACGCCCGAGGACGCCCCGCCGCCTGCCGGCGCCTGAGCCAGGGGCCTTCTGCGAAGGGCCCCGCTCAGTTCGCCTTGGCGGCGTCTATCAGCGTTTTCATCTCCGCCGGCATGGCCGTGAACAGCGGCTTGCCGCCGGGCTTGGCCGGCTTTAAAAACCACTGCTCGTACCAGCCCTGGGCGGCGCCGCTGCGCATGGACTCCTTGATGGAGGCATTGACCAGCGCGCCCATGGCGGCATCGCCCTTGCGGTAGCCGATAGCGATGGTCTCCACCGACAGGCGCTCCGGCAGTATGGTGTAGTTGCCCGCGTCGGGCAGGCTTGCGAGCTGTGCCGCCAGCATCACGCCGTCGCGCGCATAACCGGCCGCCCAGCCCAGCTGCAACTGCCCCAGCGCGGCGTCGGGGTTCACGGCCTTGGCGTGCTGCCAGGTCAGCGCGTGCGATTGCGCATAGCGGTCAAGGGCCGGCACCACGGTGCTGCCGTCTATGCCGACAATGCTTTTGCCCTTGAGCTGCTCCAGCGTGCTGATCATGTCTTTGTTGCGCACCGCCACCTGGATGGCGTCGACAAAAATCGGCGTGGAAAAATCCATGCGCGCGCGCCGCTCCGGCGTGTCGGTCACGTTCTCGCAGAGCAGGTCCACGCTGCCCTCGGCCAGCAGGCGCACGCGAACGTCCACTTCGGTCGCGATGTAGCGCACCGGCAGGTTTTTGTTGCCGGCGGCCTGGCGCAGGCTCTCAATCATGGGCTTGCAGAAATCGATGCTGTAACCCATCGGCTTCTCCGGCGTCTGGTGAAACGAGAAGGGCGCGGCAAGTGCGCGGTAGCCCACATTGATCTGCCCGCGGCTCTTGATTTTTTCCAGCGTGGCCTGGGCTTGGGCCCACTGCGGTATGGCCAGGGCCAACAAGGCGAAGGTGGCCGGCAACAGTCCTAGAAATGGTGTCTTCATCAGAACCTCCCGTTGTTCGGTCCCATTCTTAGGCAAAGGCCCTGAATACGCAACGCCGCCAGGGCAGGGCTTCCCCGGATACGACCAAGGTACTCATTGTTAGTAGCCGTTGCTGCGCGAGGGCATAAAAAAGCCCCTGGTTCGCAAGAACAGGGGCTTTCAAGCTGCCGCGAAGATAAACCGGGCTCCAGCCTTGCCGGGCGCGGTATCCGGGGTTTAGCGCACGATGCAATCCACTGCGGGCCTGGCACCGGTCGACGAGCCGGTGGGCGAGGTCGGCTGGTTGAACGCCGGCGGCAGCGTGAATGGGAGCCCCGGGTTTTTCGGCACCATGGCAGGCACCTGCATAGGCGAGGCGGTGTAGCCAAACTGGCCGGCCGCGAAATTCGTGGTGCCGGCCGGGTTGGTGACCTTGATCAAACCGTCCAGCACGGCCACATACAGCCCCGGCGCGCGCGCGCCGGTGGGAGAGGGTATGACCGGAGTGTTCTGCGCCAGGGCCGCGGTGGAGGCCAGCGCGGCCAGCAAGGCCAGCGAAATCGACGTGAATTTTTTCATGGGGTTTCCTGCGATGTGGGTTGTCGAAGAAGTTGCTCGGGCGGCCTTATAGCTACCTGAGCGAAACCTCCATGCTGGCGCTGCCCTGCAGATTGCCCGCGGGCGTGGTGATCGCGGTGGCGTCGGGGCTGCGTTTACCCAATGCGCCAGCCGTGCTGCTGAAGCCGCCTTGCGTCAATTCCAGCTTCACCTTGTCGAGTTCGGGCTTGCCCGCGTCGTAGCGGTAGTGCGTCAGCACCAGCAGAGACTCGGGCTGCAGCACCATGGCCGCGCCATCCACAAACTCCAGGCGGCCGAAGGTATTGCGCCCGGTGCTGATGGTGTCGCCCTGGCGCAGCGGCGAGTTCTCGGCCAGCACCCGGCTGCGGCCCTCGGTGCTCTTGGCCACCATCAGGCCCGAGACCTTGGTGACGGTGCCCACCACCTGGGCCTGCGCCAGCGGGGCCAGGGCCAGCAGGGCCAGTGCCAATGCGGGGAGCAGGCGGGTGAAAAAAGTTGGCTGCTTCATGTCATGCGCCTTTAATTGCAATACATTTTTTTGGACGGCTCGTTTTTGGCGACGGTCGTTTTGACTTCCGCCGACTTGTCGTCCTTTTTGTCGGGAGCCAGCTTGTCCTTGTCCTCTTGTGTTGCCGCGCTGCCGGCCGCTGGAACGGAGACCGGCATCGCGGCGACCTGCTCGGGGCTGGAGTCGCTAGGCGGCGGGGTAAAAAACAGTGCTGCGCCGGTAGCGAGCGGTCTGATGCTGGAGTCCAAGGCCGTGGTGACGGCCGTGGTGGCAGGCTGGATTGCGACCGCGACGGGGACGGCGGCCGACAGCACCTGGCAGAGCACTGAATTCGGCGCGATCGAGCAGATGTTCGCGGAGGATGCGCTTGTCGTGATGCGGGCAACGGTAGTGCCTGTGCCGGGGTAGCTGAGGGCCAGGCTCGCCGTGCCGGAGCCGGAGGTGATGTTGGGTGCATCGACCGTACTGAAACTGCCGCTGCCCGAACCCGTTGCCGTCAGAAAGTTGTAAATCGAATCGGCAGGCGGCACAAAGCCGTTGAGCCCGCGGACGTTGAGCCTGCCGTTCAGGCTGGCGGTGCTGCTGATGACGAGCCTGTCAAAGCTGTCGGTGCCCGCCAGTCTGATGTTCAGCACCCCGGTGCTGCCCTGCGTGTACTTGCCCTGGACAAACAGCGTGCCGGCGGATCCTGCCGTGCCCGGTGACACGGTGCCGTTGTTCAGCAGCGTCCCGGTGCCGCCCAGCGCCAGGGTGCCGGTACCGGCCAGCGTGCCGCCGGCCTGCACATTCACGCCCGCGGCGTTGATGGCCGAGCCGCCCGCCAGCGTTGTCGTGCCGCCCGCGATATTGAGCGTGCCGTTGCCACTGCCCCCGCTTTGCGACACCGTGAGCGCGCCGCCGTTCAGCGCCAGGTCGGCATTGAGCTGCACCGCGTGGTTGTCGGCCGGGTAGTTGTTCAGGTAGTTGCTGTTCAGGTTCAGAGCCAGCTTGTTTGAGCTGCTGGTGATGGGCGCATTGATGACGATGTTGTTGTTGGCGTTCAGCGTCAGCGCCGCATCGCCCCCGGCGCTCTTGGTGATGGCGGCCGACACCGTGATGTCGCCGTGCACCATGTCCATGGCAGGGTTGCCCGTGCCCGTGGTGATGCTCACATTCGTGCCGGCATCAAGCTGGGCAACAATGGTCGCCGCGCTGATATGGGCACCGGTCTCATTGGACACAATGGCATTGGTGCCCATGACGCCGCCATCCGGCCCGGCGGCCACGATCTCGATGTCGAAGGGGTCGATATGCCATTCGCCGCCCTGGCCGACCGTCGGCACGTTCACCACGTCGAGTGAACGATGGCCCGAGGTATCCACATAACCGCCGCGGCCAGCACTGCCCGTGGCCGACACCTGGCCGTCTAGGGAGGCCGCGTTCCCGGCGATCAGCACCACATTGCCGCCCGTCGTGCCGTTGGCGCTGATGCTGGAGCTGGCTGAGGTCCTGACGTCGCCCGAAGCGCGCAGGAAAATCCGGCCCCCCTCGCGCACCGCGCTGGAGGCGCTGATCGTGCCGCTGTTGCTCACCAGGCCCGCGGCCAGGCCTATGCGCCCGGCTTCGGCCGTGATCTGGCCTATGTTCCGGGCCTCGCCCGGCGTGCCGGTGATGGCAACGGAAACGCCGGGCGTCGCCGTGTCCACCATCTGCACGGTTTGGCCCGCTGCCAGCAGCACCTCGCCCTGGGGCGCGTTCAGGCTGCCGGTGTTGGCGACGTTAGCGCCTACCAGGTAAATACTGCCGCCGCTGGCCGTGTTAATGGTGCCGGCATTGCGCACATCGCCCGGCGTGCCCGTGCCCTTGAAGTTCATGCGGCCGGCCAGGAAGTCGCTGTCGCTCACGTTCAGAGAACTGGCGATAAACCGCGCCACGTCAATGCGCGCGCCCGGTCCCACCATGATGCCGGCCTGGTTGATCAGCCACAGGGCGCCGTCGGCCCGGATGCCGCCAAGAATCTGGGAAGGGTCGCCGCCGTTGACCCTGGCCAGCAGGGCCGCCGAACTGTTCAACTGGCGCAGGTCGACCAGCGCGGCCGAGCCCACATTGAAGCTCGAAAAATTGGCAATAGCCTGCTGGCTGGTCTGGTGGATGGTGAGCGTGTTGCCGCTCTGCGCGAAGGTCGCGCTGCCTGACGTGACGTTCCAGCCTGTGGGCAGGGCGTTGGCCGGCATGCCTTGTGCAAAGGCCTGCGTGGCGCAGGCCATCCACAGGGCGCTGGCCAGCAGCGAGAGGCGAAGGGGGCTGGAATGCAGGTGCGTGGACATGGGCATGGTGGTCTACCTTGTGTTCTTCAGAACGCCAGCGAAGCGCTCAGGTGGGCATTCCAGTCGCCCCGTTTTTCCGTGAGGGAGGTGCCCGCGTTGTTCACGCGCGCCAGGTCCACGTTCAGGCTGAAATCGCGGCTCAGCACATACCGCAGGCCCGCGCCCACGCTGGACACCGTGACACTGCCGGGCAAGCCGCTGCTGCCCACCTTGTTGTTGCTGCCATGGCCCGCGTCAATAAAAAACACGCCGCGCAGCTGGCCGGGCAGCCCGACACGGCCGGAGAGCTCCGGCGTATAGAGCTCGGCATTGGCCACGATGCCGCTGTCGGCCGTCACCGCGCGCTCCTGGAAGCCGCGCACGGTCGTCGATCCGGCCAGGCCGAACTGCTCGCCCGCGAGCAGCGGCGTGTCGGTGTACTGGGCGCTGCCGGCCAGGCGCAGCTGCCAGCCGCTGGCCAAAGACTTGAACAGCGAGGCACTCGCGCGCGCGGCCATGAAATCGTCACGCGTGCTGCGGTTGCCCGGCGTCAGGTAAGAGTAGCGGTCCGTGCGGCCGTCGATATTCGTATAGCGCTCGCCGCTGGGAATGTTGCGCGACAGGCCCACGCTGTAGCCCGACACCTGGTCGGCGCCTTCGGTCTGGCTGCTGTAAGTAATGCTCAGCGGCGTGGTCTTGTAAGGCACGCAGGAGGCAATCGGCGGCGTGGGCGGCGCGATGCTGACCGTGACGCCGCCGACTTCGCAGCGCGAGTCAATCAGCTTGTGGTCCAGGCCCAGCACCAGCTTGGCCGTGCTTTCACCGCGGCGGCCCAGGAAGTGGTTCCAGCGCAGGCCGTACACATCGCCCTTGCCGGTAAAGCCCAGCAGGCCACCCAGCACAGGGGAACTGGCGGGCGAGTTGACGCTCGACTTGCCGTAAATAAAGTCCACGCTGTCGCCATACGCATACAGCGGGACGCGGTAGCCCACCGAATAGACATTCAGGTTCACGCCCGAAGGGCTGTCGGGCGAGGTGGTGTAGGCCAGCGTGCCCACATGGTCGCGGTTAAACAGGTTGGCATGCTGCACGGCCACACCGGTGCGCCAGCGGCCGCTGGAGGGTGAGCCCGTGTTGTCCAGCGTGGTGATGATGCGCAGCGGCTTGTGGTCGTCGACCAGCACCTTGGCGTCTATGGTGCCCGGCTTGTCGCCTTCGGCCAAGGTGACGCCGACCTGCTTGGCCGGGCTTTCATTGGCCAGCTGTATCGATTCGGAAATCGCGGCCAGGCTGGGCGAGCGGCCCACCTGCAGCCGCACCAGGCTGGCGCGGATGTTGGCCTCGTCGAAATGTTGGTTGCCCGTCACGGTGATCGAGGAAATCACGGTTTCCCGCACCAGCAGCTTCACCGCGCCGCCGGCCAGTTCCTGCTCGGGCACCGACACCAGCACCGTGCTGTAGCCGGCCTTGCGATAAGCCTGCTGCAAGGCCTCGACTGCAAGCTGGATATCGGCAAAGCCGCGCTGCGGCCCGGCCAGCGGGCCCACCAGGCGATCCACTTCGGCCGCAGGCAGCAGGGTGTTGCCCTCGACCTGAAAACGCGTGATCTCAAAACGCTCATCGGCCGCCAGTGCGGTTGTAGCTGCGGCCATCGCAAGCGTGGCGGTCAGGCCGCAACGGGCCAAGTGTCTGATCAAGCGGCTTCGACTCATTTGTTCTTCGTCCACGGGAGGCGTTGGGCTGAACAAATGACTTGGAAAAACGAGCTCTCGAAGGGCTCTGTTCAGGGCTTGGTTGATCGTAACAGGACGTAAGCTAAAGCGTGCATGCGGCTTGGGGCTTTTACATCGGAAGAATTCGCTTTGTTGTCACTTCGCCGCAGTTTTGCAAAAACCTTGTCTTGGCAGGTAGCCGGGGGCGCCCAAAAAAAGCCTCACTGAGGGAGGTTTTTTTCTTTGGAACCCTGGCTGCCAGCAAATGACATCAAGGCATGAATTGGTGCGCAGGAGATGAATCGAACACCCGACCTTCTCGTTACGAATGAGCTGTGTTGAATTGTTGAGAATGGTGTAGGACACTCGCAGCTAATTCAATTGATGAGCTACTAGTGATATTTAGCAATCTCATTCTCAAGGCTGTCTGTAAATTTCAAGGCCACTGCATCCTAATCGTGCCACGTTGTGCATCCGTTGGGGCTAGCGTCGAGCGTGGTTTAGGATCTCATACTTAACTAGATAAAAAACCATGTCTGAACTTGCATCACAACCGACATCTATTCAATCCGTCTACTCTTGGTATAGAGAAGATAAGCTGTTTGTGAATCGCCGCTACCAGCGAAAGCTTGTTTGGACCCTTGAGGAAAAACAGCGCTTGGTGGAATCCATCCTAAAGAGTTATCCCATTCCAGCAATTCTCATCGCCGAACGTGCGGGTGGTGGTGGTACATACGAAATCATCGATGGCCTGCAGCGCCTCCATGCCATCGTATCTTTCATGGAAACTTCGTTCCACACGTTGGAGGGAAATTATTTTGACGTAAAACAATTTCCTACCGCTAAGGGTTACGCCGATCAGGGGTTGTTTGAAATCAACGGCAGCGACAAGCATCTCACGCAGAAGGAGGTTAGTGCTGTTTTGGATTACACCTTGGCTTTATCGGTCATGCGAAATGCTACAGATGCGGAAGTAAATGACGTATTCGGGCGCATCAATACTTATGGGCATCGTCTCAGCGATCAAGAACGACGGCAAGCAGGCGTAGAGAATGAATTTTCCCAACTGGTTCGAAAAATTGCTTGCACCGTTCGTGGCGATGCCTCAGCCGACGTCCTTCCTCTGAAAGCGATGCCGAGCATAAGCATTGACTTGCCGATGGCTAAGCATGGTTATGAAGTCAGAGCAGAAGAGGTTTTTTGGGTCAATCAGGGCATACTTCGTTCAACAGATCTTCGCGATAGCATGGATGAGCAATGTATAGCTGACATTTCAGCGTGCATCGTTGGAGGGCAATTGATCGAAAGGTCGAAAGATGCGCTTGACGAAATTTATGACTCGGCGACAGAGGAATGCGAACGCGTTCACACAGCACTTGAAGTGTATGGAGGCGAGAAGTTCGCGGAAGAATTCAAATATTGCCTTGATCAAGTGCTCGCAGTTTGTAATGCCGACTCAGAAAAGAAGCTTCGAGACATCATTTTCAAGGGAGGAACTACTAACGCCTTTCCTGCAATATTTGCCATAATTTTGATTGCCTTTCATGAGTTAGTTATAGGGGAAGGCATGGTGATTTCTGATCTGCCCGGAGCAAAAAAAGCTCTGACGGATCTGGCAAGCCGCATCGAAACCGGACGAAAAGCGACCTCAGCAGCCGAGCGTCGCAAGAACATTGATGCTGTTAAAGGACTGATTGTCGGATGCTTTGTGAAGGCCGACGTCGGAAAAATTATCTATGGTAGCCATGCGACGACCGACGTAGAGTCAGCAATTCGGCGGTCCGAAATAGAGCTGGCCGATTACGAACTCAAGCAAGGCATGTTGACGCTCGCAGGTAAGAGGGAGATTGATCAAGGCTTGGTCGAAAAAGTTATCAAAACTCTTTGCGGAATTGCTAACAACGGTCCGGCGCGATTTGGCAAGGTCATTCTCGGTGTTACAGATAAAGACGCCGATGCCGAGCGCATCAGAAAACTGGACGGGATCGAACCTAAGAAGGTGGGTAAGCGTTACGTAGTGGGTATCAACAGGGAAGCAAGGCTGCTTGGACTTTCTGTCGAAGATTACTTCGCAAAATGGAAGGACGCGATAAAAAATTCCAAGCTGTCTCCCGCGCTGCGAGACTCTGTAATGTCGAATATCGACTTCAATTCGTTCTTCGGTTTGGGAGTGATTGTTTTTACCGTCCCGCCACAGAAAGAGTTATCTTATTTTGGGGATGAGGCTTATTGGCGGAATGGCGACTCCACTGAACTGGCTACATCCGCCAAGCAGATTGCAACGCTGGCACAGCGATTCTGAGTTTTCCTCAATTAGGTAAATAGGCTTTGCTATAATCGTAAGCTTAGCCGGTGTAGCTCAGTCGGTAGAGCAGCTCATTCGTAATGAGAAGGTCGGGTGTTCGATTCATCTCTCCGGCACCAAATAAAACAATAAAATCAACGATGTAGTTGATCTAAAAAGCCGCAGTCTGCGGCTTTTTTTGCTTTCGAAGTCATCGATGGCGCTGGCTAGGTTACCACTTTGCACGCAATTGGAGTTGCTAGCCAGCGAGGCTCGTTGGAGCAAGTCAATCGCATGACGTTGTGCCCTCCCAAGTGATTGACCTAGACTGAAAATGTCTGTCACCACTTCAGCACCGAGGCTGCTGTCGAATCTCAAGTCTGAGTTTCACTAGGGTCTAGTGGTTGTGGTATTGGCTCGCCGGTCAATATTTCAAGCGCCCTCCGAAGGAACTCCCTGTATGACAGATGCTCAGTTTTTCCGTCTACAAGGAGCACTGCGTGTCCTAGGTCGTGCGGGTCGTCGTTTGGATACTTTTCAGTCGTAGCGGGTACGTTTAGCATGCCTATCCATTGACCAAGGATGCCGACAATAAAGATTACGCTTGCGTCAGTCGGAATGGCCAGGACCACCGAGCCATCTACGGTTGCGCAGACTGCCATGTCACGTTGCACTGCAAGCATTTCTTCTTCTGGCACCTTCCAGTATTCGAAGAACCCACGCAAATTTGAATCAACTAAGACTTGCCTGGCTTCCTCCAACGATGCAGCATTCATCAGTGTGCGCAGCGACGCGTGATCAGCAGTATCTCTGAATAAATTTCCGTAAATTGCGAACCCGGCAGACAACGCCACTTTCGCCATAAATCTGATTCGGTCATACGGCTGAATAGTAAATTTGAGTTGTATTGTCTTTCCGATAAGCTCTTCTTCGGGAACCTCTCTGCGTTCTCGTGCATCCCAAAGCGTTGTTCCTTCTGTGCCGCGAAGCGTCACTTGTGCTGGGCGATTGTCTGGCCCGTACGTAGCGTTTCGCACCTTAACCTCAGGTACCTTGTTCGAGTGACCTCTGGCATCGAAATACCGACGGCGAAACATCGTGAGGAAGTCTTTAGTAGAAAGTGCAGCGTCAATTTCACTGCCCACTTGCGCGTTGATGGCAGCGTTCACTGGCACAGTAAATCCATTGCTCCCCCCTAATGACAAGGGGATGATGTGTTCTGAATTGCAGGCTGCCGAGTCAGTTTCGATCCCTGAATATGGACACCAGACCATTCAATTGCTCCGAAAAAATCCGTGACTTGGTTATTGCGTCGCCACGGCCTCACTTCCAGTTATCCCGAGTGCCGTTTTGGTAAGTTGCTCTACCGACTGAGCTACACCGGCTTTGTATGAAATACAGGCTTCAGCTATAGCCCGGAGTGGTAGGAGGTCACCCGTTCGACCTCATTTTTGGAGCCCAGCATCACGCTGACCCGCTCGTGCAGCTTGGTCGGCTGCAGGTCCAGGATGCGCTGTTTGCCGTTGGTGGAGGCGCCGCCGGCCTGCTCGATCAGCCAGCTCATGGGGTTGGCTTCGTACATCAGGCGCAGCTTGCCGGCCTTTTCGGGTTCGCGTTTGTCCCAGGGGTACATAAAGACGCCGCCACGGGTCAGGATGCGATGCACGTCGGCCACCATGGAGGCGATCCAGCGCATATTGAAGTCCTTGCCGCGCGGGCCGTCCTTGCCTTGCAGGCATTCGTCGATGTAGCGTTTCACCGGCGCGTCCCAGTGCCGCATATTGCTCATGTTGATGGCGAACTCTTTCGTGTCCTCCGGAATCCTGACGTTTTCCTCGGTCAGCACGAAGGAGCCCTGCTCGCGGTCCAGCGTGAACATGGCCACGCCGTCGCCCACCGTCAGCACCAGGGTGGTCTGCGGGCCGTAGATGCAGTAGCCGGCCGCGACCTGCTTGTTGCCGGCCTGCAGAAAGTCTTTTTCCTCGACGCCGGCATGGCCTTCAGGCTTTTTGAGCACGCTGAAGATGGTGCCTATGCTGACGTTGACGTCGATGTTGCTGGAGCCGTCCAGGGGATCGAACAGCAGCAGGTATTCACCCTGCGGGTAGCGGTTGGGCACCACGTAGATGCTGTCCATCTCTTCCGAGGCCATGGCCGCCAGGTGGCCGCCCCATTCATTGGCTTCGATCAGCACCTCGTTGGCGATGATGTCGAGCTTTTTCTGGACTTCGCCTTGCACGTTTTCGCTGGAGGCCGTGCCCAGCACACCGCCCAGCGCGCCTTTGTTGACGGCCTGGCTGATGCTTTTGCAGGCGCGCGCCACCACTTCGAGCAGCAGCCGCAGCTGCGACGGGATGTGGCCGTCCATGCGCTGCTGCTCCACCAGGTAGCGGGTCAGGGAGATTTTCTGGGACATGGGGGTGGCTCCGTTCGGTTAAGGGGTGGTTCGGTGGGGCGAGGCGGTCAGCCGGGCTGGCCTTGCTGTTCGCGTTCTTCAAATTCGGCGAGCGTGGCCAGGGCGCCCTCCAGCAGGTCTTCGTCGTCCTTCGTGCGCGCAATGTCCACGCGTTGCTGGAAGAGGGCGCGCGCCTCGGCGGGCCGGCCGGTTTCGTGGGCCAGCACGCCGAGCTGGAACAAGGTGTCCAGCACGATGTCGGTGTCCTGCAAGGCCTGGCCCAGCGCCAGGCGCTGTTGCAGCCAGGCCTGTGCCTGCGCATGCTCGCCCAGCTCATAGGCATTTTGCGCCAGGTTGTTGATGAGGCCCGAGAGGCGCTCGTCCGTGGCGGAGCCGAAGGCACTTTGTGCATCGGCCAGCAGTTGCCGGTTGTGCGCCAGCGCTTGATCGAAGCGGCCGGCCTCGTGCAGGGCGTAGCCTGTCTCTTCACGAATGCCCAGCTTCTGCTCGGTGCTGAGCGTGGCGCCTTCGTGTGCGGCCCAGTGGGCCGATTGCTGAAGGTGTTCGACGGCGGTGTCGTAGTCCTCGGCCTCCAGGGCCGACTCGCCGAGGGCGTAATGCTGTTCGTAGCGCTCGGTGGGCGTGAGGCCGCCCTTGGCCGCGCGCAGGGCCAGGGCGCGCAGGCCCAGGGGCAGGCCCTCGGTATGCAGCTGGCGTTTGCGGAACACCACGAACTGCAGCCACAGCCAATCAGCCAGCTCGGCGGAGTCGGCGCCCACGCTTTCGGCCAGGAGTTCCAGCGCGGCCAGGTCGGCCGACATGCGCGAACCGCTGAACATGGCGTCGGCGTCGTACACGGTGTCGCGCAGCGGGTTGAACTTCTTCGCAAACCGCTGTGCGGGGGTACCGAATGTGAAGAGCGCCATGGCGGGTGCCGTCCGTGTTCAGTCGGCCAGTGCGCGAGAGACCACTTCGTGCGTGTCCTTGCTCAAGTCGGTCTTGGCCGCGACGCGCGCAATCGCCTCGCGCGCCGCGCTGCGGTAGGGCTCGGCCAGCTTGCTCCAGCGGTCCAGGGCGCGTGCCAGGCGGGCGGCGACCTGCGGGTTGATGGCGTCGAGTTCCATCACGCGCTCGCTCCAGAACACATAACCGGCGGCGTCGGCGCGGTGGAAGCCGGCCGGGTTGCCCTGGCAGTAGGTGCTCACAACGCTGCGCGCGCGATTCGGGTTGCGCAGGCTGAAGTCGGCATGCTTCATGAGCTGCTTGACGGCGGGCAGCACATTGCCGCCGCGGTCGGGCGCGCCGGCCTGCAGGCCGAACCATTTGTCGATGACCAGGGCTTCGTCCTTGAACATGGCGTGGAACAGCGGCAGCGCCTCGCCGGCCAGGGCATGGCCGCTGGAGACCAGCGCGGCCAGCGCGTTGAAGCGGTCGGTCATGTTGCCGGCGTCCTTGAAGCGCTGCAGGGTCTTGCGCGGCCAGCCGGCATCGCCGGTGCTTTGTGCCGCCAGGCACAGATAGGTCAAGGCCATGCCCGCGAGCGCACGGCGGCCGCTGGAGACGGGGTCCGGTGTGTAGGCGCCGGTGTCGTGGTTGGCGTCGTAGGCGGCCTCCCAGTCGGCCGCCAGGGCCGTGGCCAGCTGCAGGCGCATGGCTTCACGCACCGCGTGGATGCGCTGCGGGTCCACCACCTCGAGCTGCTCGGCCAGGTAGGTTTCGGACGGCAATGTGAGCACCAGCTCCTTGAAGGCCGCGTCCAGCGTGGGGTGGCGCAGCACCTGGCGCATGGCATCCAGGTAGGCATCGTCCAGCACGGCGGCGGGTGTGGTGGTCGCGGTGATGGCCGCGATGGCGCGGTTGACGGCCAGGCGCTGGCCGGCTTCCCAGCGGTTGAAGGGGTCGCTGTCGTGCGCCAGCAGGTGCAGCAGCTGGGCGTCGCTGTAGTTGAACTCCAGCACCACCGGGGCGCTGAAGCCGCGCAGGATGGACGGCACGGGCTCGGCGTCTATGCCGGTGAAGGTGAAGCTCTCTTCGGCCTGCGTGAGCACCACGGTGCGCGTGCTGGCGGGGGCCTGGCTTTCACCGGCCAGTTGCAGCGGCAAATCCTGGCCGTCCGCGCCCAGCAGGCCCAGGCCGACCGGGATCACAAACGGTTGCTTGACGGGCTGGCCCACCGTGGGCGCGCAGCTTTGCGACAGCGTGAGGGTGTAAGTGCGGGCGTCGGCGTCGTAGCGGCCTTGCGCGCGCACGCGCGGCGTGCCGGCCTGGCTGTACCAGCGCTTGAACTGGGGTAGCAGGCGCGCCAGGTCCGACATGGGGTTGGCGTCGGCAATCGCCTGCGCGAAGTCGTCGCAGGTTACGGCCTGGCCGTCGTGGCGCTCGAAGTACAGCGTCATGCCGTGGGCAAAGCCGTCACGTCCCACCAGGGTCTGCATCATGCGCACGACCTCGGCGCCTTTTTCGTAAATGGTGACGGTGTAGAAGTTGCTGATCTCGACATAGCTGTCGGGCCGCACCGGATGCGCCATGGGGCCGGCGTCCTCGGGGAACTGGGCGGTGCGCAGCACGCGCACGTCCTCGATGCGCTTGACGGCGCGGGCCGAGGGGGAGCCGGCCAGGTCCTGGCTGAACTCCTGGTCGCGGAACACCGTGAGGCCTTCCTTCAAGCTCAGCTGGAACCAGTCGCGGCAGGTGACGCGGTTGCCCGTCCAGTTGTGGAAGTACTCGTGGCCGACCACGCTTTCGATGTTGGAAAAATCCACGTCGGTGGCGGTGGCCTGGTTGGCCAGCACGTACTTGGTGTTGAAGATGTTCAGGCCCTTGTTTTCCATGGCGCCCATGTTGAAGTCGCTGGTGGCGACGATCATGAAGCGCTCCAGGTCCAGTGGCAGGCCGAAGCGGGCCTCGTCCCAGGCGACCGAATGCATCAGCGAGGACATGGCG
>Ga0102595_100512_pt1 | contig 25713 bp, 21 predicted proteins | sample Araplaol_mTSA_r2_2_FD_76864 | JGI IMG/M metagenome (GOLD analysis project Ga0102595, IMG submission 76864) | Arabidopsis root microbial communities from North Carolina, USA - plate scrape MF_Col_mTSA_r2 (SPADES assembly) (version 2) | ecosystem: Host-associated > Plants > Roots > Endosphere...
CCAAGGACACCTCGCTTTCCACCCAATTCTCCCGAAACATCCGCCTGAACCTGCCGCTCGTGTCGGCGGCCATGGACACGGTCACCGAAGCCCGGCTGGCCATCGCCATCGCCCAGGAAGGCGGCATAGGCATCGTCCACAAAAACCTCACGGCCCAGCAGCAGGCCGCTGAAGTCGCCAAGGTCAAGCGCTACGAAAGCGGCGTCCTGCGCGACCCGGTCGTCATCACCCCCACCCACACCGTGCGCCAGGTCATGGCGCTGAGCGAGCAGCTCGGCATTTCCGGCTTCCCCGTCATCGATGGCGGCCGCGTCGTCGGCATCGTGACGGGACGCGACATGCGCTTCGAATCGCGCATGGACGTGCCGGTCAGCACCATCATGACGCCGCGCGAGCGACTGATCACCATTTCCGAAACCGCCTCGCTGTCCGACGCCAAGGCGTTGCTGAACAAGCACCGCCTGGAGCGCGTGCTGCTGGTCAACGACAACTTCGAGCTCAAGGGCCTGATCACCGTCAAGGACATCACCAAGCAGACCACCTTCCCGAATGCCGCGCGCGACTCGCACGGCCAGTTGCGCGTGGGCGCCGCCGTCGGGGTGGGCGAGGGCACCGAAGAGCGCGTTGAAGCCCTGGTCAAGGCCGGTGTCGACGCTATCGTGGTCGATACCGCCCACGGCCACAGCAAGGGCGTGCTCGACCGGGTGCGCTGGGTCAAGCAAAACTATCCCCAGGTCGACGTCATAGGCGGCAACATCGCCACCGGCGCGGCGGCGCTGGCGCTGGTCGAAGCCGGCGCCGACGGCGTCAAGGTCGGCATAGGCCCCGGCAGCATCTGCACCACCCGCATCGTCGCCGGTGTCGGCGTGCCGCAGATCATGGCCATCGACAACGTCGCCACCGCGCTGCGCGGTACCGGCGTTCCGCTGATCGGCGACGGCGGTATCCGCTACAGCGGCGACATCGCCAAAGCCATCGCGGCCGGCGCCAACACCGTGATGATGGGCGGCATGTTTGCCGGCACCGAGGAAGCCCCGGGCGAGGTCATCCTGTTCCAGGGCCGCAGCTACAAGAGCTACCGCGGCATGGGCAGCATAGGCGCCATGCAGCAGGGCAGCGCCGACCGCTACTTCCAGGAGTCGAGCACCGGCAACCCGAATGCCGACAAGCTGGTGCCCGAAGGCATCGAAGGCCGGGTGCCTTACAAGGGCTCCATGGTCGCCATCGTGTTCCAGATGGCCGGCGGCCTGCGGGCCAGCATGGGTTACTGCGGCTGCGCCACCATCGAGGACATGCGCGACAAGGCCGAGTTCGTCGAAATCACCTCGGCGGGCATTCGCGAAAGCCATGTCCACGACGTGCAGATCACGAAAGAAGCGCCAAACTACCGCGCCGATTGAGTTTGACCCAGCCGGCCAGGGCGTCTTGAAAGACGCCCTTTCTTTTTTTGCCTTGAAGAAGCCCCTCATGCAACACCAGAAAATCCTCATCCTCGACTTCGGCTCCCAGGTCACCCAGCTGATCGCGCGCCGCGTGCGCGACGCCCATGTGTTCTGCGAAGTCCATCCCTGCGACGTCAGCGACGACTGGGTTCGCGAGTACGCCAAGGACGGCACGCTCAAGGGCGTGATCCTCTCCGGCAGCCACGCCAGCATCTACGAAGAAACCACCGACAAGGCCCCGCAAGCCGTCTTTGAACTGGGCTTGCCGGTGCTGGGCATCTGCTACGGCATGCAGGCCATGGCGCACCAGCTGGGCGGCAAGGTCGAGGGCGGCCACAAGCGCGAGTTCGGCTCCGCCGACGTGCGCGCCCGCGGCCACACGGCGCTGCTCAAGGACATCGCCGACTACACCACGCCCGAAGGCCAGGGCATGCTCGACGTCTGGATGAGCCACGGCGACAAGGTCACTGAAATGCCGCCCGGCTTCAAGCTCATGGCTTCCACCGATTCCTGCCCCATCGCCGGCATGGCCGATGAGGAGCGCCGCTTCTACGCGGTGCAGTTCCACCCCGAGGTCACGCACACCAAGCAGGGCAATGCCATCCTCAAGCGTTTTGTGCTCGGTATCTGCGGCACGCGCCAGGACTGGGTCATGGGCGACTACATCAGTGAAGCCGTCGAGAAGATCCGCCAGCAGGTCGGTGACGAGGAAGTCATCCTGGGCCTGTCGGGCGGTGTCGATTCCTCAGTGGCCGCGGCCCTGATCCACCGCGCCATCGGCGACCAGCTGACCTGCGTGTTTGTCGACCATGGCCTGCTGCGCTTGAACGAGGGCGACATGGTGATGGACATGTTTGTCGGCAAGCTGCATGCCAAGGTGGTTCGCGTCGATGCGAGCGCGCAGTTCCTCGGCCACCTGGCCGGTGTGAGCGAGCCCGAGGCCAAGCGCAAGATCATAGGCCGCGAGTTCGTCGAAGTGTTCAAGGCCGAAGCCGCCAGGCTCAAGGCCGGCGACGGCGGCCACAAAGGCGCCAAGTGGCTGGCCCAGGGCACGATTTACCCCGACGTCATCGAGTCCGGCGGCGCCAAGAGCAAAAAAGCCGTCACCATCAAAAGCCACCACAACGTGGGCGGCCTGCCCGAGCAACTGGGCCTGAAGCTGCTGGAGCCGCTGCGCGAGCTGTTCAAGGACGAGGTCCGCGAGCTCGGCGTGGCCCTGGGCCTGCCGCACGATATGGTCTACCGCCATCCCTTCCCCGGCCCCGGCCTGGGCGTGCGCATCCTGGGCGAAGTCAAAAAGGAATACGCCGACCTGCTGCGCCGCGCCGACGCGATCTTCATCGAGGAACTGCGCAACTTCAAGGATGCGGCCAGCGGCAAGACCTGGTATGAACTCACCAGCCAGGCCTTCACCGTGTTCCTGCCGGTCAAAAGCGTGGGCGTGATGGGCGACGGCCGCACCTACGACTACGTTGTGGCCCTGCGCGCGGTGCAGACCAGCGACTTCATGACCGCCGACTGGGCCGAGCTGCCTTATGCGCTGCTCAAAAAGGTCTCGGGCCGCATCATCAACGAGGTGCGCGGCATCAACCGCGTGACCTACGACGTGAGCAGCAAGCCGCCGGCGACCATCGAGTGGGAGTGACCGGAGCGGAGGCCTGAACCATGGCCGGGCAATCCTCCCTATTCGGCTTTGAGGAAGACGCAAAGCCGACGGACAGGCTGTTTTTCGCGCTCTTTCCCGACGCGGAAACTGCGGAACATATTGCCGGGTGCGCCCGCCAGCTGCGCGCGCAGCATGGCCTGCACGGCGCGCCGCTGAAAACCGAGCGCTTTCACGTCACGCTGCACCACTTGGGCGACTATCCCGGTCTGGACCAGGGTATCGTCGACATGGCGAACCGGGCCGCGGCCGCGGTCAGGGCGGCGCCGTTTTCGGTCACCTTCGACCGGGCCGTGAGTTTTTCGAGTTCCCCGCGCAACCGGCCCTTTGTGCTGCGCGGCGACGCCGGCCTGGCCGAACTGATGGTGTTCCAACGGGCATTGGGCCTTGAGATGACAAAGGCCGGGCTGGGGCGCTGGGCGAAACCGGCTTACACGCCGCACGTCACCTTGCTCTACGACGACCGCGCGGTGGCCGAACAGGCCATAGCACCCATCCGCTGGACGGCCGGCGAGTTTGTCCTGGTGCGCAGCCTGATAGGCCAGACCCTGCATATTCCACTGGCGCGCTGGCCCCTGCGGCCCTGAGCCTTTGGCCGGCCGTGCCGGCGGGCCCGGGAAATCCCCGCCGTTTTGGCCTATGCTTCAGGCCATGTACCTGCCACCCCAATTCAAAGGTGACAGCGCCCAGGCCGTGGCGCTGATCCATGAGCACCCCTTCGCCAGCCTGATCAGCGTCGGCGACGCGGGCCTGCCTTATGTGACCCATTTGCCGTTGCATCTTGAAATGCGGGGCGAGCAGATGGTCTTGCTGGGCCATGTGGCCAAGCCCAACCCGCACTGGCGTCACCTGCAGGCACGGCCCCAGGCCGTCGCGACATTCCTCGGGCCGCATGCCTACCTGTCGCCCAAGGTGTACCCCGACCTGGCGCGGGTGCCGACCTGGAACTACCTGGCCGTGCACTGCACCGTGCAAGCCACGCTGGTTGAAGACCCGCTGGCCAAGGACCGCCTGCTCAAAAAACTCATAGGCGACCACGAGCCGCCTTTTGCCCAGCAGTGGCGTGACCAGGGCGAGGAGTTCGCCCACAAGATGCTGGCCGGCATTGTGGGTTTCGAGCTGCAGGTGACAGAGCTGCAATGCAAGCTCAAGATCAACCAGCACAGGCGCGAGGCCCATGCCGCGATGAAAACCATTTACGCCGCCGGCAATGAAAACGAGCGCGCCCTGGCCGGCTGGATGGACCGCCTGGGCATGGCCGCCGGCAACGACACCCCCAAGGAGGCTTGATATGCGCGGTATTTTCAGCATCGTGGGCCTGCTGGTCGTTTTGGCCATCGTCGGTTTGCTGGTCAAAAAGCAGTTGAGCACCCAGGTGGCGGTCCCGGCGGCGCCCGGCATGCCCGCCGTCTCCCCCAACGCCCCGCCGCAGGTGCAAAGCCAGCAAGCGCAGCAGCAGGTCAAACAGGCTGTGGAGGGCGCCCTGCAGCAGGCGCGCCCCATGCCGGAAGAGAAATAAGGCCGGCAGCCGCCGCTGCCATTTCCATGAGCGACGAGATATTCATGCAACAGGCGCTTGCCCAGGCGCGCCAGGCCGCCGCCGCGGGTGAAGTGCCCGTGGGCGCGGTAGTGGTGCGGCGCGGCGAGGTTATTGCGACCGGCCGCAATGCGCCTGTCGACGGCCATGACCCGACGGCGCATGCCGAGATCGTGGCCTTGCGCGCCGCCGCGCAGGCGCTGGGCAACTACCGGCTTGACGACTGCGAACTCTTTGTCACGCTGGAACCGTGCGCCATGTGCAGCGGCGCCATGCTGCATGCGCGGCTGCAGCGTGTGGTCTTCGGCGCGGCGGATCCCAAAACCGGCGCGGCCGGCTCGGTGCTGAACCTGTTTGAGCAGCCCCAACTGAACCACCAGACCGCGCTGCAAGGCGGCGTTCTGGCGCAGGAGTGCGGTGACCTGCTGCAGGCCTTCTTCCGCCAGAGGCGCGCCGACAAGCGCGAAGAGGCCCGGCTGGCCCATCCGCTGCGCGAGGACGCGCTGCGCACGCCCGACGCGGCCTTTGACGGCCTGCCGGGCTACCCCTGGCAACCCCGGTATGTCAGCGAGCTGCCGGCGCTGGGTGGGCTGCGCTTGCATTACCTGGATGAGGGGGGAGGAGGCGAGGGCGGCCTGACTTACCTTTGCCTGCACGGCAACCCGGCCTGGAGCTATCTGTACCGCAAGATGGTTCCCGTGCTGCTTGGGGCCGGGCATCGTGTGGTTGCACCCGACCTGGTCGGTTTCGGCAAAAGCGACAAACCCAAGAAAGACAGCTTCCACAGCTTCAGCACCCATCGCCAGATACTGCTGGAACTGGTCGAAAGCCTGGACTTGCGGAACGTGGTGCTGGTGGTGCAGGACTGGGGCGGCCTGCTGGGCCTGACACTGCCCATGGCGGCGCCGCGGCGCTACCAGGGCTTGCTGGTCATGAACACCACGCTGGGCACCGGCGATGCGCCGCTGCCCGCGGGCTTTCTGGCCTGGCGCGAGATGTGCGCCAAAAACCCCGAGTTTGACGTGGCACGCCTCTTTGCCCGCGGCAACCCGCAAATGGGCCCCGCGGAGTGCGCGGCCTACAACGTGCCGTTCCCAGACAAAGGGCATCGCGCCGCACTGCGCGCCTTTCCTCCCATGGTGCCGGATGCGCCGGACGCCGACGGCGCTGCCGTCTCACGCCAGGCGCGCACCTTCTGGCAAAACGACTGGACCGGCCAGACGCTGATGGTGGTGGGAGCGCAAGATCCGGTGCTCGGCCCGCCAGTCATGCAGCAGCTGCAGGCTTTGATTCGCGGTTGCGGCGAGCCCGTGGTGCTGCCGCAGGCCGGGCATTTTGTTCAAGAGCATGGTGAGCCCATCGCGCAGCAAGCCCTGCGGTTTTTCAACCCGCCAGCTTGAAAACCGGCAGATGCCAGCCGAGAAAGATGGCGCTCAGCCGCAGTGCCGCCACGGCCACCAGCCCGGCACCGAATGCCCATGAAGGCTTGAGGCCCAGGGCCTTGAGCACCAGATACAGCACGATACCGGCGATCGCCGCGCTGGCGTAGATGTCCTGGCGCAGCAGCAGGGGAATCTGGTTGCTGCAGATGTCGCGCATCACGCCGCCCGCCACGCCTGTCATGGTGCCCATCAACACCACGATGATGGGTGACAGCCGCGCTGCTTCCGCCAGTTGCGCGCCCGACAGGGCAAACACCGCCAGCCCGATGGCATCGGCCACCAGCAGGGCTTGCGCAGGAATCGGTAAAAACTGCACGTACAGCACGGTCCCCAGCGCCGCCGCGCAGATCACCAGCAAGTAGATGGGATTGGCCATCTAGAACACCGGGTGCCGGTTCATCAGCAGGTCCCGCAGGGTTCCGCCGCCAATGGCCGTCAGAGACGCCAGCACCAAGACGCCCAGCAAATCAAGCTGCAGGCGGCCGGCCGCCAGCGCGCCGCTCACGGCAAAGACGGCAACACCGGCAAGATCAAGGAAGTACAGCAGCATGGTGACGCCGTTTATACCGCGCCGTGCAGGTCGAACGACGGCGGCAGTGAGATACTTGCCATGAAAGAAATGGCAAGCTCCATTTGCCGTGGAATGCTATGCGACAGGCTCGGCTCAGGCGCGTGTTGGTTGGCGCCTGATGCCAAAAACCGGCACGCCTTGCCTCTTCATCAACCTGTTTGACCTGCCACACTTGAATCCATGAGAAATATTGTTGTATCAGGCCACTGCCAGACCCATGGAGTCGTGGCAGCACTGGCCGAACTGATGCCTGACGATAAGGTCACGGCGCTAACCTTGCCTTCAGTTCACGGGACGCCTGAGGAAGTTTTTATAGCAGCGGCTCGTGCAGCCGATATCTGGATTCATGGGGCAGACCAGGCTTTTCTTGATAAACACGGGTTGAGCCCCGGTACCCGCAGTGCGCCGGTCCAACTGGGTCTGCCCATGATTTACTTTGATGCCTTTCACCCCGATGCGTGCATGCTGATGCAACTGGGCAGTGGAGAAATCTTCACTGACCAACCCCTGAGCTCGACCGTCACGGCGTGGGCCTGGCTGCATGGGCTGCGCCCGGATGAGGTGCCGGGCCTGTTCAACAAAAACGTCTTTGCGGCGCTGGGCTACTTCGACCGTTGGGCTGCAAATGTTGAACATCTGCGCCGCACCTTTGCTGCTGCTGGCTGGGCGGACGAGTTTGACCGGTTTTTCCTGAATATCCAGCGTACAGGCAACTTCATGCACACCTTTAACCACCCCAAGGTGCACGTGCTGACCAGCCTTGCCAAAATGCTGGCCGTTCGCCTGGGCTGTGGCGAGTCCGTATGGGCGCGCGACGTCAATGTGCAGGACATTCTGACCGTGGTGACCTGGCCGCTGTATCCGGACGTGGCTGACTCTTATGGCCTGGCAGGCGGCAGCTACCAGTGGCGCTGGTACGACGCGCACCAGACTAGCGTGCAGGCGTTTGTAGAAACGTCCTACATGGCCTATGCGCGCTGCAAGCTGGATACGAAGGACATCGCAATTTTCGACGTTGACGAGGCGATGCTGGACAAGGTGCTTGGCCCGATGTGTGGTGTGGCAGCATGACCATCAACCCGTACCATGGTCTCGGCGATTTTCACTTTTGGCGCAAAGCCATGACGGACCCCGCGCCGGGGCAGATCGACACGGTGCGGCAGTCTGCGCTGATAGAGCCGCACCACAAGGTGGCGACGCTGGGCAGCTGTTTCGCCCAGCAGATTTCTCGCCACATTATGGCCAGTGGCCTGCAACATTACGATGTAGAACCCGCAGCGCCCGGTATGTCCACAGGGCTGGCGCGCGCGCATGGCTACGGCATTTTTTCAGCTCGCTACGGCAATGTGTATACGGTGCGGCAGGCGCTGCAATTGTTTGACCGGGCTTTTGGCACGTTCAGGCCGCAAGAAGCCGTGTGGGCACAGGATGGCCGCTATGTCGACGCTTTTCGGCCCGCCATTCAGCCTGGCGGTTGGGCGCACCCGGATGATGTGCTGGCCGAGACTGACCAGCATCTGGCCTGTGTGCGGCAGTTGTTTTGCGGTTTTGACTGGCTGGTTTTTACGCTGGGCATGACAGAAGCCTGGCACTCCCGTCTGGACGGCGCGGTCTACCCGCTGGCTCCGGGCGTGTCGGGCGGTTCATTTGATGCAGCGCGGCACGAATTCGTCAATTTTTCAGCCGGGCAGGTTAGCGCAGACCTGAATGAGCTGGTCACCAAAATAGCCAGTGTCAATCCACAGGGCCGCATGCTGCTGACTGTGTCCCCCGTTCCGATCATTGCGACCTATGAAAACAGGCATGTGTGGGTAGCCAGTACCGTCACCAAGGCACGCCTGCGAGTCGCCGCTGACGAAGCAGAGCACACCCACCCGCAGGTGATGTACTTCCCGTCCTATGAGGTGATCACGTCCCCAGCCGCAGGCAACCGTTATTACGCAGACGATCTGCGTCAGGTTACCGAGGAAGGCATCAAGCATGTCATGCGTCTTTTCAGCCGGCATTTCATGCAGGCAGGCCCGCCTGCAGCGACCGCCTCAAATATCGAACAGGACCTCAAGCGCGCGCAACTGCACAGCGAGGTGGTGTGCGAGGAAGAACTGATCGCAGCGTCACTGCAGAATGCGCAGCCAGGCGAGAAAACTTAACTGCCATACTCCTTACCGTGAAAAAACATATCTACATCTATTCCCCTTCCAGCGCGGTGCGCGACAAAGCAGCTTTCAAGCGCGGCATCAAGCGCCTCGAGTCCCAGGGACATGAGGTTGAAATCGATACCGATGCACTGGCCCGCCACCAGCGTTTTGCCGGCGACGACGACACCCGGCTGGCCGCTATCCACCGCGCGGCCGCCAGCGGCGCCGACGTGGCCCTGATCTCACGCGGCGGCTACGGCCTGTCACGCATCCTGCCGGGCATCCCCTACAAAGCCGTGGCCAAGGCCATCGCGGGCGGCACCCGTTTTGTGGGCCTGAGCGACTTCACGGCCTTCCAGATGGCGGTGATGGCCAAGACCGGCGCGGTGACCTGGGCCGGCCCGGCGCTGGGCGAGGATTTCGGCGCCCAGGCGCCGGACGAGATCACCGAAGCCTGTTTTGACGACCTGGTCACGGGGCAGGGCGAGGGCACGGGCTGGCAATTGCCCAAACCCGCGGCCGACGCCAAGCCGGCCGCCGATTTCATGGTCAAGGACGCCGTGCTCTGGGGCGGCAACCTGGCCATGCTGTCCTCGCTCGTCGGCACGCCCTACCTGCCCACCGTCAAGGGCGGCATCCTGTTCATCGAAGACGTCGCCGAGCATCCCTACCGCGTGGAGCGCATGCTGACCCAGCTGCTGCATGCCGGCGTGCTGGGGCAGCAAAAAGCCATCATCTTCGGGCAATTCACGAATTACGCGCTGGTGCCGCACGACAAGGGTTTCAAGCTGGCGACGGTGATTGCCTGGCTGCAAAGCAAGGTCAAGGCGCGTGTGCTGACGGGATTGCCTTTTGGCCATGTGCCGACCAAGGTGGTGCTGCCGGTAGGCCTGAAAACCACCCTGGCGGTGGAGGGGCGCGACGCCTTTGTGCTTTGGGGCCATTTGCACTGAGCGGGCAGGCCGGTGCGCGGGGCGCCGGCTGCGAGCGGACAAAAATAAACCAGCTAGAAGCTGGTTTAAAAAGTGCCTTGGAGGCCAGGAAGAAACTGGAGAAACTGAAAAAGAACTAACGAAGGAAAAGCAAGAAAAAGGGTTCAGGTGGTGAGCGGGCTGGACCGCGAACTCAGTCCGCGGGGCAGCATGCCCTTGAATTTGTCGCTGATGCGGCTGACTTTCTCACGGGCGATGGTCTCACCGTGCACGGCCGCCAGCACCGCCATCACGTCGCCGCGGGTGTACCACAGGCTCTGCACGTCCTGGGCGTAGCGCACGCGGCGGGTAATCTTGGGATAGTGTTTTTCGCCAAATTCGCCGAGCTCGTCGAGAATGAACTGGCGGATGTCCTCGGTGCGGTCTTCCAGCACCGACGGAGTCACCTCTCCAGAGCCCAGCAAGGCCATGAAGCTGCTTTTCAGATTCGGTTTTAACCAGCGCATGTGGATCACAACTTTCTACCGGAACATCCCTGGGGTATTTTTCTGCGTTCCCACGGAACGGCGTCTTCTGTTAGATTAAGACGACATCTAAGGATATGCAAGGTGTTTTGTGTGAAATGGTTAACGCAAAACAACAAATGAATCAAGGAGTTAGTAACCAGATGTCAAGTTGATTCTGGTTTTGAACACTGTTTAAATCTTTAGGCCTACAGAGGGATTTCCACTGTGAGTCGAAAGTCACCCACCGCTTTTTTCGGCATTATTCACCTTTTTTTGGGCCTTCCCCAGGCCTTTCCCGGACCGCCATGAGCACACAAATGACCGTATATCCCGCGCATTACATCAACGGCCAATGGGTCAAGGCCCAGTCTCCCGAAACCCTGCCCGTCCATGATTCCAGCACCGAGGCGCTGATGGCGACGGTGCCAGCCGGCACCGCGGCGGAGGCCGAAGCCGCCGTGCTGGCGGCCCGCGCGGCCTTTGAGGGCTGGGCGGCCTTGCCGGTCGAGACGCGCGCGGCCTACCTCGACAAGGTGGCGGCCGGCGTCAAGGCCCGCACCGAAGACCTGGCCATCGCCATTGCCCGTGAAGTCGGCATGCCCCTGAAAATGGCCCGCGCCGTCCAGGTGGGCGGCCCGGCCTGGCACTGGGGCAATTTCGCCAAGGTGGCGCGCCAGTTCCAGTGGGAAAAAACCGTCGGCAACTCGCTGGTGGTGCGCGAGGCGATCGGCGTGGTGGGCTGCATCACCCCCTGGAATTTCCCGCTGAGCCAGATCACGCTGAAGATCGCCCCAGCCATGGTGGCCGGCTGCACCGTGGTGCTCAAGCCCAGCGAAATCGCGCCGGTCAACGCCATGATTCTGGCCGAAATCATCCACGAGGCGGGCCTGCCCCCCGGCGTGTTCAACCTGGTCAACGGCATGGGCCCGGTGGTGGGCGAGGTGCTGGCCACCCACCCGGAAGTCGACATGGTGAGCTTCACCGGTTCCACCCGTGCCGGCAAGCGCGTCGGTGAACTGGCCAGCCAGACCATCAAGCGCGTGGCGCTGGAACTGGGCGGCAAGTCGGCCAGCGTGGTGCTCGACGACGCCAATTTCGAGGCCGCCGTCAAGGGCACGGTCTCGGCCTGCATGCTCAACAGCGGGCAGACCTGCTCGGCCCACACCCGCCTGCTGGTGCCGGCCGGGCGCTACGAAGAGGTCAAGGCCCTGGCCCAGGCCGCCATCGCCAAATTCAGCATAGGCCCCAGCCTGGAGGAGGGCAGCAAGCTCGGTCCCCTGGTCAGCGCCGGCCAGCGCGACCGCGTGCTGGGATTCATCCGCACCGGCATCGAGGAGGGCGCGGACGTGATCGCCGGCGGCGCCGAGGCGCCCGCCTTCGACAAGGGCTATTTTGTCCAGCCCACCATTTTGGGCATCAAGGCGACCGACACCCTGGCCCAGGAAGAAATCTTCGGCCCGGTGCTGGTGGTCATTCCCTACAAGGACGAAGAGGACGCGGTGGCGATCGCCAACAGCACCATTTACGGCCTGGGCGGCGCCGTCTGGAGCGGCACCGACGAGCACGCCATGAAAGTCGCGCGCCGCCTGCGCACCGGCCAGGTCGACATCAATGGCGGGCCCTTCAACGGCCAGGCGCCCTTCGGCGGCTACAAACAGTCAGGAAACGGCCGCGAAAATGGCATCTACGGCTTTGAGGAATTCCTGGAATTCAAGGCCATGCAGCTCAAGCCCAGCGCGAGCTGAGTTTTCGCGCCCCGGCCCCGGCTCCGTCTGGCCGGGCAGGTGGCCAGGGCAACACGCCGGTACGCCTTTGTCATAAGTTCTATGTGCTACTTATGTTTTAATGGCGTCAAAACTACAAGCAGTTACATCGATTTATGGCAGAAGTTACCGTCGTTTTTGCCGATCTCACAGGAAGCACCGGGGTTTTTGAATCACTGGGCAATGCCAAGGCCACACAGGCCATCACGCGACTGACCCAGTGGATAGGCAAGGTCTGCCATGCCTACCGCGGCCACGTCGTGAAATACCTCGGCGACGGCGTGCTGGTGGTGTTTCCCGACAATGCGGACGCCGTCGACGCGGTGACCGAACTGCAGCGGGTCCACCGCGACCGCATCCGCAACTGGCCCGAGCAGCTCAAGATGCGCCTGCAAGTGGGCGTGGCGCGCGGTGAAATCGTCGAGCAGGACGGCGACTGCTTCGGCGACGCCGTCAACCTGGCCTCGCGCCTGAGCGACCTGTCGGGCCCCGACCAGATCCTGGCCACCGACGCCGTCATCCGGCACTTACCATCTGACACACTCGTGCGCTCGCGCAGCCTGGGCGCACTGGAAATCCGCGGCCGCAGCGAGGCCTGCCTGGTGCACCGCATCGAATGGCAGTCAGAGGTCATGTCGGAGTCCTTCACGGTGCCGGCCAGCCTGACGGTGCCGCCGGCGACGCCGCCGGCCGCCGTCCTGGCGTCGATCGAGCTGTGCTGGCTGGACATCAACACCGCCTTCGCCTCGACCGAGCTGCCCATCTTCCTGGGCCGCGACCAGGATGCGCATTTTGTGGTGCAGGATCCGCGCGTGTCTCGCCGGCATGCCCGGATTGAATACCGCGCCGGCAAGTTTTTCCTCGAAGACGTCAGCAGCTACGGCACCTGGGTGCGCTTTTCCGACAATGCGGCGGTGGTGGCGCTGCGCCGGCAGGAGTGCGTCCTGCTGCTCGAAGGCGAGATCGCGCTGGGCGCCCCCTTTGAAGATTTCACCGTTCCCACCGTCAGTTTCAAGTTTGCCGACGGCAAAATGCACTTGCAGAAAAAATAGGCCGGCGCCATCCTGCGGAATGCGGGACGCCAAAAAAGGCCCGCCACGCACCGTGGCACTGCCGCCGGATGAGCTCCATCCGGTGAACTTACAGGGAACATGATCTTGGTCTGGTTCAAACGGATTTTTGCCGCCTTGGCCGCCTTGCTGCTGCTTGCCGCGGCGGCCGCGGGCATTTATGTGTACCGGGCCAGTCCCGCGCTGGACGGTGAGCTGCGGGCCGCCGGCCTGCGGGATCGCGTGACCCTGGCGCGCGACCCGTCCGACGTCACCCACATCAAGGCCCAATCGCCGCGCGACGCCTGGTTTGCCCTCGGCTATGTGCACGCCCAGGAACGCGGCTGGCAGCTCGAGTTCAACCGGCGCGCGATGCACGGCGAACTCTCCGAGGTGTTCGGGCCGGCCACACTGGACACCGACAAGCTGCTGCGCACCCTGGGCGTGGTGCGCGCCGCCGAGCGCCAGTGGCAGGGCCTGCCCGCCGAGGGGCGCGAGGCCATGCAGGCCTACAGCGAGGGCATCAACGCCTTTTACGCCGGCTCGCCGCAGGCCTTGTCCCCCGAGTTCCACATCCTGGGCGTCAAGCCCGGCGGCAATTCCGGCACGGCCTGGTCGCCCACCGACAGCCTGGCCTGGTCGCTGATGATGGCGCTGGACCTGGGCGGCAACTGGGGCACCGAATTCGCGCGCCTGTCCGCCGCCCGCGTGCTCAAGACCCCCGAACTCTGGCAGCTGTTCCCGCCTTATCCGGGCGAGCAGCCGGCGTCCAAGGTGGACTTCAGCAAGCTCTACGCCGAGCTCGGCGTGTACCGGGCGGCGCTGCCCGCCACCCAAAAGGTCTCCAGCGGCGGCCCGGGCCCCGGGGCGCTGGCCATGGCGCAAGGCATCAACAACTGGGCCGAGGCGCTGGGCGAGGTCGACGGCAAGGGCTCCAACAACTGGGTGGTGGCGGGCGCGCACAGCACCAGCGGCAAACCCCTGCTGGCCAATGACCCTCACCTGGGCCTGTCGGCGCCGGCTATCTGGTACTTCGCGCGCCTGCAGGCGCCCGCCGGCGGGGGCGGTGATGGAGGCCCTGGGCTGGACGTCATGGGCGCGACCTTGCCCGGCCTGCCTTTTGTGGTCCTGGGCCGCACCGAAAAAATGGCCTGGGGATTCACCAACACCGCACCCGACGTGCAGGACCTGTACCTGGAGCAGATCAATCCCGCCAACCGCGGGCAATACCGCATCCCGGCCGCCGCAGGCACCGCCTGGGCCGACTTCCAGACCCGCCGTGAAACCATCAAGATCAAGGGCCAGCCCGACGTGTTGCTGGACGTGCGCGAAACCCGGCATGGCCCGGTGCTCAGCGACGTGCAGAAATCGCATGCCGAACTGCTGGACACCGGCAAATACGTCATCGCGCTGCGCTGGAGTGCGCTGGACGCCGACAACCAGACGGTGCTCGCCGGCCTGCGCATCAACCGCGCCCAGTCCGTGCAGCAACTGGTGGACGCCTTCGCGGCGCATCACTCGCCCATGCAAAACGTCGTGGCGGCGGACGTCGCGGGCGGCTTGGCCTTTAAAGCCGCCGGCAAGGTGCCGCTGCGCCGGCCCGACAACGACATTCGCGGCATCGCGCCATCGCCCGGTTGGGACGCCCGCTACGACTGGGCCGGCTGGCTGCCTTACGCGCAAACGCCCGAGGCCAGCCGCGCCGCCATCGAGGCCAAAGGCTGGTGGGCCACGGCCAACCAGCGCATCACGCCGCCGGCCTATCCCTTCTTCATGGGCCAGGACTGGACCGTGCCTTACCGCTACGATCGGATCGAGCAGCTGCTGGCGGCCGCGCCACAGCACGATGTGGCCTCCATGCAAAAAATCCAGGCCGACCTGCTGTCGCCCGCGACGCTCAAGCTGCTGCCTTTCCTGCAGAAAACCCTGGCGCAGCCGGTCAAGCACTCGCTGGCCGAAGCCGCGCGCAAAGCCCTGGCCGGTTTTGACGGCACCATGCGCGCCGACCAGGCCGCGCCGCTGGTGTTTGCCGCCTGGGCCGATGAGCTCACGCGCGGCATCCTGGGCGGCAAGCTGGGCGAGGAAACCTTCAGGCCGCTTTACGGCAAGCGCCATTTCAGGAGCGCGCTGGAGGACATCCTGGAGCGCCAGGACAGCAACTGGTGCGGCGCGGCCGGTTGCCAGGCGCAGTCCGCGGCGGCGCTGGCCCGGGCGCTGGACCGCCTGCAGGCGGCTTACGGCGCCGACGTGGGCGGCTGGACCTGGGGCAGAGCGCATCCGGCCCTGTCGGCGCACAAGCCCTTCGGCAACGTCGCCTGGCTTGCGCCCTGGTTTGACGTGCGTGTGCCCACGGGCGGCGACCCGTTCACCGTCAACGTCGGCCAGTACTGGGCCACGGGCGACGCCACGCCCTTTGCCAACCGGCAGGCCGCCTCGCTGCGCGCGGTCTACGACATGGGCGATCCCGAAAAATCCCTCTTTATCTACCAGACCGGGCAGAGCGGCCTGGTGTTCTCCAGCCGCTACCGCGACATGAAGGGCAGCTGGGCCGCCGTGCAATACCGGCCCCTGCAGATGAACCCGCCGGCCTTCGCGCACCAGCTCACGCTGACACCCTGAAGGCCCGGAGGCTTCAGGCCGGGATCGCGTCCACGTTGAGCCGGTCCCAGTGGCGGTGCTGCGCGATCGCCGCCAGCAAATCCTGCGACACCTGGCCGTCCGTCACCTTGCGCGCATCGGCAATGATGACGCCCGGCGTGGGCTCGCTGACGGTTTCCGGGTCTTTGCCCAGGCTGAAACCCAGGGTGGACAGCAGCTGCGCGCCGTCATTCACCGCGCAAATCGTCTTGCAGTGCTTGTAGGCCTCCAGCACAAAGTGCACCGCCTCGCCCATGGCGCCCAGCGTGGCGGCGCTCTCGCTGCCGCCGGGTATCAGCACCGCGTCGAACATCACCGAGGGCATGTTGGTGAAGGTGTGGTCCACCGCCAGCTGCCGGCCCGACGAGGTGCTCACGGTGCCCAGGTGCGGCGCCACCAGCTTGCACTGGGCGCCGGCGTCCAGCAGGTCCTGCTGCAGGCGCTTGAGCGCCGCGGCCTCCACGCCGTCGGCCACCAGGATGGCCACCTTGCGCGTCCTTGCGCTGCCGCCGGGGCGGCCCACCATGCGCAGGGCCGGGTCTTCCTCCACCTTGCTAGTGATGCGGTGCTCGCGAAAACCTAGCCGGCCGGCCGCGGCCTTGGGGTCGGGCGGCTTGATGCCCAGGGGCGCGGCCACGCGCGTGGCCAGCTTCAGGTCCACATGGGCCAGGTTGTCCACCATGCGCTGGCGGATCTCGGGCACTTCCACTTTGGAAAGCTCAAAACGAAAGGCCGCCACGATATGGTCTTTCTCCGGCAGGCTCTGGCTGTTCCAGAACAGCGCGGCCTGGGAAAAATGGTCGTCAAAGGAAGGGCTGCGGCGCCGCAGTTTCGGTGGCTCCAGTTGCTCCGCATAAGACTGGAAGCCTTGCGCGCCGCCGTCCACCCTGAACTCGGTGCCGCTGCCCAGTGTGTTGGGCTCGTAGGCAACCCGGCCCTTGGCAATGGTCTGGCGGTGCATGCCGTCGCGCTGGAAGTTGTGCATGGGGCAGACCGCCCGGTTGATCGGGATCTCATGGAAATTGGCGCCGCCCAGGCGCGACAGCTGGGTGTCGGTGTACGAGAACAGCCGTCCCTGCAGCAGCGGGTCGTTGGAAAAATCGATGCCCGGCACCAGGTGGCCCGGGTGGAAGGCCACCTGCTCGGTTTCAGCGAAAAAATTGTCCGGGTTGCGGTTCAGCACCATCTTGCCTATGGGCTGCACCGGCACCTGCGCCTCGGGAATCAGCTTGGTCGGGTCGAGGATGTCAAAGCCCAGTTCGGCCTCCTTGCCCTCGTCGACGATCTGCACGCCCAGCTCCCACTCCGGGAAGTTGCCGCTTTCAATTGCCTCCCACAGGTCGCGCCTGTGGAAATCGGGGTCCTTGCCGGCGATCTTCTGCGCCTCGTCCCAGGCCAGGCCGTGCACGCCCAGCTTGGGTTTCCAGTGGAACTTCACGAAGAAGGCGCCGCCCCGGGCATTGATGAAACGAAAGGCGTGCACCCCAAAGCCCTCCATCATGCGAAAGCTGCGCGGCAGGGCGCGGTCCGACATGGCCCACATCAGCATGTGGGTGGACTCGGGCATCAGCGAGGCGAAGTCCCAGAAGGTGTCATGGGCGCTGGCCGCCTGCGGCATTTCGTTGTGGGGTTCGGGCTTGACCGCATGGACCAGGTCCGGGAACTTGATGGCGTCCTGGATAAAGAACACCGGGATGTTGTTGCCCACCAGGTCGTAATTGCCCTCGGCGGTGTAGAACTTCACCGCGAAGCCGCGCACATCGCGCACCGTGTCGGCCGAACCCCGGGAGCCGGCCACGGTGGAAAAGCGCACGAAGACCGGTGTTTCCACCTCCGGGTCCTGCAAAAAACCGGCGCTGGTGTACTGCACCATGGACTTGTAAGGCTTGAAATAGCCGTGCGCGCCCGCGCCCCGGGCATGCACCGCGCGCTCCGGAATGCGCTCGTGGTCGAAGTGGGTGATTTTTTCGCGGAGGATGAAGTCCTCCAGGAGCGTCGGGCCGCGCACGCCGGCTTTCAGCGAGTTGTGGTTGTCCGGGATCTGCAGGCCCTGGTTGGTCGTCAGCACCGGCGTACTGCCCGCGGTGAAGCTCTCCAGCTGGGTCTTTTTGTCTTTGGCGCCGTCCGTATTCCGGTGAGGGCTGGCAGTGTTGCGCTTGGAGGGCGGCATGAGCATCCTTGAGTAAAAAAAGGGGGACTCCGCCCGGGGCTGGTGGCCTACAGGCGGATGCGGGAGGGAAGGTGCGCAAACATCGGCCAGGCACCGGCGCCGCGCGGCGGTCAGTTGTCGAGCAGGCCTTCCAGCACTTTGACCGTGGCCAGCAGGCCCAGCGCGGCAATCGTGCCCGCCAGGCACCAGGCCATGAATTCCTGCAGGACTTGCGCGATGCTGTCCGGCAGGGCCATGGACACCAGGAACAGGCCCGCCGCGCAGACCAGCACCGTCAGGAAAGCGTGGAGCAGGTCGATATTGCGAGGGTCGGCATGGACCCGCCAGGCGGTCAGCAGCCCCGCGGCCATGCCTGTCAAAAGTCCGGCCATCAGCTTCATGGTGATGTTTCCTGTGCTTGGGTGATCGTCACTGGGTGGTGCATGGACATTACGGGCTCGCGGCCGGCCGGGTGGTAGCCCGACATCGGCGTGCCATGTAAGGGCTTTCTGCTCCTCGCGTAAGACATGGCTTACCAGTGCGCCAAGGATGGGTGGGGGCGCGCCTCCTTCCCCGGTCCCGTGGTTTTTGAAGAAGCCCGTGGCGCCGCGTGGCCTTTTCTCCTACAAGGCCATGCTCACCCCTCCGGCACAAAGCCGCGGGCCGCACACGTAAATTCAGGGGCATGAAAACCGGCATGAGCCCACCCCACCTCCTTTGTTTGCCTTTGTTGCGGATCGGCACCCCACCATGAAAATGCGAACCTACCTCGTGGAAGACAACCCGACCATCCGCGACAACCTCATCAGCACGCTGGAAGAACTGGCGCCCGTGCAGTCGGTCGGCAGCTGCGAAACCGAAGACGAGGGCACCGAATGGCTGACCCACCATGAAGGCCAGTGGGACCTTGCCATCGTCGACCTGTTCCTCAAGCAGGGCAGCGGCCTCAGGATCCTGCAAGCCTGCCGCGAGCGCAGCCCCCTGCAGAAGATCGTGGTCTTCAGCAACTACGCCACGCGCGAAATGCGCATGCGTTGCGCCGAGCTGGGCGTGGACGCGGTGTTCGATAAGTCCACCGAAATCGATTGCCTGCTGGCCTACTGCCTCACGCAGAGCCGCAAGCTGGAAACCGCCGCCAATGACGACTCCAGGAACTCGCTGGATTCAAGGCTGCAGTCCGCCTGAAGCCGAACCCGCAGCACAGCGAGCCCGGACCATGAGCACACCTGCGGCCTCACTCGCCGATATGCCCATGGAGCTGCCGCCCTATAGCGGGCCCAGGCGGCTGGACGACGATGTGTTCCAGACGGCGGAAGAAGCCGTGCTGGTTGAAGGGCAGGGCAGTGCCGCCGCGCTGCCGCTGCCGCCATCCGGTCCCGCCGCCACAGGCAGCCGTGGTTTTCCGTTCATGCAGGCCGTTCGCGCACATGTCGCGGCCCGACCCTGCCAGTCAGCCCTGCTGGCCGCCGCGGCGGGCGCGCTGGCCATGCTGGCCTTGCGTTCGCAACTGCGCGGCCGCCTGCAGCTGCCGCGCCGGTCTCGCTTGCGATGAGGCCGGGCGCATCCCTGAGCCAAGGAAATTCCATGCCGCTGCATCTTCATGTTCCCCAGCCGCCGCCCGGCACACCGGGCATCCATATCCCCGAGGAGGTCCCGCCGTTGATCGTGCCGCCCGAACCGGGCATGCCGCCAGAGATCACCGACCCGCCGCCGCCCGAGCCCACGCTGCCGATTCGCGAGCCGGGTACCAATGTCCCGCCCCAGGCCAGGCCGGCCAGGACTTCCGACTTCTAGCCTTTGGCCTTTTGCTGGCGGCTCAGGAGGCCTGCTGGCGCTGGTATTCGGCCCGCTTCATGCTGAGATAGCTTTCCTTGTCCACTTCGTGCAGCTGTCGGGCGTACTGCTCGGTGGCGTCGAACCAGTGCTGCAGGCGCGCCTCCAATTGCTGGGCCGGCGGCTTGTCCAGCGAGGCCAGGTAGGCCTCTATCGCCAGGTAGTAGCGCATGGTGTTACGCTCCACCGTGCCGCGCATGCCGTCCACCAAGGCGGTGGCGCCGCCGCGTTGCACCCGCGTGAAGCCGACCTTGCCGCTGCCGGCCGTGGCCAGGTAGCCCTGCATGGCCAGGCGGCCGGCGACGCCGTAGCCGTAGGAATAGCGCAGGTGCATAAAGGTCTTGCCGCCGGGAAGCGGCACCGCCTGCAGCTCGATACGGTAGTTGCTGGTGCCCAGGGGGCCTTTGTCCGACCTCAGGTTCGCCGCAAGGTAGTCCGGTGAGCTGGCGGCCAGCCGGTAGCTGAATTGCAGCGCAAAAGCGTCTTCCAGTGGCTGCTCGGTCTTTTTGCCGATATGCATGTTCAGCAGGCTCGGGCTTTCGTCCGCGCTCGCATGGCAGTACTTGGTGTTGATGTGAAGTATCAGCATCTCGCACCAGCGCCTGGGGCTCTTGAAGGCGCCGCTGACCGTGGCGAAGGGCGAATTCAGCACCGCATAGGCGCTGCCCGTCACGGCATTGGGATTCTCGGTTGATTCCAGAAACAGCGGCCTGCGGTAGGCATTCTGCGCAAGCTGCCCGGCCAGTTCCGCGTGCTTTTCGAGCAGGGCCGGCGCGCCGGATTCCGCGTTCGCGGCGCTTGCCTGCGGCGCTTGCGCGTGAGCCGGGAACTGGGCGGCGCAAAGCAGCCAGCCGCACAGCAGGGCATGGCGCCCCAGGCGTCGAAGAGGATTCATGGCTTCAGTGTGCCAGCGCGAACGAAGCCTGTTTTGCATACGCTCCCTCGTCCTACATGGAGTCGCCGCGAGCGTGAAGGCCGCGGCCGTTCAGGCTTGCGCCGTCTCCGCCCGCGCATGCGAATCCGCAGCGGCGACGGCTTCGAACTGCAGCGTGAGCCGGTTCTTCCCGTGAACCAGCTGCACGGATTCCTGCTGGGCCAGTATCTGCACATCGCGCCAGTCCAGCAGCCGGTAAGGCGGCTTGTCGGCGGCACGCATGGGCTCGGCGGCATCGTGCGGTTTGAGTTCGATGTGAAGGGAAAGAATGTCCTGGGCAAACTCGGCCCCTATGAGCACCTTGCCGGGCGCGTCGGCCGCATCGGTCAGCGCGATGAGGGCGGCGGTCAGCACGGTGCGAAGCGCGGACTGGGGCAGTTGCACAACGGGGCCGCCGGTGTTGTCGATCACTGAAAAACCCCTGAACGAAAGCTGCGTCGTCACCATGCCCAGGCATTCCGCGATGCCGCCACCGGCGGTGACCAAGCGCTTTTCCTTGGGTGCCAGCCAGCTCATCAGGTCCACGCAGGATGCGGCCGCTTCCTTGGTTAGCGCCACGATGTCGCGCGCGTTTCTCAGCAGCGCTTCCGGGTCGGCATCGGCTTTTTGCAAGCGCCGCTCCAGCATGGCCGCCACCATGGCGATGGGCTGCAGCGTCCCCGCCATGTTGTGGCGTATCACCGGGGCCAGCCGGCGCAGCAACGCGTAATGCGCCGCTTCGGCCTCGCAGCTTTGCAATCCGCTTGCCTGTATTGCCGTGCTGCTGGATGGAACGCTCATGGTGCTGCCGCCGATGGTGGTTTCACAAAAACTGCAGGCGAATCTGCAGGGCCCACGCCGTGCAGCAACACACATCCGGCTGCGATATTTTTCAAGGCGTAACTACAAAATGTACAGCGGTCAAATCGAAGTTCATGTAAGCCAAAGCCTACAGTTTGGCCGCTGTGACAGGCTTGCCGCACATAGTTTTCACCCTTAGGAAAATAGTGTGCGATTTGATTGTCATTCTGTATCTTCGCGAGTAATCTCGGCACCCGTTTCTACAAAAAGTTACCCTCAATACAGGATGAACGATATGGAAGCTTTGACCAAGCTTTCGGTGGTGGAGCGCGACACCGAATTGAAGTCCATTCTCAAATCCCTGAGCGCGCTCAGGCGTGGAGAGGCGGGCGTCACCCTTCCAACGGAGTGGGAGGGCGTCTATGGAAAGATCGCCGCCGAATTCAACCAGCTCTCGGCCATGACGACGGCGACCACCAGCCGCTGCAAAGGCCTGGCCTCCAAGTCCCGCCTGGCAACACGTGCCAGCCGGCGCCTGCCCGAGGACAAACTCTCGGGCTTCTGGTTGCAGAACGCGATGGCCATCAACACCGTGCTCGATGAAGCCGAGACGGTGACGGAGCAAACCAAGGTGGTGCTGACCGCCTTGACCGACCTCAAAAAAGGCGATGCGCGCGCTTCGCTGCCGCAAGACTGGACCGGCGTGCCCGGCAAGGTGGCCGATGCCTTTAACGACGTGGTCTCTGAAAACGTGCGCATGGCGCGCGAACTCGAACGCCTGAGCCGCGTGGTCGGCAAGCAGGGACGCCTCAAGGAGCGCGCCTTTGTGCCGGACGCTTCGGGTTTCTGGCGCGACTCCGCGGAGTCCATCAACTCGCTGATCGCCGACCTGGTGCACCCGACCAGCGAAGTGGCGCGCGTGATAGGCGCCGTGGCGCAGGGCGACCTGTCCAAGAGCATGGCGCTGGAGGCCGAGGGCAAGGCGCTTGAAGGCGAGTTCCTGCGAACCGCCATGATCATCAACAAGATGGTGGAGCAACTGGGTACCTTCTCGGCCGAGGTGACGCGTGTGGCGCGCGAGGTGGGTACCGAGGGCAAGCTGGGCGGCCAGGCCGATGTGCAAGGCGTGGCCGGCACCTGGAAGGACTTGACCGACTCGGTCAACTCCATGGGCTCCAACCTCACGGCGCAGGTGCGCAACATTGCCGAGGTGACGACAGCCGTGGCGGCCGGTGACCTGTCCAAGAAGATCACGGTGGACGTCAAGGGCGAGATCCTCGAGCTCAAGAACACCATCAACACCATGGTGGACCAGCTGCGATCCTTTGCCTCTGAAGTGACACGCGTGGCGCGCGAGGTGGGCACCGAGGGCAAGCTGGGCGGCCAGGCCGATGTGCAGGGTGTGGCCGGTACCTGGAAGGATTTGACCGACAACGTGAATTTCATGGCCGGCAATTTGACCTCCCAGGTGCGCAATATCGCCGACGTGACCAAGGCCGTGGCGGCCGGCGACCTGTCCAAAAAGATCACAGTGGACGTGAAAGGTGAGATTCTCGAGCTCAAGAACACCATCAACACCATGGTGGACCAGCTCTCCTCATTCGCGTCGGAAGTGACGCGCGTGGCGCGCGAGGTGGGCACCGAGGGCAAGCTGGGCGGCCAGGCCGATGTGCAAGGCGTGGCCGGTACCTGGAAGGACTTGACCGACTCGGTCAACTCCATGGGCTCCAACCTCACGGGCCAGGTGCGCAACATCGCCGAGGTGACGACCGCTGTGGCGGCCGGCGACCTTTCGAAGAAGATCACGGTGGACGTCAAGGGCGAGATTCTTGAACTCAAGAACACCATCAACACCATGGTGGACCAGCTTTCTTCGTTTGCATCCGAGGTGACGCGGGTGGCGCGCGAGGTGGGTACCGAAGGCAAGCTGGGCGGCCAGGCCGATGTGCAGGGCGTGGCCGGTACCTGGAAGGATTTGACCGACTCGGTCAACTCCATGGGCTCCAACCTCACGGGCCAGGTGCGCAATATCGCCGAGGTGACCAAAGCCGTGGCGGCCGGTGACCTCTCCAAAAAGATCACGGTGGACGTCAAGGGCGAAATCCTGGAACTCAAGGCCACCATCAACACCATGGTGGACCAGCTGCGCTCCTTCGCTTCTGAAGTGACGCGGGTGGCGCGCGAGGTGGGCACCGAAGGCAAGCTGGGCGGCCAGGCCGATGTGCAGGGCGTGGCCGGTACCTGGAAGGATTTGACCGATTCGGTCAATTCCATGGGCTCCAATTTGACGGGCCAGGTGCGCAATATCGCTGAGGTGACGACGGCCGTGGCGGCCGGCGACCTGTCCAAAAAGATCACAGTGGACGTGAAAGGCGAGATCCTTGAACTCAAGAACACCATCAACACCATGGTGGATCAGCTGCGGTCTTTTGCCTCTGAAGTGACACGTGTGGCGCGCGAGGTGGGCACCGAGGGCAAGCTGGGCGGGCAGGCCGATGTGCAAGGCGTGGCCGGTACCTGGAAGGACTTGACCGACTCGGTCAACTCCATGGGCTCCAACCTGACAGCCCAGGTGCGCAACATCGCCGAGGTGACGACCGCCGTGGCGGCCGGCGACCTGTCCAAAAAAATCACGGTGGATGTGAAGGGCGAGATTCTCGAGCTTAAGAACACCATCAACACCATGGTGGACCAGCTGCGGTCCTTCGCTTCGGAAGTGACACGCGTGGCGCGCGAGGTGGGTACCGAGGGCAAACTGGGCGGGCAGGCCGATGTGCAAGGCGTGGCCGGCACCTGGAAGGACTTGACCGACAACGTGAACTTCATGGCCGGTAACTTGACCAGCCAGGTGCGCAACATCGCCGACGTGACCAAGGCCGTGGCAGCCGGCGACCTGTCCAAAAAGATCACGGTGGACGTGAAGGGCGAGATCCTGGAACTCAAGAACACCATCAACACCATGGTGGACCAGCTGCGCTCCTTTGCGTCCGAAGTGACGCGCGTCGCGCGCGAGGTGGGCACCGAAGGCAAGCTGGGCGGCCAGGCCGATGTGCAGGGCGTGGCCGGCACCTGGAAGGACTTGACCGACAACGTGAACTTCATGGCCGGCAACCTGACCAGCCAGGTGCGCGGCATTGCGCGCGTGGTGACGGCCGTGGCCAACGGCGACCTGGAGCGCAAGCTCACCGTGGAGGCCAAGGGCGAGATCGCCGCGCTGGCCGACACCATCAACGGCATGACCGACACGCTGGCCACCTTCGCCGACCAGGTGACCTCGGTGGCGCGCGAGGTGGGGGTGGAGGGCAAGCTGGGCGGCCAGGCCAAGGTGCCGGGCGCGGCGGGTACCTGGAAAGGCCTGACCGAAAACGTCAACCAGCTGGCCGCCAACCTGACGACCCAGGTGCGCGCCATCGCCGAGGTGGCGACGGCCGTGACCCAGGGCGACCTGACGCGTTCCATCACGGTGGAAGCGCTGGGCGAGGTGGCCGCGCTGAAAGACACCATCAACGAAATGATCCGCAACCTCAAGGATACCACCCAGGTCAACACCGAGCAGGACTGGCTCAAGACCAACCTGGCCAAGTTCAGCCGCATGCTGCAGGGCCAGAAAGACCTGGTGGCCGTGGGCCATTTGATCCTCTCGGAGCTCGCGCCCGTGGTGGGCGCCCAGCAGGCGGAGTTTTATGTGCTGAGCTACACCCAGGAAAGGCCGCGCCTGCGCCTGATGGCCAGCTATGCCTCCGACGGGCAGGGCGCTTACGGCAAGGAAATCGACCTGGGCCAGGGCCTGATTGGCCAGTGCGCCTTCGACAAGCAGAAGATCCTGCTGACCTCCTCCATGCCGCAGGGACTGAAGATCTCCTCGGGCCTCACGGAAGTGGCGCCCATGGACATCCTGGTGCTGCCCATCATCTTCGAGGGCCAGGTCAGGGGTGTGGTGGAGCTTGCCTCGGTCGAGCGCTTCAACCCCACACACCAGGCCTTCCTGGACCAGCTCACGGAAAGTATCGGCATCGTGATCAACACGATCGAGGCCAATATGCGCACCGAAGACCTGCTGACCCAGTCGCAGTCCCTGGCGCAGGAGCTGCAAAGCCGGCAGGAGGAACTGCAGCAGACCAACGAGGAGCTGCAGGAAAAAGCCCACCTGCTGGTCCAGCAGAACGACGAGGTGGAGCGCAAGAACCAGGAGGTCGAGCAGGCCCGCCAGGCGCTCGAGGAAAAAGCCAAGCAGCTGTCGCTGACCTCCAAGTACAAGTCGGAGTTCCTGGCCAATATGTCGCACGAGCTGCGCACGCCGCTCAACAGCCTGCTGATCCTGTCCGACCAGCTGTGCA
>Ga0102595_100527_pt1 | contig 25056 bp, 16 predicted proteins | sample Araplaol_mTSA_r2_2_FD_76864 | JGI IMG/M metagenome (GOLD analysis project Ga0102595, IMG submission 76864) | Arabidopsis root microbial communities from North Carolina, USA - plate scrape MF_Col_mTSA_r2 (SPADES assembly) (version 2) | ecosystem: Host-associated > Plants > Roots > Endosphere...
TGGCGAAGCAAAGAAAAGTGAGTTGCCGCCGGGCAACCCCCGGCCAGCAGAACCCAACAAAAAGCACCCCCTCGGCAGAGTAAGGACCCCATATGCTCATAGCCAAAAACATCAACCAATACTACGGCGGCTCCCACATCCTCAGAGATGTGAGCCTCGAATCCCACCTAGGCAAGGTGACAGTACTACTCGGCCGCAACGGCGTAGGCAAAACAACCTTGCTCAAGTCATTGATGGGCTTAGTGCCGATCAAAACCGGCACGATTGAATTCGACGGCAAACAGATTCAAACCAGCACACCGTATGAACGGGCAAGAGCGGGCATAGGCTTTGTCCCCCAAGGCCGCGAAATCTTCGCCCGCCTGACGGTGGAAGAAAACCTGCGTATGGGCCTGGCCTACAAGAGTGCTGCGACGCCTATCCCGGCCGAGTTGTATGAGCTGTTTCCGGTGCTCAAGCAGATGCCGAACCGCCGCGGCGGCGACCTGTCGGGCGGGCAGCAGCAGCAGCTGGCGATTGCGCGCGCGCTGGCGGCCAAGCCCAAGCTCTTGATCCTGGATGAACCGACCGAGGGCATACAGCCCAGCATCATCAAGGACATAGGCCGGGTGATACGCATGCTGGCCGACCGCGGCGACATGGCCATCCTGCTGGTGGAGCAGTACTACGACTTCGCGCAGGAGCTGGCCGACGACTACCTGGTGATGGAGCGCGGCGAGTTCATCGCGCGCGGGCAGGGCAAGGACATGGAAGCCAACGGCGTGCGCCAGCTGGTGGCGATTTAACTGGCAGGCCGCATTGCCTCGTGTCAAAGCCCGGTTCGTCCGGGCTTTTTTCTGTGTGCCAGAATCGCATCGGTCGCCGGTTGGCGGCCGCGAGGGAGCCACAGCCCAGAGGCACAACAAACCGGCTGTGGCAATCAATCAAAAATAAAAGGTAGATACCGATGGCTTTGCTCGCCTTGGACAACTGGCTGATCCGGGAAAAATCGCATGAGGGCCTGTCGGGGTTTCGCCGCTTTCTGGTGGAGTTTGGCTGCTTTGGCTTGAAGGAGGCCAGGGCCTGCCTGTTTGCCGGGCTGTTCTTTGCGGCGGTGTTCCTGGTGCCGCGAGCCGGCCTGGCCGGTATCCCGCGCTATGACCTGTTGCTGGTGATCGCATTGCTCATTCAAGGCTGGATGGTGCTGGCCAAACTGGAAACGCTGGATGAGCTCAAGGCCATCTGCCTGTTTCATGGGGTGGGTTTTGCGCTGGAGGTTTTCAAGACCTCGGGGGCTATCCAGTCCTGGAGCTATCCGGACTTTGCCTATACCAAGCTGTTTGGCGTGCCGCTGTTTTCGGGGTTTATGTATGCGGCGGTGGGCAGCTACATCATCCAGGCCTGGCGTTTGTTTGACCTGCGTATCCGGCACCACCCGCCGTACTGGATGGCGGTGGTGATTGCGGTGCTGATTTACGCCAATTTTTTCACCCACCATTACTGGGTCGACTACCGCTGGTACATCGCGGCCTGCCTGGCGGGTTTGTACGCCAGGTCTTCGGTGATTTTCCGGCCCTATGACCGGGACCGCAGCATGCCCTTGCTGCTGGGCTTTTTGCTGATCGGCTTTTTTATCTGGGTGGCGGAGAACATCAGCACCTTCTTCAGCCTCTGGCACTACCCCAACCAGCTGGGCGCCTGGTCCATCGTGCATGTGGGCAAATGGAGTTCCTGGTCGCTGCTGGTGGTGATGACCTTCACCATTGTGGCCAACCTCAAGCATGTGAAGGCGCGCATCCATGTGCCCGAGTGAAGCGGGTGGGTCGAGTGGGTCGGGTGGGTCGGGTGGGGCGGGACCCTTCGCATGACGCTGCGTTTTGACCGCGAAGCGGCGCTGTGGGCCGTCCTTATTTTCATCATTGAAGTGCTGATCGCGACCGTGTGGTCGCAGCACCGCTGGCTGCGCGGCTTTGTCGGCGACGTGCTGGCGGTGGTGTGGGTGTATTTTTTGTTAAAGACCGTGCTCAAGGCCAATACCTTAAGCCTTGCACTGCTGGCGTTTGCCGTGGGTTGCGGGGTCGAGCTTGGCCAGTATGCGGCGGCCGCGAACGGCTGGCATGTCGAGAACCGGGTGCTGCGGATTGTGTTGGGCTCGGTGGCCGACTGGATGGATGTGCTGGCTTATGCCGGCGGGTTTTTGGGGGTGCTGGCGCTGGAATCGTTTCTTGCCCGTTTGCGGTTTCTCTTTACGCCCCCTCCCTTTGGGAGAGGGCAGGGGTGAGGGCCTTGCTGCTCAGCTCAGCACGATGGGCTCCCTGGGCTCGTTCGGTGCGGTCCCCAGCTTGACGCTGGAGTTCCTGGGCAGGGTCATCGCGCTGTCCAGCCACACCAGCGTGGTGCCGCTTCGGGAATCCCAGGACTCGCCGGGGATGCCGCCTTCGGGCGGTTGCGTCAAATCGCGGATCTCCGCCGCGACCGAAACAAACAGCGCGTCTCCGGGCAGGGGCATGGGCCGTCCCAGGAAGGGTTGCTGGTACAAAAGCCAGTGATGGACGGCGGCTTCCATGCCCGGCCGCGCAGGCAGCACCACGCGGCAGGCGCCGGCTTTCAGGAAGCGTTCGAACTCGGGGTCCACGCCCTCCAGGGTGGCCAGCTCGTCCCAGTTCTGCCGCCCCGCCCAGTAGTAGGGGTAGAACACATAGGCCATGTTTCCCCATTCGAAGGCCTGCTCAAAAAACTGGACCGTCGGGGCGTCCAGCCGGGCTTTGGCAAAGTCGGTTTCCCTCCAGGGGGCCACGCCGCCGGTGGTGGCTGCCGCCGCTTGCAGGCCGTCGCGGCCGTTGAAGGGGGACTCATCGAGCAGCCAGGCAATGACCTGCCGCTTGAGCTCGTCGCGGATGGTCTGCAGGTTTCTTGCGGGTGAGGACTCGCCGACCGGCAGCGCGCTGACGAGCGCGCGCCTGTCCTGGGCGTTTTGCCATGCCTGGTTCCAGTCGTTCCAGGCGCTGAACAGGGCGTCGTAGACGGCATGCTGCCAGGTCTCGAAAGCCTCCGTCGTTCTTTGGCATTTGACGGTGAAGGTCATCCCGAAGGAATGGCAGCCGGTGGCCTGGGCGGTCAGGCTCAATTTCTCAATCGCGGGAGGGGACAGGGCCACGGTGACGGCGGCCTGCGCGCTGTCGGTGATGTTCAGCATGGCTTCGCTGTACTTGGGCGGTACTTCGGAGGCGCCTCTCACCTGGACGCTTTGCCCGTCGACGAGTTGCGCATAGCCGGCGTTGGAGCTCCCGACATAGACGTTGGCCACGATCCCGTGGTAGCAGTCCACCGGCCCGCTGTCATAGTTGTTGGCCGCCACGCTTTGGCGCATCCATTTGCCGTGCAGGGGCGTTGCGAACCCCGAGTACTCCACCGCATGGGCCGCGTAGCCGGCCGGCACCGCCACCTCCGCTGAAATTGCAACGGCAGGCGGCGCCCACTGCGTTCCCGCCGCGTCGGGCAGCTCGGCCGCGACCGCGGTTTTTGCCAGCACGACCGAGACCTCGGCATCGGGCAGCACGGGCAGGTTGGAGGCCCGGTAGGTGGAAGCCAGCGCCAGCACGCCCTCGGGGGTCAGCGCTTCCCTGGTGACGGTCCAGGCGGGCGGCGCCTTGGCTTCACTGGCCCGGACTTTGGCCGCCGTCCGCCACCTGACGTACTCGGCCGGCTCGGGCAGCTCGAATTCCAGCTGCAGGCGGTCGGGGTAGGTGAACACCTGGTAGCGGTCCACCCGGTCCACCCATCGGTAGATGCCGCTGCGGTTGGCGTCGTCGGAGCTGAAGGCGTGGCGTTGCGAGGTTTCCTTGCGGATGAGTTCGCGCCGCTGGCGGGATTCCTTGGTCTGGGACTCTATCGCGGCGACCGCCTTGGAGACGGCCTTGCGCGCGATCCGCGACGCGACGCGGTCGGAGCGTCCCAGCTGCACGCTGGCCTCCCCGCCCGCGTTGACCGAGTAGCGGCTTCCCGGCATGTTCTGCTCATAGTCGGTTTGCACATGGCCCCTGACGGCCAGGGACAACTGGGTCTGCAGGTCGCGGCTCATGTCGGACTCGTTCTGGCTCTCGTCCTGCTTTTGCTGGCTGCTGGAGGTGGCGGTTTCGGACAGGGAGATGTTTTCGGTTTCCGAAAAGTTTTTCTCGTTCTCCTGGTAGGTCTCGCCGGCCATGACGTTGCGGATCATGGCGATCTCGCCGGGCAGGTAGCCTCGCCATTCGCTCCTGACCACATGCATGTCGGCGACGGAGGCTTCCCGGATCAGCTTGATGCGGGCTTCGGGAAAGGCGTGCGCCAGCGATGCCGGCAAGGTCACAAAGCGGCGGTTCAGTTTGGCGTGGACCTGGCCGGGTTTGAGCGCCGACAGCGCTTGCGGGTCTTGCTGGATCAGGGAGACCACCAGGGCATAACGCGCCGCCCAGGCCAGCTGGGCGTGCTTCTTGGGCGTTTCGAAGAGCCAGGCCACGGTCCATCCCGCCAGGTCCTGGGCATAGGTCGCGAGGGCCTCGTTCCAGCCCGGGTTGGTGTAGTGGTCCAGGTAATCGGCGGCCGCAAGGCGCACCTGCTCCGCGAGGTCCGCGCCGCTGACCAGGTCCTCGTTCTGGGCAAGCCATATCTCGATGCCGTGCACCAGCGCGATCAAATACTGCGGCCCGGTGTCCGGGTTCGCCACCCTTTCCACCGAGTGGTTGGAATCCTCCTTGAAAGCCGTCAGCGCTTCGGTGATGGCGGCATCCCCGGGCAGGGCGCCCTGGCCCAGGAACTGGGCCACCGTTCGAACCAGCGGCGACATCAGCAACAGGTTCTCCTCCGCGGTGGGTTCGACGCGGCGCAGCGGGCGGGTGAGCGTGAAATCGGCGAGATCCATCATGGTTTTTCTCCTTCTGGTTAAAGTGCATCGGCGGCCGCGCGCATCAAGGCATGCGCCAGCAGGTTGAACTCTTCAAGCGTCATGGGCATGGCCTGTTGGCGCAGGGTGACCCGCGATTCGATGGCCTTTTTCAAGGCGCTGTCGGGAAAGTCGCTTTCCGCGGCATTGAGCACCCAGCGATGGGCCTTTTCGCCGGGCAATGAGGGCAGCAGGCGAAACAGTGTGCGGGTCCCGTCCTTGCCCTCAATTTCCAGGATGCTGCTTCCGGTTTCGCGGACCATATCGGCCAGGGTCTGCTCCAGCGAGGTGTTGACGCTTTCCACCTTGATCTGCACGCCCAGGAAGAGTTTGGACAGGGGCGCGGAGGGGCTTGTCGTGGCCGGCAGGCTTTCGTTGACCAGCAGGATCGCCTGGTCCAGGTACTCCTTGCCGCCCAGCCGCATGTTTCCGTAGACCTTGCGCGCCTTCCATCCGGGGCCCAGCGCCGTGGCGGCTTCGTTGGCGAGGTCCTCGTAGGCATCCATGTGGAGGATCCAGTCGTCCCAGTGCTGCGCGAACATCTCGCCCAGGACCTTGCCCTTGAGGCTGCTGTGGATGGGGCTTTTTTTGGCGGCTTCCATGGCTTTGAACAGGTTCATCTGGGTCTCGGGATCTCGCGTCTTCTCGAACGCTTGCGCCAGGCGCTCAAATTCGCGTATTTCCGCCTTGATGGCCTCGGGGGAGGGGGCGCCTTTGGCGTTGCCGGCCAGAAAGTCCCAGACGCGCGTCCATTCGGCTTGCCTCGAAGCGTCGATCTGGCTGGAAAACTTCTTGTAGGCGGTCAGCAGCATGTGGTCGGTGCCCGACAGCGCCGTCCCCGAGGTTTCCAGTTTTCGCATGTGCCGCATGAAGGCCTTCTGCACCCGCGCGGCTTCCTTGCGGGCCATGGCAAGACCCATCTCCCTCTGGATGTCCGCAAAAGCCTGGACTGCCCGCTTTTCGAGGCTGTCATAGCTCCCGCGGGCGAGGCGGGGCGCGGCCCGGCTACCCTGGGCCCTGGCCAAGGCCTGGGCCTCCTCATCCATCACCGTGCCCAGGGACACCAGGTACTGGCCCAGTTCCCGGCGCAGGGCCAGCCGGTCCGCCGCGGTGACGCCGGCGGCCGCATCCAGCATCTCCGTGACGCGCACAAGCTGGGCGGTGAGGGTGAAATGGGAGACCTGGTCCAGGCGTTTCCAGTGGCATTTGGCCGCGCTGGAAAGCCTGTGCCACGCGGCAGCGGCTTCCGCGCTGGATCTCACGAAGGCCATGAATGCCGGAAGCAGCGGGTCGCCGATTCGTGTGCTGCGGAAGTGCCCGCTCTTCAAGCCGGAGACGGTGCTCTCCAGCATCTCGATGGCCTGTCTCGTGGCGACCGGATTTTTGGCGGGAAGCAGGTTGATCCTGGGCCCGTTCATGGCGGCCCCCCGATCCTGGCGGTGCCGCGCAACTGGAGGATGAGAAACAAGGCCCCGACGACCGAGCCGATGTAGCTGCCCTGTTCGGCAGCGAAACTGTCGGCGGGATTCAGGCATGCGGCAAACGCCTGGTCTTTTTTTCCTTCTTCCACGGCCGACTCAATGACGCTTCCAAGGGCCGACGCCAGGCTGGCGGCCGCCAGCAGCGCGGCGGCGGGCGGCGTGCTTGCCGCGAGTGCAGCAAGGCTTTCCACGATGTCGATGCCGACGCTCAGCTTTGCAAACGGCCCCATCGCGCCCTTGAACGCGGCGAGCTTCTCCTGCGCCGCCATCCAGGCCATGTCGCCCTGGCCCAGGTGCAGCAGTTTCAGGGCGTCGTTGATCACGGGGGAGTAGCGCCAGACCACTTCCGGCGTTTCGTTCAATTCCGTTTCCATCAGGCCCCCGGCCCGCTGGACATCGTCCAGTGTTTCATCGATGACCGTGAAGAGCCTGGTGCCGTAGGCGACTTTGTCTTGCTTGTCCTTTGGCAGGGCGTTGCCCCAGGCATCGGCCACTTCGGACACCATCTCATGGTTCCACAGCCTGTACAGGATGGGGTGGAGCCTGCAGTGCCCGGCCAGCTTTTCGGCCAGGATTTCCTGGGTGCGTGCCCGGTCTTTTTCGGCCAGTTCCGTCCGTTTTATGAAGGCCGCGTAGCTCGGGCCGTAATAGCCCGTGCCCGGTATGTGTTGTGCCGCAGTGAGGTTCAGCTCGTTGAAATACTCAAGCTCGCGCCTGAGTACGTCGATTTCCCACATGGCCTGCGCCAGGCTGCCGAGGTCTGCATTGACTTCGGGCGCATGGTTCGTGGCGCCTTGCGGCGTCACCCGGTACCGGACCCGCTCCTGCAGCAGTTGTTGGTGGATCTTCTCCAGCCGTGCCTTGACCACTTCCCGCGCCTTGGCCTGTATGCGTTCTTCGGCACGGGCGATAAAGCTGTCGAGTATTTTTTTGTGGCTTTTGTACGCCGTCAGCAGCGCATGGCGTTTGGGCGTGCTTTCCCCGCGATAAACCGGTTCACCCCTGAGCGGCGGCTTCAAGGGCGTGCGCGGCGCCACCGACGGGTCCCAGGTCGTGACGGGGGGATCCATGATCCCGTTGGCAAAGGCCTGGCGCCCGGCAGTACCGTACAGGGCATACAGCGAATTGGAAAAACCCGCGACGCGGTCCTGCAGGGCGGCTTCCCGGGTATTAAAAAGCAAGCGCAGCGCTGTTTCCTTGTCCTCCGGGTAGAAGACGATCTCCTGCGCCTCGGCCTCGCCCGGCTCAGCCGCGTCTTCGAGCCGCGGGGATTCGGATTGCCACAGAAACAAGTCCTCCGCCTTCATCGGGTGAAGGTCTTGCTTTTGCGGCGTCAACAAAGTCAGCTCGATCATCAAGTTCCCGTGTCGGCTTGTTCAAAGCGGTGGTAGCAACTCTTGACTGGTGAAAGTCTGGGAGCGCGATCCTGAACACCTTCCACTGCGCGGGTGGACATGCATGGCGGCCGGTCTCTTGCAACAACACGGATGCGCGTGCGAAGCGCGCCGGGGGCTTTGCGGGAAACGGGCGATGGCGAACTCTATCTGCCCCCCGCGAGTTTGGACAACCCGTGGACAGCCCGCCGTTTGGGGAATATTCACGGGTGGCCGGGGCGGATTTGCCCGGCTTCATTGCGCGTCAGCGATCCATCCGTCGCACAGCCTGTGACCAGAACTTACATGGGTTACGATTGCGCTGGGCCGGCCCCATTGCCGGCCACGTCGCTCGGACGGTTCCGGGCGCTTACGTGAAAGTTACTTCCTATGTCCGCTTCCCCAGGCAAGCGCCGCTTTGCGCGCATTGACCGCCTTCCCCCCTACGTCTTCAACATCACGGCCGAGCTCAGAGTCGCCGCGCGCAGGCGCGGCGAGGACATCATCGACATGAGCATGGGCAACCCCGATGGCGCCACGCCGGCGCACATCGTGGCCAAGCTCACCGAGGTCGCGCAGCGGCCTGACACCCACGGCTATTCGGCCAGCAAGGGTATACCGCGGCTGCGGCGCGCGATTGCCCACTGGTACCAGAGCCGCTACCAGGTGGCCATAGACCCGGACAGCGAGGCCATCGTGACCATAGGTTCGAAAGAAGGCCTGGCCCATTTGATGCTGGCCACGCTGGACCGCGGCGACACCGTGCTGGTGCCCGACCCGAGCTACCCCATCCACATCTACGGCGCGATGATCGCCGGGGCCGACATACGTTCGGTGCCGCTGACGCCGGACACGGATTTTTTTGCCGAGCTTGAAAAAGCCATACGCGGCAGCTACCCCAAGCCCAAGATGATGGTGCTGGGCTTCCCGTCGAACCCGACGGCGCAGTGCGTGGAGCTGGCGTTTTTTGAGAAAGTGATCGCGCTGGCGCGCAAGCACGACATCTTTGTGGTGCACGATTTAGCCTATGCCGACATCGTGTTCGACGGCTGGAAAGCGCCGTCCATCATGCAGGTGCCGGGCGCCAAGGACATTGCGGTGGAGTTCTTCACGCTGTCCAAGAGCTACAACATGGCGGGCTGGCGCGTGGGCTTTATGGTCGGCAACCCCGACCTGGTGGCGGCGCTGGCACGCATCAAGAGCTACCACGACTACGGCACCTTCACCCCGCTGCAGGTGGCGGCGATTGCCGCACTCGAAGGCGACCAGCAATGCGTGAAAGACATCGCCGCCCAGTACCAGGCGCGGCGCGACGTGCTCTACAAAGGCTTGACCGAAGCGGGCTGGCCGGTGGATTGCCCCAAGGCGTCCATGTACATCTGGGCGCGCATTCCCGAGGCCTACCGCAAGCTGGGCTCGCTGGAGTTCGCCAAACAGCTGCTCGACAAGGCCAAGGTGTGTGTGTCGCCGGGCATAGGCTTTGGCGACCACGGCGACGACCATGTGCGCTTTGCGCTCATTGAGAACGAAGCCCGCATACGCCAGGCGGTGCGCGGCATCAAGGCCATGTTCAAGGCCGACGGCGTGCTGAAAGGCTAGTGGCCGCCGGCCTTGCTGTTTTTGGCGATTTTGGTTTCGGCGGTGTGCAGTTTTTGCTCCACCTCGGCGCGCTCTGAAATCTCTTTCTGCAGCAACTCGTTGACGTGGGCCAGCTCTTCGGCCGACTCCTGGATCTTGTTTTCCAGCTCCGCGGTCCTGACCAGGGCCGTGGCGACGTCACCCGTCTTGACGGAGGCCGGGATTTCTTTTTCCAGGACGTTGTTGATCACGAAGAGTTCCTGGGCCGATCGCTCCACCGCGTCCTGGACCGCGTCGTTTTTCTCGAGCGCGCGCGCCAGCTGGGGTTTTTCCGGGGAAGTGTGTGAGGAATCGGGCATGGAGGGCTTTCGTGGAGGGCGTCGGTGGCGGCGAAGTTGCCGCGTGTCATGAAAAAAGAAGTGGGCCGCAAGCGGCCCACCTTTGCTTCTGCTTCATCCGGGGTTTTCATCAAACCGCGGCGGAGCGAGTGGCAACTGTTATTGCGATGGCACGGCGGCGGGCGCCGGGATCACCACAATGTTGTCGGACGAGGTCTGCGGCTGTACGCGCACATTGGTGGCGTTGGCCGGAACGACCACGGTTTCCACCTGGCGTATCGCGCCGCCGCCGGCGACGCTGCCTTCGGTCTTGCCGTAACCCACGATGCGGGCTTGGCAGGCGACCAGATCTTCACCCTTGAAGATGTCGCAGCGTTTCAGGGCATTGGCCTGGAAGTTGGTGCTGGCGTTGTCGACCTTGCCGGCGCGTTTGGCGGCGTTGGCATTGCGAACCTCGGTCATGCAGGTTTCACGGTCCTGCTGTGTGCGGCCGGTCAGGCAGGCGTTCATCTCGCTGCGTGCATCGCCGGAAGCGTCGATACCGGTGGTGCCGGAGGCGATTTGTGCCGAGGCGCCCAGCGAGAGCAGGGCGGCTACGCCGAAGGCCGCTGCGCCTTGGGCAAGGCGGAAATACGGGGATGCGGTCATGGTCAAAACTCCTTCTTCGAACTCGACGGATGTCGATGAAGGCAGTCTGGGCCGATGCCGCGGCGCGGCTTGAAAGGAAAAGCTGCGGGCCGCCCGTGCGCTACGCCTGTTCCCATGTAGGACGGGTCTTTCATGGGCCCGGCAAGCCCGCCAGAACACTGGATTCACATACAGACGGCGATGTTCACCGGGAACGCGGCGTGCCGGCCGTCCCCGCCCGCTTCAGCCCCGGCGTGCCGCCTCTATCGCGGCGACGTCGATTTTTTTCATGGTCATCATCGCGTCGAAGGCGCGCTTGGCCGCCGCGCGGTCGGGGCCTGAGACCGTTTCGAGCAGCACGCGCGGGGTGATCTGCCATGACAGGCCCCAGCGGTCCTTGCACCAGCCGCACTCGCTTTCCTGGCCGCCGTTGCCGACGACCGCGTTCCACAGGCGGTCGGTCTCGGCCTGGTCCTCGGTCGCGATGACAAAGGAGAAGGCTTCGCTGTGTTTAAAAAGCGGGCCGCCGTTAAGCCCCATGCAGGGGATGCCCGCGACGGTGAACTCGACCGTCAGGATGTCGCCCTGCTTGCCGTCGGGATAGTCGCCCGGCGCGCGCATGATGGCGCCGACTTTGCTGTCCGGGAAGGTTTTGGCATAAAAGGTCGCGGCCTCCAGCGCGGCGCCGTCGTACCACAGGCAAAGCGTGTTCTTGGGGATCATGGCGTGTCTCCTAAGACATGGGTGGTGAAGCGAAGCTTGCAATGACAGGCCTCATCGTAGCCATTACCAGGCCCCGGCCTGCCGGAGGGGGCTGATGCGCTTGTAGGTGCGCGCCTATGCCGCCATGCGCAGCACGGCGTTTTACATGGACCAGATGCGTGGCGTGGACGGCGCGAGCTGCCACAGCTCCTTGCGCCAGGCCTGCCAGACCTGCCTGAGCAAGGCCATGGCGGGCTCGACCACGGGCGAGAGCACGCGCAGCACGACGACCTGCGCATCAGGGCTGGTGGCGCCGGCGCTGGAGGCCAGCGAGTGGGCCTGCAGGATTTCGCGCGCACAGTCCAGCGCGCGTTCTCGGCGGGCGCGTTCCAGCTTGTTGCCCGCCACAAAAAACAGCGAAGCCATGCAGCGCCGGCCGGCCAGGCCCACGGGGCTGTCCATCAGCAGCTTGTCGTTGGCGTCCAGGCGGGCGCGCTCCAGCCAGACACCGGGCACTTCGATGTGCTGGCGAAAGCTGCCGCCCTCAAAGGGCTGGCCGGCGGCCGGCAGGCCCAGCGCGGTGACGTCCCAGCCCATCAGCTCGGCGCCGGGCGCCAGCGCCATCGTGAGCCGGTTCTCGGCCAGGCAGCCGCTGTAGCAGATGGCCTCCAGCGGCAGCCATTCCATGCGCGCGCCGGCCTCGAGCGTGAGGGTGGTGTTTTGCAGCGCGGGCTCGCCGGTGGAGCGGTAAAAACGCGTGGCCCCCGGCGTGGTGATCAGGCCGTGCGCGCCGGCGGCGGCGCTGAAGGCCAGCTCCAGCGTATCGCCACCGACCAGCCCGCCGGGCGGGTGCACGATGACGTTGTGGCAGATGGTGTCGCCTTCAGGGTACAGGCTTTGCAGGATGCGCAGCGGCCCGCTGTGGCGGAAATGGGCAAGGGTTTTGCCGGCCTGGTGGGTGTAGTCGAGTGCGAGGGTCGCGGTCCAGGTCATGGGCTGGAGTTTAACGTGGGGCTTCCCCCCGTTTCCCCCTGCTGAAGAGCTTGGCCGGTCTTGCTCCGGCCTTTGCGTTTTTTGTTGAGAGCTGCTGGCCGGGCAACCCCCGGCCAGCAGGCCTCAGCAGAGAAAGCAGAAAGACGAAGAGAGGAGAAGGAGAGAAGGGGGAGGGCGCACTCGCCGGAGCAAGACCCGGCTAAAGAAACCTCTCCAGCAGCCGACGTGACGCGCGATCCAAAGCCGTCATGTCGCGCACACTGTACTGCACTCCCTGACTCCCGGCAATCAAGAGCCCAACCCGCCCGAGGCGACGTATATCCTCCTCGCCGCGGAGGATAAAAGAAGTCTCCCCCCGGTCGGTCTCGACCGTCCAGACGCTGGGCGTGCCGAAGCTGGAGACGCTTTTGAGTCGCGTGACTTCGGGCACAAAGTCGCGCAGCGCGAGTTCCTCCTGCAGCAGCGCGCGCACGGCCGGCGCCGCGGCTTGCAGCTGCTCTATCCAGGCGACTTCATGGCCTTCGGTGCTGACCAGCGAGATGCCTTCGTCGGGCGCGGCAATCGGGAAGGCGCGCACCGGCACCACGCCGGCATGTGCCTGGCCGGCGGCGTCGGTGAACACCAGGCGGCCCGAGGCATCGCGCGCCAGCTGGAAAGAAGCGGAGATGGAAGTGGAATCAGTCATAAATAGCGGTCCCGGGCTTATGCGTTGCCGACGTGCTGGGCGGCATGGGCGATCTGCGAGGTGGCCACGGCGATGCGGCGCTCTTCGGCTTCCAGGCCGCCCTCTTCGTTGTCGACCTGGCGCGCCTGGGCTTCATACAGCCGCCAGTAGGCGCCCTGCTTGGCCATGAGTTCGTCGTGCGGGCCGACCTCGACTACCTGGCCGCGGTCCATCACCACCAGGCGGTCGGCCTTGCGCAGCGTCGACAAGCGGTGGGCAATCGCGATCGTGGTGCGGCCCTGCACCAGGTTGTCGAGCGCGCGCTGGATTTCTTTTTCGGTCTCGGTATCGACCGAGGACGTCGCCTCGTCGAGGATCAGGATGCGCGGGTCTATCAGCAGCGCGCGCGCAATCGAGATGCGCTGGCGCTCGCCGCCCGACAGGCCCTGGCCGCGCTCGCCCACCAGAGAGTCATAGCCCTGCGGCAGGCGCAGGATGAATTCATGCGCATGGGCGGCGCGCGCGGCCGCGACGATCTCGGCGCGCGTGGCACCGGGCTTGCCGTAGGCGATGTTCTCGGCAATCGTGCCGAAGAAGAGGAAGGGCTCCTGCAGCACCAGGCCGATGTGGCGGCGGTAGTCGGCCACGCCGAAGCGGCGTATGTCGGTGCCGTCCACCTGGATGGTGCCGTCGCTCACGTCGTAAAAGCGGCAGATCAGGTTGACCAGCGTGCTTTTGCCGGAGCCGCTGTGGCCCACCAGGCCTATCATCTCGCCGGGCCGTATCTGCAGGTCCAGGCCGCGGATCACCGAGCGGTTGCCGTAGCGAAAGCCCAGGTTCTTCATGTCGATGCGGCCCTCGAGCACGCCGGTCTTCACCGGGTTGGCGGTTTCGGGCACGTTGGAGACATGGTCCAGGATGTCAAAGATGCGCTTGGCGCCGGCCGCGGCCTTTTGTGTGACCGAGACGATGCGGCTCATGGAGTCGAGCCGGCCGTAAAAGCGGCCTATGTAGGCGATAAACGCCGTCAGCACACCGACCGTGATCTGTTGCCGGGACACCAGCCAGATGCCGAATGCCCACACCACCAGCAGGCCCACTTCGGTCAGCAGCGAGACCGTGGGCGTGAACAGCGACCAGGTCTTGTTGAGCTTGTCGTTGACGGCCAGGTTGTGCTGGTTGACCTCGCGAAAGCGCTGGGCTTCGCGCTTTTCCTGGGCAAAGGCCTTGACCACGCGGATACCGGGAATCGTGTCGGCCAGCACATTGGTGACGTCCGACCAGACGCGGTCTATCTTTTCAAAGCCGGTGCGCAGCTTGTCGCGCACCACGTGGATCATCCAGCCTATGAAGGGCAGCGGCAGCAGGGTCACCACCGCCAGCCAGGGGTTGATGGAAAACAGGATGACCGCGGTCATCACGATCATCAGCACGTCGGTCGCGAAATCCAGCGCGTGCAGCGACAAAAACACGCAGATGCGGTCGGTTTCCGAGCCTATGCGCGACATCAGGTCGCCGGTGCGCTTGCCGCCGAAGTAGTCCAGCGAGAGCTCCAGCAGGTGGTCGAAGGTGGCGGTGCGCAGGTCGGCGCCTATGCGCTCGGACACCAGGGCCAGCAAATAGGTGCGCGCCCAGTTCAGCGCCCAGCCCAGCAGCGCCGCGCCCAGCAGGCCGCCCAGCAGGGCGCCGACCTTCCAGGGCTCGATCTGCTGGCCGTTCTGGAAGGGGATCAGCACGTCGTCCATCAGGGGGATGGTCAGGTAGGGCGGCACCAGCGTGGCGGCCGTGGAGGCCAGCGTCAGTAGAAACCCGGCCAGCAGCTGGTGGCGGTAGGGGTGGGCAAAGCGCCAGAGGCGCAGCAGCACCCAGGTGGAGGGCGGCGTGTGCAGCTCGCGGGCACAGGCCGGGCATTCCTCGCTGTCGGGCGGCAGCGGCAGGTCGCATTCGGGGCACAGCGCCGCCTCGTCGGCCGGGGGCGCCTCGGCCAGGCCCTGGGCGGCCTGCTGCTGGACGAACAGCCGCACCAGGCGCAGCGCCTGCACATTGGCGCCCAGGGTAAAACGCCAGCCGGCCAGGCGGGTGCCGCCCTGGTGCAGCTCCAGCGTGCCCACGCCGGCATGGTCGAAATGGCGCAGCGAGAGGCCCGCCAGGCCCTTACCGGCCGCATCCACCGTGGGCCAGGACGCCCATTCAGCGTCCGGACCACCGGGGCCGCGGGCCAGCAGGCGGCGATCCGTCAGGGCCAGCAGGCCGGTGGCGAAACGAAGTTGGCTGTCCAGGTCAACCGTAAGCGTACACAGAACGTTTTCCTGGGTTGCAAGTTGTGAGCGAAGCCCCGCCAAGGCGGGGTCGGTAAGGCTGGAGTCGTCTGCCGGGTGTTTGTGTTGCATTGTGTTGGTGAATTCTTGGCGTCCCGCATCTGGCGCGGCTGGGTTTTCGCAGGTTTTGTCTTCGCGCGTGGGGAACCCGAACAGGGGATTTTCGCCGAATGCGGCCTGGAACGACAAATTTGACCCTCAATCCCCGAAAATGGCGAAACCGGCTGCCGGCCCCACCCCAGCCAGGCTCGTTCGCGACAAGAACAAAGACACAACGCACATAACGAGACATACAGGGATCCACAGGGGCCTTCACCGGCCTCACACTGAAATTCATCGGCCAGGACCGCCGCCTTGCACCGACGGGTGCGGCCGCCCTGCCTGGCCGACCATGCTGCGAACCATGAGCCCTCAGGACGACATCAAGCTGCTGCGCATCAATTACCTGCGCGGCCCCAACATCTGGACTTACCGGGCCGTGCTTGAGGTCTGGCTGGACCTCGGCAAGCTCGAGGACTTCCCCTCCAACGAGCTGCCCGGCTTCAACGACCGCCTGGTCGCGCTGCTGCCGGCCCTGGTCGAACACCATTGCGGCGTGGGCGAGCGCGGCGGCTTCATCCAGCGCCTGCTGGAAGGCACCTGGTCCGGCCATGTGCTGGAGCATGTGGTGATCGAGCTGCTCAACCTGGCCGACATGCCCACCGGCTTCGGCCAGACGCGCAGCACCTCGCAGCGCGGCGTCTACCGCATGGTGTTCCGCGCGCGCGACGAGCAGGTCGCCCGCACCGCGCTGGCCGAGGGCCACCGCCTGCTGATGGCCGCCATCAACGCCACGCCCTACGGCCCCGCCGAGGTGCGCGCCGCCGTCGACGCGATACGCGCCAAGGTCGACGACTGCTACCTCGGCCCCAGCACCGCCTCCATCGTGGCCGCCGCCACCGACCGCCGCATCCCCCACATCCGCCTGAACGAGGGCAACCTGGTGCAACTGGGCTACGGCGCCAGCCAGCGCCGCATCTGGACGGCCGAAACCGACCTCACCAGCGCCATCGCCGAAGGCATCGCCCACGACAAGGACCTCACCAAAAGCCTGCTGGCCACCTGCGGCGTGCCCGTGCCCGAGGGCGAGATCGTCGCCACGGCCGAAGAGGCCTGGGAAGCGGCCGAGGACATAGGCCTGCCGGTGGTCGTCAAGCCCTCCGACGGCAACCACGGCCGCGGCGTGGCGCTGGACCTCAAAACACGCGCCGACGTCGAGGCCGCCTTCGCGGTGGCCGCCCGCCACGGCAGCGAAGTCATGGTCGAGCGCTTTGTGCGCGGCCATGAGCACCGCCTGCTGGTGGTCGGCGGCCGCGTCGTCGCCGCCGCGCGCGGTGAAGCCGCGTGGGTGACCGGCGACGGCAGCTCCACGGTGTCGCAGCTCGTCGATGCCCAGCTCAACACCGACCCGCGCCGCGGCGTGGGCGAGGACTTCCCGCTGGGCCGCATCAACACCGCCGAAGACGGCGCCGTCATCCTCGACCTGCAGCGCCAGGGCCTGGCGCCCGACGCCGTGCCCGCCGCCGGCCGCGAGGTGCTGATACAGCGCAACGGCAATGTGGCGCTGGACTGCACCGACGCCGTCCACCCCGAGGTCGACCACATCGTCTCGCTGGCCGCGCGCGTGGTCGGCCTGGACATCGCCGGCGTCGACGTGGTCGCGCAGGACATCTCGCGCCCGCTGCACGAGCAGGGCGGCGCGATTGTCGAAGTCAACGCCGGCCCGGGCCTGTTGATGCACCTCAAGCCCGCCGAAGGCGCGCCGCGCCCGGTGGGCCGCGCCATCTGCGACCACCTGTTCCCGCATTCGTCCGACGGCGACAACCCCAACGACGGCCGCATCCCCATCGTCGGCATCGCCGGCTCCGCCGGCAACTACCGCGTCGCGCGGCTGGTGGCCTGGCTGCTGCACCTGTCGGGCCGGCACACCGGCCTGGCCTGCCAGGCCGGCCTCTTCCTGGACCAGCGCTGCGTGGACGCCTCCGACTGCGCCAACTGGGAGGCCGGCCAGCGCCTCTTGATCAACCGCGCGGTGCAGGCCGCCGTGTTTGAAAACGGCGCCGACACGATTTTGCGCACCGGCCTGCCCTACGACAAATGCCAGGTCGGCGTGGTCACCGACCTGGGCGGCGCCCAGGGCCTGGCCGAATTCGACATCACCGAAGACGAGCAGATGTTCAAGGTCATGCGCTCGCAGGTCGACGTGGTGCTGCCCAGCGGCGCCGCCGTGCTCAACGCCGGCGACCCGCGCATCGCCGAGATGGCCGAGCTTTGTGACGGCGAAGTGATCTTCTACAGCACCGACCCCAAGGCCGCGGCCATCGCCTCGCATTGCGCCCAGGGCGGCCGCGCCCTCTATGTGCGGCAGGACCAGGTGGTGCTGGCCACCGGCGCCAGCGAGGCCTTTTTGCCCGGCCTGGGCAAGCTGGGCGCCTGGCGCGAACGCCGCGGCCTGACCGAAGACGCCCTGCTGGCGGCCGTGGGCGCCGCCTGGGCCCTCGGCATTCCGCTCAACCTGATAGGCGCCGGCATGGAAGCCTTTGAAACCACCCCTAAAACCGCCGGGAGTGCCGAATAATGGAAGTGTCCCGCATCCGCGCCCTGCGCGGCCCCAACCTCTGGAGCCGCCACACCGCGCTCGAAGCCATCGTGGCCTGCAGCGCCGTTGAATGCAACATCTCCGGCCTGGCCGGCTTCGAGCCGCGCGTGCGCGCGCTGTTTCCCGGCATGGGCGCGCTGCGCCAGACCGGCCACGCCGGCCCCGTCTCGCTGGCCCATGTGCTGGAGGCCGCCGCGCTGGCGCTGCAGACCGCCGCCGGCTGCCCCATCACCTTCAGCCACACGGCCGCCACGGTTGAAGCCGGCACCTACCAGGTCGTCGTCGAATACAGCGAGGAAGCCGTGGGCCGCCTGGCCGTTGAGCTGGCCCAGGCCCTGATCCACGCGGCCCTGCGCGATACCGCCTTCGACCTCGAGGCCGCGATTGCCCAACTGCGCGACCTTGACGAAGACGAGCGCCTGGGCCCCAGCACCGGCGCGATCGTCGACGCCGCCGTCGCGCGCGGCATTCCGTACCGCCGCCTCACCAAGGGCAGCATGGTGCAGTTCGGCTGGGGCGCCAAGCAGCGCCGCATCCAGGCCGCCGAAGTTGATTCCACCAGCGCGGTGGCCGAATCCATCGCCCAGGACAAGGACCTCACCAAAAAGCTGCTGCGCGCCGCCGGCGTGCCCGTGCCGCTGGGCCGCCCCGTCACCGACGTCGATGACGCCTGGGCCGTGGCCCGGCAGGTCGGCCTGCCGGTGGTCGTCAAGCCGCAGGACGGCAATCAAGGCAAGGGCGTGACCGTCAACATCACCACGCGCGAGCACCTGGAGGTCGCCTACAAGGCCGCCGCCGAGCACGGCGAGGTCATGGTGGAGAAATTTTTGCCCGGCAGCGACTTCCGCCTGCTGGTGGTCGGCAACAAGCTGGTCGCCGCCTCGCGGCGCGAGCCGCCGCAGGTGGTGGGCGACGGCCTGCACACCGTGCGCGAACTCGTCGACATCGTCAACCAGGACCCGCGGCGCGGCGAGGGCCACGCCACCTCGCTGACCAAGATCCGCTTTGACGACATCGCCGTCGCGCGCCTGGAAGTGCAGGAGCTCACGCCCGAATCGATTCCCGCCAAGGGCAGGCGCGTCATCCTGCGCAACAACGCCAACCTCAGCACCGGCGGCACGGCCACTGACGTGACCGACGACGTGCACCCCTCGGTCGCCGCGCGCGCCGTGGCCGCCGCGCAAATGGTGGGCCTGCACATCTGCGGCGTCGACGTGGTCTGCGAAAGCATGCTGCGCCCGCTGGAATCGCAAAACGGCGGCGTCGTGGAAGTCAACGCCGCGCCCGGCCTGCGCATGCACCTGTCGCCCTCCTACGGCAAGGGCCGCGCCGTCGGCGTGGCCATGGTCGACGAGCTGTTCCCCTCCGGGGACAACGGCCGCATCCCGGTCATCGCCGTGACCGGCACCAACGGCAAGACCACCACCACGCGCCTGATCGCCCACCTGATGGCCGCCGAGGGGCTGCGCACCGGCATGACCAACACCGACGGCGTCTACATCAACGGCCGGCAGACCGACAGCGGCGACTGCAGCGGCCCCAAGAGCGCGCGCAATGTGCTCATGCACCCCGACGTCGACGCGGCGGTGTTCGAGATCGCGCGCGGCGGCGTGCTGCGCGAAGGCCTGGGCTTTGACCGCTGCCAGGTCGCCGTCGTCACCAACATCGGCAGCGGCGACCATCTGGGCCTGAACTACATCACCACCGTCGAAGACCTGGCCGTGCTCAAGCGCGTGATCGTGCAGAACGTCGCGAACACCGGCTACGCCGTGCTCAATGCCGCCGACCCCATCGTCGCCGACATGGCCGCCACCTGCCCCGGCAAGATCATCTTCTTCGCGGCCGACCGCCACCACCCGCTCATGGCCACGCACCGGGCCCAGGGCAAACGCACCGTCTACATCGACGGCCCCATGCTGGTGGCCGCCGAAGGCGCCTGGGTCGAGCGCATCCCGCTGCAGGGCGTGCCCGTCACGCGCGGCGGCAGCATCAGCTTCCAGGTCGAGAACGTCATGGCGGCCGTCGCCGCCGCCTGGGGCGCGGGCCTGAACTGGGACACCATCAAGCGCGGCCTGGCCAGCTTCGTCAACGACGCGCACAACGCCCCCGGCCGCTTCAACGTCATGGACTACAAGGGCGCCACCGTGATCGCCGACTACGGCCACAACCCGGACGCCATGCGCGCCCTGGTCGCCGCCGTCGACGCCATGCCCGCCACGCCGGGCCAGCGCCGCAGCGTCGTCATCAGCGGCGCCGGCGACCGCCGCGACAGCGACATCCGCGACCAGACCATCATCCTGGGCAGCGCGTTTGACGACGTCATCCTCTACCAGGACGCGGCCCAGCGCGGCCGCGCCGACGGCGAGGTCATGGCCCTGCTGCGCCAAGGACTGGAAGGTGCGGCCCGCACCCGGCGCATCGACGAGATACGCGGTGAGTTCCTGGCGATCGACACCGCGCTCGAGCGGCTGTCGCCTGGGGATTTGTGCCTGGTGCTGGTAGATCAAGTGCAGGAGGCGCTTGAGCATTTGGCTGCTCGAGTCAGGGACTCGAAGGAGAAAGTGGCGCATTGAAGTCGGGTCTTGCTCCGACAGTGTGCCCATCTCTGAGTGTTGTTGGCCGGGGGTAGCCCGGCAGCTACTCACTTTTATCGAAACCCGCAAAGCGGGTTTTCTTTTGTTCGCCAAAAGGCGCGCTATGCGCGCGGGGTTTGCTCACTTCGCGCAGCGAAGTTACGCAAACACCAAAAGTAAGCAAAAGAAAAGGCGACCCTGGTGTCTGCGTCCCTCCGCTTCGCTGCGGGCAATCTGCGGTGCTCGGTTCAGGCGGGGTCTCGCTAAACTCGCTTCGCTCAAACAACGCGATCCCTTATCCGCCTGAACCTGCGCTCCTCGGCGCATACACAAGGGGGTGGGAGAAAAATACCAATACAGAAAACCACAAGGACACGCCATGGCGTGTCCTTGTTTGTATTTGTGTTCTTGGTATTTCGGTATTCGGTTCTCGATCCCGATTGCCCCGTCCTGGCTGGGCCGAGGAGCGCAGAGACAAGCGGATCAGGGCCGGCGTTGTCTGAGCGAAGCGAGTTTAGCCGGACCCCGCTTGGCTCGAGCACCGCAGGTTGCCCGTAGCGCAGCGAAGGGACCCAGACTGCGGGTCGCCTTTCTTTTGGGTACTTTTCTTTGGCGAAGCAAAGAAAAGTGCCTCGCCCGCCGGGGCGAGACCCGGCCAGCTGAACTAAGAAGGAAAGAGGATGAGGAGGGAGAGCGCGTTCGCCGGAGCAAGACCCGGCTAAAGCCCCTTCCGAACCACCAGCGGTTCACTCACAAGCGACAGCAGGTAATCAATATCTGCTGGCTTCACCACATGATGGTCAAACCCAGCATGTTGCGAGCGCTGACGGCTCTCGGCCTCGCCGTAGCCCGTCAACGCGATCATCAACGCGTCCCTGGACTCTGGGCTGCTGCGCAGCTGGCGGGCCACTTCAAAACCGTCCATGCCGGGCAGGCCGATGTCGAGGATCAGCACGTCGGGCGCGAACTCCCGGGCCATGGTGAGTGCTGCCGCGCCGTCATTCGCGATCCTGACCACATAACCTTCGAGTTCGAGCAGGACCTTGAGCGTGTCGGCCGATGCCGGCAGGTCGTCGACGACCAGGATTTTGCGGGAAGCGGCCGGCGCCGGCCTTGCGGGCTTGGGTGCCGGTGCGGCGGGCGGGGCGGCTCCCTCGGCCATCACGCGGGCCGGGAAGTACACGGAGATGCGGCAGCCCTTGCCGCGTCCCTCGCTGTGCGCCTCCACCCTGCCCTGGTGCAACTGCACCAGGTGCTTGACCAGCGTGAGGCCTATGCCCAGGCCGCCCTGGGCGCGGTCCAGCGCCTGGTCGCCCTGGGCGAACAGGTCAAAGATATGCGGCATGAATTCGGCCTCTATGCCTTGGCCGCTGTCCGAGACGGTGATGCACAGCTCATCGCCCTGGAGCGAAGCGCCCAGGCTGATCTTTCCCCCCGGGTCGGTGAACTTGGAGGCGTTGTTGAGCAGGTTGGACAGCACCTGCGACAAGCGCACCAGGTCGCCCTGCACGACGATTGCCTCGCCGGGGATGTCAACGATGAGCTCCTGCTGCCTGGCGGCCAGCAAGGGGTTGCTGGCCTCGACGGCGCGCTCGCACAGGGTGGACAGCCGCACCGCCTCCATGTGCACGGTGACCTTGCCGCGGACGATGCGCGAGACGTCCAGCAGGTCGTCGACCATCCTGGACATATGGTCCACCTGGCGGGCGATCACGTCGCGCGCCCAGGCCACGGTCGGGTCGGCGACCTGGGCCCCGTGGATGATGTGCACCGCGTTGCGTATGGGCGCCAGCGGGTTGCGCAGCTCATGCGCCAGCATGGCGAGGAACTCGTTCTTGCGGCGGTCGGCCTCCTGCACCAGGGTGTAAAGCCTGGCGTTCTCCATGGCGATGGAGGCCCGGCCCACGACTTCACTGAGCAAGGCCGCATCGGCCTGCGCGAAGCCGCCGGCCCTGCCGAAGAGGATCAGCGCGCCCAGCTGCTGTTCGCCGGCCACCAGCGGGCAGACGGCCATCTCTTCATGGTCGGCCGGCAATTCCGGCCACTCGGCGGGCGGCGTGGCCGCGGGCTGCGCCGCACACAGCTCGGTCGCGGGCAGGAAGGCGATTTCCCGCGTGAGCATGGCATTACGCACCAGCGCCGCCATGGAGGGGCTCAGGTCGCGCTGGCATTCCAGCAGCACCGGGCCCACTGAGGGATCGGCGCTGCCCGAAATCTTGAGGCAGCGGCAATGCAGATCGCCATGGCCATCGAGCAGGGCAACGGCCGCCATGTCGCCCAGGCCGGGCACCGCGATGTCCGCCAGCGCGTGGGCGGTGGCGTCGATATGCAGGGACATCGAAAGCCGCTGGCTGGCCTCGGCCAGATAGGCGGCGCGGCGCGTGGCGTCTTCCGCCGCGGTGCGCGCCGCCTCGGAGCGCGCCAGCGCCTCGCGCTGCACGGCCTGCTGCTGCAGCTGCCGGTTCATGCGGTGCAGGTCGACAAACACCTTGACCTTGGAGCGCAGCACGCCGGGCACGACCGGGGACGAGATGTAGTCCACCGCGCCCAGCGCATAGCCCTTGGCGGCCTGGGCCTCGTCAACATAGGCGGTGATGAACAGGATGGGGGTCTGCGAGCTCTTTTTGTACTGCCGTATCAGGCTGGCGGTTTCCAGGCCGTCGATGTCGGGCATGTTCACGTCCAGCAGAATGGCGGCGAACTCCATCTCCAGGATCAGGCGCAGGGCCTCCCGGCCCGAACGGGCGCTGACGAGGTTCTGCCCCAGCTCCTCGAGGATGCTGCCCATGACGACGTGCTTTTCAGGCAGGTCGTCGACGATCAGGATGTTGACCGGGTCCGGGTTGAGCATGCTTGCCGGCTCTTGCGGCATGGCGAGGACGGCGCTCATCGGGGCAACCAGGCGCGCAGCACGGCGAGCAGGTTCTCCGTGTTGACGGGTTTGGACAGGTAATCCCAGGCGCCCGCCTCTATGCATTTCTCGCGGTCGCCCTTCATGGCCTTGGCCGTGACCGCGATCATGGGCAGGGTCTTGCCGGCCGGCAGCTTGCGGATCTCCTGCATGGTGACCAGGCCGTCCATCACCGGCATCATGATGTCCATCAGCACCACGCTGAGCCGCGGGTCGGAGGCAACCTTGGCGATGGCGTCATGGCCGTTGTCGGCCCAGACGATGTCCATGCCCTCTTCCTCGAGCACGGTGGCCAGCGCGAAGATGTTGCGCATGTCGTCGTCAACGATCAGCACCCGCTTGCCGGCAAGCGACTTGTTGGCGTCGTGCAGGGTCCTCAGGGTGCCGCGCTGCCGCTCCGTCATGCGCGCCTCGTTCACATGCAGGGCGTGCAGGGCCAGGTCCAGTACACGCGGGACGGACCTGGCCTCGCGGAACAGATAGCCGTCGCGGGCTTGCCAGGCGGGCTGGTGCAACGCGTCTATCGGGCCTTCGCGCCAGACCACCACCGGCAGCGGCCCCAGCACCGACGGGGCCGGCAAGGTATGGCGCAGCTGCTCGAAACCGTCCTCCAGCGAGGGCTCATCGGTGATGGCGCATTCAAAGCGCGCGAAGTCCTCGGGCTTGACCTCGGCCAGCGAGGCCACCGTCTGGCACAGGATGTGGCTGTGGCCCAGCAGGCCGGTGACCTCGGCGCGCAAGGCCTCGTCCTTCAGGGCGACCAGCACATGCCGCACCGGGCGCGAGACATAGCGGTGCAGCTGGTCCAGCATCTCGTCGAGCACTTCCTTGGCGGGGATGGGCTTGGCGATGAAGGCCATGGCGCCGCTGCGGTAGGCGCGCTCCTGGGAGTCGTCGGTGGAAATGACGCAGACCGGGATGTGGCGCACGCTGAAGTCCTGCTTGATGCGCTCCAGCACGCGCCAGCCTTCCATGTCGGGCAGGTGCATGTCCAGGGTGATGGCCGAGGGCTTGAATTCGGCGGCCAGCGTCAGCGCGCCGGCGCCCAGCGAGGTCACCAGGCCCTTGAAGCCCTTGGCGCGCGCGGCATCGAGCAAAAAGCTGGCGAAAGCCAGGTCGTTCTCGACGATCAGCAGCACGAAGTCGCCGGGCTGGATGTTGTGCCTGTCGTCCGCGGCTTCGTCGGCCGGCGCGGGCGCGTCCAGGGACAGGGCGGCGTCGTCGAAGCTGCTGTCCTGCTTTTCAAAACCCAAGCGGCTGATGGGCGCGGCGGTTTCGATGCGTTGTTCGGCACTGCCGCCGGGCTTGCGCGCGCCGCGCCACGAGGAATAGGTCAGCGGCAGGTAGAGCACAAAGCTGCTGCCCTCACCCGGCGCGCTGGACAGCCGTATCTCGCCGCCCAGCAGTCGCGAGAGTTCGCGGCTGATGGCCAGGCCCAGGCCGGTGCCGCCGTATTTGCGGGAGGTCGAGCCGTCGGCCTGCTGGAAGGCCTCAAAAATGATCTGCTGCTTGTCGGCGGAAATGCCTATGCCGGTGTCGGTGACGGAAAACGCCAGCACCTGCTGGGCGCGGTTGAGTTCTTCGTGGTCAGTACTCCAGCCGGTAAAGGCCTCCTCGATGGCCAGGGCCACGTGGCCCTGGTGGGTGAACTTGAAGGCGTTGGACAGCAGGTTCTTGAGGATTTGCTGCAGGCGCTTGACGTCGGTCACCATGGACACCGGCAGCTGCAGCCCGGTGGTGATCAGGAAGTCCACGTTCTTGGCCTCGGCCACGTGGCGGAAGGTGCGCTCCACATACGTCTGCAGGTCGGAAAGCCGCAGCTCGTTGACGTCCACCACCACCGTGCCCGACTCGATCTTGGACAGGTCCAGGATGTCGTTGATCAGCATCAGCAGGTCGTTGCCCGAGGAGTGGATGGTCTTGGAAAACTCCACCTGCTTGGCGGTCAGGTTGCCCTCGG
>Ga0102595_100532_pt1 | contig 24782 bp, 28 predicted proteins | sample Araplaol_mTSA_r2_2_FD_76864 | JGI IMG/M metagenome (GOLD analysis project Ga0102595, IMG submission 76864) | Arabidopsis root microbial communities from North Carolina, USA - plate scrape MF_Col_mTSA_r2 (SPADES assembly) (version 2) | ecosystem: Host-associated > Plants > Roots > Endosphere...
GGCGTCGCCGTCCGGATTCGCGAACTACACTTCAATATCGGTGGCGATCAAGCCTTTGACTGGGCGCCCTGTCCGCTGTGCTATAGCAAGCTCTACCAGATGAGTGTCGAAGGAGTCGTGTCAGCGGAACTAGTCTCGGACGCGGAGTGGGACTAGCTTCCACCATGCGAGGAATTCCGCAAGGTACTGGAGGTAGCTAAGCATGACGAATTCCAATCATCTCGCTGCCCCATGCCCCGCGGGCAATCACGCCAGCGGCTAGAAGGCCGCTCCCTGCGCGCCTACTACGGGAATGTTTGGAAGTTCGCTACAGAGAATACCCTAACCGAGGCAAAAAATAATTCGCTGCAGTCTTCAACGTCTCGGGAACGACTTGAGTCTTGGCCAGCAGGGCCCCCGCTTGCCGGACCAACTCGCCATCAAGCATTTTTTTGCAATTTCAACCAAACAAATCCGTTAATGTGATCGAGCAGAATGTGGATGGTTGGCCTATCGTCACCGACTGTGGCGGGCTGGGCGTTGGATCCAACGCATTGGCGAGCAAAGCGCGCAAACAAGTCGCCCCGATATCGATCAGGCGCGTGACCAACTCTTGGGTGTACTTATCAATGCAATGAGGTCTGCGCTTGAGCTCGGCCGGCCCCTGACCGCAGTTTTCGCCATGTGAGAGATAGCTGCATCTCGGCGTCGCGGCTCTTCTCCTTGTTTTTGCTCTGAGGCGCCTTCAATAAGGGTGGCATGCCCCACTTAAGAAGGGCAGTTTCCGCTAGAATTCGGGTGCATCTTCCGCATCTGGACAGTCGCAAGCGTTCCTTCGGCACGTTTTCTCATTGATAGACCTTGCCCCCTCGATTCCCGCATTTGGTTGCCGTCCCGTGGATCGCGATGATTCTAACGGCCCCACCAGCCGCAAGCGCAGTCCATACAACCTCGACCCAAGCGACCAAAGAGGTGTCGATTCAATTGGACAGCGACCCACGCCTGGCCGTCTCCCGCGTCGTCGTCAATCTTGTGAGCTACTCTCGCTGGCCAACAGGGGGGGCGACCGTACGCGTCTGCGTGGATAGCGCGGCAGACGACGTCTATGCCGGGGTAAAGGGACAGCCGATTTCAAACGGGCGAGTCATCGACGCGAAGACCCTCAATGCACTGGACTCGACAGCGGTATCACAATGCGATGCCGTTTATCTGCTCGATCTCGCGGATATCCGAAGGAAAACGTTGGTCTCCGAACTGATTGGTCGACCTATTCTGGTTATTGTTGGGAGAGACCAGGCCTGTGAGGTTGGCAGTATGTTTTGTCTAGACATCCGCGAAGATCACACATCCTTCCGCATCAATCTTGACTCGATCGCTCGCAGCGGCATTCGTGTACACCCGGGCGTGCTGCAGATGGGCCGACGCACGTCGACAGCGCGATGAGGTTGTTCAGCCGAGCCGCGGACGCAAGCCCAATGCGGCGCCCCACCTTGTACGGCGCGCTACGACGCGCCCACCTGAGTGTCGCGTTGATTGCGGTGCTGACCGCCGGCATATCACTCACGATCGTCGGCCTGACGGCGCTACGCGCCTACGCGGACCACAATCTGCATCTGGTGGCACGTTCGATCTGCTACACGATCGAGGCTGCGGTCGTCTTTCGGGATCAGGAGGCCACCCTGGCTTCCCTAACGGCGATTACTGCCAAAGAGAACATCGCGGACGTAGTGGTACTTGATATTGAGGGAAAGGTGCTTGCCGACTGGCACCGAACACCCACATCGTCTTTGTCAACCATCCGTCGGACCGTTGGGAACTGGCTGACACCGCAGCCGGTGGAACTCACCGTGACGAGTGCGGGCCACACTGTGGGCACCGTGCGTGTGTCAGGCGACCCGACCGCATTCGTCTATTTCCTTTTGCAGGGTGCCCAGGGCCTCCTGATCTGCCTGCTGTTGACGGCCGTTGCGGCTCATTATGTGTCGCGCCGGATGATGCACGATATCGTCGCGCCCCTCAGACTGCTCATGCGCGTCGCCCACGCAGTACGGACGGAACGTGCGTTTTCGCGCAGGCTTCCCTCTGCTCGGATCGCCGAGTTGAATGAGTTGTCCGCTGACTTCAACGCATTGCTGGCCGAACTCGAAAGCTGGCAGAGTCAGCTGCAAAGTGAAAACAGCGCGCTGGCGATCCGCGCCACCCGCGATGGGCTTACCGGCCTACTGAACCGTTCGACATTCATGCAGGCGCTCGAATCGGCCATCGCCACGGCGGCAGCCGACGATCATTTCAGCGCCGTACTCTACCTGGACAGTGACGAGTTCAAGTCGATCAACGATCGTCATGGTCATGCCGCCGGCGACAAGGTGCTTGCAGAGATTGCCAAACGCCTGCTCGGCTGCGTGCGCGAGAGCGACGTCGTCGCGCGGTTGGGCGGCGACGAATTCGCGGTACTGATCCGTACGCTGCGACAACCGCAAGATGCGGCTCAGGTGGCCGACAACATCGTCTTCGCAATGAGTGCACCGTTCCGGCTTTCGGCCAGCGAAACGGTCCGGGCTGGCCTCAGCATTGGAACGGCGGTATTCCCCATCCATGCCCAGTCCGCCGAAGCGCTGCTGGCCGCAGCCGACGCCGCCATGTATGAAGCCAAACGCGATGCGCGGGGTACCTGGCGCGATGCCACCTCCTCTTCTGTACGCGTATAAAATGGCGCGTGCATCGATTTCGCCCAACCTCAATATGCCTCATCGCTTGACCTCGTCACCGCGCCGCCGCGTGTTGCTATCCCTCGTCTCGTTGACCATGCTTCCGCTGATTGGCTGCGCCACGCGTGAATCCCAAACCGGGAAGCTGACACCCGCTCAAATTGCCCTGCTGCGAAGTGAAGGGTTCACGCTGACGGAGAACGGATGGGAACTGGGGCTATCGGAGAAGGTTCTGTTTGGTTTTGATGAGTACACGATTTCGCCGGAACATCAAGCGCCGCTGTTGCGGCTGGGACGTCTACTGGCCGATGCCGGGATTTCCGATCTCCAGGTGAATGGGCATACCGACGATGCAGGGAGCGAGGAATACAACCAAAAGTTGTCGGTGCGTCGGGCCACGGCAGTGGCACGCGTGCTAGATAGCGTTGGATATTCGCAAGACCGGACTCACGTGCGCGGCTACGGTAAGACAATGCCCATTGCGGACAATCGGACCGCCTCCGGTCGTGCGGAAAACCGTCGCGTGGCTATCGTCGTTTCGGTGGACTGAGAGACACCACAATTTCCTCACCAAACACACCGCCGAATGGGGTGAACAAAATCTATTAGCCAATTTTCTGCCAGTTGAGTTGGCAACCGACACATTCGGCTCGCACACTGAGCCGTATATAAGAAAGGCGGCTCACGGATACAACTTCACCCCCTTGGATTTGACTGCGAGCAGATTGGCCCGAGGGCTCGCCTGCCTTCGACGCTCTCGCGGCTGCCCCGGCCCAGGCTGAAGCATAGCCTGCATGCTGTCCTGGAAGGCAAGGCCACCACACTCGGCCTGGGAAGCACAAGTACGGTCGCATTAAATGCGCTGTGCGATAAGGTGTTGGCCACAGTCGCCGTTGAAGGCGAGCCTCTTCCGCTCGATGCCGACGGTGGCAAGTTTTTGGATGGCTTCGGCCGGGTCGCCATCGCCCACATTGGTTTGAAACCATGCTCCCCTTTGAGGACGTGACAGGGCGCAGCATTTGTGTCAGTGCGCCTATACAGTCTTTCGCGTTAGTCGCTCGCGTCACGTGCCACTTACTACGATGCCCTCACTCAAGCCCAGCGCAGTCGAACGGACCTGATGGCATGGGTACAGTGTTTTGCCCGCTAGAGTACTGCTGCTTGCCATGCCGCGAGTCAGATCATTGACCAAGTATTTCAGAAGCGCTGATTCCCGGAAAAACAAGAGGATCTCCGTCTTCGTGAACGGCAGCGCAAAGTGCTGCAGCGACTTCTGGACGAACGGCGGTGGCGCCAAAGCCCTACGACACTACGTCAGAGGTGCCGGGCTGGACCCACGGCATAGCGGAGTAATCCGAAGCCGTCCGTAGTGCCGACCCGCTCGATAATTCCGACGTACATATGTTGCGCTGCCGGGAAACGATGTCGCGTCGAGCAAAGGCGTACCACATGTCGATAGAGGCCGTAGTGTCGCGTATTGCGACAAGCAGGATCATGACTGCTAACAGCAGTGCATTGATTCAGTTCTTCGGGCGGCGGCGTGACTTGACTTTGTCTGTGGACGAATAGGCTGAAGGTTCCCCTACTCATGGAGAAGCCATCTTGTTCGCGAAATCTTACTGGTACGACCGAATCTGGAGCATTGCTACCCCTCATGCCGGGCGTCGCAGCGCGTACTCCTTTATTAAGAGCGCCTCATCGGAGCCGACGTATCGCGCGTCGGCCAATGCTGATCATCGGCGCGAACGGGTTTTGTGCGTATGTGCTGAAGACCTGTTCTCCCAGGCAGTTCCCATGACTACTTTTATTGAATGGATGGCAGCGTGTCAGCGCAGCCCTTCGCTCGACAAGCTGGTGGTTATCCAGAAGCCCGACGCGGTTGAGAACCGCCTTAGGGAAGCTGCTGGATACCTATCTCGCCGGTCGTCCATTAAAGTCAGCCCCCTTCGGGACTGGGTAGCATCATGGCTCGAGGGACACCCTCCGTTGGAGATGTGGCTCGGTCTTTCGCTGCATCGGCAGAGCGATGCGAATCACTATGTATCGCAATTGCTAACCGCCCCCGCGGCTCATCGATTCCTAGTTTTCGATCCGTTGCTGGGTCCCCTTTCACTAACCCATCTTCCACCCATCTCCGACAAAGCAGCCTGCTGCGAACAACTGCGGTTGGACGCCCTGCTGGGGCAGGTGGTATGCGACGTCTCCGAACAAGTCTCCTTCCACCAGTCTCGCATCGAGCTTGTCATCGCCGGTGGATCAGGCTGTGCAACGGATCCGCCGACTCATCCTGTCTGGCTACGAGCATTGCGCAATGAGTGCATGCTGGCGCATGTCGACTTCGCCTTCACGGGTTGGGGTTCTTGGGCTCCCGTGGCTCATTCCGCCCACGCCGCGGATGATGATTTCTGCTTTGAAGACGGCACGCGTATGCGCAGATTAAGCGCCTCCGAAAACACTGCGCAGGCGAGCGCCTTTCGGTAAGGGCTCATGCGATAGCACCTCCGCGGTACAGATCCAACGGCATACGGGCTTTCATTAGCTCTTGCCTTGGCGGCGCGCGCCAGCTACCTACGACGGCGTCTTGAGGCGCCGCCTGTATTTAGCGCAAATCTGAGCAAATCTACCGGTCCCGAGCTCGAAGAAAGAGCTCGGGACGAAGCAAGCTACTTCACCGCTCTTCGCGCACAGCGAGCGCCACTGGAGCCGACCGGAGGTCACTTCGCACGCCTTCTCGCCCGAAAAGGTGGAGACAATCTTCCATCATTCGAGACGCGGCGATTTCTTGCATACCGAGGATAAGACGCATCGAGGGCGTCCTCAATCACTTCGTTCGAGGTCCGGTCAAACGGGGGACACTCAAGAAGATGGGTCTCGGCGCAGTATCGCAAGATATTGATCATCAATGCATGACGACGGTCTTCAAGAAAATGCAATCGTCGGTTTTTTGTCCAAGCGCGGTAACCAGCGTAAGCAAGGGCAAGCAGTTGGTCCGCGGTTCCATCCAGATGCTCGGCGAGGCGGCGGGCTTCGAGGACCAAAGCGCGCTGATTGTCGGCGTCATCGCTCATAACGCTACTTCGTAGGATGCCGCTTTGCCGAACTTCGTCATTGGCGACGACCTTACCGGTCGATGTCTTCGGTCGAGCAGGAAGCGCGAGGAACGGCACTCCGCGCGCCACCCCGGCCGGGGCCACGGAGTCGGCCATGCAGATAAGGGCGAGCACCCACAGCCGGCAATACCGGTGAAGGAAGCGACGTTCGTCCGTGCATAGTTGAAGTGCGTCGTCTCTGGAATGTTCGCCGCAGAGAACCCGACTTGCCGTTTAACACAGAAATGTGCACTCATTAGTGCTCCTTAAAGAATGAAAAAGCCCGCCTTCCCCTGAAGGGGAGAGCGGGCGCGAGGGACCGCGCCGCTGCCGCTGCCGGGTTGCGGTTGCGGTTGCGGTTGCGGTTGCGGTCGGCGAGCTTGGTGGCCAGCATCGAAGCGCGGCTAAGTCCCTTAGCGGCACGTTGCGCAGTTTCCATTATTCGATTATATTCGAATAATGGAAACAGACAACGCCCTTCAATCGCTTGCCGCGCTCGCCCATGCCGTCCGCCTGGCCGTCTTCCGCCTGCTCGTACAGGCCGGCCCCGAAGGCCTGCCGGCTGGCCGCATTGCCGAACTGATGGAGATGCCGGCGTCCTCACTGTCGTTCCACCTCAAGGAACTGCATCACGCCCGACTGCTGGCCAGCCGCCAGGAAGGCCGGTCGATTATCTACATGGCCCGCTTCGAGACCATGAATGACCTGCTGGGCTATCTCACGGAGAACTGCTGCGGAGGCAATCCGTGCTCGCCGGTTTCCCGCTGCGCCGTCACCACGGAGTCCTGAGCCATGAAGCGCTTCCACGTCCACGTCAGCGTGGCCGACCTGTCGGCCAGCATCCGCTACTACTCGACCCTCTTCGCCGCAGAGCCAACCGTCATCCGGGACGACTATGCGAAGTGGACGCTGGACGATCCGCGCGTGAACTTCGCGATCTCCAATCGCACGGAGAAGCTGGGCGTGGACCATCTGGGCATCCAGGCTGAGACGGACGCAGAGCTGGCCGAGATACAGGCACGCCTCGCCAGCGCCGACCTACCCATGCAATCCCAGTCCGAGACGTACTGCTGCTACGCGACCTCGAACAAACACTGGTCGGTGGACCCCACCGGCATCGCCTGGGAATCGTTCCACACGCTCGGCAACGCGCCCACCTATGGCGAATCGCGTGACCGTAGCGCCGAGACCGCTGCGTGCTGCGTGCCCGTCCCGTTGGACGCCGCACCGAAGCCTTCCGCCAAGACCACCTGCTGCACGTCGCAATCCGGCTGCTGCTGACCTAGTCCTAACCCGCCTTCCCCATCGAATCCTCGTGCGAGGAGGCACTCCCTCGCCCCAACGCCCAACAACCACCATGTCCGACAAGACCTTCAATGTACTGGTGCTCTGCACCGGCAACTCCGCCCGCAGCGTCATGGCCGAAGCGCTGTTCAACGTGCTCGGCAAGGGACGCTTTCACGCCTACAGCGCCGGCAGCCATCCTTCCGGCAACGTGAATCCCTTCGCCGTCGAGCGGTGCGAGTCGATTGGCTACGATCTCCGGCCTGCGCAGCAAGAGCTGGGACGAGTTCGCCTTGCCCGATGCACCCAAGATGGACTTCGTGATCACCGTCTGTGACCAGGCGGCGGGCGAGGTCTGCCCGATCTGGCCGGGCACGCCCATCACGGCACACTGGGGTTTCATGGACCCGGCCGCCATCCAGGGTTCGGATGATGAGAAGCGCAAGGTGTTCGACCAAGTCTTCCGTCAGATCCTGAATCGCGTGAGCCAGTTCGTGAACCTGCCGCTGCACATCCTGGACCGCAATGCCATTCAGAAGGAGATGCGCGCCATCGGCGAGCAGCCTGTGGAGGCAGAGCAGTGAGCACGGCGCAACAGTCCGCCGCAGCGGCACAGCCCAGCGCCATTGGATTCTTCGAGCGCTATCTGACAGTCTGGGTGGCGCTGTGCATCGTGGCCGGCATCCTGCTCGGCCAATGGCTGCCATCGGTATTTCACGCCATTGGTGCCATGGAAGTCGCGCAGGTGAACCTGCCAGTCGGCGTGCTGATCTGGGTCATGATCATTCCAATGCTGATCAAGATCGATTTCGGCGCCATGGGCCAGGTCGCGGCACACTGGCGCGGCATCGGCGTCACGCTCTTCGTGAACTGGATGGTCAAACCGTTCACGATGGCGCTGCTGAGCTGGATCCTCGTGCGCCATCTGTTCGCGGGGTGGCTGCCAGCAGATCAACTCGATAGCTATATCGCCGGCCTGATCCTGCTGGCGGCGGCGCCTTGCACGGCGATGGTCTTCGTCTGGTCGCAGCTCTGCAAGGGCGATCCGTATTTCACGCTGTCGCAGGTGGCGCTCAACGACGCCATCATGATCGTGGCCTTTGCGCCGGTCGTCGCGCTGCTGCTGGGCCTGTCGTCGATCACCGTTCCATGGGACACGCTCATTACGTCAGTCGCGCTCTACATCGTCGTGCCCGTGCTGATCGCGCAGGTCATCCGCAGGACATTGCTGGCGCGCGGCGAAGCAACCTACAAGCGAGTTGTCGGTGCCCTCGGCCCGTTCTCGATCACCGCACTGCTTGCGACGCTGGTGCTGCTGTTCGGCTTCCAGGGCAACGCCATCGTCGAACAGCCGCTCATCATCCTGTTGCTGGCCGTGCCGATCCTGATCCAGGTCCTGCTGAACTCCGGGCTGGCCTATCTGCTGAACCGCAAGCTCGGCGTAGCCCACTGTGTCGCCGGCCCGTCGGCTCTGATCGGTGCAAGCAACTTCTTCGAGCTGGCCGTGGCCACCGCCATCAGCCTGTTCGGCTTCCAGTCCGGCGCGGCGCTCGCCACCGTCGTCGGCGTGCTGATCGAAGTCCCGGTGATGCTCCTTGTGGTTGGCGTGGTCAACCGCTCGCAGCACTGGTACGAATCGCATTGAGACACCTTATGACCGTCACCATCTATCACAACCCGGCGTGTGGTACGTCGCGCAATACGCTGGCGATGATCCGCAATGCGGGCATCGAGCCAACCGTCATCGAGTACCTGACCTCGCCACCCTACCGGCAGACCTTGCAGGCAATGATCCGCGAGGCCGGGATCACCGTGCGCGAAGCGATCCGCGAGAAGGGCACACCCTACGCCGAACTCGGTCTTGGCAACCCCGCGTTGAACGATGACCAGTTGCTCGATGCCATGCTGGCCCACCCCATCCTGATCAACCGCCCCTTCGTCGTCACCACGCTTGGCGTGCGGTTATGCCGACCGTCCGAAGTCGTACTGGATATTCTGTCGGCACCGCAGCAAGGCGCTTTCACCAAGGAAGACGGCGAGGCCGTAGTCGACGCACAGGGCCGGAGGATTCGATGACCGTCGATCTCCCCAACATCGTCCCGGCGGTGCTCGACACGCCGGACCTCCGCAAGCTGGAGCCAACACGCGTCAGCACCCACTCGCCGCGCATCCTGCTGCTCTACGGCTCGCTGCGCGAGACCTCGTACAGCCGCCTGCTGGTGCAAGAAGCCGAAGGGATTCTGCGGCACTTCGGGGCAGAGACCCGCGTCTTTGATCCGCGCGATCTGCCGATGACGGACAGCGCGCCCGCCGATCACCCGAAGGTGGTCGAACTGCGCGAGCTCTCCGAGTGGTCGGAAGGCCAGGTCTGGTGCAGCCCCGAGCGCCACGGCACGCTGACAGCCGTCTTCAAGAACCAGATCGACTGGCTGCCGCTGGAGATGGGCGGCATTCGCCCTACGCAGGGCCGCACGCTGGCCGTGATGCAGGTGTCCGGTGGCTCGCAGTCGTTCAATGCCGTCAACGCGCTGCGCGTGCTAGGGCGCTGGATGCGCATGGTCACCATTCCGAACCAGTCGTCGGTGGCCAAGGCATATCAGGAGTTCGACGCCAACGGCCGCATGAAGCCGTCGTCCTACTACGATCGCGTGGTCGACGTCATGGAGGAACTCTACAAGTTCACGCTGCTGGTGCGGGACCGCAGCGACTACCTCACCGATCGCTACAGCGAGCGCAAGGAAGCCGCACCCGCCCATGCGACGACGCTCGCGGCAGCGGCCATGCATCACGAGAACGACTCGCAGACCAGCGACACCGATAGCGGCGACGTGGAATAACAAGGAAGGGACGGACCGGCCATGGAGCCAAGCTCGCGTGCCTGTCCTGGGCCGCGCTACATCTCACGCTCGGGCTGGCCCTGAACCTGAGCATGCCAAGCGTTACTGTCGCGGCAACTGCAGCCAACAGGCGATTCCAGCAGGCGGCGCTCAGATGCCGATTGTCATTATCAAAATCGATATCCCACGCCGGCCACGAACACATCCGTGTCCCGGTCATAGCCGGTGACAGGTACTTTCGACCCTGAGCTGCACGGGATGGGACACCCGGATCTCATGGTGGCCAGGTGTCCCATCAGGGATAGAACCTTACGGTCGACTCGGGAAGATGCCCTGCGTGCAGATCACGTAGTACAGGCCGGTCGGCTCCAGCGACCGCAAATCTGGCAGCCGGAAGTTGTTGACGCCATCGCCGCCGAACTTGACACCCAGCAGCGCGAACAGGGCCTGATTGCTCTGAATGCTCATGAGGCGCCCGTCGGCACGCACCCCGCCAGCCGCGAAGCTGGCGGCAGACAGCCAAACCGTGGCCATCGTGCAGTCACCGCTGACGCCGTCGCCCACGTTGGTGTCGTTGTTGCCCAAGCCGGGAATCGTGCCAGCCGGTCCCGTAGCGCCAGTTGCGCCTGTGGAACCGGTCGCGCCCGTGGCACCCGTGGCACCCGTTGCACCGGCTGGCCCGGTAGCGCCCGTTGCCCCCGTTACCCCAGTCGCGCCGGTAGCGCCCGTGGCGCCGGTCGGGCCAGTCGCACCCGTAGCACCCGTAGCACCCGTAGCACCTGTTGCCCCGGTAGCGCCGGTAGCGCCGGCAGCACCCGTAGCACCGGTGGCACCCGTATTCCCCTGAGCCCCCGTGGCGCCGGTCGGGCCCTGCGGACCCGTCGCCCCGTTGGAACCATCCACACCGTTTGCACCTGTAGCACCCGTGGCACCGGTAGCGCCCGTGGCACCCGTAGCGCCAGTGGGGCCCACCGGACCCACCTTGCCTTGCGCCACATCGCTCGACAGCGCTGCCAGGGTCGAATTGGTCAGCTTAAGCTTGGCCGCAATCTCTTCCAGACGATCGTCGTACTTGTCGCCGTTGCGGGGATTGAACTTCTGGTTCAACAGATTCAGCGAATCGGCGTCAACCCCGAGGGACGCCAAGCGCTGCTTGACCTGCGTGATGGCCAGCGCCAGCTTGTCGCTGGCGGCTGCGGCGGAGACTGTCGAGAAGCTGGTGAAAAATGCTTCGGTATCGGCACTGCCGGACGCTGCCGCGACAACTAGTTCGGTAATCGGCGTGACGTTGGTGGTGCCGGCACTTTCGATGTACGAATGCAACACTTCGCCCGAGGCTGTGGTGACGCGCAATACGCAAGGCAGAGCCAGATTTGCCGTGGAAGCGCTCCAGCTGCCATCTGTGCCGGTGGTGACGGTGGTTTGACCGCTGACGCATTTGATCGTCAGCGCCGCATTGGTGATGGGCGCACCCGTGGCCGCCGTGCCCGAAACTGTCGCTGCCGGCAGTGCCGTGGGGGTGCTGGCGCTCGTTCCTGTGTCGTCGCCGCCGCAGCTGGCAAGAAGTACCGCGGTGGCAATCGAAAGGGCGGCAGCCCATTGTCGTTTTTTCATTTTTCCCGTACCCGTTAAGATTGATAGTTTTCGAGGATCTGGCCTCCGGAGCGGGTATGCAGGGCCGCTGCTCGTGGCGGCAAGCATGTTAGCGATGATTGGATCGAACTGGGCATTGCATTTTGCCCCCCCGTCGGGGGGCAGACAGAATGCGCGCATGATTCGCGCACGACCGGCAAAGCGGGTATCCTTCGCCCCGGATTTTTGCCACTCGGAGTCTCACGTGCCCCGCATCTGTCTGAACATGATCGTCAAGGACGAAGCCCCCGTGATCGAACGCTGCCTGGCCAGCGTCAAGCCGTGGATTGACTATTGGGTCATCGTGGACACGGGGTCGAGCGACGGCACGCAGCGCACGATCCGTGAGTTCATGGCCGACGTGCCGGGCACCCTGCATGAGCGCCCATGGCGCGACTTTGCGCATAACCGCAACGAGGCCATGGCCCTCGCCCGCACGGCCATGGCAGGCGCGGACGATTACCTGCTGTGTATCGACGCCGACGAGACGCTCCGCATGACGCCTGACTTCGCGTGGCCCGACCTGCAGGCCGACGGCTACCAGTTTCGCTGCGAGCTTGATGGCTGGCACTACTTGCGCAACGCACTAGTGCGCGCGCGTCAGCCATGGCGGTGGGAGGGCGTGCTGCACGAATTTCTGACGCAGGACGGGCCGCACCGTTGGGACCCACTGTCTCACGCCACCATCGTCGTGTCGCGCGACGGCGCGCGGGCGCGCGATCCGCAAACGTACGTGCGCGACATCGAGGTGCTGGAGAAGGCGGTTCGCGAGGCGCCCGGCAACACGCGCTATCGCTTCTATCTTGCGCAAAGTTGTCGCGATGCAGGCAAGCTGGACGAGGCCATCCGCCACTATGAGGAACGCGCCGCGATGGGCGGCTGGGAAGAGGAAGTCTGGTTCGCGCGCTTTCAAATCGGCGCGCTGCGAGAACGCCGCGGCGACGCGCTAGCCGCAATTCAGGCGGCCTATCTTGATGCCTACCAGCTTCGACCCACGCGCGCGGAGCCGCTCTGCGCGCTGGCGCGTTACCACCGGCTGCGGAGCGAATTCGCGCTCGCACACCTTTACGCGCAACAGGCCGCCGCCATGCCGCGTCCGCCCGACTCACTGTTTGTCGACGATTCCGTCTATGCCTGGCGCGCACTTGATGAACTCGTCGTCAGCGCTTATTACGTGGGCGCCATCGATCAGGGCCGCCACGCGCTTCAGCGACTGATCGCGGATCGGCAATTTCCCGAAAGCGAACGCGCCCGCATCGTGGCCAACTGTCAGTACTTTGGTATCTAGCCCGTCCGCGTGTTGGGACTGCCGCCTGCTCCGCCTATATCTTGGAACATGTCTCGCATGACCCGCTATCGGCCAAAATCCAGCGATGCTGGAAGGGCATGGCGCTGTGCCGCTCGCCGAGTGGGACGGCAATTGTGGCGTGCAACTCGGTTGGCTAAAAGGCTGGCTCACCAAGCGCATCACGAATAGTAAGGCTGCTCCGTGCGTAAACCGCGACTCGGTCCATTGGGGAACCAGGGGTACACCGCAGTTCTGTCCGCCAACGAAGCCATTGCACTCACCAAGTACACAGCAGCACCACACCGCCAGGTCATCGCCTGCGAAACACCTACTGCCGGCGGCTGTTGATTCGTGGCGTTGCTCCCGACGCAGTCACGGAACGGCTAAGCCTGGCCAGCAACGGGACGGTTAAACGCATTGCCGCCACAATCCACGCACCCGATAGCCAAGATTGCCCCCTCTTTAGCCGGGAGGCTGTCGCAGGCTTGCTACGCCATACTCGCAGCTGGAATTTTCCGGACCAAACGAACTGAAAAACACCCGGGAGCAACAGCATGGTCACCACCCTTGCATGGGCTCTGTACGCTCTCACCCTCTTGGCGGCGCTTTTTGTAGGCCTGCACTGGATAATCACGAACGACCCGAGCTACGCATGGGTCGAGTAACGAGCAGCTTAGCGGCGTTGGCCATAATCGCCGCTGCACTGGGCACGGCCAACGCATTCACGAAATGCCAGCGCGCCGGCCGAGTGTTGTACACGCAGGATCTGTACTGCCCAACCGGTTTTGCATCGGTTGCAAGCACTGCCATCGGCACGGTCTCCACTATCGGCAAAAGTGAGGGCGTCCGCCGGCAAGAGCAGGAGTTCCTCGATGCGCGCGCGAGCACAGCTCGCTCGGCGTCGCAGAACTCTATCGCAGCTACCACGCCCGTGCAGGCCCAGTCGCAAGCCGCAGTATGCGATGCGCTTGCCGACCAAGCCAGGACGGTCGAAGCTTCGATGCGGCGCCCAAACCCCTCGTCGTGGCAAGACAACCTGCGCCAGCAGCACCGAGGGATCCGCGACCAACAGTACCGGATGGGATGCTAGGCTTCCCAAAATCTGGATATCGACAGGTCACCGGTCGTACATGGAAACAAGCCGGTCCCAAAACGTCGCAGCGCGTGGCGGCGGCCCTTGTCCGGCTTCACGCCGCCGCCACGCTGCTGGCTACCGGTGGGAAGCGATGGGCTACAAGATTCTCATACCCGGGGAACTGGTGCCGCGCATGCACCAATGCCAGACTTGGAGCGCAACGGACGGATGCCGACGGCTTGGCGCGCATAAAAAGGGCCGCCGACGAGCACGACGGCCGGTGTTTGAGTACCGCTCATCATGGAACGGGCGCCGGTGCGGTAGGTGTTGGAGGTGGTTGCCGCCGCGCTTTCGTGCCAAGTCATGCATGGCCTAGATGCCTAGCTTGTGTCCTTCATTGCGGCAAGGCCGGCACCAGCCTGCGTGGCGGATGTTGTTGTCGAGTGCCTCCCATTCGTGGCCAGACTCGCATCCGAAGCGGTAGGATGCGCGCTACGAGGCCGCAGAAAAGGCCCCTGAGCAGCAATGCGATTTCTATTGCAAGAAGCGCGACATTCTAGCTAAGCTGTCACGATCCGGCCAAACGCCGGAATTCTCGAAACAGGAGCTCCATGGCAACAAATAAGACGGCCGCCCCGAAGACTGCGGCAAAAAAACCGGCAGCGCCGGCGAAAAAGGCTGCACCTGCAGCAAAAAAGGCAGCTGCCGCTCCCGCGGCTAAGCCAATCAAGGACACGTTCAACAAGTCGAGCCTGCTCGCCCACCTGATGACGCAGACCGAACTGGACAAGAAGACGGTGCAGACCGTGCTTGCCCACCTCGAAAACACTATCGTCGGCGCTGTGCACAAGAAGGGCGCGGGTGAATTCACGCTGCCGGGCCTGTTCAAGGTGTCGGCCATTCAGGTACCAGCGACCAAGAAGCGTTTTGGCAAGAACCCCTTCACTGGCGTTGACCAATGGTTCGCAGCGAAGCCGGCTTCGGTCAAGGTGAAGGTGCGCCCACTGAAGAAGCTGAAGGACGCGGCCCTGTAATACCGCTGCCTATTAAGCAGAAAGGTCTGGCATTTGCCAGGCCTTTTCATTTTGCTCGGTGCGTACGCCGCTCGCCGTACTACCCACAGAGAAGGACAGACAGACTAGGGACGCAGCGTTCGACTTTCTTCTCGCGTGCCGACGGACGGTCCACAGGCGAGCGCCCGCATTGCTCCACGTTCCTTCGTTCTATCCTGCCGATCTGCTATCGGGCTTCGCACCGTTCGTGGTTAAGTATCTAGAACTTGGCAGGCAACCACCGGAAATGCGGCGACGGCAGAGAGCAGCCAATGCGACGTTGACGATCGCCCAACAAAAGGCCGCATTGGATTCGAGAACAGCTTTTTGTAGTCGATGAGGCGTCGAATCGAACGTCGGCCACCGCGCTGCTGCCGCCGGAACCCGGTGCTGCACTAAACTGTTTTCTCCCTCCTCGCCCAGCCGTTCCAGATCTCTGAGAATCATCAGTGCGTCGTCATCAGTCGATGCGACTAGATCTCCCAATTGAGACACCACGTCGTGTGTGGTCCGCATCAGCACGTGTTTCGCGCAGGAGCGGCGGTCATGAGCGAACAAGACGGATTTGACCAACCCAGCTACAAACCGATCCGGGGATGCGCATCGCACCGTCCGATGCCAGCCGTGTGTTCGACGAATTTGAACGTGCCGCGGGCGACGATATTTCCGGCACAGAGGGCCTATGCCGGTTTCTTCACGGGCAGATCCACTTTACGTCTCGTTAAGGGGCAGATACCCACTTTTGACCGTGCCTTCGCCTCCCCATTGCGGCTATGACGAAATGAGCGCGCAAGCTGGCCGTTCTGCAACACGTCAAAGCCCGCTATCCCAGCCGCGAAGCTCGCTGCTGATGGCGTACTGCGGGTGCATGGTGCGCCGCTTCCTTGACACAGATGGTCGAGGTGTTGCACTGCAGATTTGAGGCCCCCTTCTGACTGAGATAAATAATAAATATTTTCTATTGCCCGGTAATCTAAGATTCGAATAGGTGTTAGCCGTTGGAGCGAATTCTGACTTGGCAACCCACAAGTTGGAGAATCAGAATGAAGACACATGCAGAAGCAGGGCTACTTGCAAAGATTGCACAAATGACACACACCCCGATCTACGATGTAGAAATGGCCTATGACGCCGCATGCGATGACTTGCGGAAAGACGCGAAATCACAGGACTACATTCCTCTTTTTGCGGCGAAGCGTGTGACCGCGCACTTCATGAAAGCAGCAGTACGCTGAAGTGGCGACTGTCGCCACAAACCGGAATACGTAGTGGCTCCCCACCCGCGGTGGCCCTCCGGGGAAACCACTTGAATTCAGTCGTTCCGCGCCGGGGTGGGTTGACAAGGTGCTGGGGCGCCTGAGGCTCCCGCCGAGCCGACAGATCGCTACGGCACATCGGTAGGCAACGTGGCATCGACAGAGGTTCCAATTGCGTCAGGTCCGTCCTGGTATATCCCTACGTGTTCGGTACCGAGGCGTGCGTGCAGAGGCGTGGCGCAGCCAGTGCGGCGATGCCAGGAAGCAAAACGCCTGCGTCGCTCGCGCGCCAGCAGGCCATCGGTCACGGCCGCTAACTTGCCGAACCAACGCTTCCCACGCTTACGGGCGCGCTCCAGACGTGCGCCGGTGCCGGCCAACGTTCCAAAGCAAGGGAAAGGGACAGTTATCAAGTGATCTGGCTGTGATTGCAGCGGAGCATCGCCTGGAAACATGCGTGGGTGCTGAGTGGCGAAATTGCAAAAAATCAAGGGGACCCTCATGCCAGCCCCGCTGGCACGCTAGCGTACCGACAAACCGTCGGCAACCGCCCACAGTCAAGCCAGATGTGATCCGAGCACGAGGGATGGCTGCTCAGTAGCCCCTGCCCCCATTCCACCGGACTGCGGAGGATCCATCGAAAACCGTGGTGTGGAGGATGTAATGCAAGCTAAGAGTGATGGCCACAGTGTGATCGTTTTCCCCGACCTTCTCGGTGGCTGGTATTTCGTAGAAATTGACGGGAAAGCCGTTTATCGCTTTGGTCCCTTCGAGTCATACAAAATCGTGAGCGATCTAGTGCCAGTTCTGTTTCCGGAAGTCCCCAAGTTGGAAATTTTGGAACCCACAGAATTCGATGACGATGCGCTGATGATCCTTGGCAATGGCGAACGGGTAGCGGAAACATCTAGGGAATAAGCAATTCGTTTAGTGAGTGGGCGCCCAGACCAGGGCGTCCCTCTCTGGCACGTTCTCAGTCCATTCCAATGATCCCTGCGGGGAATGTGAAGCACACCAGGATCGCCCCACCGTCGCCAACCATAGCCGGAAGTGGCCCGTACCTTCCCGCACGCGAGATCTGGGGGAACCAAGCAACCGCTTTTCCGCGTCCTCCCGTTCCTTCGAACTGAGAGGGGATCAATGACCGCAGCAGCCCAGAACGGTTCACCGGAGGCGCAGCACCATGGCTGACGTAGTCAGAATGTACTCTCTCACGACGTTAGCGAGGATCCGCGCTGTCGTGCCGCCGCCTCACGTATGCAATGGATGAAGTAATCTGACGGTGAGGTCATAATTGCGCCTTCCCGCTGAAGCAGCGCAATTTGTAACGCCGGCGGGTCCTCCGGTAGGTCGAGCTGAACCAGCTTGGGCTCCGGGGCGACAATAAGCACGTGCCGGGTCAGCGCCATAACAGTATCGACGTTGAGCAGTAGCTTGCTGGTCAGCAGATTCGACGTGCACCGCGTAATGCGACGCGGCAGCGGCAGGTTATAGCGTGCGAACACCGTTTTTATGTAGCCGGGAAACTGCTCGGTAGCATCTGCATGCAGCCATTCGGCATCCTGCAACTCGGCAAAACTCGTCGCACCAGCGTACCTGCTTCCGTGCCGTGTCACGAAGGCGGTGGGAAGCGACAACAGCGGCTCGCAGGCGACGAACGCGTCGTCCACCGGCGCCCCTGGCACCGCGGCCAGCGCAAAGTCCAGGCGGCTATTGCGCAAGTTGTCGAGCAGCTTCGGCAAGTTCCACTCGCGAAACTCGACCGATACCTCGGGCATCGCCAAACGGAACTGCGCGAACGCCTCTGAAATGACCATCGCCCCCGCCAGCGGCGACACACCAATGCACAGGTGCCCACCCACCACACCTCGCAACTCCGCCATATCAGCCTCAGCGCGTTCGAACTCATGCACGATCAGACGAGCGCGCGCTAGTAAACGCCGACCTTGCTCTGTAATCGAAACACCCCATGAATTCCGCGTGAGTATTGCCACGCCAACTTCGGATTCCAGCTCACGCATCGCACGCGTGATCGCTGGCTGGCTCACGCAGAGCGCGCGCGCAGCGGCATTGATGCTGCCTTGTTCGGCGATTGCAGTCAGGGCTCGCAAATGATGCAACTTCATATCTATACGGCTTGATTTTCGACGGGTGCAGTTAGCTGTGCTCTTGATACGGACGACGATAATGGGGCAGCGCTATCGCTCTACGCCAGTATGCCTTGCGCAGGTAATGATACGTCCCAAGCGCAGTGCATATTGCCCCGGAGTGGGGACCGACCGGCGGCGTACCAGGCGTACGGCGGCCCGCAGGCACCACTACCGCACATCAGAAATTCGTCCTGCCGTGCAGTACAGCGCATGCTATTTCGCTTTGGATACGTCGTCGCAGTCAATCTAGGGGACCCCACGCGACGCTATAACAATTCGTTATCCACATCCAGATTTGTGCGTACTCGCTTGCCCAAGATTTCCATAGCATGTCGACTTTGTATCACGGGCGACACCCATGATTTTCGAGCGAGATACTGAATTGCGGACCACGCAACCAGCAACGAATGCCGGGCCGACCCGCTTTTCGCGTGGACTGACTCTCCGTCGAGGCGGATCGGCCCTCCAGAACGACGGCATAGACCATCAACTCCGGCCTGGCAAATCACGCGCTACGCCACTCCAATCTCCTCCAGCTCAACAACATCCGCGCACCACGGTGCGGCAGCTTGCTGCCGTCGCCAGTGTAGCGCGGAGGAACCCCTGCCCTCGCTGCAGAGCCTGTAGCGAATTTCGCCATCAAGAGGAGAAGAAATGAAACGCACGGTCCTGTGTGCGGTTGCCCTTGCAGCCGCCACCTTCGTAACGTCCGGTTGCTCGGATAGCAGTGCAGCCAGTGCTACCTATGACAGCGCACTCGACGCTGCGTCAAAGGCCCAGCAGCCGGCAGTCATGCAAATGCTGGAGCAGTTAGTCAATATTGAAACTGGAACTGGCGACACAGTCGGAATGCCTCAGATGTCGGACTATCTCGCCCAGCAACTCGCGGGGCTTGGTGCAACCGTCAGCCGCCACAAGGCTGAAGCCGGCGTGGTCGGAGAAAACATTGTGGGACGGTTCAAAGGCACGGGCTCGGTCAAGATTCTGATGATCGCGCATATGGATACCGTCTATCCGAGAGGATATATCACCAAGGCACCGTTCCGCATCGAAGGGAATCGAGCCTACGGCCCCGGCATCGCGGACGATAAGGGCGGCATCGCCGTCATTCTCAACTCGCTCTCAATACTCAAGTCGCGAAGCTTCAACGAGTATGGTGAGATCGTCGTCATGTTCAATACCGACGAAGAGAAAGGCTCATTCGGTTCGCGCGATCTCATTCAGCAACTGGCAGCGGGCGCCGACTATGTCATCTCCCATGAGCCCAGCGGAGAAACGGAAGGCATTGGCCTCGCCACGTCGGGTATTGCATACGTCGAGGCAACAATCACCGGCAAGGCGGCACACGCCGGCGTCGCCCCAGAACTCGGTGTCAACGCGCTGACCGAGGCAGCCGACCTCATCCTGCGCACGCAGGACATCGATAGCAAGGATAAGGAGATGCGCTTCAATTGGACGCTGGCCAAAGCCGGTAGTGCATCGAACGCTATTCCTGACTCCGCCACGCTGAACGCCGACGTCCGCTACGGTCGCAACGAAGATCTCGACGCGATCCAGTCGATGCTCGACGAGCGGGCACAACGCAAGCGCTTGGCCGCTGCCAAGGTTGAGGTGAGCGTCACACGCGGCCGGCCTGCCTTTAACGCAAATGATGGTGGCAAGTTCCTCGCCAACAAGGCGGCCTCGATCTACCAAGAGCTTGGCTATTCGTTGACAGTGTCCGACACCCGGACCGGAGGCGGCAGCGACGCGGCCTACGCAGCGTTGTCCGGCAAGCCGGTGGTGGAAAGCATGGGCCTCCCAGGCTTTGGCTATCACACCTCTTCGGCTGAGTATGTTTTGGTAGATGCCATCCCGCGCCGACTGTACCTGAGCACCCGCATGCTAATGGACCTGAGCCGCGGCCGCTAATTTCGTTGCATTGATTGTCTGCCGGGTCACCGGCAGGCCTCTCCTGGCCTATTGGAATTCACGATGCAGCGGATTCGTGATTTCGCACAGTCTTACTAACCATGAACGGCGGGCACGGTCGCGAACATCGCTTGCATATGACGTTACCGGAAACGGCCGCGTTGTGATGACCTTCAGCATCGTTCACTCGAATGCCGGTGATGGGCCCACCTTGGCAGTCAACTTCCTACACACACCTCTATCTTGCCGATCTGCCACCGAGCTTCGCACCGTCAGTACGCTTCGGAGATTTCGGCAATGATGATGTAGTCGGGCTGCGACCTTTCCCGGCCCACATTAAAGTCACGAAAGTCATGTTGTTAGGGCGACTAAGGGCGTATGCTGGGACTGCCGCCCTGGCGAGCAACCCACTAGGAGAAACACCATGGCCAAGAGTCAACTACGCAGCACTCGCGAAGCGAAGAAGCCCAAGCAGCCCCCGAAGCCGTCATTGCCGTCAAGCCCACTCAGCACAGTTCACTCTCGGGGCGGGAACGAAGGTGTCGCCAAGAAGAAGACATAAATCGAGGGGTCCCGGGCAGGGGCCACTGATCAATGCAACTTGTAACGTTCACCCCAGGAAAATGATATCTCTACATTGAAAGCGCAGACCACTTCGGGAGGCGCATGATGACCCATCACAATACAGACCCCACTTTTCGCGGGCTTCCCCTCACGGCCGAGCAAGACTCGGAAATCCGTCACTACCTGAGCAGGAAGGCCAAGCTTGGCAAGCCATGGAATACCCCCGAGCTGCGTGGGATGATTGAGGACATGTTGCTGCCGCCAGATATCGAGGACGACAGCCAAAACGACATCCCATCCGACGCATTGGCCGCCGCAGAGCGCGCAGCCGCATTCGTCGATCAGGACATGGAGCCAATCGAGGCGTATGAGGAATTACATGCCGCAGCGGAAGCCGAGAGCATGAAAGGCGATACGCAATAGCCGGAGCTCCGCGCCGCGTCGATAGTGAGCATGCAATCCGGCCCATCAAAGGCGTAGAACGAAGGACGACACATGGCACTCAGTTTTTCCAACCCCAGCCGCAGCTATGATGGCACCAAGCATGGCGTTTGGTTCTGGGGTTACGACAACGCACGCGAGATTACCTTCTTTGTGGAAGACCGCATACTGATGAATTTCGACTCCGCTCTCGGAGCCGACGAAGCCGGGGTGCTGGCATCCTTCGACCGGCATCGCGATGAGATCTTGAAGATTGCCATGTCCATCTATGTCAACGATCGGCGGCAGGCTCTCTACACGCTGCACTGAGAAACCCTTGTGCAGCGCGCCCCCGGTTCATGACACATGGCGGAACACGCTGGATAGAGAGTGAAATCGTCCCTTGTGGGTCGGGAACAGCCGACCGACGCCGAATCTCGCAATACGTGTGCTGGACAAGACCCGCCCTCGCTACACCGGTGCGCGAGGGATGCCCTGTATGGACTCGGCAATAGGAGCCCATGACACCCCAGCGATGCATTTCGAGTCGCCAGCGCTTGACATCTCGGCCGGCGCGAACTTTGCTTGCGATAGGAAGCGACTCTCCAGCTATCGCACATGCCCTTGCAGACGCCCCCTTCACCCTCGGCCCATACCTGGGCCCTGCACTGCACTCTCTTTCGCGGGCAGACTCCGCCGCGCGCGTGCCTGTACGTACTCGCTGATCTGCGCCAAGGCGTCGCGCTATCGGCCATACTGGCCGAACAACCGCTGGGTGGTGCCTTGGGCGCATGGCTGGAGGCGGCCGCGATCGGCAGGACCCCGCCAAGGGCGCTGCAGTCGACCGAACTGCCCTCGGCGCAAGACCGGCGGGCTCTTTGCACATGGATTGCAGCCTACGACGTTGTTCTACAGCCGCAGACTCTGGGTGGGCGTTTCTGGAAGCCTGTAGATCAACTCTTGCAATCGGCGTGGGAGAGCCTTGGTCTGGCGCCTGGCGCAGTCGGCGAGATGCCGACCTGGTCCGGCGCGCAGAAGGGGCTGGACCGCTGGTTTCGCGAACATTGCCGGCACCTTAGCGGCGTGTGACACCGCGTGCGGCGGTTATCTGCGATATTGCCTACCCGGTAATGGGACCAGCGCTAGTCGCTGCAGGTCCTGAGCATCGTGCGAAGAGCAGTTTTTCCCGTGCATTCGCTGCGCACTCGGTTCGTCCTGTAAAGATAGTCCTACGCCCACCCGACGGCTGGACTACTAGGACGGGTCACGCGCACGCGGGCGCAGCGCTTCGCGTAATCGCCTTGGCGAGCATCGGACCGGCCAGCAATACGGTGAAAAGTCTAAGCGTTTGTACGGCCACAACGAAATTCATGTCCGCATGCGATCCCAACGCGACGGCAACGATCGAATCGAGCCCGCCTGGTGACGTCGCCAGATACGCAGTGATGAAGGTCACGGATGACAGGCTCGAGATCAGCCATGCCGACAATCCGCACATGACCAACATGGCTAAGATGCCTCCGAGCATTTCAGGCAGCGAGCGCAGCATGGGCAAGGCCAGCTCTCGGCGAAATTGCAGCCCGATGGCCCACCCGATGACCATGAAGCATCCCAGCAACAGCAGTTTGGGCACCTCCAGCGGGATGGGTATTGCTGCGGACCAGACCGAAGCCAGAACAAGTGGGGCGAGAAACGCGCCGGCGGCAATCGGGCGCCGCGTACCGAGCCAGCATCCCACCACACTGATGGCTACGGCGGCGACTGAACCGATCCCCGCATGCGACGCTGAAATTAGCGGCCCTTGGGCAACGCCGAGCGCCGCGCTGTCGTTAGCCACCATAGCATGCGCGAGAACGGGAACCGTGGCGACGACCATCACGACGCGCAGGTATTGCATGAGCGAGACGAGGATGCCATCGCCACCGTTCTGTGTAGCGAGGCTTCCCATCACGGCTGCCGCGCCGGGCAGGCAACCCCACGCACCCGTGGTGCCAGGCAGGGATGAAAACCGAGTAAGCATCCAGCCCACGAGCACAGCGCAAGCGACCGTCAGCAATACGCCGAGGAGCACCCAAGCGTTACCAGCCGTAGCGCACAGGACCTTGACGTCGAGAGTGCTGGCAATTGCCACCCCTGTCATGGCCTGTGCAATGGCGACGAACAATGGCCGCACACGCGTGTGTGCCCCCGAGAAGCCGAAGCACATCGCCACAACCATCGCGCCAACCAGTGGGCTGGCGGTTGCGATCCAGGGCGTGAGCAACCATGAGAAACCGAGCGACCCGGCGAGGAGCACGATCCATTGTATTAAAAGAGTTAGGCTTGGCATATCCGGTATTCGACTAATCTTGTGTACTGATTTGGGTCATTGGGTGCATTCCGCGCCTTGCTTCAGCAGAGGGCGACACGGACGGCAAGCCCGCCCAACGAGGTTTCTTTGTATTTCGAGTGCATGTCTGCGCCCGTTTCGCGCATGGTGTGGATCACGGCATCGAGGGACACAGTGTGGGTGCCGTCTCCGCGCAGGGCCATGGCAGCGGCATTGACCGCCTTGACGGCGGCGATGGCGTTGCGCTCGATGCACGGAACCTGGACCAGCCCCCCGACCGGGTCGCAGGTCAGGCCGAGGTTATGTTCCATGCCGATCTCCGCGGCATGTTCCACTTGCTCGGGTGTGCCGCCGAGTACGGCAGCCAGCGCCCCTGCAGCCATGGAGCACGCGACACCGACCTCTCCCTGGCAACCCACTTCAGCGCCTGAAATCGATGCGTTCAGCTTGTACAGCGTTCCTATTGCCGCAGCGGTCAACAGGAAATCGCAGATGCCATCGTCGGTAGCATCCGGGACAAACCACACGTAGTAGTGCAGTACGGCCGGGATGATGCCTGCAGCCCCGTTGGTCGGGGCGGTAACGACACGGCCTCCGGCGGCGTTCTCTTCGTTGACCGCGATAGCAAACAGGTTGATCCATTCCATTGATCCGAAGAGACTACCTGCGACGCCAGTGTCGGCGTCAAGCCGCCGCATCAGATCAGGCGCACGCCGTTGGATACCGGAAGACGGTAGTGGCCCGCTGGCCGAGCATCCCCGTGTCACGCACTCCTCCATCACCTGCCAGATGTTAAGAAGACCGGCTCGCACGCTGCCCGCGTCATTCCACGTGAGTTCATTCTCCAGCATTATTCGGGCGATCGATTGACCCGAACGTCGGCATAGTTCCAGCAACGCTGCGCCCGAATCGAAGAACCGGGGAGGACGCGCACGATCCCCCTGCCCCCGCGCTTCAGGATCCGCGGTAATGAACCCACCTCCGATCGAGTAATAAGTAACGGCGCTTAGCACCTCGCCACCGCTTGCCCATGCGTGAAGGGTGAGTGCGTTCGGGTGCGCTGGCAAAGGCAGGTTCTCGAAGCGAATATCGCAAGCCGAATCAAACTCGATGCTGTGCCTGCCCCCAAGCGTCAGACGCCTGCCTTCCGTCACGATCGCCATCAACTGAGGAACCAATGCCGGTTCGATGGCCTCTGGCGACTCGCC
>Ga0102595_100540_pt1 | contig 24478 bp, 19 predicted proteins | sample Araplaol_mTSA_r2_2_FD_76864 | JGI IMG/M metagenome (GOLD analysis project Ga0102595, IMG submission 76864) | Arabidopsis root microbial communities from North Carolina, USA - plate scrape MF_Col_mTSA_r2 (SPADES assembly) (version 2) | ecosystem: Host-associated > Plants > Roots > Endosphere...
TTGTGTCCATAATTGAATTTGTGGGCACAACTGTTGTGCCAAAATTCGATCATGGCTGGGGGCGATTCCTACGTCCAGACGGTGCTGGCTTTACGCTTACGATATCTATCAAAGCGCCACGAACAAAACGAAGTTTTTGACCGTACCTGCGGGTTCGGACATATCCAAGGTGATGCCATCAGACAAGGATTACGATTCGGTAACCGAATTCAGGTTGAATAGAGACATTTCCGAAGGCGATATTCGCGTGGCATTTGACTCGGATGCAGCGATCACGGCAATCAAGGCAAAAGGTTATTACCTGCATGAATTCAAAGTAGTCTCCAATTGAACTGATAAATCGCCTGGTTAGCGCCAGGCGGTTCAACTTGGTGCGAATGAGCGTCCCGACAAACCCGGTTGCCGAGGAAAGGGCTGACGGCAGCTAGGAGAATCGCCCACAGCAATACCCACAGCCCGCACGTCGGGCTGGTACGTTGAGAAGATCGGCCGTGGTGTCGGCCAGCGAGAGAAAGCGCCGCGTGCGCCCGACAACCTGCCGACAGCAGACCATTAATGAAAGCTAAGCATGACTACAACAATTGCAGAACGTGTAATCGACTTCCTGGGAAATCTTCAGGGAATGGACCGATTGCAGACGCTGATCGAAGATCCGCGTATAGCCGTGATCGACCTGAACACTGCCGCGATCATCGAAGCAGATCCAGAGTATCCCGACGGTGAAATTCTCCTGTACGAGCGCGCAAACGGAACTAAATCTCGCATATACACGCACAAGCTCATTCCTCAACTTTTTGTGCGGCACGCCTCTGAGCTGGCCATCACCGATGGCGGTACGGTCAAAGATCAGTACATACATATTTCTGAACACTTCAACCACAAGACCGGCTTCGGCCTGTAGCCCCGGAAAATCGTCCACAGCAGCACCCAAGGCCCGCTTGACGGGCCAGGTGCATTGAGAAATCCAGCGCGGTGCTGGCCGGCAAGCAAAACCCAAAAGGAAAACAGCGATGGTAAACAACGTAGAGATTCACCAAGGCGCCTCAACGATTATTCTTGACTCGGTTTCGTTCTGTGTCGATTTCAAAACCGCTTCTGTCCAAGGTGGACATCCCACCGGGCCAGTGTTCGTCTGCGGTGTAGCACGAGCCATCGTCTCCCCGCAGGATGCTGTAAAGCTGGTAGCTGCTGGTGTAACTGATCTCCGCTGAGGAATTATTCAAGGGACTTTCAGACCAAGCATGAAGATCTTTGACCGAATCCCGTTAGACTGGACTGACCTACAAAACATGGTTGGGCAACTGTTCATAGAACTTAATTGCAATGTTGAAGTCGGCGCAAAAGTACAACTGGTGAGGGGCTGGAAAGAAATTGATGTCTTAGCTGAAGACCCGCACACATTCCCCCCATCCAGATATGCGATCGAGTGCAAGTATTGGAACAGCTCCGTACCTCAGGAAGTCGTTCATTCGTTTCGAACAGTGGTGGCCGACTTTGGAGCACACCGTGGAATTATTGTATCCAAAGTAGGATTTCAATCCGGAAGCTATGAAGCTGCCAAAAATACAAATGTAGATCTTTTCACTTTCGACGAGCTACAGCAGGTGTTTTTCGAGAGATGGAAAAATGCGATCCCCGCACGATTTATGCCGTACGCCGACTGTTTGTTCCCCTATTGGAGTCCAACCGGTGGGAAGCGTGTGCCCTCTCACTGGAGCGAGGTCGAACAAAGTCAACTACGGTTACTGCTCGATGCTTATCATCCATTTGTGCTGATTGGTCCGAGTTCGCTGAGCGGCCGCTTTGGCTTCCGAATTAAGCTACCAATGGTCCTTCCCATAGTTGACGACTCGTTTTCCAAAATTGGCGAGCGGACGATAGTCTCCTATCGCGATTACTCAGACTTCTTGGATGAAAATAAAGCCGTTGCTCTCGACAGATATCGTCGGCTTTTTGCCGAGAAATCTTGATCTTTTCGTTGCCTATGGCTCGAAGCAGGTGCCGTCTCTACATTACTTCCAGCAGGCGCCATAGAAGTACAAATCACAACATCGATCACTGACATTTATGGCGATAAATAATTCTGAGGCTCGGCTTGGCGAGTTAACGCGTAACACCTTCTTATCGATGTGGGCATACCAGAATCCCTACTTTGCGAAGGCAAAGGAACTTTGTGACGTACTCATCGTTTTTGGCGATGACGTCATCATAATGTCTGATAAAGAAATCGAGTTTTGTCAAAACGCTGCGCCCGAGGTTGCATGGAGTCGTTGGTACAGACGTGCTGTTGAAGGTAGCGTTCGCCAGCTACGCGGCGCATCGCGACAAATTCGAAGTGCACCTCATCGCATTTTCGTAGACGCTCAAGCTTCATCGCCATTTCCATTAACCATTCCAAGCCAAGATCGAATGCGCATACATTTGATTGCAGTTGTACATGGCTGCGAGGAGCCGTGCGCTAAATTATACGGACATCCGGGACTGAAAATTGATACACGGGTGAACGATGGATCGGTACCATTTACCGTAGGTGTACATTTTCAAGAGTTCGTGCATGTGATCAGTCGACCGGCGCTTGATGCCCTGTTCACCAGCCTCAATACTGCAAGAGATTTCCTTGACTATTTGACGCGAAAGCAGCTGACCTTATCACAGAAGAGTTTTCTGATCGATGGTGAAGAGGCGTTCGTTGGCGCCTACATGCAAAGTCAGCGCGGAAATCGTCCATACGAAATCCCGTTAGATAAATTCCCCCTCACACAGGATACCTTCCACGTATCGAAGGGCTATTGGCTCGAGTACACCAATAGCTCACTTCGCCAAACAAGAATTGAGGCACAAGAGCCATCATTTGTAGTCGACCGACTCATAGAGCACATGGCCGATGAATACGAAAATAATGCATTGACCACGGGGCAACAACTGACTTTGCAGGAGCATGCGGCCGCATTTCGGCTACTCGCTGCCGAGTCAAGGCTGGGAAGACAGCTAATTAGTGCGGCACTTTATCAAATTCTGGCGGAGGATCCTGGAACATTTTGGAGTAACGTCGTTGAGTCGTTCGATGTTCCCGGCCTTATCTACGTCTGGATGACATATCCAGAAATTCCTAGCGAAACGTCTGATGACGAATTCGAAGATGTGCTTCAGAACTACCTTTCGTTGCACATGCTCGTAGCCCAACGAAAATTCCGCGGGGCCAAGTTGATTTTCGGCATAGCTCTTCCGAACCCGGAATCTAATCGAACCTCGAGAGCATTCCTTGTATCAGATGGAAGCATATGGACAAAGGAAATGGAAATGCTCGCAGAAGTAGCAGAAGTCGAGAAGGGAATTTTGCGAAACGTTCAGGCCACTACCTGCTTTAGTATGCGATGACACAAATTGGATCGGCTTTCGCTACAAATCAATAGACTTGGTCAGTGCGGCCGGCAATCAGACAAGCGGGTCAGAACTCGACGCAAACCATGGGTCAGTATCCAACGCAAATCCTATTCCAGACGAGCGAGCCAGCGTCTCGCTGTAATATGAAAGCTAATCAATCAGAGGAATTGACAAGTTTTTTATTTACAGCTCAACGGCAAAACCAAAAATTGCCATAAAATGTACAAACATTTCACTTTGGTACTTTATTAAGAACGCGTCGCAAGTACCCGAATCTCTCAAATGAGCAAACAAACCAAATTCACATTTAGTGTCGACAGTGCATTACTCCGGGAACTCGGAGAAAAACTCGTGTCGACAGTCCATGTTGCTCTCTCCGAGCTCGTGAAAAATGCTTACGACGCTGACGCATCCATGGTACGCGTGAGAATTAGCCCCGTCGACGGAAGTGGACCGACTATTGAGATTGAAGACAACGGTTCAGGCATGACCCCGGAGGAGGTAAGTACTTTCTGGATGCGCATTGGAACGACGAATAAGGAAACGCAGCCTGTCAGTAAGCTCTACGGTCGGTTGCGCACTGGCCGTAAGGGTGTGGGGCGTTTTGCATGCCGACGACTCGGCAGTTACCTCAAAGTCGAAACGATTGCCGCGAATCCAGAGAGCCCAGACCGTCACACCATCAAGACGGTCGTGGAATTCGACTGGCGGAAATTTCAACCGGGAACTACCGTTGAATCAGTCGAATGCGTTGCGACCACAACTGTATATGACCAGGTACTTCCAACCGGCACTCGTTTGGTTATCTCGGGCGCTGATTTCGATGAATGGCAAGTACGTGGCTATAACTACGTTCGCAGGCAACTTGCCGTCATGGCTAGCAATACGGGTATGCAACGACCAGGTTACGAAGAGGATCCAGGCTTCGCAGTCGAGTTCACCGATCCAGAAAGCGGTGGCAAAGAAGTCGACATACGCACACAAGTAATTGAGGCAGCGTGGGGAACGTTGGATGCACGTGTCGGGCCAGATGGCCGCGCCACTTTTTCGCTCAACGCATTCGGTATGGGCGGAAAACGAAAATTCGTAACATCCCCAGATTTCAAGCCCATTGCGGGTGCAAAGCTGCATGTGGGTATTCTGCCAGCCCACAAGAATGAAGGATTACGCGATCCCGCATTACTTGCGAATTATGTATTGAAACAAATTGTCGAAGACTGGGGCGGAGTGCAGGTTCGTTTTAACGGCTTCCGCATGTACCCGTACGGAAATCCTGGCGATGACTGGCTCAGAATCGATGCCGATCGAGGAAGGCGCTTGGGGCGCCCGGAATCAGATGAGTTATTCAACTTCGCTACGTCGTTAGATAAGGTTGACCCCTACCGGGTTTTGTTGAACATGCTTGGCATGCGCAACTACTTGGGCCACGTCGATGTTTCCTCAGAAATGGTTGGCCTTGAACCGCGGCTTGACCGGCAAGGGTTCATTGAGACCGAAACTTTCGAGCTCTTGCGTTCTTTTGTTCGCTTAGCCATCGAATGGGCAACTATTCAGAGGGAGTCGTATATCAGGCAGCGAGCAACTACAGAAGCTCGTCAAGCCATCGAGCAAATTGCACCGATTTTAAGTGCTGATCCAAAGCAACTTGACGAAGATGTCGCCCCTAGAGCGACCAAATTCCTGCGTCAACAAATTTCGCGAATCGTCTCGGCGCTACCTGCCACTGAACAAGCGGAAACAAGGCAAACTCTGTTCCGCACGGTCAAGGCCCTCGAAGCAATCAGTGCCGATACCCAAAACCAGTTGAAGCATCTGCGGCTAGTTGCAGCATCCTCAACGCTGACGCTGCTGTTCGCGCACGAAGTAAGGAGTTCGATTTCTTCGCTGGGAGCGGGTTCTGCACGCTTACGCGTGTTGGCGAACAAGATAACCTCCCATAAAGATGAACTCATGGCATTAAGTCAGCAACTGGGTTCAACGCAAACTCATCTTGCTCGGCTAGTTGATATGACAGGCATCGTGGGAGCATTTAGAACCGACCAACGTGCAGTGGACGTCAATTTGCGGTCTGCAATTGAAAAATCAGTTGGCTGCTTCCGTCTCGTCATTGAGAGCTACAGAATTCATGTGGACACGCTCAAGATTTCCCCAACGTTACAAGTCGGCCCCATCATTGAGGGGGAGATCTACACAATCCTGATCAACCTTATCTCTAATGCGATTAAGTCCCTAATTGCGCACGGAAAACCTGACAAGCTCATACGGATCTGGACTGAGACGGCCTCCTCAAAAGTCATCATAAAAATAGCCGATAACGGCTTAGGACTTGATCCTGAGCACTTCGTCGACGTATTTACCCCCTTTATTTCGGATCCGAACGGCATGCTCTATGACATGCTGGAGAGCAATGCCAATCCAGAAGATTCTGCGATCTTCGGAACTGGTAGCGGGCTGGGCTTGTCGATCGCAAGAGATATCGCGCGTGCGCGCGGAGGGGATATCAGATTTACTAATCCGGATGACGGCTGGGCCGCATGCGTGGAGATTGAATTGCCATGACCGAAAAATTTCAATTTGCTTGGATTGACGACACTCCGGAACGGGCGCGAGATTACATAGGCGCGCTTGCGGTGACTTTGCGCGGCGAAGCAGTCGACGCGGATCTAGAGGTATTTCCTATTCAGGATGGCTTTATCAATGATGTCAGCAAGCGCGCTGGAGAATGGAGCGCGTCCCCGCCATCGCTGATCATGATCGACCATAGCTTCACCAAAGTCGACCATCGCGCGTTCAATATCCAAGGTTCTGCTCTCGCACATCTTTTGCGGCTTCAATTGCCGACAATCCCGATGGTTTGTGTCAGCGGCCAGAACTTTGACACCGATGATTTCAGCGTAGAGGATATTTCGGAATATACGTACATGTTCCCGATAACTACGCTGAATGACGAGGGGTGTCTCGAGACTCTATTTGCGATCGCTAAAGACTTCCCCTTGTTCCAATTCCCTGAAAAGCAAGGTGTACGCAACTTGCTTGTTGAAGCACTGCTTGCGCCAGAGGCGGACAAGCAAGCCTTGCGAAGTGTATTACCGGAAGAGTTTGAGGAGACGTTCAAGCACAGCACCTCTCCACATCGCTTAGCGCGTTGGGTCCTGAATGTTCTTATGAGCCGCCCAGGGTTTCTCTCTGACCCTCTGGAGGTCGCGACCATGCTCGGGCTTACAGAAAAGGCCTTCACAGAAAAGGCATCGGAGCACTTTGAGACTGCACTTTACCGAGGCCCATTTGCCACCTCAAGAAAGCCACTCTGGTGGACAACCTCAATAGCGGATGTGCTTTATGAAGTCCTGCCAGGCGAGGCCGCGCTGCTTCCAAATGAAGCAGGACGACGATTACCAGGCATTGAAGAGGCAGACTACAGCATCTGTGCTGTCAGCGGTGAGGTCTCGCCACCTCCCGATGTTGTCGCCTATACGGATGCGACCGCGTCAACGCGTCAAGCAGTTCGTAATGTGTATACCGAACCTCTCTCTGAAGAGGCAAGCTCCCTTCTCGGCTTTTCGACGCGGCTAAAAATCCGTAACACTAGACGCAGAGGTTAAGTTGCTTACGTATTCCAAGCTCAAAGAAATGGAAGCCAAAACCATCCAAGTTATTCGTACGCTTGGGGTATTTGGTAAATTATCCACTCTCCAAGAGGCGGCGAAAATAGCTCAGGTGGCCAGAGGATCGACAGCGCCTGTAAATGTTCACCTGAGTTTTACGCTTCCAACGCGCTTACGCGAAGATGGCAACAACCGAATCGATCGACCATTCCACGTCGGATGCTTCGCCAAGAGCAACAATGACAGAATTGTCCAGCTCAGCTATAGCGTACTCATTGGGAAAGATGCCTCACCGAGCACGACCGTTGCGCGCAAGTTTCATTTTGACTTCGAACCAGTCACTACACGGAATACGGCCGAATCCAAGCCAACTTTTCACTTGCAAATGTGTGGTGAGCTGAGCCAGCACCACATGGACTATGGTTACACGGAGGAGTCCATTGCCCACTTGCTGCCGGAATGGTCTACGCCACGCATTCCTTCGTCTCCAATGTCACTGGCACTCGTACTGAATTGGCTCTTTATCGAGTTTGGCCATGAGGCCGCAGTTCGTACAGCACGTCTCGATCCCACCTGGCGCAAACTTGTGCGGGAGGCGGAGCGAGACATGCTGAAGCCATACTTCGATAGCTGCGCAAGTTTCCTTGGACAGACCGCAAACAACGACGAATCATTCTTCGCCAAAGAGCTTTACCAGGAAAGTTAGCCAGTTTAGATTCAAGAGCCTCACCTAGCTCCACGTCCACGTAACCCGACCGTATCCAGTCCCGCGGTAGGTGGTGTTCAACGACTGGGGTTAGTTCATCTTTCTTAAAATCGCGCGATGAGCCAGGAAGAATTCAGCATATATAGGACGCACGTCGAGTCGCTCTTCAACACGTCGTGGCTCGGACAATCTGCACCGCATCCATTACGGAAGATCTGGCGACGAACCGATAAGCTTGCCAAAATTGAGGTCGCGTCGCTCGGTTTTTTCATTCATCAATTGCAACCTGAGCATAGGAAATGGCTAACAGATACGGCTCGCTCTATTCGCGAACAACCCAAGAAACCTCACGGCCATCTCTTTGAAATCGTCACGCTTGGCAGTCTTGCAGCCCGTGGCATGAGTATATTTCCGATGAAAAAAAACCACCCTGGCTATGATGCCGAGGTGTCGACACAAGTCGGGTATAAACTTCGGGTATCCATCAAGAATCACGACATTTCCGAACACGAGGACGCGTTCCGGCTCAGCAGCGCAAGACTTGCGAATATTGTACGGCGTCGCGTTCTTGCTTCAGGCGGTTCGTGGCAGGCAGTCATCCGATCTCACACGCACCTGGACACGACAGCATTCGATGAGATCGCCGGCATCTTGCGGCGCTCGCCAATTCGATCTGGCGAAATTGCCCCCTATTTGCTTCCAAAACGAGGAGCATCCATTCAGTTCTTAAAGATACACGATCCAAAATTCCTACCCGGCTCATACACGTGCAATGTAAGTTGTGCGCAAACTGCGTATGAACAAAGCAGATTCCAAAAGAACATAAATACTGCGATCAAGAAGTTTGACGAACATTCGCCGCGAGTTGCTGGCTACAGTAACGTGATCTTCATGCGAGTGCACGGCTCAGCAGATGTCGAGGGAGTGGCAAGCTATGCCCGCGACGCAATTTCTAGGCCCGACTGTTCTGTAGACGCGATCCTGTTGTACCAAGCAGTAATCGGGAACAATCACATGGACCAGGGGATCACGTACTACACATGCGAAATAGTCTCGTCGCGCTACAATGGCCCTAGCCTGAAATTCCCTTTGAAGTTCTTGTCTGGTACGGTTGTCTCCAAACCTCTCGGGAGAACCCTCAACATTGTGTCCGATGAAGGGGCAGCTCCTGTAGATGACATTTCAGGTGACTATAGCTATCAGCGAGGACTACTCTGCTACAGGTTCCGAGGAAGCGACACATCCTTCATGTTCCCTGACTCGCTGCCTGGAATTCAACAAATGCTGATAAGCGAGCATCCAGACGGCGAAATCCAGTTCAGTCAACCCTTCATGGAGAGCGAGGACCTCTTTCTTCTCTAAGACGATTGCGTCAGATTAGCTTTCGCTGTTTCGATGTAGCCGTTACGCTGGCGCCTGCGAATTCACCATCTAATCTAATCGAACTCTGCTTTCAGCTATCTGAGCAGGTGCGTCGCAGGACCATCCAGGCGATTTCCCTTCGCAGTTCCCTCATCAGAAAACGTCCACTCAAAAGAGAACATTTTCTAACGCTAGGTTTTTTTCAGGCGCCTAGCCGTTAGAGACATACGGTTTGCGCGTAGCGCATTCATGGTCGATGCGCTCACAACTCTAGTCCTCAAGTACACCACTGCATCGACGATTTGTCCCGCTGCATCGAGTTCACCTTGGCAAAGCAGCTTATCGACCCGCGCCCGTAACTCCTTGAAATCCGACTTTGATAGCTTGGGTAGCGTTGATGGCAGCGCCAACCGCTTCACATCACTGGGCTCAAGCTTGAACCCACCACTACCTCGGACACGGCCGCAAATTTCGGCCGATACTCGAAAGGGTGTACTCAAGCTGAGCATAGGAAGCCAAGCAGCATATGCTTTGTGATCGACCAGCGTGATTTTGTAGAATGAGTTGGAGCAACTTATACCGTCATCGTTGCCGATCACTTTCGGGTACTCATGGTTCATCGAGCCAATAAATGCGTCTGCCGTTGAATCATAGCTACAACGGTACCAAACAGATCGTTTTTCAAAAGTCCTATTGGTGTCTATCTCCTCTTGTGCATAAAGAGAAAGGTAAGAATCAATCGACTTGGGAGTCCGATTGACGGGTGGCAGCAACAAATCAGGTATCGTAACCTGACTGCCTTTCACTCCATCTGTTCTGGCTGATAGCCCCGACACTTGAGAGGCACGGGTGAGCAACGGCGACAGGTATTTTTCCGAAATTTTGAGTGCACGCCACTCGCTTCTTGTCTTGACGAAAAAAGGGATATCGCCGACAACTTCCCCAATACGTACGGATGCAATCGAGCCCAACTCGATCAGTTGCCCCCCCTCCATCATCAGATCCAGTTTAGCGGTCGCTTCGGCTGCAACATCGGTTGCCTGGGTCGTTAAGTGATGATCAAGGCAGACTGCGTTTCCATCCTTTTCTCCGGCAATGCGAGAGATATAGCTAACTTCTGCCGGCTGCGGTGTCTCAACTCCGCCCGGACAGTAATCGGATAAGAGCAACAAAGCTATCCTCTCGTCGGTTCCAGCTTGGGCAAAGACTCTCTCGCCGACATGCACCAGTTCCACCTTTGCGAACAAGGTAGCCAGATGCCCCAGAAGCACTCTTCCATAGTCCGTAGTTCCGATCGCAATAGGTAATACGAACCCCATACGTCCTCCAGGACGCAGGAAACTCATCGAATGGAGGACAAAGAATGCCCACAAGCTGGCCAAGCGAGGCAACTTTGGAAAATACTTCTGGCGCAATTTTTCCGTCAACTGCCGTTGCTGCTCATTTTGCGAGTGGTACGAAACGAACGGAGGATTTGCCAGCACTGCATCCACTTGCAAATCATCAGCCTGACATTGAAGGAAGTCGGCCTTCCTAAATCGTGCTTCCGAATTATCAACCCCCATTTCTGCGAGATGCAGAAAGGCCGCTTCATCGATGTCGAATCCGTACAATTGACGTGACGGAGAACGATTTCCCAAGGCATGAAAAACGTCGACGGCGGCAGATAGCATCGAGCAGCCACCAAAACTAGGCTCGAGAACGACCTCATCTGGATGTTGGATAACCCATCTAGCGAGCACCTTAGCAACGTCAGGTGGCGTGTAATAGATTCCCAGCGCCTTGCGCCGCGCCCGCTCTTCCTTGGTCTCTGGAGACGTGCCCTGAGCTGGACCATTTGCGAAGTCATTTTCTCTTAGCACGGGCATTCCTCATGGTTGTTGCAACTTCCTTTTGCTGCTTGCTCGGTTGCTGGGGGGCGGGCGAAATCAGAACTGCGCCACTTTCCGTATCGAGTTCGATTTTTACTGAATCTCCGATTTCTAACCCAAGAGTTTCCAGTAAATTCTGATCGAGCGCTATGCGTCGCAACTTCTGAATTCTGGTTGTACCGAACGAAATTCGCTTGAGTGCCATAGAAGTATTTTTGTATCATCATTTCATTCTAAAATTATACTCAAATTAGTATCCATTGAGGCGCAAGTTCACCTGTTTCGGCGAAGAAAAAAACACAGGGAAACCACCACTACCCGACAAGGGCACCTAAGGCAACCGATCCGTTTCTTTTTGGACACTCATGGTTTCTCGCTATCGTCGATTCATTTTGCCGGACCGACTCATCTTGATTGCAGCACCTTCCACTACCAGGTAACAGCCCAGACATGGACATGGGAGCTGGCACATCCCAGTTCGGTCGCGTCCGCATGAATCGTCAGGGGGTGTCACTGCCTTCGTGCGTGCGGATCTAAGCTATGCGTCAGACCTGTGGGCCCAGAAAGCGGATTTTGCATGCTACCCACGTCCGTTTTCAGTTGAAAAGGCTGTTTCAACAAACGCTGAAATCAGCTGTTTCACTGAAATTGTTGAAAGTCATTAATCGCGGGCCATCGAAACACAAAACAAATCGTCTTTTTGGATCCAATATTCTTTTGCCAGATATTAAATTAACCAACCGACACTATCGAATTAAATTAAGATCAACGTCAATTTGCCAATTGCCGGGTTCCGGGTCAGATATAAACATCATTCCCGCATTAAACAAGCGTGAAATTGTCTTCCATAACTGTTGCATCAGGGTCACCTCATAATCTGAACCCTTCATATGAGGCGCTATGAGATCAAGAATCCCAGTTTCGATATTGAGTAGCAACACGAATTCACTGCCATCATAATCTCGCAGAAACAATTTTAGTTTTGCGTCTCCGATTCGGCGTGTTCGTAAAGCCTTGGAGCGCTGGTCAAACGTCGCCATCACTTCTGTCGTTTTGCAGTCTCCGATAAGCAAATCAATCTTCTTGGCATCTTTCACTTGATAAATAGTTTGCATGGTCGCGATGAATTTAATGAGGTTATTAACTATCTCATCCAAATTTGCTAATGCAAGCGATTTTATGCAAACGATTAGGCTAATTACCTTCGAATCCTGGCAGGTAGAACCCAAGACGGGTACGCAATATCATTGGTTTGGTTATCGAATCTTTTCGCGCTTACCAAACGCTTAAGCTCTTCTGTTGACCGTACCTGAAAATCAGCGAAACGCCTAATGCAGTCCAGGACATCAAACTCATCGGGACGAGGTTTATTACCTTGGTGCCAGTAGTCAATATAGGCGGCCAGATACTGCTGCCAGCAATCGTTCTTCGCCTGGTCTGCGAAAACAATCCGCTCCACTGGCTGGGCGACTAGTACAAATAGTGATTCAGCGAACTGAACAAGGATCGGATGTGTGTGACTCTCTTCACTTGCGTTCGCCCAAGCTTTAAGCGCCCGCAAGTAAAGCGACTCATCTCTCACCAGCTCCGCCTCGCGAAGCAGCACCAGTATTACTGTAAGGCCATAAATGCCATCGGAGGCATCCGACACTAGGTCGACTGCTCTCTTCAGAAGCGCTTCGGACTCAGATGAATTGGTCAAACGGCCAAACGTGGACTCCCGTCGCAAATGTGGGAACAGCTCCGGCGGCAGCGTGGCGATGGCATCAAAAAAGTCCTGCCAGAGATAGGGACGATCTTCCAGAAGATCCCAAAAACCCGCCTGAAAATATCTAGCGGAACCAGGTACCTTCTCTTCGATCCTGCCAATCCTCTTTCCCGACGGTGCTGTCAATCCGCGCCAGTACCGAGACCACATGCCTTCCCATTTGCCGTCGTCCCCGAGCAAATCTTGAAGCTCCCCGAAGTTCTTTGCGCCGGCTCGTCTGTAGACGGCTATGGCCCAGATGGCGATCTGCGCTCGAGCGAAGATCCCTTTCGGTGGGCGCCCAACTTTGCTCCGTTTACTATCATTTTTTTCTTTTTTCACATTTGATATCAATAAGTTAGACAAATTATTATATCTTCAGTTGCGAAGGGTTTTCTGCGAAATATTCTGAAAATGTGGCTATCAAACGAGCACTTAGCTCGGAGCCAATTAACGTACGCAGGAGACTATGATGTTGAATGAGCAACAATTGAAACGGCTAATGGATAAGCTCGCAGTTCCCCCCATTGGTCGAGCCATAATCGAGCAGATTCGCTCAAGCCAGCCGTCTCGAAACGTTGAGGGACGAGCCGGGAACGTAGCCTGCCGCTTCCCAAGCAAAAAGATGGGATGCGTAATTCAGGCCGAAAGCCATAAGAACGAACTGGCCGCCGTGTATCTGTGGGAACACGACGACCGGACTTATGAGTTTTACGATCAGCCGCCGCAGATCAAGATGAACTATTTGAAAGCGGACGGCCGGCGAACTGCCCACGTCACGACTCCGGACTTCTTCGTGATCCAGGAAGACTTTATCGGATGGGTCGAATGCAAGCCGGAGGAGTGGCTGCTCAACAAAGAAAAGGAGGGTTCCCCGCTCTTCGTTCGCGATGCGGCGTCGGCCTGGCAATGTCCGCCGGCTGTGGCGTTTGCGAGCAATTTCGGCCTTGGGTTTCAATTGCGCTCGTCGGCGCAGAATCCATGGATCTACATCCGCAACCTGATGTTCCTCGCGGACTACTGGAATTCCGATATTCCGTCCAACCACGCCGGTGCGATTCGCGCACTGCAGGAAAGGCTCCATCAGGAAAAGGAAATGCGAGTTTCCGATGTGCTGCGCGATCAACAGATCGGTGATGCCGATGCGTTGAACTATGCGGTGGCAAACGACCTGGTCTACATGGACCTCTTTAAAGATGTTCTGTCAGAACCGGAGCACTCCACCGTTTACGTCTCCCAGGAAGTGGCGTCAATTCTCGGCCCAGCACGTGCTCGCCCCAAAACGTCGCCCAATGCTGTGAAAGCCCTGACGCTGACGCCAGGCAGCACGTTCACTTGGGCTAACAAAGTCTTCACCATTAAATCGGTTGGTGGCGACAAGATCATCCTGCAGGACGACAGTGGTGAGTTCCTCACCATGAAATGCGAGCAGCTTGAACGGCTTTCCCGATCTGGAGAGATTCAAGCTAACGAACTCCTCGTCGACAGCGAATGCGCGCTCACCAAAATCTACCGCGCTGCCAACCCTGGCGATATTGAGGACGGGGCCAAGCGGTCCCGCATTCTCGCCTCAGGCGGCAACCTCTGCACCGCAGAAAAGTCGATCAGCCCTCGAACAATTCGACACTGGAAACAACGACAGAAGGATGGGGAGCAAAAGTACAACGATCCATTCATTGGTCTGGTTTCACGGCGCTCTGCCCGTGGCAACCGTAATCGCAAGCTGGCCCCGCGCGTGATTGAAATCATGCGGGACGTGATCTCCCGCGAATTTGCGACAGCTGATGCCAAACAATTGGCCGTTTGCTGGGGAATCGCGCGAAATCTATGTGAGGCAGAGAACCTCATTCCGCCCAGCGACAAAGCCTTTCGACGTGAAATAAAGCTTTCTCGCTCTGGGTATGAAATGACCCTGGCACGGGAAGGGCAGCGTGCCGCCTATTCACAAGAACCCATCTTTTTCGATCTTGAGCGCTCCACACCACGTCATGGTGAGCGTCCTTTTGAAATTGCGCATCTCGACCACACTCAGCTCGATATTCATCTGGCGGGCTCCAAATTCGGTGAGACTTTGGCGAAGCCATGGCTTTCAATCATGATCGACGCTTTCTCCAGATCGATCCTGGCATTCGTATTGACGTTTGATCCACCAAGCTATCGCTCCAACATGCTACTTATGCGGGACTGCCTACGGCGCCATAGCCGATTTCCGTCGAACCTTGTCGTTGACCGCGGCAGCGACTTCAATAGCGAATACTTCGAGACATTCTTGGCGCGGTTTGCAATTACCAAGAAAAGCCGGCCACCTCAAAAGGCACGGTTCGGCTCAGTCATCGAGCGCTTCTTCGGTGTCAACAACAAGCAGTTTATTCACAACCTCCGCGGAAATAACAAAGCGCTTCAAAAGCCTCGCCAGCTTTCGGAAACTCACGATCCGCGTAAGCGCGCAGTCTGGACTTTCGAAGAACTGCTGATCGCATTGGAACAATACCTCTTCCAAGTTTATGGAGAAATTGAACACCCAGCGCTTGGCGTGTGCCCAAACCAAGCCTTCCAGGTCGGCATGGCAAAGACAGGAACTCGCCCGATGCGCCTGATTCCGATCAATGACGAGATCGAAATGGCCTGCCTGCCATCGACCAAATCCGGCGACGCCATGATTGTGCCCGGCAAGGGTGTGAAGATCGGTCCGATCTACTACCAGCATCCACTCATGCGAAGCCCTGGCCACGCACGTATGAGGGTATTCGTTCGTTACGACCCGTTCAATCTTGGCTATGGGTATGCGTACATCGATGGCCAATGGAGACTTTGCCAATCCGAATACTTTGGACAATTCGAAGGCAGGTCAGAGCGCGAAATCATGATCATCTCGTCCGAGATTACAGGGAAGAACAAGCGTGCGGGCGTGCGCCGTGCAGTTACCGCCCAACAGCTCGCACGCTTCCTCGTTGGAGTTGGACAAACGGAGGCGCAGCTCCTTCAGCAGAAAAAGGATGCAGAACAGCGATCCCGTTATCAGGACTTCGAAAACTCCAAGGAAGACAGGGCCCAACCACTCTCGGCCACTGGACCCACGAGCTCTAGCTGGACATCGATCAAAACTAAGCAAATGGGAGAATTCAAATGAACCGTAATCAGCATTTTCCGCGCGACCTTCTCAGCAAGCCGATCGCCGAGCGCATCAAATACTTCGATAGCTGCAAAATCCAGCATGCGATGCTGGAAGACGTTTCGAAAAAGATGGAGCAAGCGTTGCACAGCCACGCATCTCCCAAAATCATTCTTATTGCCGGCCCGACGGGTGTCGGTAAGACAACGTTGGCATCGACTCTGCACAACCGCATCATCGACCAGTATGCGGAACAGATGGATCGCGAACGAGATTTCGTACCCATTTTGAAAGTGAATGCCATCGCACCAAATGGCGCATCCTTCAACTGGAAGGACTTTTACATACGCATTCTCGGAGTGGCGGACGAGCCACTGATCGAGCGTAAGGTCCCCACCCGTCGTCAGCTGACTTTCTTCCCGGACGATCGGCAGGAAAGTATTCATCAAAAGGAGGCAACCGACGTTTTGCGACGCTCAGTCGAAAACTGCCTTCGCCGGCGCCGTACGAAATATCTGATCATCGACGAAGCTCATCACGTTCTCATGGTGAATAACCCGCAGCGCCTTGAGTTTCAATTCGAGGCGCTCAAGTCATTGGCCATCGAGACACAGGCGACGATTATCCTGGTTGGCACGTACCGCCTCCTCGACATTCGGGATCAAAGCGGTCAACTTGTACGTCGCAGCGAAATTATCCACTTTCCGCGATACGACCATCATCAGAAGCAGGACCAGATTGGCTTCGTTAATGCGCTCGATACTTTGGCCGGCAAGCTTCCGCTCGATGAATTTCCGCAACTTCAAGACCACGCTGAACAGTTCTACCATCGCACAGTAGGATGCGTGGGAATTCTGAAGGAATGGCTCTCCCGCGCCTACGCTCGACATCTCGAAACCAATAACAAGAACTTCAACTGGGAGTTCATCGAGAAGTTTGCATTGTCGGTCAAGGCGCTTGAAACCATTGCGGGAGAAGCCCTCCTTGGTGAAGAGAAGCTTCGGGACAACCCAGTTGCAGATCTGATTAATCTACTCAACTCCGGTCAGTTGCCGACCACGAGCAAGCGGACGAGGAAGACTAATACTACGGTTGGCAAACGTTCCCCAGTGCGCGATCCGGTAGGAGGTGTCTATGCCGGAGCTTGACGAATTTTCCGATAACGACGATGTCCGGGTGCCGGGGCGTACGGTCCTATACAACATCGAGCCCCTCATCATGGGTAGCGGATTACGGGAGGGGCTGATCTCCTACCTGGTTCGCTTGTCGAGAGCACATTGCCTTCGGCCGAGGGACTTGATAAGACTAGTCCTCGCCGTTGGCGAGGCAGATATCGCGCGCCTCTGCTACAACAGCTTCTACGCTGAATATGCCAACACGATTAACGGCTTGGGAAGATACGCTCGCCTTTTTTCCGACCGATTAAACACGCTCACCGGGCGGCAGGATCTCGATGAACTCACGATGCTGCCATGGGCCGAGCTCATCCCGGAACAAAGCGAAGGCTTCATTGCTCGTCACCGTCGCTGGTGCCCACACTGCATGGCCGACCAACTGGTGGAACATGGAGAAGTGTTCGCGCCATTGGCCTGGTCGTTGGAGCACTATCGAAATTGCGCGATTCACGCAACGCCAATGCAAAGCCAATGCCCGCATTGCGGTCAACATCAAGACATCATTCCAAATGCGCCGACTTTAAGTCATTGCTGCAAATGCGGTGGTTCATTAGCGCTAAGCCCCGACGCCGAAAAACTCGAGGTCATTCGTGAGACCTTGATCATCGAATTACTTAGCAACCCACACAAAGCAAAGGAAGGCGATCTCCAGTCAAACTTCCAGGTTGCGCTTCGGCGTCTCATTGATGAGCGATATGCCGGCAATCGCGCGGCAATGTGCAGTGAATTGAAGTGGAACTCGTGGGGCCTGAAGGGTTGGCTGGATAAAGGACAGCGGGTGAGTTTTCCCAAATTGATCCAATTGATGTCGACGCACCGGCTGCAAATCCCAGGTCTCTGTTGTGACACGGCCGCAACACGTGGCGCCGACATCAGCTTGGGGCAATTGAACAACAGATCCAAGCGGCCAATGCTATCCGCTACGACAAAGGCCCGCATACAGAAAGTGCTTCATCAGGAACTGCAGGTGACCGAGCCGCAAAGCATTACAGATGTTGCCCGAGCTGTTGACCTTACGCGCAGCGCGCTTCGTTACTGGTTTTCTGCTGAATGTCAGGAAATCTCGAAGCGCCGCAAGCGCATTCTCGAGCGTACTTCGCGCAAGGCCAAACTAGCACGCCATGCGACGCTTCTTTATGCGATGACTGAACTTCGCCGCCTGGGACAGCCCATAACGCGACGCGCCGTCGACCGCGGCATTAGGGGAGCCGGGCTGGCGTTGGCAAGACCCGAAATCCGCCAGACTTTCAATGAATTGAAGATTAAGCTGTAGGCGCTCAGGTTTGACCTGACAGAACGCGCCAAGTTGTTGACAGCTCCCGCCCCCTTGCGGCAAACGTGATGCCTTTGAAAGGATGACGCTTGGAGCCGTCGCCCATCGTTCGTGGCTTGGTCAGGGTTTATGAAGTCGATGAAGAATTCGTCAGTAAATCAGGTCAATCGTCCTTACTTTGAAGGTATTGGATGAGCTCATCAATTTCATCTTCTTCAGCTTTGCGGCGTCGGCCAAGGTAGTCGACACGTGTGTCGATAAATTCGAAGTGTTCATGTACATCGTCATCGCTATCCAGTAATTCCCGGACATGTTCGTTGTCGTCGCCCCGTTCGTGACGTAACGAGAACAACATTGGAGCGGCTATAGTCGGATCAAAGAACGACACCCCTTTTTCTAACATATGCTTGAAATACCGATCCTTCTGAACTTCATCTCTCGCTCCAGGAAGCCAATTGTTGAAGGCTGCTTGGTACGCAAGTAACCAATGTTCGCTAAAGAGTACCCTATCCCCCTTCACCTGAGGCAGTCGCTTTCTCGCGAGTTGTTTCGCTAGTTGATTGTTACTTTCGAGATGTAATGCGAGACAAAGGCAGATTGAACTTGTCGTCAATTCAAGCGCAGACGTTGCTTTTGAATCGATTACAACACCTAATCGTAACGCCAGCCAAAGCAACCAGGCAATTTCGCTATGTCTTGAAAAAGGTGCATTCTCCGCGATTTGCATCGATATGAAGGCCTTCCATGGCCGCAAGTCAAAATCCTTCCGCCGAAGAACCCTGTTATATGTGTCTACGATTGTTGCACATTCGGGTATCGTATTGGGGTAGGCATCCATGCAGCGCATCAGATATGCCGCAAGCACTTCCCAATTTTGAGATTTTACAATCTCGGTTTCAACGCGCCGAAGTGCGTACTGAATAACATTCTCATCATCAAATTTTTTCGCTAATGAGAATGCAAGACCGAAGAAGCGATGCAAGTCAGATCGCTGAATTTCTTTCTTTTGCGAAAAATCAAATGTATCGAAGTGGTGAACCCAAGTCTCTGTCGAAAACTCCACCATTCGTCCAATCCGAGTTTTCTGAATATTCAGTTTTAATTCATATTTTTGCAGCGTTTCAGCAAGAACGGAAAAGGCTTTACTGGCCTCACTCTCGGTCGTGAAGTAAAGTGAAAAGTCATCAACATAACGAAGACCATTTGGCCACGAACCGAGTTTAGCCCTAAGATCTGCATCAATAGCGGAACCAACAATCTCCGAGATAATGTGCGAAGTATCGGGGCCAATGGGGATACCCATTGTTTGATTTTGCTGGGTGTAGCGTGTTAACTCGTCTAAGCGATTACACAACAACGATTTGTCATTTCGAACCACACGTGACTTGGCGCGCTCCTTCCCCTCCATTGCCCAGGCAATAGAGTGGGTGTAAATGCTTGGAAAGAACTGAGTTATGTCGCTATCAAGTGCATAGCGCATTCCAGAGGAACGCAACAATCGCTGCTCGTGGACGTCTTTGACACCTGTTATTTTTATGGAGCGCCCACCAGTTCGGTCGATGGAAGGAATACTAAGAGATAGACGTGACTTCTTAAGGATCTTGTTTATGGCGCTCCATTCGCCTGCGATCAATCTAGATAAATAGAATTGCGGGACAGGGTTAACGATAGCGATGGGGCGTCGCGCATGGCCGGCACGAGCAACCGAATAACGCTCATACGCCGCTTCTTCTAAGCATTTGGCGCTATTTATCTCGTCCCATTCACGGCCCAAGGCTTCCGATTTAGCTGCAAAGCCGACAGATGTGAAGCAAGGTGGAACCTGTGAGGCAAAAAAACCTTCAGAAAGTAAGAGTGAGAGCCGGCCTTTTGCGTTCATTCGATTTCCAATTTTTAATATCGAAATCAGAACATGCCTTTTCCAAACGGTCAACCGATTATTCTAGTTTCTGTAAGACGAGAACTCAATTTTTAAGAATTCTGGGCGAAGCAACGAAAAAGCTTCACTTGAAAAAAGTGCACGCGGAGCTGACGGCAACGTGTTCCACGCCTGACTATCACAAATTCAACATTGAAATCGACCCAACGAATCAGTGCCTCGGCAGAGCTCCACCGAGAACGAGACGTGCGCTAACCTGGCAATCATCTCCGTGGCACATACTTGCTGAACGTTAGCGCCTGCTCAAAGAGTCAAATCAGAAGCTGTTTGGCGATGAGGTCAAGTGAGCTGGACGCATAATTTTGCCACTCGCATTTGGACGCATAACTTTGCCAAACGGCGAAGTTATGGTTCCCATCACAATTTCGCATACGTTTTGTTGATTGGTGGCGCGGCTGGCGGGGATCGAACCCACGACCCTCGGCTTCGGAGGCCGATACTCTATCCACTGAGCTACAGCCGCTTTGCTGATGCTGAAGAGACACGAAGGATAGCCGGAAATCCATTCCATAGCTAGGGGTTTCCGTCTATAATCGCAGGTTTGACGAGGGCCCGGCATCAAAAATGCCAAAAAGATAACCCTCCAGCAGCTTTCGAAAAACTGTCCTAAGGAAATCATGAGCCACGAATCCGCTATCAGAACGCCTAAGCAGCTGGTCGCTGCCGTTGTAGGTTTCTTCGCTGTTACCATCATTGGCATCGTTTTGCTGGTGCAGTTTGTGACCCAGGAAAAACTGACTGGTGCGGGTTCTGAAAGCCAAAGCGCGGAAGCCGTTGCTGCTCGTCTGAAGCCTGTTGCGGACAACGGCTTTACCCTGAAAGACGTCAATGCTCCTAAGGTGCTGCAGACCGGTGAAGCGGTTTACACCGCGACCTGCGCGGCTTGCCATGGTTCCGGCGCTGCTGGTGCTCCTAAGGTTGGCGATAGCGGCGCCTGGGGTGCTCGTATTGCCCAGGGTTATGACACTGTTGTGAAGCATGCTATCGAAGGCCTGCGTGCAATGCCTGCCAAGGGCGGCAATCCTGACCTGGATGACGTGGAAGTGGCGCGCGCTGTGGTGTTCATGGCGAATAAGTCGGGTGGCAAGTTCAAGGAGCCTGAGGTTAAGCAGGCTGCTCCGGCTGCTGAGGCGCCGGCTGCGGAGCCAAGCAAGGGCTGAGCTCTTTCTTCCGCGTATAAAAAAACCGCTCGATTGGAGCGGTTTTTTTTTGCCTTTTTGAACCGGTAAACCGGTGTCTGACCCGCAGGGTCAGACACCATCCGCGCCCGGCCCGCGGCTTTGAGACCTTTGGGGTCTGAGCCTTGGGTCGGACCCCGACTTACCGGTTTACCAGATGATCACACGCTCTTTCGGCGCGAGGTACATCTTGTCGCCTTTCTTCACTCCGAACGCGTCGTAGAACCCTGGCTGGTTGCGCAGGGTGCCGTTGGCGCGGAACTCCTCCGGCGAGTGGGGGTCGGTGGTGACCTGGCGGATCAGCGCTGCTTCACGCGACTTGGCGCGCCATGCTTGCGCCCAGCCCTGGTAGAAGCGCTGCTCGCCGGTAAAGCCATCGATCACCGGCGCGGGCTTGCCGCCCAGCGACAGCTTGTAGGCCTTGTATGCGATCGCCAGGCCCGAGTTGTCGGCGATATTCTCGCCCAGCGTCAACTCGCCATTGACCTTGTAGCCTTTGACCGGGCTGAAGGCGCCGTACTGCTTGACCAGCATCTGGGTCTTGGCCTTGAAGTTGGCGTGATCGCGCTTGGTCCACCAGTCGCGCAGGTTGCCGTCGCCATCGTATTGCGCGCCTTGGTCGTCGAAGCCGTGCGAAATCTCGTGGCCGATCACGGCGCCGATGGCGCCGTAGTTGACCGCGTCGTCTGCGTTGGCGTCGAAGAATGGCGGCTGCAGGATGGCGGCCGGGAATACGATCTCGTTCAACTCGGGATTGTAGTAGGCGTTGACGGTTTGCGGCGTCATGCCCCATTCGTCGCGGTCGATCGGCTTGCCCAGCTTGTCCAGTTCCTTCTGCACTGCGAACTCAGTGGCGCGGGTGACGTTGCCGACCAGGTCGTTACGGTCGATGGTCAGCGCGCTGTAGTCGCGCCATTTGTTCGGATAGCCGATTTTTGGCGTGAACTTGGCCAGCTTGGTTTGCGCTTCCTTCTTGGTCTTGGCGCTCATCCAGGGGAGCTTGTCGATGCTGTCCTTGTAGGCCACCAGCAGGTTCTTCACCAGTTCTTCCATTCGCGCCTTGTTGGCGGCTGGGAAGTGCTGCTCCACGTAGACCTTGCCGATGCTTTCGCCCAGCGCGTTCTCGGTGGCGGAGACGCCGCGCTTCCAGCGTGGACGCATTTCAGTAGCGCCGCCCAGTTGCTTGCCGTAGAACTCGAAGTTGGTTTCAACGAAGTCCTTGGACAGGAACGGTGCGTTGGCGCGGATGACGTTCCAGGCGAAGTATGGCTTGAGGGTGTCGAGCGGGGTTTCGGCCAGCAGCTTGTCCAGCGCTTTCAGGTAGCTTGGCTGGCTGACGATCACGTAGTCGACCTTGCCGGCGATGCCCAGGGCGGTGAGGTAGGCGTTCCAGTCATAGCCTGGCATCAGTTGGCCCAGCTTGGCGACCGGTACCTTGTTGTAGGCCTTGACCGGGTCGCGCAGCTCGACCTTGGTCCAGTGCAGTTGTGCGATCCTGGTTTCGAAGGCGACGATGGCTTGGGCGTTGGTGGCAGCGTTCTTGTCGCCGGCCAGCGCCAGCATTTTTTCAACGGTGGCCTGGTATTTGGCCAGCGTCTCGGCCATCTTGGCGTCGTCTTTTTTCAGGTAGTAGTCGCGGTCTGGCATGCCGAGGCCGGACTGCACGAAGTCCACCACGTATTTGGTGGAGTCCTTGTTGTCCTGGTGGATGCCCATGTCCATCGGCGCCGCGAAGTTGTGGCGGTTGTGGTACGCGAACAGGGCTGGCAGTTGCTTCTTGTCGGTCAGGGCGGCGATGCGGGCCAGTTCGGGCTGGATCGGCGTGACGCCCAGTTGCTCGAGGCGTGCTTCGTCCATGAAGGCGGCGTAAAAGTCGCCGATGCGTTTCTTGTCGGCGGTGTCGGCGCTTTGGGCGCTGTCTTCAATGATCTTGCGCAGTTGCGGCTGGATGTCTTCGAACAGTTTTTCGAATACGCCCCAGCTGGACATTTCGGCGGGGATTTCGGCGGTAGCCAGCCATTTGCCATTCAGGTGCTTGAAGAAGTCGTCCTGGGCGCGGATGGCGGGGTCGACGTATTGGAGTTCGATGCCGGATTTGTCGGAGGCGCTGGCCATTGTTGCCAACAGCGCTGCAGCGGCGGCGGCGAGAAGGTGTTTTTTCATTTGGGGGTCCATTGGAACCGGTAAACCGGTGTCAGACCCGCAGGGTCTGACACCCGATACGCGGCGGTTGCGGGGCCAGTGTCTGACCCCGCGGGTCAGACACTGCAGTGCCGGTTTACCAGATGATCGCGCGGTCTTTTGGCGCGAGGTACAGCTTGTCGCCGTCCTTCAGGCCGAAGGCTTCGTAGAAGCCCGGCTGGTTACGCAGGGTGCCGTTGGTGCGGAATGGGCCTGGCGAGTGTGGGTCGGCTTTGATACGCGAAATCAGCGCAGCATCGCGGTACTTGGTGCGCCATACCTGCGCCCAGCCCATGTAGAAGCGCTGGTCGCCGCTGAAGCCGTCGATCACAGGCGCTTTCTTGCCCTTCAGCGACAGCTTGTAGGCCTTGTAGGCCACGGCCAGGCCGGAGTTGTCGCCAATGTTTTCGCCCAGCGTCAGCTCGCCGTTGACCTTGTAGCCTGGCAGTGCTTCGAACTCGCCGTACTGCTTGACCAGGATGCCGGTGCGTTCCTTGAAGCGCTTGCCGTCTTCTTCGGTCCACCAGTTGCGCAGGTTGCCGTCGCCGTCGAACTGCGAGCCCTGGTCGTCGAAGCCGTGCGAGATTTCGTGGCCGATCACGGCGCCGATGCCGCCGTAGTTGACCGCGTCGTCAGCCTTCATGTCGAAGAACGGCGGCTGCAGGATGGCGGCCGGGAACACGATCTCGTTCATCTCCGGGTTGTAGTAGGCGTTGATCTGCTGCGGTGGCATCAGCCATTCGTCGCGGTCGATAGGCTTGCCCAGCTTGTTCACATTGCGTTCGTGTTCGAACTGGCTGGAGCGGATCACGTTGCCTACCAGGTCGTCGCGCTTGATTTCCAGCGCGCTGTAATCGCGCCACTTGTTCGGGTAGCCGATCTTGGTGGTGAACTTGGCCAGCTTGGCGTGGGCTTCCTTGCGGGTTGCAGGGCCCATCCATTCCA
>Ga0102595_100541_pt1 | contig 24466 bp, 18 predicted proteins | sample Araplaol_mTSA_r2_2_FD_76864 | JGI IMG/M metagenome (GOLD analysis project Ga0102595, IMG submission 76864) | Arabidopsis root microbial communities from North Carolina, USA - plate scrape MF_Col_mTSA_r2 (SPADES assembly) (version 2) | ecosystem: Host-associated > Plants > Roots > Endosphere...
GCCGGTCGGCCCGGCCAATGCGACGCGCCTGTTCCAGGACAGCCAGGGCCGCATCTGGATCGGCAGTTCGCGCCAGGGCGCCGCCGTGTATGACCCGGCTAGCGGCACGGTGCGCGCCCTCGCCGGCCTGAGCCACTACTGGATCTACAGCATCGCTGAACCGCTGCCTGGCGAAATCTGGCTCGGCACCTTCGGCAAAGGCATCGACGTGGTCGATGCCGCCAGCCTGGCCGTGGTCGACCGCCTGCAATACGACAGCACCAGCGCTTCCAGCATCGGCAACGATCGCATCGGCGCCTTGCTGGTGGACCGTTCGGGCCTGGCCTGGGCCGGTACCTGGGGCGGCGGCCTTGCCCACCATGATCCGTCCAGCCGCGCTTTCCTCAAGCTGCGGCATAGTCCATCCAACCCGCTCGGCCCCAGCCATCCGGCCATTGTGCGCGCGCTGGAAGCGGCCGACGGCCGGCTGTGGCTGGGCACCAACGGCAACGGGGTCGACGTGCTCGACGCAGGCGGCAAGCTGGTGGCAGGCTTCCGCCCCGATGCCAGGCGCAGCGACGCGCTGGCGGACGGCGCCATCACCTGCCTGGCGCAAGGTCCGGACGGCAGCATGTGGGTGGCAACGCTGGATGGCACGCTGCACCGCCAGCGGCCCGGCCAGCAAGGCTTCCAGCGCTACGGCAGCGCACAAGGCTTGCCGGGCGGCCCGATCCGCACCATGGTGTTCGGCGCCGACGGCGCCTTGTGGACCGGCGCCCAGCAGGGATTGGCACGCATCGGCAAGGACGACAGCGTGCGCGCCTGGCGCCACCAGCCCGGCGACCCGGACAGCCTGTCCGGCCGCGAAGTCGAAGCGCTCGCCTTCACGCCGGACGGCACGCTGTGGATCGGCACCAATGACGGCCTGAATGCCTTCGACACCAGGACAGGGAAAGCGCGCCGCATCGTCCGCGATCCGGCACGCGCGGACAGCCTGCCCGACAACTGGGTGCCGGACCTGATGGTCGACAAGGATGGCCAACTCTGGCTGGCCACCCAGTCCGGCGCCGCCATCCTGCGCTCCTTCGACGGCAAGATCGCGCGCTTCGATCTGCTGTCGGCGCGCCTGAAACTGCCGCCCCATCCGCCCGAATCGCTGCTGCAGGACGCGCAAGGCCAGGTGTGGCTGGGCAGCCGCGTGCGCATCGACCCGCTGACCTGGCGCTGGCGCAGTTTCGACCGCGCCGACGGCAATGAATTCCGCACCCTGTATTACGCCAGCCGCGAGCGCATGCGCAACGGCGACCTGCTGTTTGGTTCACCGGAAGGATTGCTGCGCGTGCGGCCGCACATGCTGCGGCGCTGGGAATACAAGCCTGCCGTGACCGCCACCGCGCTGTCCATCGACGGCATCGAGCAGCCCGGCGCCGGCATTCTCGCCGAACGCACGCTGTCGCCCAGCCAGCGCGACCTGCGCCTGGAATTTGCAGCGCCGGACTTCAGCGCGCCGGAACAGCAGCAATACCGCTATCGCCTGGACGGCTACGACGCCGGCTGGGTCAACGTCGATGCGCGCCAGCGCGTGGCCGCCTATTCCCACCTGCCGCCGGGCGAATACCAGCTAAGGGTGCAGGCCAGCAACCGCGCCGGCCAATGGAGCCCGCAGGAATGGGCGCTCAAGCTGCATGTGCAGCCGGCCTTCTACCAGACCTGGTGGTTCCGCTCCGCCATGTGGGTGCTGGGCGCACTGGGCGTGGCTTTCCTGTTCCGCCTGCGCCTGCATGCCCTGCGCCGCCGCGGCGAACGCCTGGAACGGCTGGTGGCCGAACGCACGGCGGAACTGGAAGCCGCCTCGCGCCGGCTGGAGCAAGCCAGCCTGACCGATCCGCTGACCGGCCTGCACAACCGGCGCTACCTGGAACAAACCATCCAGGCCGATTTCGACCTGGCCGCGCGGCGCCATCGCAGCATGCCGCCCGAACCGCACTCGGACCTGGTGCTGTTCATGCTCGACCTGGACCACTTCAAGCGCGTCAACGACCAGCACGGCCATGCCGCCGGCGACGCCGTGCTGCAGCAGACGGCCAACCTGCTGCGCGACTGCATGCGCAGCTCCGACCATATCGTGCGCTGGGGCGGTGAAGAATTCCTGCTGGTGGCGCGCTTCATCGACCGCAACGACGCGCCGGCGCTGGCGGAAAAGATCCGCCTGGCCATCGCCGCCCATGAATTCCTGGTCCCCGGCGGCCAGGTGCTGCGCAAGACCGTCTCGATCGGCTTCGCTGCCTTCCCCGGCATGCCGGGCCGCCCCAGTGCGCTGACGCCGGAATCGCTGCAGCGCCTGGCCGACGCCGCCCTGTATGCAGCCAAGCACACCTGGCGCGACGCCTGGGTCGGGGTGCAGGCGCGCAGCGGCGAAGCCGGCCTGTCGCGCTTCCTGGCCGATCCGACCAGCGCGGTGGAAGCGGGCGACGTCACATTGCTGGTTCCACAGCGCGGCCGCGTGGTGAATTGGCATTAGCCAACACTATCAGCGTGCAAGCAAATTGCTAGATTTCTACATTCTTAAATAGAATAGCTGCACGAAGCCACCACCTCATGGAGGCAGGCATTGTTTGCAGCGAAGCGTGTACTGGGCGTCAAGGCCAGGCTGGCGAGCCTGGTGCTGGTGAGCGTGATTCCGATGGCCACGGTGGCAGGCCTGCTGCTGGCCGACTACTATCAGCGCGGCCGGGAACAGCTCATCGGCAGCACCATGACGCGGGCGCAGGCCATGGCTGCCGGACTGGACCGCGAATTCGACCACAGCGTGGCCGCGCTGCAGGCCCTGGCCACGTCGCGCCAGTTGGCCGATGGCGACTTGGCCGGCTTCCACCTCCGCGCAAGTGAAGCGCTGACAAACTTGCACGCGGATAGCCTGGTGCTGGTCGGCCTCGATGGCCGCCTGCTGATGTCGACCCGCCGGCCCTACGGCACGCCGCTGCCCAAGCTGCCGCGCACGCCACTGCTCAAGCACATTCTCGCCACCGGCCAGCCCGGCGTATCGGCGCTCTTCCCCGGGCCCCTGGCCGGGACCCTGATCTACACCGTTGGCGTGCCGGTACGGCGCAACGGAGAAATCAGCATGACCCTGAATGCCACCGCAGCGCCCGCCCAGCTGGAGGGCCTGATGAAGGCGCAGCAATTGCCGGCCAGTTGGCGTACCGGCCTGATCGACAGCCAAGGCAAGATCGCGGTGCGCAGCCACGACAGCGCCCGCTACCTCGGCCACTCCGTCACGCCGGCGCTGGCGCAGCACCTGGCGCAATCTCCCGACGGCGGTTTTCAAAGTACAACGCTGGACGGCATCGCCGTCTACACCGTGTACAGCACGGCGCCACGCAGCAAATGGGTGGTGGCGATGGGTATCCCATTGGACGAACTGACGGGAGGCTTGCGACAGGCCCTGGCTTGGCTGGTGGCAGGCACGCTGGCCGCGCTTGCGCTGGGCCTGGCGCTGGCCTGGCGCATGGGCAGCACCGTGGCCGGCAGCGTGCAGGCGCTGGTGGCACCGGCGCGCGCCGTTGGCCAGGGCGAACTGCCGGCCATTCCGCCCTTGCCGCTGCGCGAAGCGAACGACTTGCGGCAAGCACTGCTCGATGCCGCCACCCAGCTGCGCCAGGCGCAGGCGGCAGCGCGCGAAAGCGCCAACCGCCTGGCGCTGGCGGCGGAAGCTGCGGAACTGGGCATCTGGGTGCGCAACCTGGCCGAGCACGAAGTGTGGGCTTCGCCGCGCTGGCGCACCCTGTTCGGCTTCCAGCCTGGCGACCAGGTCACACTGGAGGCGGTGCTGCAACGCGTGCACCCGGCCGACCGCGATGCCACGCGCGCCGTGCTGGCAGCGCCGCAACAGCGCTACCACACCGAGTTCCGCCTGCAGTTGCCAAGCGGCGGCGAGCGCTGGATCAGCTCGCGCGGCAGCGTCGAGCCCGATGCCCGCGGCGAACCACTGCTGGTGCGCGGCGTGTCGCAGGATGTCAGCGAACGCAAACAGACCGAACTGGCAATCCTGCAAAAGCAGCAAGAGGTGACCCTGCTCTCGCGCGTGGCCATGCTGGGCGAGCTGTCGGGCGCCCTGGCGCATGAGCTGAACCAGCCGCTGGCGGCCATCCTCAGCAACGCCCAGGCGGCGCAGCGCTTCCTGCGCGCGCCGCAGCCGGCGCTGGCGGAAGTGGAAGAGATCCTGGCCGACATCGTGGCGGCCGACCGCCGCGCCGGCGACATCATCCGCCGCCTGCGCGGCCTGTTCGGCAAGGCCGAGAGCCAGCAGCAGCCGATCCGGGCCAGCGCCGTCGCTACCGAAGTGGAGGCCCTGCTGCGCAACGAGCTGGTCAACCGCGGCGTGGCGCTCAAGCTGGACTTGCAGGCACCCGACGCCGAAGTGCTGGCCGACCGCGTGCAATTGCAGCAAGTGCTGCTCAACCTCGTCATCAACGCCTGCGACGCCATGGCTGGCGTTGCCCCCGGCAACGCCAGCGTCACCCTGCGCTGCGCGCGCGACGAGCAGGGCATGCTGTGCTTCGTGGTCAGCGACCACGGTCCCGGCATCGTGCAGGAGCAGCTGGAGCGCATCTTCGAGCCCTTCTTCAGCACCAAGGAGCACGGCATGGGCCTGGGCCTGTCGATCTGCCGCAATATCGCCAGCGCCCATGGCGGCAAGCTGTGGGCCGCCAACAACGGCGAAGGCGGCGCCGCGTTCCACTTCTGCCTGCCGGAGGCGGCGTGACGGGCCGCTGGGTCAATCTGGTGGACGACCAGCCCGACGTGCTGAAGGCGCTGCTGCGCCTGCTGGCCGCGGCTGGCCTGCCGGCGCGCGCTTTCGGCAGCGCCGACGAATTTCTCGCCAGCAGCGCGCCGCAGGAAGCCGGCTGCGTGGTGCTGGACCTGTCGATGCCCGGCATTGACGGCCTCGGCCTGCAGCAGCTGCTGGCCGCACGCGCCAGCCTGCTGCCGGTGATCTTCCTCAGCGGCCACGGCGACCTGGCAAGCGGGGTGCAGGCCATGAAGGCCGGCGCCAGCGACTTCCTGACCAAGCCGGTGGACGGCGACCTGCTGCTGGCGGCAGTGCAGTCGGCACTGGAGCGCAACGCCGCCGCCCGCGCCAGCCACGCCAGCCAGGCCGAGCTGCAGCAGCGCCTGGCCAGCCTGACCGCGCGCGAACGTGAAGTACTGCCGCTGCTGGCCGATGGCATGCTGAACAAGCAGATCGCCGCCGCGCTCGGCACGGCCGAGCAGACCATCAAGATCCACCGCGCCCGGATATTGCAGAAAATGCAGGTGCGCAGCGTCACCGCCCTGGTGCGCCTGATGGAGCAGGCATAGCACCAAGGTGCAATAGCCGCCGGCCCGGCCGGGGGCTATTCTGGCTCCATGGATACCTTCGATACCTCCCTGCCCTGGATTGCCGTCGTCGATGACGAGGAACCGGTACGGCGCGCCGTGCTGCGGCTGCTGCGCGCAGCCGGCCTGCCGGCCCACGGTTTCAGCGGCGGCGCCGAATTGCTGGCCGCCGACATGCAGCAACAGCCGTACTGCGTGGTACTCGACCTGCACATGCCAGGGATGGACGGCATCGAATTGCAGCGGCGCCTGGCCGGCAGCATGCCGCGCAGCAGCGTCATTGCAGTGACCGGCTCGCAGTCGGCCGAGAACCGCGCCTGCATGGAGCAGGCGGGCGCCCTCGCCTTCCTGCCCAAGCCGGTCGATGAAGAACAATTGCTGGCCGCGATTGCCACCGCATGGGCACGGTGGCACGAGGATAACGCATAAGCCCAACCCTACAGGAGCTGCCATGGTCACCCCATCCGACTTATTCAACGCCCGCATCCTGGTGGTCGACGACCACCCGAACAATGTGCAGATACTGGTTGCCGTCCTGGAGCAGGCCGGCTACCGCGCCATCGACGGCACCACCGACCCGCGCCAGGGCTGGGAGATGTATCGCCGCGAGCGCCACGACCTGGTGCTGCTCGACCTCAACATGCCCGGGCTGGACGGCTTCACCCTGCTGGAAAGGATGAAGGCTTTGGCGCCGGACGACTATCCGCCGGTGCTGGCCGTCACTGCCGCCCATGATTTCAAGGTGCGCGCCCTGGCCGCCGGCGCCCGCGATTTCATCGGCAAGCCGTTCGACTTCGAGGAGCTGCTGCAGCGCGTGCACCATCTGCTGGAAGTGCGCCTGCTGCTGCAGGGCACGCGCGAACGCAGCCTGCACCAGGCCAGCCACGACAGCGCCACCGGGCTGCCCAACCGCGAGGCATTCACACGCCAGCTGGCGCAGGCGCTGCAAGGCGAGGCCAGTTGCGGCGCCCTGCTGCTGGTCGGCCTCGAGGGCCTGGGCCGCATCAACGACGTGCTGGGATACCAGATGGGCGACACGGTATTACAGCAACTGGTCCAGCGCCTGCGGGCCTGGGCGCCGGCCGGCAGCCGCCTGGGACGCATGGGCGACGATGAATTTGCCGTGCTGCTGCCGCCGGGCGAAGACGCTTGCGGCGCGGCCGCCGAAGTGCGCGGCGCCTGCTGCCTGCCGGTGGCGCTGCAGGATAGCGACGTGGCGCTGGATGCCAGCGTCGGCATTGCCATCCACCCACAGGACGGCGTCGACGCCGGCACCCTGCTGCTGCACGCCGGCGCCGCCCTGCAGCATGCGCGGCGCCAGGGCGGCCGGCGGGTCTGCTGCCATACCGATACCATTGCGGCGCTGGGCCAGCACCGGCTGGCATTGGAAGCCGCCTTGCGGCGCGCTTGTGAACAGGGCGAGTTCGAACTGCACTACCAGCCGAAAGTGGAATTGCGCAGCGGTCGCGTAGTCGGCGCCGAAGCGCTGCTGCGCTGGCAGCGGCCCGGCCACGGCCTGGTGCCGCCCGGCGAATTCATTCCGCTGCTGGAGGAGAACGGCCTGATCGTACCGGTCGGCGCCTGGATCATCGAAGAAGCGTGCCTGCTGGCCGCGCGCTGGGCCAACTTGGCGCCAGGCCTGAACATTGCCGTCAACGTCGCCAGCCGCCAGTTCGCCGATGAGAATTTCCAGCAAGTCGTCGAGCAAGCCATGGCGCGCCACGGTATCCAGCCCGGCATGCTGGGGCTGGAAGTCACCGAGAGCGCGCTGATGGACGACACCGCGCGCACCGCCAGCGTGCTGGCCGCACTGCGCCAGGTCGGCGTCAAGGTTGCCATCGACGATTTCGGCACCGGCCACTCCAGCCTGTCCTACCTCAAGCATTTCCCGGTCGACACGCTGAAGGTCGACAAATCATTCATCGACGGCATCGCCAGCGATCCGGGCGATGCGGCGCTGGTCGACAGCATCCTCGGCATGGCCTCCAGCCTCGGCCTGCAAGTCGTGGCCGAGGGAGTGGAAACCGAAGCGCAGCTGGCCTGTCTGGCGCGCCGCCACTGCGACCAGATTCAGGGCTACTTTTTTTCGCGCCCGCTGCCGGCGGCACAGTTCGAGGCACTGCTGCGCTCTGGCCGCCGCCTGGTGCCGCAGCAGGACAACACGGCCCAGGTGCCGCCGACCTTGCTGCTGATCGATGACGAACCGCTGGTGCTGGCCGCACTGGAACGCCTGCTGCGCCAGGACCGCTACCGTATCTTGGCCGCCAACGGCGCCGCGCAAGCGTTCGAACTGCTGGCGCAACACCCGGTGCACCTGGTGCTGTGCGACCAGCGCATGGATGAAATGTGCGGCACCGAACTGCTGGGACGCATCAAGGATTTGTATCCCGACACCTTCCGCATCATTTTGTCAGGCCAGGCTGAACTGCCGACCATCATGGATAGCGTCAACTGCGGCGCCCTCGACCGTTTCTATACCAAGCCCTGGGACAACCGCGAGCTGCGCGAACACGTGCGTGCCGGCTTCAACCAATATTGGCAAAGCCGCTGCGTGCCAGCCTGAGGAGACATCATGCGCATGCTGCTTGCCATCGGCCTGGCCGCCACCCTTGCCGGCGCCCGGGCGGAGGAACCCATCAAGCCGGTGCCGCCGGCCCCGGCCGCAACACCGGCCCGGGTGGCGCTCGGCCGCGCCCTGTTCAACGAGACCCGCCTGTCAGGCAATGGCCGCCTGTCCTGCGCCAGTTGCCATAACCTGGCACGCGGCGGTGCCGACGGCTTGCCGCGCGGGCTGGGCGCCGACGGCCGGGCCCTGCAGCGCAATACGCCCACCATCCTGAATGCCGCGCTCAACTTCCGCCAGAACTGGGACGGCCGCACCGCCACCCTCGAGCAGCAGGTGGCACGCGTGGTCGAGAATCCGCGGGAAATGGACGCGCGCTGGCCCGACGTGGTGCGCAAGCTGGCAGCCGATGCGGCCTACCTGCAGCGCTTCCGGCAGCTCTACCGCGATGGCGTGACCGCCGCCAACATCCAGGATGCGCTGGCCACCTACGAGCGTACCCTGGTCACGCCCGGCTCGCGCTTCGACCGCTATTTGCGCGGTGACGCCCAGGCCCTCAGTGCAGACGAGCTGGCAGGCTATGCGCGCTTCAAGCGCTACGGCTGCATCGCCTGCCATCAGGGCGCTAATGTTGGCGGCAATATGTACCAGCGCTTTGGCGTGATGGCAGAGCTGGCCAGCGGCCCGGCGCGCCAACGCAACGGCTTCGGCCAGGTCTTCAAGGTACCCGGCTTGCGCAATGTGACGCGCACAGCCCCCTATTTCCACGACGGTTCGGCCGCCACGCTGGATGAAGCGATCCGCCTGATGTTCGAATACCAGCTGGGACGCAGCGCCAGCGCCGAAGACCGCGCACTGATCGCCCGCTTCCTGGGCACGCTGGAAGCCGCCCCGGGGAGCCAGCCATGAATTCGCCCCAGCGCGCCCTGCCGCTGCCGCTGCTGCTGTCCGCCCTGGCGCTCAGCGCGGCATTGCTGTTCTTCTATGTGCGCAGCAGCGACTACCAGCCTTCCAGCCATTTCGCCGACGTGGCGACGCTGCGCCAGCTCAAACAGGTGGATGCCGACTGGGAGGCGGCCATGCTGAAGGCCCGCATCGGGTCCTTGCGCAACTATGACCTGCTGTCGCCGACGGACGCTGACATGGCTGGCCTGCCGCACAAGCTGGAAACCTTGGCCAGCGTCCCCTCGGCAGCGGCTGTGCCCGGCCTGGCCCCAGCCATCCTCGACTACCGGCAGGCATTCCGGCGCAAATTGCAGCTGATCGAGGAATTCAAGACCCATCACGCCGTCTTGCGCAATTCGCTGGCCTTCCTGCCGCGCGCCGCTTACGACATGGCGGAAGTGCTGCCGGCGGCGGCCGATACCGCCATCCAGCATGTGCTGGTGCCAACCCTGGTCTATGGCGAAGGAGGCACTGAAGACGACCTGCCCGACGTCGCCAACGCGGTCGGCACGCTGCACGCGCTGCGCTCGCGCCTGGACGCCCGGGATGGTCAGCGCGTCGATATCTTCATCGCCCATGTGCGCACGGTGATGCGCGAGGCTTACAAGGTCAATCTCCTGATGCAGGGCTTCGACGCCGCATCTACCGCGCCGCCCCTCGATCGCATCGAAGCCATCCTGAATACCGAGCAGTGGCAGGCGGCACGCCAGGCGCAGCGGCATCGCCAGTTGCTGCTGCTGTTTGCTGCGGCGCTGGCCGGTCTGCTGCTCTATGCCGCGTGGCGGCTGGCGCGCAGCCACAGCACCATCCGCCGCGTCAATGGCCAGCTGCGCCAGGCCAATGACCAGCTGGAAACCCGCGTAGCCGCCCGCACCGTTGAACTGGAGAGCGCCCATCGGCAGTTGCAGGCGGAGTTTGCCGAGCGCTGCGCGCTGGAGAGCCGCGTGGTGCAATCGGAAAAGCTGGCTTCCATCGGCCAGTTGGCCGCCGGCGTGGCACATGAGATCAACAATCCGCTCGGCTTCCTGTCCTCCAACATCGGCATGCTGGAGCAATACCAGGACCAGCTGTTCACCCTGCTGTCCGCCTATGAGGCGGCGGAACAGCAGGCTTATGCGCCAGCCAGCACGGCCGACCTGGCTGCGCTGCGCGAAGAATGCCAGGTCGACTTCCTGCGGCAGGACATCCCGGCCCTGCTGGCCCAGTCGCGCGACGGCATGCGGCGCGTCCAGAAGATCGTGCGCTCGCTGAAAGACTTTTCCCGTGCCGCCCCTTCCAGCGACTGGATCTGGGCCGACCTGCACCAGGGCCTCGATTCCACTCTGCAGATCATTGCCGGCGAATTGCGCAAGGTCGCTGACGTTCGGCGCGAGTACGGCCATTTGCCGCTGGTGCAGTGTCTGCCCGATGAATTGAACCAGGTCTTCCTTAACCTGCTGGTCAACGCCGGCCACGCCATCGGGTCGCAGCGCGGACAAATCACGATCCGCACCGGTAGCGGCGAAAGCGAGGCCTGGATCGAAGTCTGCGACAACGGCTGCGGCATCGCACCCGAGGTGCTGCCACGCATCTTTGATCCCTTCTATACCACCAAGGCAATCGGTAAGGGCACCGGGCTCGGACTGTCGCTGTCGCACGGCATTGTGCGCAGCCACGGCGGCCGCATCGAGGTACGGACGGCGCCCGGCCAAGGCACCGCGTTCCGGGTGGTGCTGCCGTTGCGGCAGGCGGCCAGCCTGCATCGGGAGGCCGATGCCTGCCTTAACCCGGCCTGATTGCGCCACCATATGCCGCGCAAAACACGACATCGGGAGGGTGAAGCCCTTCTTAGAACCCGGAGTCCTGGACCACCTGCACTTCCAGTACCATCTCGCTATGGACAGCGATATGGCCAATGCGGGCCGGCTTGAAATGCACCTGGCTCAGGGCCGCCAGCAACATCTCCTCGTCATCGCGGTTTTCGTCTGCGGCTTCCAGCTGCGCGCGCACCACTTCCCCCAGTTCATTTATCCAGAAACGCACCGAAAGATAACGTCCGCGTGCGCCGGGCAGCACCAGCAACTCGCCACGCACCAGGCCGTGCGCCACAGACGGTGGGTTCGTGAGCTCAGGCAACTGGAAGAATCGCGGTGGTTCCGGCTCTTGCGCCGGCGCAGCTGGCGGCTCTGGGGCGGGGGAAGCCGCCTCGGCCAGCGGCACGGCCGGCGGCACGGCGCCGGCGGGTTCGGCAAGTGACACTGCCGGCGCAGGCGCCGGCAGCAAGGCAACCATCAATGCAGCGGGTGCCGGCCGGGGCGACGTCGAAACGCCGCCCTGCTTGCTTGCGAGGAAAAGAAAGGCCAGATGGGCCAGCACCGTCAGGGACAAGGCGCCGGCCCTGCCCCACGGTGCATGCCGCATCTTACTTGCCCAGCTCACGCCATTGCAGGCGCTTGGTTTCGACTTCTCCGCCAGTACCGTTATTGCCGCTGTCGCCACCGCCACCTCCGCCGCCTTTGGGTGGAATACTCAGGCCGATGGCTTTAGGGCGCTTACCGTCTGCAGTAATGGCAAACAGCACAGGCTTGCCGCTGCCCAGGCGGCTCACCGTCATACCTACCACCGGCGAGTTCAGCCTGGTGCCCAGCGTGCCATTGGCATTTGCTGCAGCACCATTTTCGTTGAACTGGTACAACCAGCTATACCCCCCCGGCTGGCAATCCGATGCAGCCGGTACCACCGTCGGCACCAGCAGCGTTCGGTCGAAAATTTGCGGATCGACCGCTACCCGTTCACCAACGCTTGGCAGTTCAATATACCAACCCAGGTTCTTGTCCCAATCAAAGGCCGTGGCATTGGCGCTGGTGCGGGAAGTGCCGGAGGTATCCATGCCATGCTTCACAAAGGTCTTTTGGAGGTCCAGCAGGTTCTTCTTGTCCAGCTCATCCTTGAAAGCGACAACGAGCTGTACTGGCACTTTCTCGTTCTCTTTGGGAAGCACCAGGTCAGTCGTGCCCAGGAAGCGGCCGGTGCCGAAGAATACCCGCACCGCCTCCTCCGAATGCCGCGTCAGCTCAGGCGCCGCCATGATGGGCTTGCTGCTGCCCAGTTCCAGCAGCTTGATCGCCGACTTGGCCTTCAGGTCGAAGCGCCACATATTGCCCAGCAGGTCGCCACCGTAGCCGATGGGCGCCGAGTTATCGGTATAGAAATTTTCAACGGTCGCAAAGTTCAGGCGCGCCAGGCCGCTTGGCTCGACCTTCGTGCCGGCAGAGGTGGCGATATCGACGACGTTATCCTTCATCTTCGGGTCGTTCAGGTCCAGCACAAACAGGTGGCCCTTGCCGTCGCCATCATATTTGCCGCCTTCCGCGACGTTGTTGTAGCCGGAGGTGAGCACCGCCACCCACTTGCCGTCGACCTTGGTGACATGCGCAGGGCCGTAGCTATAGCCGAGATTAGGATTGTCTTCGGCCGTATAGTTCCACAATACCTGAGGCTTGGTTGGCTCGGTAATATCGAGGGCGTAGTAGCCGCGGCCGCCTTTACCCAAGGCACCGATCAGGATGGTGCGCCACTCACTGCCAAGCTGAACGTCGGCCACGGTGAGCGGGCCATCCAGGAAATAGCGGTGGCGGTCGGCATAGTCGCTATGCGCCAGCTGCCACAGGTCAGGCAGTACGATCGGCGGAATATAGGCCCAGCGTTCTTCGCCGGTGGTGCCGTCAAAGGCGTGCAGCATGCCATCATTGGCGGCGGCGTAGACAGTGCCGGCACGGTCCTGATTTTTGAGGACAAACTCGGCATAGCCGGTGTCCTTGAAGCCGAACGGCGGCTCCTCGACAAATACCGGCTGCGAGTGGACGAAGTCGCCCAGCACCTTGTCGCGTTCGCGGTACAGGCGCTTGCTTTCCTTGTCCACGGTCACTTGCGGATCCTGCCCGCGCAGGAAGCTCACCAGCGTGGCGGCATTGGCGCCTTTCTTTTGCTCGGCAGACCAATTCCTGGATTGGCTCAGTAACTGCTGTACTGTTTCATTGAAGAGGTCCACCTTCTGGATGCCAGTCAGGCCAGTCACCGTGAACGGCACCAGTTTATTGTTCGCATCGGAAGTCCAGATGGTGCGGGTGTCGCTGCCGTCCGAAGTGACCTTGTTGCGCAACATCACAGCTGCCTGCCATTTCGCATCGCCGGTGATCTCGCCTGTCAGCACATCGATGGCAAAGGCGCTCAATTCGCCGTCCCATGCGCCGGTGCGGTAGTTCGCAATATAGATGAAGTTCTTGCCTGGAGTCGGCTCCAGGTTACTGGTGGCCGCTGCCGCGCCACTGCCGTCGGACTGGCCGATGCTGCCCAGTGCCTGGTGCAGGCTCTCTTGCAGTGCTGCCGGATCCTTGGCGCTGAAATAGGTGCCGCGGCCGCTGACAGCGGCGTGCCACAAGTCGTCGATCGATTCGGGCCTGTTGGGAAGCGGGGCCGGCCAGTTTTCAGTCTTCTGCAAAATATTGTAATAGTCGCCCGACTTGGCGGTCTTGTAATCGCTGCGGTAGGCCAGCGTTCCATCAACCCCGAGGCCCAGGGTGAAGGTCGTCATGTGCTGGTGGGTGGCGACGTCACCGATGTTCGGCAAACCGCCCGCGCTCGGAACGATATTTTCCATGTCCGGACGCAAGTCCGTGTTGTAATAGTAGTACGCAACGTCGGCCAGCGAAATCTCATCGTCTTTGGCGTACGGCGCATACGATGGCCGCGTGACCTTCGTGGCGTCGCCGTCCTGGTCCTTCAGCACACCGGCCTTTTTCTTGTCGGCGTCGGTATACATGGTGCCGCTGCCGTTCCAGTAGCCGTCCGTAGCCAGGATGGCAAAGTTGCGCTGGCATGCCGCCTGGATCGGATCTTCATCAATGGCTTCATTTTTGCCGAATTTGTACAGGCGGCCGACTTCGTTCAACGCGGTACGCAGTGGCGTACTGCTGTTAGGCAGAAGGCCATACAGTGAGCTGTAAAAGTCCGTCTTGTGTTGCCCGCCGAAAGGCCTGATCGGGAGCTTGATCGTGGCATTGTCAATGGTCATCAGCCCCATACGGGCATGGAAATAGTTTGCGTCGGTTTTATCCTCGTTGACCGGAACTGGCGTCCCACGCACGTCCTTGAAAGCCAGGCCGATTGCCGACTTTGCCATTTGCGATCGCGTACGGTACCAGGTGTACCAGGTTGCAAAATTGGTGATCTCTTCTTCAAAAGAGCAGCTCGCCGCTGCCTTGCAGTCGGTACGCGTCGCAGCGCGCGGATACGTGCGGCCTGAAACGATGTCGACCCGCTCCCAGTCGCTGTAATTGACGGTGGTATGCGTGCCGTCGCGCACGGGCACGCACTTGCCGCTGTCATTGCACCACTTCACAGTCACGTTATAGTAGTACGGCGCGCCCCTGACCACCTTTGCAACGTAATACGTACTGTCAGGATAGGCGTAAGTTTTCCCCTTGAGTGCCTTGACGCAGTCATCCTGATCCCCATACTTGCACCAGACCCGGTCAGGATAGTTGGCCTTCTCCGAGCCGATACTCGCCAGGTTGATGGTGGCTGTCGGCTCCTGTTTTGGACAGTTGACCTGATCGCCGCAAGGGGAGTCCAGCTGCTGGCCATAAGTCCATTCCACCCTCTGCTTGCCATAGCCATCGCTCGGAATGCCTGCCCATGGCGAGGCATAGGCCTTCCTGTGCGCATCGGTGGTATCGGCCACGCGCGAGCCATCTTCCTTGACCGGCCAGTCGTAGCGCACGGCAGGGTTATAGTAGATCTTGTTGAAAGCGCTGGCGGCAAATGGCGGGTCGCCATTGTTGCAGACGGCTCTGATGCTGCCGTCATAGTAGCGGCAATAGTATTCAAAATCATTGCCCGACTTCATGCGGACATAGTCGGGCATATAGTCCCACAGCATGCTGCCCGAATTATCCAGGTCCAGCATGATGTTGGGCAGCAGCACCGCCGTCGTGGAGTTTGCCAGCGGCTTGTCCGCCAGGTCCGTACTGCCGGCCTGAGACACGGCGGCGGCCAGTACGCTGCCGGCAAACAGGCCCGACAGCATCAATTGTTTAAAGAGTGGCCTCATCAATAGGTCTCGCATACTCATTGTGAAATAATCGCCTGCACGAAGCTGACGTTGGAACGTGGGCCGACCACCCGCACGGTAATTCGGTACAGTGCGCTCCAGGTGGCCTCCGTGCCCGCGCCGTCCTTGTCCGACTGATAGGTCAGCATTGGTTTCAAGGTGCCGATGCTGTTGCCCTCCTTACGCTGCTGGCCCGACGGTGACGTCGCACACTTGGCAGGATCGAACTCGCCTTCCGTGTCGCACATGCGATGGATGACGTAAGACACCTGGTTGCCGGCCGCATCGACTGGCAGCTGGGCGACCGAGTTTGCATCGCTCCAGTCCAGGTTATCCTTGGTGGCCGGGGTGTCATTGCCGGTCAGGTCGAGCGCTGCCTGGCTGCTGGCGGAATAGCCCTTGCTGCCGTTGTCGTCGTTCAAGGCATTCGGATTCCCGCTCAGCCAGGCGATCGCGGCCTCCACGCCGGCATCGGCACTGATGGCGGCACTTTGCTTGAAGGCCAGGTTGCCGGCGATCAGGGACGAGGTATCGACTGAGCGCATCATGGCCAGCCCGGCCAGGGTCATGGCCACCAGCACAATCAGCGCCATGACCAGCGCCACCCCGGCCTGGCGCTGGCGCCATCCTGCATAGACTACCGACTTCATATTTTCCCCCAGATCACGTTACGCAGCGGGATGACGGTCTCGAACACCCGGTAGCGATAGCACCCCCAGTCAGCGGGATAGTTGCTGGTGTCGAAGGTATGCCAGCTGGCCGCCAGCGCTTTGGTGGCGGTACAACCAGCGCTGGCACTCGCCGGGCGCTCATATTGGCCGGCACGGGTGACCACGGCAACACGGATCGCCTTCACGCGCGTCCAGTCGCCTGGCGCAGGATTGTCCCACGGAGCAGTCTTGGCGCTGACCCAGGTGTCCACCGTCTGGCTCTTGGCTGGTGCGACGCCATACTCGGCCTGCAGGTCCACCACATCGGCCATGACGACTTCGTTGACGACCGCCGGATTTTGCGAGTTATCACTGCGCTCCAGCTGCTTGGCCGCCGTATTGACGGAATAGACCTTGCGGAAGATCGGGCCGCCGTTGGCCGGCTTGAAGCAGGCGACGCTGGCACCGGCGGGATACTTGGGCCAGTCACTGCCGTTCAAGAAATCGGCCGACGGGTTGTAAGTGCCGTTCGCGCCAGAATTGTGTTGCAGCTTGCCTGCTTCGGCCTGTACCTGCGTAATCTGCATCAAGGTACAGTTTCCTCCCTGCGACACCATGGCCAGGTCGCCGGCTTCGCAAACCGTCGGGTTGGCAACATCCAGTTCGGCCGACGGCTGCGGCATTTTCCTGCGGATGCTGGTGACGCCAGGCGGCAGGGAAGAAGACAGGTTCGGATCGGCGAAATACTGGATGGTCAGCGTATCCGGCCCTTTGCCGCCATCCTTGATCAGCGTGGGGGCGAAACTCAGGTCGGTGATTGCACCATCCGCGCCGCCGCAATCGGCCTTCTTGTCGCAGTAGGCAAACACCTTGGCGCATGCTGCGTAAGAATTGCCGCCGGCAGCCATGCCCCAGCCGGCCGCCTTGGCGTCGCGCTCCAGCATGTACAGCGCGATACCGCCATTCGCCTGGGCATCGGCGCCGCTGGTGGTGGCGCGCTTGCGTGCCTCGTTATTGGTGAATGCCTGCGCCACGATCAGTGTGCCGAGCATGCCGATGACCAGGCCAACCATGACCTCAATCAGCGTAAAGCCTCTTTGTGAGCCGTACATAATTTTCCTTAACCGTTGATCTGGGCCACAGCCTCGTATTTGTGGACCTTGGACTCGCCGGGAGCCTGCCAGTTAATGGTGACCGTTACCTGGTTGCCCTTGACCACCACCGTACGCTTGCCGTTTGGCAGTCCCGAGACGAACTTGTCCTTGCCAGCGTAATCGGCCAGCTTGGTGCGGTTCACCCACATCTCGCCCAATATCTGGTTGGCCGCAAAGCTGGCTTCCAGGCGATACTTCGAATCGGTCACCTGGCGCGTCGCCGAGGCCTGCATCCACAGGAAGGCCAGGATGCCGAACGAGAAAACCAGGATGGCGGCCAGGGCTTCAAGCAATACGATGCCGTCCTGGCGGCCAGGTTTTAAATTGCGAATCATGGGATAGCTCCTTAAGTGCAGCCCAGCGGCGTGCCGTTCAATTTCGCGTCGGGGTCGCACATGCGGACCTGGCCGCCGCCAGTGACCGTCACCACATAGCGGCGGGCGCTACTGGTTTGGACGTTGGTGATGTCGATGCGGCTGATTTCCGTACCGGCGGCCGCGCTCGCCCTGCCGAAAGCATCAAAGGTGACAAACGCGGGCTTATCGAGGCCGGCACCGGCGGCCAGCGTCGTGGCAAACGTTTCGGCCGTATACGGCTTGACCAGCACCGCCGTGCTGACGCCGACCCGTGCGTTGCCGCCGCCCTCCTCGGGCGCGCGGCTCTGGATCGAAGCCGGGCAGATGGCGGCATTCGCACAGCCTACCGTCCAGACCACCTTGCCGTCCTTGTCGGTCAGGCTGAAGCGCACCTGCGTACTACGCCGCAGGGCTTCCGCGCGCGCCAGTTGCAGGCCGTTCAGCACCGATTCGGCTGCGGTACGGTTTTGCGCATCGCGGATCATGCGGGAGAAATTCGGTATCGCAAGGGCCAGCAGGATACCCAGGACGCTGATGGCCACCATCAGTTCGATCAGCGTCACGCCAGCTTGTTTACGCATCAGCAGCGACCGCCCTTTCCGATGATCCAGCAAGTGTCGGACTTATCCCAGCCGGTCGGCGTTTTGGACGTCTTTTTCACGTTATTCTGGTCGAGCTCATAGACGAAGTCCTTGACCGAGCCCTTGCCTTCTGCCTTCAAGGCATAGCTCATGCCGTCGGCTGCAATGGTGCAGGTGAAGGTAAAGTCCGGGTTATTCGACTGCGGTTCCGCTGCCGCGCCCTGGGCACAGGCGTTGGCATAGGTACGGTTGTCCTGGAAGAACTGTTCCAGCTTGATGCGCATGTCCGACAGGCCATTGGTGGCCTGCGGAATATGGCCCCGAATGACATAATCTTTATACATTGGCAATGCCACGGCGGCCAGGATGGCAATGATGGCGATCGTAACCATGAGCTCGATCAGGGTGAAACCACTGTTGCGGTTCTTGAATTTAACTTTCACAAGGATTCCTTAAGCAGCAAAACAAGTCTTGCCGAAAAATAATTTGACGGAAGTTTAACTGCATTTGGGCAAGAAGTCTCGCACAATTCGTTGCCATAAAGCATCATTAGAGCGGTTTATCTATGAATTGGCGCGGCTGTTGCACACCCGTCCCGTGGGGTAAAATGCAACGCTTTCCCGCGCCCGGCGCGGGTGCCCGACCGAAATTCCGAAAAATGACCACCCTCCCTTCCGAAATCAATCCAGACGCCGTCAAGAACAGCCCGGCCGAAAAAGTCACGCCGATGATGCAGCAGTACCTGCGCATCAAGGCCGATTACCCGAACATGCTGGTGTTCTACCGCATGGGCGACTTTTACGAGCTGTTCTTCGACGACGCCGAAAAGGCCTCGCGCGTGCTGGGCATCACGCTGACGGCGCGCGGCACCCAGAACGGCGTGCCGATCAAGATGGCGGGCGTGCCCTTCCACTCGCTCGATGGCTACCTGGCCAAGCTGGTCAAGGTGGGCGAGTCCTGCGCGATTGCCGAGCAGATCGGCGATCCGGCCCTGGCCAAGGGCCCGGTCGAGCGCAAGGTGGTGCGCGTGGTCACGCCAGGCACCCTGACCGATTCGGACCTGCTGCCGGAAAAATCGGAGCGCCCGCTGCTGGCCATGACCATGATCAGCAACCGCAAGGTGGTCACCTGCGGCCTGGCCTGGCTGTCGCTGGCGTCCGGTGCGCTGCGCCTGATGGAATTTTCGGGTGACCAGCGCAGCGTCAACACGCGCCTGGGACAGGAGCTGGAGCGCATTGCGCCGGCCGAAATCCTGCGCGGCGACGATGCCGACATGTTCGACGATATCTCGATCTGCCACGTCAACAACGTGCCGGCCTGGCACTTCGACGTGGTGCACGGCCACAAATCCCTGCTCGACCAGCTGGCTGTGGCCACCCTGACCGGCTTCGGCGCGGAAGGCCTGGGCGCGGCGTTCGGCGCGGCCGGCGCCCTGCTGCGCTATGCGCAATCGACCCAGGGCCGCGGCCTGCAGCACGTCAAGAGCCTGTCCTGCGAAACGGAAAACGAATACATCGGCCTGGACGCGGCAACGCGCCGCAACCTGGAGCTGACGGAAACCATCCGCGGCCAGGAGTCCCCTACCCTGTTCTCGCTGCTGGACCACTGCCGCACCGCCATGGGCTCGCGCCTGCTGCGCCACTGGCTGCACCATGCGAAGCGCGACCAGTCGGTGGCCCGCGCCCGCCACGACGCCATCGCCGCCCTGATGCAGCACGACACCACCGGCTCGCTGGCCTACCACCTGGCGCAGGTGCCGGATATCGAACGCATCACCACCCGCGTGGCCCTGCTGTCGGCCCGCCCGCGCGACCTGTCGGCCCTGCGCGACGGCTTGCAGCAATTGCCGAAGCTGCAGCACGCCATGCTGCGCGCCCTTGGCCACGATAATGCCGAAGGCCTGCTGGCCAAACTGCACTTCGGCCTGAACGAACCGAAAGAATGCGTGGACCTGCTGGTGCGCGCCATCATGCCGGAACCGGCCACCATGGTGCGCGACGGCGGCGTGATCGCCCGCGGCTACGATGCGGAGCTCGATGAACTGCGCGGCCTGTCCGAAAACGCCGGCCAGTTCCTGGTCGACCTGGAAACCCGCGAGCGCGAACGCACCGGCATCGCCAACCTGCGCGTGGAATACAACCGTGTGCACGGCTTCTACATCGAAGTCACCAACGGCCAGGCCGACAAGGTGCCGGAAGACTACCGCCGCCGCCAGACCCTGAAGAACTGCGAACGCTACATCACGCCGGAACTGAAAGCCTTCGAAGACAAGGCTTTGTCGGCGCAGGACCGCGCCCTGGCGCGCGAGAAAATGCTGTACGACGAGCTGCTCGGCGCGCTGGCGCCCTTCATCGGCCCGCTGCAGTCCATCGCCCAGGCCCTGGCCCAGGTCGACACCCTGTGCGCGCTGGCCGAACACGCGCTGCGCAACAACTGGTGTGCGCCGAACCTGGTGCCCGAGCCATGCATCAATATCGTCGAAGGCCGCCACCCGGTGGTGGAAAACCAGATCGAGCGCTTCATCGCCAATGACTGCAAGTTCATGGCCGACCGCCGCCTGCTCCTGATCACCGGCCCGAACATGGGCGGTAAGTCGACCTTCATGCGCCAGGTCGCCCTGATTACCCTGCTGGCCTACGTGGGCAGCTATGTGCCGGCCGCCAGCGCCACCATCGGTCCAATCGACCGCGTGTTCACCCGTATCGGCGCCACCGACGACCTGGCCGGCGGCCGTTCCACCTTCATGGTGGAAATGACGGAAGCAGCCACCATCCTGAACGGCGCCACCGAGCATTCGCTGGTGCTGATGGACGAAATCGGCCGCGGCACCTCGACCTTCGACGGCCTGGCGCTGGCATGGGCCATTGCGCGCCACCTGATCGAAACGAGCCGCAGCTTCACCCTGTTCGCCACCCACTACTTCGAACTGACCCAGTTGCCGGAAGCGCATCCGACCGCCGCCAACGTGCACCTGTCGGCGGTGGAGCACAAGGATTCCATCGTGTTCCTGCACGCCGTACAGAACGGCCCGGCCTCGCAAAGCTACGGCTTGCAGGTGGCGCAGCTGGCAGGCGTGCCGCAGCCGGTGATCAAGGCCGCGCGCAAGCACCTGGCGCGGCTGGAAGCACAAGCGCTCGATGCGACGCCGCAGCTCGACCTGTTCGCAGCGCCGGTGGCCGACGCCAACGACGACGAAGCGCCAGCGGCCTCCCCCGCCGCCGATCCGCGCGCCGAAGAATTGCTGGCGGCACTGGACGACATCGACCCGGACGCCATGACCCCGCGCGAAGCGCTGGACCGCCTGTACCAGCTCAAGCGCCTGGCGCAGGCATGAAACGGCGGCACGCCTTAAGCAGGCTGGCGGCTGCGGCCGCGCTGGCCGCCGTCGTGCTTGCCGCGCCTGGCGCCTTTGCACGCGGCGACAAGGCCGCCCCGCGCAAGGGCGAGTTCTCGTTCGCCCTGCTCGGCCACAACTTCCCCAAGGGTGAAGGCGACGCCGAATTTCGCCGCATGCTGGCCGAGGCGAGCCGCAACGAACCCGCATTCCTGGTAGCCACCGGCCTCAAGTCGGCCAGCGAACCCTGTTCCGACAGCCTGTACCAGGAACGCCGCGACCTGATGAACAGCGCCGAGCGCCCGCTGGTGCTGGTGCCGGCCGGCAGCGACTGGACCGAGTGCCGCAACTCGAATGGCAAGTCGAACGCAGTCGAACGCCTCAACCGCATTCGCGAATTGTTCTTCCGCGAGCCGGACGCACTCGGCAAGGGCAAGCTGCCGCTGAACCGCCAGTCTGGCATCGCCAAGTTCCGCGACTATGCCGAGAACACTTACTGGGAATACGAGAACGTCCTGTTCGTCACGCTCAACGTGCCGGCCAGGAACAACCACTACCTGGCCGAAGCAGGCCGCAACAGCGAGTATGAAGACCGCATGGTTGCCAATCGCGGCTGGCTGCACCGCGCCTTCCTGCACGCCAAGCGCAAGAACATCGCCGGCATTGTGCTGGTGATGGATGGCGACATCGGCGCCCATGTGGAACAAGGCTTCTTTGAACGCCTGGCGCAGAAGCGGGACGGCTTTACCGAGATCCGCCGCATCGTGCGTTCACAGGCCGACAAGTACCCTGGCCAGCTGCTGCTGGTGGACAACCGCAAGCAAAGCAAGGCCGCCCCGGCCATCGAATGGAACAAGAATGTCGGCCACCTGGCGCTGGGTGCGGAATGGACCGCGCTGCGCGTGATTCCCGGCAGCGCCTCACTCTTCGCACTGGGAAGCGAATAATGAAAGAAGCCCCGCAGTGCGGGGCTTGAGATCTTAGTGGATCGGGTGGCTGCGGAACTGGTCGCCGTCTTCGCCTTCATCATCTTCGTCATGATGATGGTGGCCATGCGGGCCGTGCACGTGCTCGTGGGCGATTTCTTCTTCGGTGGCGGCGCGCACGTCGATCACCTTCAGTTCGAAGCGCAGGGCCATGCCGGCCAGCGGATGGTTGCCATCCAGGACTACCTTGTCTTCAGCGATTTCGGTGACGGTGAAGATCATCGCGTCGTCGTCTTCGCCGCCTTCAGGCAGGCCTTCGAACTGCATGCCGATTTCCAGCGGTTCCGGCAGGCGCGCACGCTCTTCCACTTTCAGCAGGTTCGGGTCGTAATCGCCAAAGGCGTCTTCCGGTTCAATCTGGATCGTGGTGGCGTAGCCGTTTTCCTTGCCGTCCAGTTCTTCTTCGATTTTCGGCAGGGTGTTCTCGTAGCCACCGTGCAGGTAGACCATAGGCTGGCGACCGTCTTCGATCAGATTGTTCTGTGCGTCGGACAGTTTGTACTCCACCGTCACAACGGTATTCTTGGCGATCTTCATTGAGCTTCCTTTCATATCTAAGCTGGAAGGATTATACCGCTTGCTATAATCGGCCCCATGAAAAAACTGACACTCCTGGGCGACATCACGCCCGAACAATTCCTGCGCGATTACTGGCACAAGAAGCCGCTGCTGATCCGCCAGGCCATTCCGGGCTTCAAGCCCCTGCTGCCTTTCGACAAGCTGGCCGAACTGGCCACCAAGGACTACGTGGAAAGTCGCCTGGTCACCAAGAAAGACGGTAACTGGGACATGCAGCACGGCCCGCTGAAAGAACTGCCTTCGCGCAAAGAACGCGAATGGACCATGCTGGTACAAGGCGTCAACCTGCAGGACGACGCGGCGGATGCGCTGCTGCGCCAGTTCCGTTTCCTGCCCGATGCGCGCCTGGACGACCTGATGGTGAGCTTCGCCACCGATGGCGGCGGCGTCGGCCCCCACTTCGATTCTTATGACGTCTTCCTGCTGCAAGCCGAAGGCCAGCGCCGCTGGAAGATCAGTGCCCAGAAAGACCTCACCCTGATCGACGGCCTGCCGCTGAAGATCCTGAAGAAATTCAAGGCCACCGAGGAATTCGTGCTGGAACCGGGCGACATGCTTTACCTGCCGCCGCACTATGCCCATGATGGGGAGGCCATTGGCGATTGCCAGACTTATTCGATTGGTTTCCGTTCGCCGTCCTACCAGGAACTGGGCGAGGCCTTCCTGCAATTCATGGCCGACTCCATCGACCTGCCGGGCCGTTATGCCGATCCGGACCTGGAGCCGACCAGCAAGCCCGCTGAAATCCCGAAAGCCATGCTGGGCAAACTGGCCGACGAACTGAACAAAGTCAGCTTCACGGAGGACGATTTCGCCATTTTCCTTGGCGAATACCTGTCCGAGCCGAAACACAACGTCTTCTTCCAGCCCGTGGAAAAGCCGCTAACTGCCGGCAAATTCCAGCAAGCTGCCGAGAAAAAAGGCGTTTCCCTCTCGCGCAAGACGCAAATGCTGTATCGCGGCAAGAACGTCTTCATCAACGGCGAATCCTTCGCGATGAACAAGGCCGATAAGGCCACGCTGGAAACCCTGGCCAACACCCGCGGCCTGGATGGAACAGCTGTAGCGGGCGCCTCCGAAGACGTGCTCGAAGCGCTGTTCGCCTGGTACACCGACGGCTGGCTGGAACTGAACAAATAATCGGAGATCGCATGGAGAAGCAGCTTTTTGACAGCCGTACCCAATTCCAGGCACTGCTACTGGACTGCATCTCCCAGGCCCGCCTGACGCTGCAGATGTTCGACCCGGACTACGCCTGGTGGCAGCTGGGGCATTCCAAGACCGATGCCCTGCTGCGCCACTTCCTGCAGCACAAGGGACGCATCCAGCTGGTCGCCCACAGCAATGCCCACCTGGAGCGCAACGAACCGCGCTTCCTGAAGCTGCTGGAAGACTATAGCCACCAGATCGAATGCCGCCTGACCAGCCGCAGCATCAGCACCCTGTCCGACTCGTTCTGTGTGGCCGATGGCGTGCACATCGTGCGCCGATTCCATGCCGACCACTTCCGCGGCGAAGCAGATTTCGATGCCCCTTCGTCAACCCAAACCAGTTTGGAGCGTTATGAGGCTATCTGGGCTGAAACCCAGCCGGGCCTGAGACCAGGAACGACTGGATTGTGAGCCGGAAAAATGTAAAATGCTGCGGTTCGAGGTATGACGGTAATCGCTGCAGTTGCCAGCAGATCGGCGCGGGAAAAAAATATTGCGTTTTCGCAAAATAGTTGTGTAAACCGCCCGAATTGCTATTGCGACGCAGCAGAAAACGCTATAATATCCGGTGTGTTTCCGTGTCTGGTCGACCTTTTTCTGAAGGTTGGAAGGGCCGACGAAACGCCGTACGAGCGATAATTACCGGTAATTATTCATC
>Ga0102595_100542_pt1 | contig 24463 bp, 29 predicted proteins | sample Araplaol_mTSA_r2_2_FD_76864 | JGI IMG/M metagenome (GOLD analysis project Ga0102595, IMG submission 76864) | Arabidopsis root microbial communities from North Carolina, USA - plate scrape MF_Col_mTSA_r2 (SPADES assembly) (version 2) | ecosystem: Host-associated > Plants > Roots > Endosphere...
GCTAGGCAGCGGCAACATCACCGCCTACGCCGGCCGGGTGCGCGGCGTGACGGAAGAAGACCGCAGCCTGCCAATCTGGACTTACCTTGACGGCGCCGCCAGCGACGACGAATCCGTCGCCCTGGACCGCCTGTGCCGCACGCTCCACGCCATCAACTTCTTCCGCAGCGAAGACCTGGGCGGCCACACCCTGCACCTGAACGTGCACGACCGCCTGCTCAGCGCCGTCAGCAGCAACCACGGGATGGCCTTCCGCCGCATCCTCGACTCGCTTGGCCTGCCGCTCGAGCGGATCGTGCTGCAGCTGCCCGCCGTGAACGCGCGCCAGAACTGGATGCTGAACTACGTGGCGGACAACTACCGCCGCAACGGCTTCCGCATCTCGGTAAAGGTCGCCAATGCGATCCAGCTTCCTTCAGTCTTCGGCCACGCCCGAGTGGATGCGGTTCGTATTACCAGCCTGCACGGCGCCAATGCCGCCGAATTGACGAAAGTACTGGCGCAGGCCGCGGCCTTGAACGTGGAAATCCTGGTCAAGGACGACACCCCTGCCCTGCGTGAAGCCGTCGACCGCACAGGCGCCCAGGTGCAAATCCAGGACAACGCCAAAAGCAGCGCCGACCGCCTGGCCGCTTAGCCGTGCGTTGCAGGCAGCATCCGCCGCAGCGTCCCCATGGCGACAGGCCTTTCCAGCAAATGGTCGAAGCCGGCGCCGCGCGCAATCACCTTGTCATGCGACTGGTCCGAATCGCTCAAAGCGATATAAGTCGCATGCTCGCCGGGGTGCAGCGCGCGTAGCTGCCGCGCCAGGGCATAGCCTTCCACGCCCGGCATATCAGTCCTGATCAGGACAGCGTCCGGATGCAGGTCGCGTGCTGTCTCGAGCGCGCTCGGCTCGTCGGCGCATAAGGCAACCATATGTCCCTCCGCTTCCAGCGCAGCAGGCAACGCCTGGTCCCCATCGTCGGTGCGGTCAACCAGCAGGATATGCAGCGGCCTTGCCGCGCTATCCGCTTTCAGCAGCGGCAGCGTCACTGTGAATGTGCTGCCCTTGCCACGGCCAGGGCTGGAAGCACTTATTTGTCCGCCATGAAGCGCCACGATGCTCTTCACCAGCGCCAGCCCGAGGCCAAGTCCGCCCCCGCGCCTGTCCGGCGTCAGTTCAGCCTGCGCAAACAGGTCGAAAACACGCGGCAGCAAGTCCTGGTCCATGCCCATTCCGTTGTCTGCAACGGTAATGACGACGTGGCCATCACGCGTTTCCAGCGTGAGCTCGATGCGCCCGCCTTGTTGCGTGTATTTCGCCGAGTTGTTCAACAGGTTGGCCAACACCTGCACCAGCCGCGTATCGTCGCCCAGCACGTGTGCGACTTCGTCGCGCACGTTCAGGAGCAACTGCTGGTGGCGAGCTTCGATCAGCGGCCGCGATTGCTCCACTGACTTTGCCACCACCTCGGACACGCTCACTTCTTCCTTCTCAATCGACACCAGGCCGCGCGTCACGCGCGACACGTCCATCAGGTCATCAACCAGCTCCGACAAATGCTTGACCTGACGGTCAATGATTTCGGTGGAGCGCTGGATGTATTCGGGATTGCGCGCGCCCATTTTCAACAGCTGGGCCGCAGTGCTGATAGGCGCCAGCGGATTGCGCAACTCGTGCGCCAGCAGTGCGAGGAAATCGTCCTTGCGCTGGTCTGCCTCGCGCTGCAAGGTAATGTCCGTGTTGGTGCCAAGCCAGCGCACCACATGGCCATGTTCATCGCGGATCGGCACGGCACGCGAAAGAAACCAGCGGTACTGTCCATCGGCGCCGAGCAGGGGAAACGTATCCTCCCACACGGCCTGGTCTTCCACGATCCGTTGCCGATACAGGGCCACCACCCTTTCTACGTGATCCGGATGGTGCACCTTCGACCATCCCCAGCCTTGCATTTCTTCCAGCGTTGTGCCGGTATATTCAAACCAGCGATTGTTGTACCAGAAGATATAGCCATCGCTGTCTGCCATCCAGGCCAGTTGCGGAATGTTGTCGGCCAGCGTGCGGAAAGTCAGCTCGCTGGACTTCAGGGCTTCCTCCGCCAGCCGCTGGCGCGTGACGTCCAGCACTGCGCCCGACATGCGCACTGGCATGCCCTGCACATCGGTAGCGACGACGCCCCTGCCCTGCATGAAGCGCAGGCCGCCTGCCGCCGGCATCACACGGAAGCTCTCCTGATACGGCTCGCCTGACGCCAGCGACCTGTCGATGCTGGCCCGCACCGCGCCAACATCGTCCGGGTGCAAGACCTTATAGTAAGCATCGATCGGCCCGCCGTTCGCCACTTCCGCGGAGATGCCAAACATCTTGGCCAGGTTGGCATCCGCGTAGACGCGGTCGGGCTGGATGTCCCAGGTCCAGGTGCCGATTTCGGCAGCGGTCAGCGCCGCCTCCAGCCGCGACTGCGTGTCCCGCAAGGCAGCACGCATTGCCATGCTTTCGTGGATATCGGTTGAAGTACCCATCCAGCGCACAATCTCGCCGTTCTCATTCCGCACAGGAAGCGCACGGGCAAGCGCCCAGCGGTACTCCCCCGACCGATGCCGCAGGCGGAATTCCATTTCGTAAGGCTCACCCGTGGCGAGGCTGTGACGCCAGCGCGATTCCATCAGCGGCACATCATCGGGATAAAACAATCCCGCCCACGCATCGCCAAGCGCTGCATCTGCCGGCACGCCGGTGTAGTCATACCATTGGTGGTTGAAATAGTCGTGGAAGCCATCCGGGCGCGCCGACCAGACGATTTGCGGCATCGCATCGGTGATGGTGCGGAATTTCGCTTCGCTGTCGCGCAACGTCTTTTCGGCCTCCTTGCGCGCCGTGATGTCGCGGTAGAAGATGGCCAGCCCATCCTCAACTGGGAAGGCACGGGCCTCGATCCATATGTCCAGTCCGTTGTGATGGTAGAGCTGTTCAATGGTCGCCGGCGTGCGCTCGCGCATCGACTTGCGATAAGCCTCGCCGATAGGCAATTGTTCAGACCCCGGCCAAGCCTCCCAATGTGTCTTGCCAAGGAGTTCCTCGCGTGGCCGGCCATCGATACGCAGCGCCTCATCGTTGATGCGGCGGATGCGAAATTCACGGTCGAGCAGGACAAAGCCTTCGTCGATCGCGTGCAGGATGAGTTCGCTATCGCTTTGCGGGTTGAACTTGCGCACGAGGGCCAGGCATTGCGACGGCGCTGTTCCGTTCAGGCATTTGCGCGAAACTTCGCATTGGATCGTCTCGCCGTTTTTCGCAATCAGGTCAGTGAGCCAGACAGCATCGTCTACTTGCCGCTCGTCGCCCACGGCCACGCCCGACACGTGCCGCCCCGCTAGCTCGGCCGGCGTATAACCAAGCAATTCGCAAAACCTTCCGTTGGCCGCAAGAACGGTCCCCGCGCTGGAGTACAACATTGCAGCGCAGGGAATCAGCTCCACCAACGCAACGTTTGATTCCGCCATTGAACTTGCCCGGTAAGGGAACGGTAGCTCAGGCCATCATACAAGAATCGCCGAACCGGGAACGCCACCGTGGAATGGCGCTGCCGCCCAACTGCTGGCGCGGCAGCTCATCTATCCCATTAAGGCAAGGTCACAAAGCCGGCCAGGAAAGCACGCGCTGACGGGGTATCGAGGCGATAGATCACATTACTTTGCACGCAAGGCGTATCGCCAGTGATGGTGGTACCAGCCAACATCCTGGTTTCCCCCTTGCCGCTACCGAAGAAGTTCGGCCCACCGGAATCGCCATAGCAAGTGCCGCCGTTTCCAACCGCATTGTTCTGCGACAGGCGCAGCCAGCTGTCGTTCAGCGCACCGAAGGCCGAGACCGACCATTCACGCGTGTCCTGGTAAGCGATGGTCCAGCCGCCCTTGCCGTCGAAGGTACGCTCCTGCCCTCCATAGCCCACCGCCGTATAGCTCGTGTTGGCCAGCAGTCCATTGCCTTTCAGGGTATCGAACAAACCGAGCGTTGGAAGCTGGGCCGGCGCCACATCGGGGATCGGCTGGTCGAACACAATCACGGCAATATCGTGCGGGTCGTTTTGCTGCGCGCGATATTCCGGGTGGGCATGGTACTGCCCCACATGCATCGCCGCCGAATTGAGGACCTTGCTGTCGAACGTCACTTTCACCGCCGGCACGCCCGGATTGCAATGGGCTGCTGTGAGCATGACGGTCGGGCTGATCATGGTGCCGGTGCAGAAAGCGTAGGCGGTGCCTTTGCTGTCGTAATCCACCAGCGCCCCAACCTGAGGGTGCTTGTTGCCGTCGGCCTGGCCGTAGGTAATCGCCTGGGCGTGGGTGGCGGCCAGAATGGCCAACGCTGCAAGGGAAAGCGTGGACTTCTTCATATTGCGTGATCTCCTTGGAAAGGCCCTCGTGAGGCCCGGTTGTGGACGATATTGCATGCAAATCTTGCAACCCCACGCTCCAGCGTGTCAATCTGAACACAGCGCGCACGTTAAGAAGTCGTTAAAACGCTGTTTTCTTGCTACGCTCTCGGCCATGCTGCCCATCCTTCCTTACCGCAAACCCCAGTTAGGACGCGACTACTGGGTGCAGGATGATTTCCTGCCCAACGCCCAAGAAATCTCCCAGCGCTGCTACACCCAGGATTACTGGGAGCTGGGCGCCCCCTACGCCAACGAACCCTGGCCGGGCAAGCGCACGCCGAACGCACTCACGCCATCAGAGATAGAGTTCGTGGAAACTTGGGTGAAAAAGATGACCGGCGCCAAGCGCCTGTGGCAGGAAGCGACGCCGGAAGGCACCTCGCTCAATCACAATTACGCGCAGCTGGTCGGCATGCCCGATTCCGGCGCCCGCCCGCACACCGATTCGACCAAGCTTTGCCGCTATGCCTGCGTGATCTACCTGACGCCTGATCCCGACCCTGAATGCGGCACTTCGTTCTACCGCCAGCGCCAGCCAAACGGCACGCTGGGCGGCAATCTGTGCATGCCGCCGCATGCCAACCTGCGCGAGGCCCTGAAGGTGAAAGGCCTGCCCCCTGAGGCATGGCAGGAAGACGTGCGCGTTGAAAACCGCTTCAACCGCATCCTGCTGTACAAAGCGAACCTGGTGCATTCAGCGACCGGGTACTTCGGCTTTGACCACCTGGACAAGCGCCTTACGGCTGTTTTCTTCTGGATGGTCTGACATTAGCCCAGGAACAATTTAGTTATTAGAGGGGCACCTTTCTTGTCTTAATGCATGATTTACTGTAAGGTGTTGTCCCTTCATCAACACACTCGCAGGTTCAGTCATGCCATCAATCCCCGCCAGCCATCCACGCTTAGCAATTGCGCTGATTTTATCGCTCTGCCTCGGCGCCTGCGGCGGCGGTAGCGGGGGATCTGGAACCGGGGGGCAAAATGGCAACGGCAACAACACTCCACCGCCTCCCGCCGTCGTCACAGCACCAGCGATCAGTACTCAGCCTCTGGACATCAGCGCCTCCGTCGGCGCCAGCGTAAGCTTTTCCGTCACAGCGACAGGCACCGGGCCGCTCAGCTATCAATGGCAACGCAACGGCGTCGACGTGGCCGGCGCCACAGGGGCGCAATACGTCATTCAGGCGGCACAATTTGCCGATTCCGCCAGCAAGTGGAACGTGGTGGTGCGCAATAGCGCCGGCGTAGCGACCAGCACGCAGGCGACGCTGACAGTAACCGGCATCGCGCTACTGGCCGGATCGGCACAAGCTATCTTCGGAGGCAGCAGTCCGGTCGGCCTCGCGCAAGACGGCAAGGGAAACATCTATCTGCTGGACCGCATGTTAAGCACCGCCCTGTACAAGGTAGATGCACAAGGTGTGGTGACACAACTTCCCCTGACACCGCGCGAAAGCAGGGCCGCACTCTACCAGCCAGCTGGCATGGCGCGAGATGCAGCCGGCAATTTCTACGTCATAGACGATACCTGCAGCGTGCGCAAAATCAGCCCGGCCGGCGAGATCACTGTCCTGGCAGGCGGCAACGGCCAGTGCGGCAATGATGACGGCAAGGGAAGCGCCGCAACCCTCGGCTATCTCACTGCCATCACCGTAGACGCGGCCAGTAACGTATATGTCGGCGGCCAGGCCGTTATCCGGAAGATCACGCCGGACGGCACCGTGACTACGCTGGCGGGCAGCGCCAACGAATATGGAACGGTTGACGGCGCCGGCGCCGTGGCGCGCTTCGGCGGTATGAAATCCATGGCGACCGATAGCGCCGACAATCTGTATGTCACCGATGCGGGCGTAACGGGTACAGCGCCAAGCGTGCGCAAAATCACGCCAGCGGGCCTGGTGAGCACGCTGGCGGGCGGCATCAGCTACGGTTCTGCCGACGGTCAATATGGCGCAGCCACCTTCCGTACTCCCGCCGGACTGACGGTGGATGCAGCAGGAAACGTGTATGTCGGCGATCAGACCAACCACTCGATCCGTAAAATCACCCAGAACGGCGTGGTCACTACCATTGCCGGCCAATCGACCACGCAAGAACCTGCATACAATGATTATGTCGACGGCCCAGTTGCTACGGCCAAGTTCCGGCAACCGGTGGCGCTGACCATAGACAACGCCGGCAATATCCTGCTCGCGGAAGGGAGCTCTTACAATGCGCTGCGCAAGATTGGCATCGATGGCATGGTCAGCACGATTGCCGGCTCACAGGCCGGAAGCGGAGCAACGGACGGTTTGGGGGCGGCGGCAAAGTTTTCCGTTCCCCGCGGTTTGGCGGTCGATACCTGGGGTAATGTATGGGTCGCCGATACTGGCAACCAGCTGATCCGAAAGATTGTTGGCGCCAACGCCACGGTGTTCACCCTCGCCGGAGCGACTGGCTATGCCACCCTGACGGATCCGGGCGACGGCAAGGGGACGCAGGCGCGCTTCTTCAAGCCGACCGCGGTCGCCGTAGACCCGAATGGCCCAGCGTACGTTGCCGACTCCGTGCACAATACGGTCCGTAAAGTCCTGAGCGACGGTACCGTGACCACGCTGGCAGGCAAAGTATGGGTCTCTGGCGCGGTGGATGGCATTGGTTCAGCGGCAATTTTCGGAGCCCTGACAAGCATCACCATGGACCGTTCGGGGATCTTGTACGCGACTGATTACAGCGCCATCCGCCGCATTGATCCAGCCACCGGGGCGGTAACGACGCTGGCCGGCCTGCTTGGCCCATTTAACAGCGGTTCGACGGACGGCACTGGATCGGCCGCACGCTTTGGCTGGATGCCGGCAATTGCAGCCGACAGCGCCGGCAACGTGTACGTGGTGGATTCCTTGTACAACAACGTGCGCAAAATTACGCCGAATGGTGTAGTGACTACCTTGGCCGGAACTGCCGGCGTTATTGGCTCTACCGACGGCCAGGGAGCCGCAGCTAGCTTCAATAGCCCGCAAGGCATCGCTGTCGATGCAGCAGGTTACGTGTATGTCGCCGATACCGGCAATAATCTCATTCGCCGCATTACCCCGGCTGGCGTAGTAACCACCGTCGCCGGACAAGCGGGCGCTAATGGCATTATCCTGGGTGGCTTGAACAACCCGCTGTCGCAGCCGATCGGATTGGCCTTCGACGCCAAAGGAACTCTGTACGTCACGGCAAGCAATGGCGTTTTCCAGCTACGCCTGCAATAAGGGAAGCTGGCTGGAATCTGATATTCGCTTCCGTCCGGGCAGCGGCGCCATTGCCCGGATGCGTGGTTTCAAGCGATACCGGCTCCGATCATCCTCCCCAGGCGGCGCCCCCGGCCGGTCCGATGCGCATTTTCACCGCGGCCCCAGTTGCTCGCGCTACCTGCGTTGACCATGCCATGGCGTTTGCCATCCGCTATGTCCCAAAGGGTATAGCGCGATCGGCCTGAAGGGTTATCCCACGCAGGGCGAGCTACCGCTTGATCGAGGTCGGCACTGCCTGGTTCAAACCGGAGGGGGTAATCCGCCTGTCCAAGGACTGGGTTATCCTTGGCGCCTGGCGATGTTGGGGCGCCTGCTGCCCCTCGCCATCAGGAACCGCCTGTATGAATATACCTGCCGGCCGCCAATTATTCCGACCGATTCTTCCCATGAACAAGGGGCGCACAGGAACTAAAGCCAGGAAGTCGCGCGATCGCAGCGTTATTTCAATCCATTCAGCCTGCTAATCTACGACGCCGTATTGTATGGCGTGATTTCGAAGTTCGCGTGGGGCTGTTCGATCAGCAGGCTCGATGCCCACTACAGGAAATACGTCAGCTCCAACCATCTTGAAGTCGGCGTCGGAACAGGGTATCTGCTCGACAGAGTACGCTTCGAAACGACGGCTCCGCGCCTGGCCTTGATGGACCTGAGCTCTTCCTGCCTGGAGAAGACTAGGCAGAAAGTGGCACGTTATGCACCGGAGGTTTACACCCAAAACCTGCTGGAGCAGATAGCACATCGTCCTGCGCCATTCGATTCGATCGACATCAACTACGTCATGCACTGCGTGCCGGGGTCTTTCGCCGAAAAGGGGATTGCGTTTCGCCACCTCACGAAACTGCTATCCGATCACGGCGTACTGTTCGGGACTTCAGTATTGTCGGAGAGCGCCAACAAGAACTTGCTTGCGCGCCTGTTCATGTGGCTGATGAATGCAATGGGCGTGTTCAACAACCGGCGCGACAATGCGAAGGAACTAAAGACGGCCCTGGAAGGCTGCGGCAAGCTGGTCTAATTCGAAATTGTTGGCGTGACGGCTTTTTTTGCGATCAAGAAGTGCTGAGCAGGCAACTTCACCTCCACGCGTTCCTACGTTAACCCAAGATTTATCCCAGCTTACCCGTCGCACGTACACTGCCCTTATCAGGCCAGCGCGCTAACGCTTATCGCCACCGCCGCTTCGGAAGAGTGTGGCCACCCATAAGATGATGGTAACTAAGAGCCACAATGGAACAGCAACCATGCACCCGATGCCAAACAGCCAAACAAGCGCCTGGTTTCCGGACGCGCTGGCCACTACCATACCCAGGATTGGCACCACCAATAAAAAGAAGGCGAGCCACGCAGTGTGCGACCTTTTCTCCACAGGGCGTCCCACAGGACGTTTCATCGCCAAGTGAATCAGCGCAGCTCCTGCTAGCAGGAAGGTGATGATAGCTTTGTAGTCACTTGCCATATCGGTCGTCACCGGCAACAGAGCCGCCTAAATGCGGCCGATCGAATAGTACAAGTTGCGGGGATAGTACTAATAAAAAGGGCCGCTAGAAGCGGCCCTTATGTATCCTTGGCGGAGAGAGGGTCTTTATTTGTTTCGTCCAGTAAACTCCGTGGACGTCCAAGTCAACGTCTTTCACCCTACTGCGCCCAATTTTGATGTAGGATAAAGTCCTACAACGTACATTGTAGTCCGACGTTTCCTTGTGGGTAGGAGTGTGGGTAGAGATGGCGCGCACGATTGATAAACTGACGCCCTTAGGTGTGTCTAGACAGTCAAAGCCAGGTTACTACGGCGATGGCGCAGGGCTTTGGCTGCAAGTCGCCAAGACCTCGGATCCCAACCAGGTATCAAAAAGCTGGATCTTCCGCTTCACGCTGCGCGGCAAGGCGCAGGAGATGGGGTTGGGGCCGCTGCACACAATCACCTTAGCCGAAGCCAGGGAAGCGGCTACAACGGTCAGAAAGCTGCTCCGCGACGGAGTAAACCCAATCGAGCATCGCCGCATCGCTAAGCGAGAACTGGCACTTGCAGACGCACGCTGCAAGACATTCGAATGGTGCGCAACCGAATATCACAGACTACACGAAAAAACCTGGAAAAATTCGAAGCACGCCGCCCAGTGGATCAGCACTCTGAAGGCCTATGCATTCCCTAAGTTTGGAAGCAAGCTCATCAACGAGGTGAACAAGGAAGATATCCTCGCTGTCTTGAAGCCCATTTGGCTTATCAAAACAGAGACAGCGACAAGAGTTCATCAACGAATCAGAACCGTGCTTGACTGGGCTGGAGCAAACGACTATCGAAGCAACTCCGAGCCGCGGTTCTGGGAAGAGATTTCCGGCGCGCTACCTAAACTTCCTTCAAAGGACAAGCGAACCAAATCATTTGCGGCATGCTCCCACAGGAGAATCGCCGCCACCATAAAAGCAATTCAGCAATCTTCAGGAAGCGACACCCAAAAACAAGCGTTAGAGTTCATCATTCTCACTGCGGCCAGAACCGGAGAAGTTCGCGGTGCAGTGTGGTCAGAAATCGACTTTGATCGAGCACGTTGGGTTATTCCAGCGAATCGGATGAAGGCAGACGTTGAGCACCGAGTCCCACTCTCTCGTCGCGCCCTAGATATCTTGGAAGCTCAGAAAGGTAAGCACGAAACGCTGGTCTTCCCGAGTGATCGTAAAAAGCCATTCTCTGACATGGCTTTCACGATGACACTGCGGCGCCTGGGCTTTGACTTCACCGTGCATGGATTCCGCTCGACGTTCCGTGATTGGAGTGCGGAGGAAACTGCATATCCACGTGAAGTTTGCGAGGCAGCGCTAGCACACAAGTCAAGTAAGAGCGCCACCGAGGCAGCGTATTTCCGTAGCGATCTCTTCGAGAAACGCCGATCGCTAATGGAAGATTGGGCACATTACTGCATGAGCTATATCACCGAGAGGATGAACACATGAACGGATTGAGTAGGCACATTTGTGTCCTTCTAGATCTTGCACACAGCGACGATCCGTTTTTACACTCGCTGCTTATAGACGAGGTACACAGCCTGGAGACGTTTGTCGAATCAACGCGGCACTGTTTGAAAAAAGAAGAACAGGGAACTCTGACTGACGAGGACCTACAGGCGCTTCAAAAGCAAGCTGACACTTGGGTCAGATCGCGCTTTGCCTGTGTGGGTGCTAGGCAACTCCGCATCAAGAGCAAACTGCAGAGGACCAAGGCCAGGCAACCTCGCAAAGTATCGGAAGGTCAGCGCCGCATGATTCTGAATGCATACGACGATATGGTAAAAACCGGAATGAAGTACGGTGCCGTGAGTGAGTTGGCTAACGAATACGGCGTCCATCGAAACTTGATTCACAGCATCATCAAAAAGCATGCACAAAAATGAACTGCACAGTAGCCGCATAGCTGTGCAGTCGATCAATAAAGTACACCTCATACAAGCGCAACAAACTAGCTTGGACTTGTTTGATATGAGGTGAATATGATCAGCACGTTGCCGCAAACGGGATTCATCCGACTGCCGATGGTCCTGAGTGTTTTCCCAGTTTCAAAATCCACCTGGTGGGCCGGCGTGAAGTCTGGCCGATTTCCAGCGGGCCATCGCATCTCTGCACGCGTCACCGCATGGAAGGTTGAGGACATTCGCGCACTGATCGAGCAAGGCGGTGGGAAATGAAGGGCGCACCTACAAGCTTAATCGATCTGCGCATTCTCAAATTCCTGGTCAAGCAAGCACTGACCACCATGCAGCTTCAGATTCAAGCCGGCTGCAATCATGCGCCAAGCCGCATCCTAGGTCTACGAAACCGTGGACTTGATATCCCCTGCACAATCATCCGGGTCCTCAATCGTGATGGCATTGAAGTGCGGACCGGCCTGTATAGCTTGACAGCGAAGGATCGAAGCATTGTTCGCGAGTGGTTGAAGTGAGGCAGGCAAATGAACCCCCTACTTCCTCTCGCGGACCTCGCTAAGAACGGACTCCAACCGATATTGCGCCAGGTCTGGATCGGCCTTGGATTTAGACCGGCAAAATCATGCGGGCTGGCAGTCAGCCCCGATAGACTGCCGACCATGTGTGAGTGCCGGCCTGTGGTGGGCCTAGATGTGATCGTTGCATATCACGGCAACACCACACGCTACTCCATCCTTCGCAGCTTATGTCACCACCTCTACGCAGCCAATCCGCGCCGGCTGCAGGTGATCGACCTGGACCGAAAACGCATCGCCTTCCTCAAGTTGGGGGTGGCATGACGCAGTCAACAAGCGTATTGGCAGCAGTGCCGGCAGATCCAGAACTAACAGCATCACGCGCAGCCATTGGAATGATTCGCCCGACTGATCAGGCAACGGCCGTACTTCGGAACGGGGCCAACGTTGAAGTCGAGCGCATTACTTGGCTCTGGCCGCAGTACCTCGCCTCTGGCAAGATCCATATTCTTGCTGGGCCACCTGGCGTAGGCAAGACGACCTGCGCCATGCGCGTGGCCGCAGCCATCTCCGCCGGCGGCCTGCTACCTGATGGAAGCAAGGCCGTGCAACGCGACGTGATTGTCTGGACCGGGGAGGATGGCGTTGCCGACACCCTGGCACCGCGCCTCGTCGCCATGAAGGCTGACATGCGCCGCATTCACTTCGTTGAAGGCGCACAGGATGCCAACGGCCCGCGTGAGTTCGATCCCTCAAAAGATATCCGACTACTGGATGATGCAATCTTGAAGGCGCATCTCGACGTGGGAATGATCCTGCTCGACCCGATCGTATCCACCTTCGCGGGCGACAGCCACAAGAACGCCGAAGTCCGTCGCAGCATGCAGCCTGTCGCTGACCTGGCACGGCGCCACAATGCTGCGGTACTGGGAATCACGCACTTCAGCAAAGGGACACAAGGCCGTGACCCGACTGAGCGCGTCAACGGCAGCATAGCTGTTGGCGCAATCGCCCGCGTGGTCATGATCTGCGCAAAGCTGCCAGAGGATTCGGAGCTGGGTGCTGGTTGTGTGTTCATGATCGCCAAGTCCAACATCGGCACAGACGAAGGCGGTTTCAAGTACCACCTGGAGCAGGTCCCAGTCCCGGGTCATGCCGATCTATTTGCTTCGGTCGCAGTGTTCGGCGAGGCATTGGACGGCACGGCACGCGAGATTCTAAGGCACGTCGATGCCGCGCACGGCGAGGATGAAGTTGAGCGCCGGGACGTTACCACCCTCCTCCGCGACCTACTTGAGGCTGGGCCAGTCAGCTCCAAGCAGATCGAAGCAGATGTCCGGGGCGCGGGCTATTCCATGGATAAGGCACGACGAGCGGCCAAGAAACTGGGGGTCGTCATAAGCAAGGCATCCATGCAAGGTGGCTGGTCGTGGGCGCTGCCGTAGATGGCAAAACGTGCCGAAGATAGCGAAGTTTGCACTCTCAAAACCATGCAATCTTCGCCATCTTCAGGCGCTTACGACCTTGAAATCCCATGGAAACACTCGCTGCTGGGGCTGGTCGGCGTGACAAGGCGTGACACCACCGTTAAAGCACCGTTAGATAACGGCACCAGTAACGGTGCGAGCGTTACCGGGGAAGCATTTGAGAAGCACCATGTAAGGCCCTTCGAAGGGCCTTCGAAGCACGCGATATTCACGCGTCAAGCACGCGTCAACTACGCGTCGAAAGGACGACATGAACTTGCATGATATTTTCGGTAAATGCCCAGGGCCTGTAAGGAAAGACCTGGACTTCTTGGACCGCTACGATCGAATCGCCAAGATTGGAGAATGGTTCGAGGCTGTGATCGATAAGCGGCAGCCAGATCCGGACACAACGCTTTGGTTGGCCTTTTCGCTAGCTGCGCACTTCAACGCCAAAGAGAAGACTTCGCTTACGCGGGATCACCTGAAAATCGCGCCTGGTAATGGCGACACGCAGCATGCAGCGAAAGTCTGGCAGCGCCTAAAAAACGCTAGCTTGCGAGCTAAGCTTTTTTCGCAGGACTCGCCCACAATGGAATCATCAACCAACCAAGAGGACAGGCAGCAATGACCAAGGTTCACGACAACATCACCGCGAAGTTCATCAGGTCCATATATGTCAGTAAGGGTGCGCCTGAAGTCGCAGTGGCATATGCGATGGCCCAAAATTGGCCAGATGCCCCGCGCGTGGTATCCGATATCAAAGCCGCTGTCGGTGCAATGACAATCAGCGATTACGGAACCACGCACGTCGCCGCCGACTTTTCCGCTGCGGTAAGGGCCCGAACAGTCCTGGGTCGACTGACTGCCGCTCGCAGGGTTCCAGCACTATGCCGCATCTTGACCAACCGAGGCCAATCAGGAGCTGGCTTTGTCGGGCAAGGTGGATCGATTCGCGTAAGCAAACTTGATCTCACCGCAGGAACTATGGCCGAACTTAAGGTTGCCGGCATCGCAGTCGTAGGTCGCGAACTGTTGCAAAGCAGCTCGCCAGCGGTGGACGCCATCCTATCTGAAGACCTGGCGGCGGCTTGCTCCGAAGCTGTTGATCGCGCACTTCTTGATCCAGCAAATGCAGGCATCACCGGCGAAATGCCAGCGGCGATCACGCACGGAGCACCGTCAATCGCCTCCACCGGCGCCGCCTTTGCGCAGGTCGACGCCGACTTGACGAACTTACAGCAGATGGTCGTGGCCGCTGGCAGCGACATGCTCAACTCAGTGTGGATCGTCCGCCCCGAAACTGCGATTGCGCTCAGCAGCCTGCGCGATCCCAACGGCGGCCTGGCGTACCCACTGATCACTGTGCTCGGAGGCATCCTGAAAGGCCTGCCAGTGATCGTTTCCGCCAATCTCCCTGAACCCGGCAGTCCTCCGCTGGGCAACATCGTGCTCGTGGATCAATCGCAGCTCGCCTACGTTGACGAAGGCTCAGCAAAGATCGATGTCTTTGACGAAGGTGCGCTGGAAATGCTCGACAACCCGACCAACAACAGCGTAACCGGAACCGCGACAAACGTGATCAGCATGTTCCAGACACAGAGCATGGCCATCCGTGGCACGTTGTGGACCAACTGGCGCTTGCGCCGCCCATTCATCGCCGTACTGACCGGCGTAGCGTACTAAGGAGGCAGTAATGAACAAGACCCTTGACCAAACGGCAGCTGCAGTAATCCTGGCCGTCCGCGGTTACGTGGACAAAGAAGCTGTTTCGCGCATCCAGGGACTGGAAGAGCGGATACGTGATCTTGAAGAACGCCTGCGGCAACTCGATGGTCAAAAGGCACATATCAGGAATCATCGAGGTCCAGGCTACATCACCAAAGTTATGTAGCCGTCAGAGTATTACCCGAAATGAGTTTGATGTGGAACCTTCGGCCTGCGGCATTTAATGGATTTGGTGTCGCAGCCGGAGCGCCAGTGGGTGAGTCGCCACCACGACTGGCACCAATTAAAGGAAATCAACATGCTCGAACTTCAACGAATGGTCATCATGACCACTGGCCGCTTGAACGACCTAAATATGTGCCCGAAGAGGGATTGCGAAGCACTGGTGGTCTTATGCCCTGCGGGTGAAAAGCCGATCGTCACGTTCGTGGAGAGTTTCGACCGGGTCATCGAAATGATGCGGGAACTTCGGCCGGTCAAGGTGGAACTTGAACACTCTCACGGGGAATACTGCCCGGAGCTGCAGCAAGGGGTAGCAGCATACATCACTGAATGCACGCTCAAGGACTGCGCAGCAACAGCACAGTAACGAACTGGGGCCCGAAATGTACATGGACTGGATTCAGATACCGCTCGATGATCTTGCTGAAGTCATTGCGAAGCAGCAGAAAATCGGCGACGACTGGGCTGATCGGATCGCGGCCCAGTACATCGAAGAGGCGCAAGCCGCTACAGGCCTGATTCCAGTGCCTGGCATGCATGACGCCCTAGTGAAGCAGTTGCTGGCGCTGGTCGGCAACAACCATCAAGTGTTGGCAGCCTGGGGCGAGTCCACCACGAAACCGAAACACTGAGGCCAGTAATGCCACTACTCCGAATTGACGTTGAGGCGCGTGTCGCCCAGTTCCAGGATGCGATGGCATCCATCGAGCGCAGCGCGAAGAAGTCGGCGGGCGGAATTTCGTCAGCATTCTCGCATGTGAATGGAACGCTCGCGGGATTGGGTGTTTCGGTATCGGTTGGCGCGCTTGCCGCCCTGGTGAAGTCGTCGATCGACGCCGCAGACCACATCAATGACTTGTCGAAAAAGACCGGCGTTGCTGTTGATGTCCTTGGCGGTATTGGGTTTGCCGCAGCGCAGGCCGGCTCCAGCCTGGATGGCGTTGCTGGCGTCATTGGCAAGCTGAATAAGTCGATCGCTGAAGCGGGCAGTGGTAATGCGCAGATCGGTGAAGCCTTTAAAAAGCTTGGTGTTGATGTTGAGGATGGAACTGGCGGGCTCAAGAAGGCCGACAAAATTCTGATTGAGCTTGCTGACAAATTCCCTAAGTATGCGGAAGGTCCAGAAAAGGTTGCAATTGCCAACCGGATTTTTAAGAAATCACTTGAAGAAGTGTTACCGCTGCTTGCAGACGGTGCCGCATCTCTGCAGGCCAATATTGAGTATTTCCAGAAATACTCCGGATTGACCCAGGATATCGCCGAAAAGTCCGATGCGTTTAATGACAGTCTGGAAAAGATGCATCTGCTATCCGGTGCAGCCGGAAACCAGATTGCAGCGGAACTGCTGCCGACTCTTCAGCTACTTGTCGATAAGATGCTGGAGGTCAAAGATAGCGCCGATGGATTTGGCAGCGTAGGCAAGGCAATCAATACTGCTGTCGAAGCAGTGACCGTATTTGGTACCAACACGTCATACGTTTTCAAGCAGGTTGGCAACGAGATCGGCGGCATTGCCGCGCAACTTGAGGCGCTACTCAGTGCTGATCCAGGTAGCCTCGATAGGCCCGCCAGTGGATTCGGTCGAATTACAACCATCGCGGAGATGATGCGCGAGGATGCGAAGGCCGCCCGCGAAGAGGTTGACAGGACCACTGCGGAAATACTTAGCCCGAACAAAGGGCAAGTTGCGTCCGAAGTCATGGATGCCTTGAGCCCTCCAAAACCTAAGAAGCCGACAGCAGATCGTCTTTCTTCCGGTGGCACAGATCCCGCAACAGCCAGGTTGGCAGCCGAACTGCGTGAGTTCGAGCGAATGAATCAGCGTGAGCGCGAACTACTCTCCACCCGCAACGAACTCTTGCAGGAGTACTACCAACAAGATCTGATCTCGATCAACGACTATTATGCAGCCCGCGATGGCGCCGCACAGGAGGCGCTGAAGTCGCAGCAGGCAAACATCAACAAGGAGATCGCACTCCTACGCAATCGTAAGCCAAAGGATGATGCAGAGCGTGCTTCGAACGATTCGAAAGTCAAGGATCTGCAAGAAAAGAGTGCGCAGCTCGAAGCCGCATATAACACACAGGTAACACGATCCATTATCGACAGAACAAAGTCCATGAAAGACTTTGGACAGCAAATTGGCGAAGTCAACACGCAGTTCCTTGAGTTACAAGGCCGCTTTGAAAAGGTGGCTGGAGTTCGCTTCGATACGGAACACGCCGCCGCAAGCAATCGGCTGTCGACCGAGCGGCAAGCAGCGGTCGAGGCCGGCGACACGGTCAAGGTAGCGGAGATCGATCAGGCCAAGCAGCAGCTTGATCTGATGCGCGCTGCTGCAACGGCCCAAGGCCGCATTAATGAATTACTGGTTGAAGAATCCAGGATTCGAACCGACCTTGAAGTTGCCACCGAACGCGCCGACATGGCCGCCGAGAACGGCAGCATCTCACAGATCGAGGCGCTGAAGCGGATCAGCGAGGCACGCCGGCAAGCGGGCATCGACCTCCAGGCAGCGGCCAAAGCCTTTGCCGATGCTGCTGCGGCTTCACCGGATAAGAACCTCGAAGAACAGGCCAAGCGCTTCCAACTCGCTGCCGATAAGATGGCGGGATCGGCGGACCTGATCCGGGATAAGATACAAGGTGCGTTCCAAAATGGCTTCGAATCCTTCTTCGACAAACTCATCTCCGGCACCGTATCACTGAAAGACGCCTTCAAGTCCCTATTCTCGGAGATCGCCGCCGACATGGCTAAGATGGCCATTAAGAACATGTCGAAGGATTTATTCAGCACGAATGGAACCTTTGGTGGACTTGTCAGCGCCTTCGCTGGATTGTTCAACGCCAACGGCAACGCCTTCAACGCTGGCGCTGTAGTGCCCTTTGCTAAGGGTGGCATCCCGAGCAGCATCGTGGATGCACCGACCTTCTTCGGTATGGCTGGTGGCCGAATGGGGTTGATGGGCGAGGCTGGGCCTGAAGCCATCATGCCACTGCACCGGGATCAGCACGGCGACCTGGCAATCAAGATGCTGGCTGCAAACGGCGATGACTACCTGCTACCGCTGGCCCGCGATGGTAGCGGCAAATTGAGCGTGCGGGAGCGGATGGTACAACGGTTCGCAAATGGTGGCGTTTTTAGCACCAACACGGCAACAGCCTTGATGCCTCGCACACTAAGGTCCACCTTGCCACAGATCGCTGCCTTGACTGTTCCAGTTGGCGGCCACGGCGAAGGCACGATCAACAACACCAATGTCAGCGTGAACGTCCCGCAGTCGACCAGCCAGGAAAGCGCGGCAAATATCGGCGCCCGCACTGCCGCGGCGCTCGCCCGCGCCAACCGCAGGAACAACTAACCGGGGGGGTATTGCAAAAAATGAAATCGAAGCATGACGGACATCGCGCTCCCTCCCACGCGCAGAAAAAATCACCAACTGGAAAATAATTCAGCAAATGACAGGCGTAAAAGGTAAGAGTGGTGGGCCACGAAAGAACTCCGGCGGCGCGCGCCCTGGCGCCGGTCGCCCGAAGAAACCCAAGGAGGAGCCAAAGCAGATCTCCGAACGAGACATGCTTCAACTCTTGCAGGACATCGCCTTTGGGCGCGTCGACGCCACAATCATCCAGGTGCGAGCCGCAATCGCGGCCATCCAGTACACGCATCACAAGAAGACCGGCGAAGGCAAGAAGGAAGCCGCCGCCGAAGCAGCAAAGAAGGCTTCACAAGGCGGTAAGTTTGCTACGCGTACTGCACCACCAACACTAGTCTATTCCAAGAAGGAGAAGTGATGCCCAGCCAAGAATTGTTGACGCCCGTTGAATACCTGCTTCGGGTCATGAATGATCCAGCGGTAAAGATGGAGGATAGGATAGAGATCGCCTTCACCCTTTTACCGTACTGCCACAAGGTGAAAACGCCTTCCATTCCGGAATAATTGCAGCGTCAAGTCTACGACAGCTCGCAATTGAGATAGTTCGAGTGCACGTCAAGTTCGGAACCATTGATTGGGGAAAATGCTGAATGTAATTTCGTTGTTGTTCATGCTATATTGCCAATACTTGTATTTTGACTCAGGCTGCACTTTGTAAGGCAGGTTCTCTACTCGAATCAAGGAACGCAATGGCGCAACGAAAAACTCCCCCTACGCCGATCACAAATACTCCTCCATCGGTTGACCCAGCTACGGGTATTGAGCTTCTTAAGAAGTTGATTGGAAAGGCCAACGATTTGAAGGCGCAGGCGGACCTTCAGGAGTCCGATATAAATGCGTGGAGAACTATCGCTCGAGACTACCTCATTAGAGCGTTCGGGACAGCATCCCCCAATGTGAATGCTGTGCTACAAGCGTCAGGTGACGGCGGAGTGTATATGGGAATGGATGATCACGCCTTTCGCATTTACTTTCGATCAACCATGACCAATAAAATAAAGATTCTTGAGAGCTGCATTGAGCAACTCTCAACGGATATCGAACTCCAAGCACTTCAAGCTCCTCAGCCGACAACAACCTCCTCACCGCAGTTCAGTGGTCAGCCGCATAAGGTCTTTGTGGTTCACGGGCACAACCACGGTGTAAAAGAGTCGGTCGCGCGCTTTCTCGAAAAACTCGAACTCGAAGCCGTCGTTCTTCATGAAAGGCCAAACGCTGGCCGCACCGTAATTGAAAAATTCTCTGACTATGCAGATGTTCACTTTGCAGTTGTGTTGCTAACCGCCGATGATGAAGGGCGGGCTAAGAACGATATAGGCGAACCAAAGTTGCGCGCTAGACAGAATGTGGTTCTCGAGCTTGGATATTTTCTCGGAAGACTCGGCCGCTCGCGCGTGTGTGCGCTGTATGAACAAGGTGTTGAAATCCCAAGCGATTATCAAGGTGTTCTTTTCTTGCCGCTTGATGCAGCGGACCGGTGGAAGTTCGATTTGGTTCGGGAGTTAATGGCCGTTGGCTTCGTGATTGACGCGAATAGGATATTCTCACCCGATTAGTAACCTTGTCTGCGTTACCTCCTTTCAGCACCTGAAAAAGAATACCCCGCGCATGCGGGCTAAATTTTCACATCTCGGCGCAATAGGATACAACTTCGGAGGCGCTGAGCTGAACCCGGCACGCTTTGCAGTGCGGCGGACCTTGTTGTCCAAATCGCTATTCAGAAAATGCTCAAGAATGAAGCCTTTCCCAACGTCCAGGAGCCCAGTCACGAGCCTGCATTCTTCCCCAGCGAAATGCATCCGCTACCGAGCCAAACACGTTCGGCCCGGAACTGATGATTTCATAGGTACCCATGACGCCATTTACGGGCCCATGGAAAACAACCTGTCCAACATAGGTGTGATCAAGTCCGCGTTGCGCAATAGTCGTGAAAAGATTCTTTTCGACGAAAATCTTCTGCGTAAAAGTTCCTGCGGCCATGGTTTCTCCTTAGTTTTTAGTGGGGAAATCCTACATGATCGGCTTCAACGGAAACCTGACGTGCCACCACTTGCAGTGTAAGGTTTCTGTTAGGGGCGACCGTATTGAAGCGCCTGTGGCTTCGGTGTCCTGCTGATCTTAATAAGGGTGTGCTTAGCATCATTCATCAATCTTTCTCGCGAGATAAATCAAGCTTTTCGATAAATTGCTTAATTGTGGCTTCGGCAGTTTTTTGAGTGCGCGCGGTAGACTTAGCGAGATCATGGTCGGAAGTATCTAAGTTAAGTTCTTCGCGTACGCAGGAAATCAATTCATCCGTAAGCTGCGCAACCCTTTTAGAATCTTCCAATAGCGCCAAACCATAGATGAGCCCAGCCCTCGCATGCTCATCAAATTTCGGCGCTAAGAGACCGTAAATTTCACCCACCTTTGCCACGTGTGCTTGAAAAGTACAACCTAAGGTAGCAAACTCTTCCGAGTCTGGCTTGACGCCTAACATTTCCAATTCGACGTGATCTCGTGCGTCCTCAGCGCGCTTCGCAGCCTCCCTCAACTTAGAAATATCGTCCTGAAGAGTGGCAATCGGCCCGATGTCGCTCATACATCGGAAAAAACAAACTTGAATGGCATCGTTCAACTCGCGTGCCTTAAGTAGAGTCCCCATCTTGCCCAAGATCGAAATCTTTCCAACTGCGGTAACAAACCCATGCAAGGCGTCACGCGTTTCGATTGACTCCAAATCCCGAGCCGGAAGACTAGCGAGAAATGCCTGGGCCTTGACTAGCTCACCAACGGTTTCAAGATAAACGGTGCGTCTCCCTTCTGAAATCCGATCTATATGGGCTTCCTCTCGACTATGGGCCCGCTCTCGCGTCGCTTCTTCCGCTGCAGCATTCAGTTGCAGTTTGGTTCTGGCCTCTGACGCAGCCAATTCTTTTTCCATACGGCGATCGGCTCGCCAAACTGTAATCCAGACTGCAAAAAGCGTAAAGACACCGGCAATAACAGACGGGTGTTCATACCAAGGAACTGTGGGCGGCGGCTGCTGCTTAAGCGTAATGGCAAGTGATTCTGCCGGCGGCTTTACTCGTAACAAAGCTGAGGACTCGTCTGCAGTGATTACGGCTTTCGTGACAGCGTCGCGACTCGGGAGTTGGGTCTGATTGACAGGCAGTCTGTCATTTTCTTGATTCGAAGGCTGCATTGCGTTCAATACCTGTTATTAATCAAGTTACACAGTCTATCAGCAGAAACAAGCAGGTGATCAGCAACAATGGCACCGCTGTTCATTACTGTTACCATTGATCCAGACGAAGAAATCCTTGTAAACCCGCAAACACGACCTATGCTGAACTTGTCACGGACAAAGACGTGACCGGGTGTGAGAGCCTGAAAAGAAACAGGCGGACAAAGGCCGCAAGGCCTATTTTTTCGTCCATGCCACAGCACCTCTATGGGCGGCTTGTGGTGGGAGGCTTCGGCCTGCCGGCAACCTGTTTCGCCGGTCTCTCAACCCCGCCACCTAGCCGCCCCCCCTCCTTCGGGTGCGGCCCAACTATGGGAGCCGATCATGTCCACCCTCAAACCAGCCAAGAATGCATCCGATGTATCTGTACGCGCCGAAGAAATGGCCATCATCTTTGGCCAATTGCGCGACTTCATCAAAATAGGCCTCGGAAGCGTCGAAGTACACGATTACAAAGTCGCCGATACGACACTGCGGGCTTTCGGCCGATTCCTTCAAGACGCTGAAACGATCAATGCTTCGCTTATCGCCTACACGGGAGAAAAAGCATGAAGCCTAAAACTCCGAAACCACGTCGTATCCGCAGCCGCGACGACCTCTCCTTCACCATGCGCGACGAACAAGGACGTCTGTTGAACTGGTGTGTACCCAATCGCGAAAACGCTTGGCACGAAAACTATGGGATTGGCGAGGCGTGGTTCGAAGAAATAGTCCAACTGGCACATGCGAAACCCGAGGAAGCCTATCTGGCGATGCTCTACGGTGCTAATGTGGCGTGCACTAGGTATGGGGATCTCGGTCATACGGACGGCTTCTTCGACATGATGGCGAGGTGGGCATTGGTGGCGATACTTGCGAACGAAGCACTTCCTGCGCTCCCATTTAAGATTAGGGGAATGGGAATTCCACCGCGTGAAGGGATGGAATTCCTGCTGGCCAGGAAGGGTAAAAAGGATGTCCTCGCACCGAACGTCTATGCTGAGCACGGCGCGCGATACAAAGACACAGCAATCCGAACTGTTCGCTTGGTGGCGATTAGCGGGAGTCTTGTGGAGCGGCGACCATGAGCATGCAGGTCGACACCTTGTTCCACGCAGCGTTCGACGCGCCACGCGACCCGCGCAGCGAGCCCTACAAGGCCGGTGTGCGGGCCGCCCTGGCCTTCCGCATCGACGGTTCGCGAATTCCGCACCCGTACCTTCCTGCGACCGCCGAGGATGATGCTTACTATGCTGGACAAGCTGAAGGCCACGCGATCTGGCGCCGGAGCACTCCAGTCTGAGTGCTGGCGCTGGTCGGCAGGCTTGAAAACTGCAGACTAAACACTGCAACTCAACGGCGCTCGCCACGTGGGTAGTAATGTGGACACAGGAAATGAAAAAGCCCGCACGAGGCGGGCTTTTACTTCACGCAATTGCGGACGTTATGCAGCGCGACGCTGATCGAGCTGCAACTCAACTTCAACTTTTTGATTCCCGTTTGCCAGGGTCTCGATAGTGCTGTTATTTGCCAGTTGGGTCATGATGACCCGAACTTCCGCATCTGCAAAGCGCTTCAAAACCTCTCGCATCAGCGGCTGATAGCCCATGCCGTGAATTTTGGCAATCGCCTTGAATTGGTCGATAAGGTCCTTTGGCAGGCGAATAGAGATCGCCTGCAAGCCCAGTGCGTCGTCCAGCGCCACCTCAGACTTAACTTCAGTACGCTGGGTAAATTCCTCGTCATTTCCAAGAACGCCGCTATCCCATGCTTCAGCGGTGTCTTCAATCCTATCGTTGCCTGCCATTTGGAGCTCCTTATTTCGCATACTTGGTATAGATGCGGGTTACTTCGTCTGTGGCATCGTAAGCCGATTTCAGCTCGATACCATCTTGTTTCGGTACATAAATGATCTTGAGGCGCCTGCCCTTGTCGGTCTCAGCGACAAACCATTCCGTTAGCGGATCAGTAAGATGATGAGCGCGCGTATCGACACATAGACCGCCCTCGCGGTTCATGAAGCACTGTTCGACTTCGATCACGCGAATTTTCCGTGCAGTGATCTTTTCAAGTACGACTTCGGAAATCTTGATCGGTAACGCCATTGCACCCTCTGTATATACAGTATGGCTAAGCAGCGCAGAATACAAGCCCGATTCGTAAGAAGTTGTGACAACACTGCGCTGGCCCAAAAACTCTCGAAGCCCGACAATATAGCTCAGAATGCGCGTATATACAACGGGCCTACGTGATTGAATATACAGCAGCAATTCCAGGACGTATACATTCCCCCACGTTGCCAAGGGGAATTCTTTGAAATCGTTGTGATAATTCGTCAACTTTCACGTTTTAACCTGCCTCATCAAGCACCTTGCTCAATAGGTGACTCAGCCCCTCTCCGGCCGAAGCTCCATGCCGGCAAGGAAGGCAAAAAATACGATCTAGCATCATGCTGCAGCGGGACGTAATTCAAGGAAGCAACCATTTGGCCTGTTGGCCTAGTAGCGATTAACGAAGGCTTGGCCCTTGGTGAGCAGACTTGAAAACTGCAGACTATGAGCCGAAACTCATCGGCGCGCAGCATGTGGGTAGGAATGGGGGTACAGGAAATGAAAAAGCCCCTCTAGAGGGGCTTTTTACCAGTTCTGGCGGAGAGAGGGGGATTCGAACCCCCGATAGGCTATGAACCTATACACGCTTTCCAGGCGTGCGACTTAAACCACTCATCCATCTCTCCTGCATTCCCGCGGCAATCGCGAGAGGCCCGAATTAT